>PVBE012887558.1_pt1 | contig 40931 bp, 50 predicted proteins | sample 1631181 | NCBI WGS metagenome assembly PVBE01 (sample SAMN08397723, study PRJNA350692) | Marine metagenome, whole genome shotgun sequencing project. | isolation source: water | place: Pacific Ocean | collected 2012-04 | reverse complement strand
CTCAGCATGAGAACTGGGCGGATCACCGCCCGAGCCCTGATACCTGTGACCTGGACTACTAACTACATGCCCAAGGAGGCAACATAAATGACACTCATCAACACCGATATATCCTTCGAGGTCGACGCCGAGGAGATCGTGGACGACGCTCGCCATTCCATCGAGGATATCGCACGCAGAGAGGCCGAGGATGCCCTCAACGAGAGCGGCCTTGAGAGACTTGAGGAGCGAGTCGAGGCCCTTGAGGCCAAGCTGGCAAAACTGTGCGCCAAGCTGACCCCCGAGGTGAAGGATGCACATGCATAGCGACCGGACTCCGAACGCTGACGATGAGCCCGCATGGGTAACGTGGCTGTTCTTTGCCACGCTCATGGTCATCACGTTCCTGGTGTAAGCAAGGCGGGGTGGCCGAGCGCAGTTGCTTGGTCACCCCGCTCCCCATCCCAACACCCACGCGGTCTTCGCTCCTGCGTGGGTGTGGGTCAAACACCCCCCCCTCCCCCCTTGGCACGTGGGGTGTGCCTTGGAGGTCAGAGAGGAGGGCCACCCCCGACAGGCTTGTTTAGCCAGGCCCTGCCGGATGCGTCAGCGCATCCCCCTGCCTGGGTGCATGAGCTTGAGTTGGTAGAGCGGTCAGGCTGGTGGCAACACCGCTGCATGCCAGGCTAGCACACCTGCGCCGGCATGCACAACCCCTCTCCGAGGGGAGCCACCCCCCTCCCTCCCCTAAGCCCTCCTCCGGAGGGCCCGCGCGTAGTCCTCCGGAGGAGGACCGAGAAGTTCCACCCCCTCCCCTCTCCCGGGGGGGGAGTCTGCGACCCCCCCGGGTGAGGGGGGAAGCTGTTTCCGGCGGCGTCGTCGTCGCCACAACCTGAACTGCCGGACACCCCGGCAAGGAATGCAAGCATGACTGGTCAGTATTACACCTGCCTCGGTGACGACATCATCGGAGGCTGCGGCAAGATTCACGGCCCGAGCACCAAGAGCACGCCGCTTGCGAAGGCGGAGAATTGCTGCTCAAGGCGCAACGACCCAGCCCGTGGCATCGTCCGCAAGCCCACCGGCCCGCTAAGCCGGGGCGAGGTGGACGACATGCGGGCTCAGCGCCCGCTGCCCCGGGACACGTGGACTGACGAGGAGGTTGCCCGCTTCCTCTCCACTCGCATCTACGCCAACGAGATCGGCCACTGCCCCGACACGAGGTGGAGCGAACTCTCCGCCGTGGATCTCACCCAGATGGCGAATGGCGAGGAGCCGCATGGCGATGGCAAGGTGTGGCGCAAGCGGGTGGCTAAGCGGCTGATTGACCGTGGGTTGACCGGCATGATCGACCGCACGAACCTGGTGGCCCGCCAGGCTGCTGCAAAGTTGGAGCCCGTTGCTGCAAAGCCGGAGCCCGTTGCTGCAACGCCGGCAACGCCTGCAACGCCTGCAGCGCCGGCATCCAGTGCGCTTGCCGGCCACGACTGGGGCGAGGTTGCCAAGGCCCTGGGCATGGACAAGGTGGCGGAGACCATCTTGCAGGCGGTTGAGCAGGGGCTTGCCGTCAACGAGCCGCTGCTCCAGGCCCTGTCCGAGAGGCTGGGCGTGTCCCGCAAGGTGGAGCATGTCCTCCCTGACCGCAAGCGTGTGAAGGTGGATGGCGTGGAGCACCCAGAGTTCGGCAAGCTGGTCAAGCTGCTGGGCGGCGGGCGTGTGAACCGCATCTGGATCACCGGAGAGGCCGGCGTCGGCAAGACGTATGCGGTGGAGCAAATCTTCCGGGCGCTCGACATCCCCATGTTTGTTGTCACCCCGGTTGGTGATAAGTACGAACTGCTGGGCTTCAACGATGCCACAGGCACGTACCAGGAGACGGAGCTTTATCGGTGGGCGTCTCACGATGGGCCGTGCGGGTTGCTGATCGATGAGATCGACGGCTCGCACCCCAACGCCCTGCTGTCGATCAACGCCGCGCTTGCCAATGGGCTGGCCGTGTTCCCTCCTGGGCAGGTCAAGATCTCGGACGACAAGATCTGCGTGGCTACCGCAAACACGGTGGGCGAGGGTGCCGATAAGAAGTACAACGCTCGCCTGGCACAGGACTCTGCCCTCCGTGACCGCTGGCAGGCGTATGTGCACTGGTCCCTGCATGGCCCGACGGAGGAGGCGATTGCTATTGCCAACCACTACGGCACCCGTGAGGTGGTGGAGGCATCGCGGGCTATCCGCAAGAACCTGTCATCCAACGGCATCGAGCGTGATTGGGGGCCGCGCAGGACGTATGCCCTCTGCCGTAACGTGGCGTCCGGCTTCGACATCAAGGACGCTGCGCTTCTTGCAGGCCTCAACACCCTCGACAAGCAGCAGGTCAAGCGCGCAATGGAGGGAGTGAACTGTGGTTGAGAAGTCACCCATGCACATCGACGGGCTTGACGACGCTCTTGCCTACACACATGGAGGCGAGATGGATGTGGTCCACGTAAAGGGATTGCAGCACCTCGCCCGCATCCATGACGCCCTGCCTTATTCATGGGTTTGCGGGCGACGTTCTTGGACGTATGGAGACCTTGGCGGCGCTAAGGCCTTGAATGCCCTCTTCGTCAGCGGCGATGCCAAGTCGGCTGCGGCGGCAGCCAAGATCGCCAAGCGTCTTGACGATGAGGTCAAGCTGTACGGCAAGAGCGTTGAGCTATTGCCTGCCGTTGCTGGTGGCGCAGTCAACGCACCGGCATACCTGGCCGGCAACCCCATGTGCTTTCGCCGCCCCGAGTGGCAGCCCGATGCAACGTCGGTGCTGCGCATCTTCGTCCCAGTCGCGGCGCTTGCGGTGGTCAGCGTTAGCAAGCTGCGCAAACGTATGCTTGCGCAGCTTGCGCTAGCCCGTGCCGTTAGCGGCGCTCGCCCTGTGCAGCTTGAACTGTACGCTTGCGAGGAGTGCTCGGGTGCTGAGCGCCCCGTGCTGGTGCGTTTCCCCGTCGGCTTGTCGCCTATCGACTGGGGGATGGCCGGGGTCATGGCGCAGCCGGGCTTCTTCCGAGACCTGTGCTTTCGATTGCTGCGCTGGGGTAGCCGCTACGGTCACGACGACTACGTAGGTGGCATCTGGCCGATGGACCCAAGCCGCGAACTGCTCGGGGCCTCCGAGGACGACCTCGTACTCACCAGGCATGACGCTGGTGGAATTGACAGCGACCCGATTGGGTGGGTCAAGGAACAGGTAGAGAAACTAAACCTTGCTGCCGACGAGCAGCAGTAACCGCAACGAAACTAGGAGAACGATATGAGCATGTTTAGAGAGTGGTCAGAGACGCTGACCGAAGGCGAGTGCAAGAAGCTGGCCGAGTACCGAAAGCCGCTACGTGACAGCGACCTGCATACGCAGGCTGCGTGGCTCGTGTATTCGTTCTGGCAGATGTTCGTTCATCACGCCATGGAGAGCGGGGCCATGCACGATGACGATGGCAATCCAAGGGAGGGGGATGCGCACCGTCTTGGCAGCTTGTGTGCAACCCTTGACCTGGAGATGAACCGCATCCTCCGTGGCTACGGCAGCGGCATGCCGGACGACGACTCAAAGCTCGGCTACATGTCGGGATACTTTGCAAGCATCGTTACCCGAACCATGAAGGGGGACGAGGCCGAGACAGTAAAGGCAACATGGCCCGTGCTGATTGGCGCCGTCTCAGGCAAGCACACCATCGTCGTGCCGATTGTGAGGGACGAGGAAGGCAACGTGTCAGCCATGGTTGCCGAGGCGTTTGGCCGTGAGGTAGATGCCGGCGATCTTGTAAAGGCATTCGCCCCCAAGCTGGCACCGGGGCATCGCATTCTCGCCATGCTTGAGCTTGGCCGATACGTGATGGCGTCCGACGGAGAGCAGACCGAGTGCTTTGGCGCAAACGTGGTCAGCGTGTCCGGCGATCTCGCCTCCCTCTACCTGCCCCTCAACGGGGAGGACGGCGGCAAGCTGATCGAGAGAGTGGAGGCTATGAAGTGGAGGCTCGACAGTGGACAGAGCGGCGAGGCTAAGTGCATGGGCATGGGCCCCATAGAGGAATGCATGATGGGCTACGCTCAAATGCTATTGCAGGTAGATGCCCCGGCGAGTGACCAGGGCAACGAGTTTGACATCAGCAACCGTGGCGGCATTGATCCGTCACTCAACTAGGAGTCTTGCATATGTACGACAACCTCGAAGACATCCACGATGCGTGGAAGCAAATCCGTGAAGACCTTGAACGCTACGTTCTTGGCGAGACCGCCGATGATCCACTGCTGGAGTTGCAGTTTTGGAAGAACGAGCGGGGCGGCTTCATCATGGAGGCGACCTTCACCATCGGCGGGCCCACGGTGTACGCCGTGTACGACAGCCGGTGGGACATGGCTAAGTTCCACCACTCGTGGGGCAAGGGCAGCGACGGCAGCCCTTGCACCTCCATCTACGTAGACGGCCAAGTCCTCCAGGCCCTGGCTGAGATGGCGGGTCACTACCATGAATGACTACGACCAGGACCGCATGGGTCCGGGCCAAGCAAACGGCGGCTGCAACGTGGCCTGCCTCATACTCCTCGCCGGCTACGGTATCGGGCTGGCAATCCTCTACATGATTACGAAAGCACTATGAGTAACAAGAACAAGCGCAAGGTCGTGCGAGACATGTACGACGGTACGAATCGGTGGCGCATCGTCCGCCACGTTGGACACGACGGAATCGTCTATTACCTGGAGAAGGCCGGGAGAGATTGCATGGGCGATCCTATGTGGTTTCAGGTTAGGACCGATAACTCCCCCCCTATCATGCGTGACGCCATGAGCGTGCTGCTGCGTGACGCTGCGCTCGCCGTTGACCCCGACGCCGAGGAGGTGCAGCGATGAGCCGTGACGACATTGTGGAGGTGCTGCGCGGCGAGCTTGCGCTGATCCCCGAGCACCTGGACTACGAGACGGTATTCACCTGCTTCGATGCGCTGCGCGATGCTTGCGCATACATCGTCAAGAAGTACGACGAGGAGGTGCAGCCGTGAGCGAGCGGAGCTATTGCGAGGAGTGCGACGAGGTGATCGCGAACGAAGCTACTGGCTTCTTTGCGGCGCGTGTCGGGATCGTGTCTGGCCGCTGGCTCTGCTTGCGGTGCGGCGCGTACGAGCGAGGCACGATGCAGCGCGCACGCATCGAGGAGGTGCAGCCGTGAGCGTCCCCCAAGGCCACCGCGCTATCAACCTTATCCGCGAGCGCATGACTGTCCACTTCGACATCCAGGGCGACACCGGCACGGTGCGGCATGAGTTCTGGGACGAGGCCACACAGCGAGACCGAGACTGGCGGCGCTTCAAGGAGACGGGCTCGACCGAGCCGACGTCGCAGCCTGCTGGGGAGGTGCTGGAGCTGTACCGCTTCCTGGCGGGAGACCCCGACGCCGAGGAGGTGCAGCGATGAGCGCCGAGAACATCCCCGATGAAACGCCCCAGCCGTGCTGCCTGTGCAGCGGCTTGATCTGGCCCGACGCGAACGGCTGGACTGGAGGCCACAACGCATGGCCGCTTGCCGATGGCAGGTGCTGCGAACTGTGCAACAACAAGGTCGAGCAGGAGCGCATCCGCCAACTGCTCGACTCTCGCCGTCCCGACGGCAAATCCTAAGCAGATACTTGACGGGTGGCGGCGACATGTGTAGCGTCGCCACCCATGGCACTTCCTAACCCTCTTACCCAAAGTATTTCTATGAAGTACATCGCCAAGGACGCGCTCATCGAGGCGCTTATCGAAATCGACGGAGGCTGTGCTCCGTCAACAACTCTTGTTGGCCTCGGGATCAGCGGAAGCACCGCAACGCGAGTGACCAACAACTACACGGTGAGGCCGACGACCGCGTACAAAATCGCGCACGTCCTTGACCGCAAGATGCCTGACCTCTTCGAGCTCTACCGCCCGAAAAAGCACGGCTTTACCCGGCAGAAGGCTGGGCGTGTAATCCCGAACGTGGCCGAGGTTCCCCGCCCCGCCGGGCCGGCAAGGCCTGGGCCCAAGCCTGTCGTTTTCAAGCCCGTCGGTGGCGGCGCTGACGCCGCCGGCCCGGCTTCACCTGGAGCTACCCTGTCGGTTGCGGATGGCGTGCTTACGCTTCGCGTCAAGCTCTCCGATTGTTCCGGCGAGGACCTCGCCTACCTGATGTCCCGCTTCGGCGGCAAGTAGTGCCCCGAGGCGGATGGAGACCCGGCGGCGGACGCAAGTTCGTGGACCCTACGGGGAAGCGACTGGTCCGCCGCCGGATCATGCTGACCGAGGCCCAGGACAAAATGCTTGAGGTCCTCGCAAAGAAGCACGGCATTACCGTGTCGGCTTTGCACCGCCGGCTAATCGACCTCGTCTTGCAGGGCTTTGTTGAGCCCTCCGACTTAGACGGCGAGTAAGATGTCACTTCCTCCTAAGCTGCGATACTTGGGTGGAAGTGCCGGCGAGGCCCTACCCTAACCGGGTGGGGCCTCGTTTTTTATGCAAGCCAGGGCGTCGTCCACCCCCTCGACCACGACTACGTGGCCCTTCCAGCTTGCATGCCATGCGGCTTCGTCGGGGGTCAGCCGGCGGCGGCTTGGCGTGAGGGACCCATCCTTGACCTCCATCAAAAGGCTGGCTCCGTTTATGCCGACCAGCAAATCTGGGCACCCATGGCCCACCGCTGCAAGGGATTGCACGGTGGCTCCGGCTGCGCGCAGGGCGGCAACGATCTCGTTTTGGTTGCCGTCGATCCGTGCAGCCCGGCGCATGCGCTAGCGTACGCGAACGCTCTCCGCGTACTCGCGCAGTGCGCGCCTGTTCTCAAAGTGCTTGGTGTCGCAGGTGCCCTCGCGGACCACCTTCCAGCCATCACGACCCATGCGTATTAGGGTGCGCCCGCTGGCGGCGAGGACGCACGCTATCTGTTTTGTCGTTTCGTTTTCATCCTCGCTAGTTGGGAGGATGACCTCCTGATATCTGCGCTGGCTCATGGCTGCTTTGCACGGACAGCGTATTGATTTGCAATGGGCCGGGCAAGCTCAAGCACAGCATCCGCATTGCCAATGCTCTTGGTCAGGGTGTCCCTCTCGTCCATCTGGTCGTAGGCCTCGATGAACCTGGCCCGCAAGGCCGTGACCTCTCGGGACTCCAGGCTGCGGCACATGGCCTCCCATGGACCGCCGACCGCCTGGATTGCAGCCATGGTCAGGTCGTCTAGCTTGGGTGTGCCGGCGTAGCCCACTCTATGGATTTCGGACTTCACCTTGCCCCACGCCTCGCCTGCCGTCAGGCGCTCTGTGCTGGCGCACATGCCAAGCAGGGCGCCGGGGGTGGGAGGATGCGGGTTGTCCCCCCGGGCCCACGTGGTGGCAGCTACGAGGATCTGGCGAGGGTCTGCGTCCGCAAGCAGGACAGACCAGACATCCACGGTGGTCTCGGTGTCTCCGCCTCCGATGCGGCGCGGATACACCTCATGCAGGATGGCTAGAACGGCGCTAACTTCGTGGCGTTTCATTGCTGGTCGTACTTGGGAAGGGCCTGGGTGTTGGGGTCTACGAACTTGGCGCCCTCTGCAAAGGGGTTGCCTCCACGCTTGGGCGCCTTCTTGGGGTGCACGCTGCGCCACTCGCTGCGGGTGGCGGTCTCGTACGCAGCCTGCCACTCCTCGTGGCTGTACTTGTCGCTAAGGTTCTTGAGCCAGGTGGCCTTGCGCCACACGGGGTATGCGTTCTCAGCACGCATGCGCCGGTACTCGTTCATGGCAGCGATCAGGGGTGCGGGCAGCGCCGGCCCCCGCACGGCATACAGGTGGACCGCGCCATCAAGCTCGGCCTGTCCGTCCACCCGCTTGCGGCTGGCCTTCTTCTTCTTGGCCTTGGGCTCGTCGGACCAGCGGGCAAGCGCAGCCTGCCGGTTCTGCTCCGACCTGCCCAAAGCCTTGAGCCGTATCTCGTCCAGCCTGGGATTGACGAGGTTGCCTTCAACGTCGGACTTGAACGCCTCGCCCAGTGGACCAGCCAGCGCCTCCTCTACCTCATGTGGTAGTAGGCCGAGCACGGCCCCCAACATCTTGTGCTGTACACTTCCGTACTCCCATTGCAGGCACAGCATTCGTAGGTACATAGCCTGCGTTCTCAGGTCCATGCCGAGGACGAGCGGTGATCCGCACCAATCTCGCCAGAAGAATGGGAAGCTATCGGGTGCTCTCTTGCTTGCCATGTAGCTCGCTCCAGGTGACGCGCATGTTGTGGATGTCGTGCATGTAATACTCAAGGAACCGGGCAGCGGTGGGGTTTGTCACCCTGCCCTGCCGCACCCAGTAGCGCACGGCGCCATCGGTTAGCCCGCAGGCAGCAGCAAGGGGGGTGATCCCGCCCACCTCCTTGAGCACCCGCTTGAGGGTCTTCGAAGTCTTGGTCATTCGCGCATGGTAGCGAGGGCCCACAGAAAATCTACAACGATCTTGACCTAGTGCTCGGCATAGCTACGATGCGCCGCATGAGCACTTCCATTACCCCCGAGCCTGGCGTCTACGACGACGTACACATGAGCGTGTACCAGTCGTGGGATGCCACTAGCTCGCACGATCTAATCAACGTGCTGCGCTCGCCGCTGCACTACAAGTACCGCAAGGAGGCGGAGCGTGGCGAGCCAACGCCCGCCATGCGGCTGGGCACAGCGGCCCACGCATACACCTTGCAGCCGGGCGAGGCCCACCGTGAGGTAGCCGTGCTGCCCACCAGCATCAACCGCCGCACCAAAGTGGGCAAGGAGGAGTACGCCCTCTTCGTCGAGGAGAGCAAAGGCATGTGCGTCCTCTCCTACGAGGAAAACCTCCGGGCGCAGAACATGGCAGACAGCGTGCTTGCCTGCCCGGCTGCTGCAAATCTGCTGAAGCACGCCCCTGAGCGAGAGATGTCGCTGCTGTGGAATGACCCCGACACGGGGCTGGTTGCACGGGGCAGGCCCGATGCCTTTGGCAGCGAGTTCAACGTCATCGTTGACCTCAAGACAACGGCCGACGCCAGGCCAGGCATGCTTGCCAGCAGCGTGGCTAAGTACATGTATCACGTGCAGGCGTATGCATACAAGACCGGGCTAACCACGCTTGGGCGCATCACCGACGACCCCTTCATGCCGTGCAGCTACATCATCATTGCGGTGGAGAGCACGGCCCCGTATGCGGTGGGGGTGTACTCCCTCTCCCCGCGCGACATCGAGCTTGGCGGTCGGCTGTACCGGCGCGCCGCGATCAAGCTCAAGCAATGCGTTGAAGCCGCCAGCTATCCTGGCTATGCCGGCGACGGCGACGACATCCCCGAACTAAACCTTCCCGAGTGGGCACACAAAGAAGATGACCGAGATTCAGAAGCAGATTGAAAACCACGTCGCGCCCGACATTGCCGATGCCGAGCGCCAGTGGAAGTACGCACAGGCACTCTCCAAGGCAACCATCATCCCGAAGGCGTATCAGGGCAATCCAGCCAACGTGTTCGTTGCCCTCTCAACTGCTGCGCAGCTTGGCGTTGGGCCGCTGGAGGTGATGCAAAACCTCCATGTCATTCACGGCTCTCCGTCGTTTAGTGCGAAGTATGCCATCGCCATGGCGAACAGGATCGGACCCTTCGAGGGCCCGATCAAGTTCGACATCCAGCACGCCCCGATGCCTGCCGTGACCGCCTACGCCAACGTCAAGGGCAGCGGCGAGCGCGTGGAGTTCAAGGTGGACATGGAGATGGCGACCAAGGAAGGTTGGACCAAGAACTCCAAGTACAAGACGATGCCCACGCTCATGCTGAGCTATCGAGCCGCAACTCTCCTCATCCGCTTGTACTGCCCCGAGGTCTTGCTCGGGCTGCACACATCGGAGGAGCTACACGATGTGCGCGCTGCGCGCACGGTTATCCCCACGGCGCTGGAGGCGGAGCAGGAACTCCAGGCTGCGGGCCAGCAGGTAGAGCAGGTTGCTGCTGCGGACAACTCCCCCCGCTCCGCAGTGGACGAGAGCGCCAAGCCCGACGAGGGCGGCGCACGGGAAGACCTGTTCTAGTAAGCGGACTGCCTCTGCTGGCGGGGCCCCTCTGCGTGTGTTGCGCAGGGGGGCCCTTTCTTATAGATGCACTAGGCCATCCCAGATGGCGGTTGCAACCATTGTGGCTACGCCGGTTGCCATCCATATGCGGAGGGTCTTCACCTCCGAAACAAAGTCCTCGATGGTTTGCACGCGGCTTTCGAGTAGCTCCACTTTCGTGACCAAGCCCTTGCTGCCGTTGCCTCTGATGGCTCTATCGATTTGCGAGACTCGTAGTGCAATATCCTCGACGGCATCCGCCGTGCTCTCGATCTGCATTTTCAGTACGCCCGGAGGGATCTCACTCATCGCCTTTGTCCACCGGCTTTGCTGCATCCTTCTTGGGCGCTGCCTTCCTGTGTCCGTTGCCGTTGCCGTTGCCGTTGCTGTCGTCGTCCATCTTGCCGGTCACCACGGAGCGTAGGTTTTGAAGCAAGCCCGTGATGAGCAGGGTTAGCATGGCGCTGGCAGTGGCAGTGGCTTCATCGGGAATTGTTCCCATTGCAAGGGCACCGATAAAGCCGCCAATGAGAAGCGCGAGGAGGAACGGCGTGCTGAGTGCGATCGTCGTTCGCGCTTTTTCGATGGCGCTGGTGCCGATGCGTAGCCTGGTCATCTCGGCCTTGAGTTCCCGGGTGCGCCTCCTGTCCTCTGCCTTGATGCGCGCTAGCTCTGCGGCGGCTTCCATTTTGCGGGCCTCGGCCTGCGCCTTTGCTTCGCTTCTGCGGGCACGCTCATCTGCCCGAGCCTGGACCTTCCGCATCTTGACGGCAGCGGCGAGGTCGCGCACCACGTGCTTGACCACGGGCTTGCCGCCCTCGTCGTGCTCCTCTGCTCTGCTGTCGTCAAAGTCGTCCACGCTACGCCTCCGCCTCGACCTTCTTCTTCTTGCGACGATGCCCCGCAAAAAGTCCGCCGGCCAGCGCAGCGGCGCCACCTGCGAGGATCGGATTGCCAGTAAGCATGCCGACCACGTTGCCTGCAACGTCCTCGCTGTTGTCCGCAAGCATGTCGCCAACCGTTGTCGTGCCGACTTGCTCTCCCGTCTCCTGGTCAAAGACAGGAACCTCCCTGTCTAACATGCTGCAAGACGAGAGGAAGAGTAGGCCGATGCAAGCGAGGATGTACCATACGCCAGCCAGCGATGCGACACGCCTAAGTTGCATCGCCGCCTCCACCCTTCTTTGCCATGGCGCGGCTCATAACGTAGACGGACGCCAGGACGCTGATGCCTGCTGCGGCTGCAATCTGCACGCGATAGTCATCGCTTGTGGTAAGGGCGGTGGTGAGGGCGGTCAGTCCTGCCGTTCCGAGGATTCCCTCGGACGAGTTGAGCATGCTGCCGGGGGAAACAATGGGCTTGTCGGTTTCGGTCATTGGATTACTCCTGCGGGGGGTACGTGCGGTGGACAGCCATGCCCACCATCTTTCCCATCCAGTCGAAGGTGTCGATCTCGCCCTGCAAGAAGCGCATCGACGCCTCTAGCTGGATGGGGCTCACACTCCTGACTCGCTCGGCAATGAACGACGGCAGGTTTTGCGGGGTGATTGCTTCGCCGCCACCGGGCGCCCACGAAACAAACTTGCCTCTTAGCTCGGGGTCGGGCTCGTAGCCAAACATGGACACGCCGGTCAGGTCCGAGATGTTTGTGTACTGGCGACCGGCCCAGTCCGACCCGGAGAGGGCGTCGATGGCTGTGCGCATCATGGGGCTGGCCTTGCCCTTGGCTACGCTGACGGGGCCCTTGCCCCCGGTGAAGGTGGCGATGCCCCACTTGAAGGGGTCGCGGAAGTGGCCCATCAGCGAGAAGTATTTGTCGCTGCCGGTTTGCACGCCCTTCTCTCCGAGGTGCTTGTTCATCAAGGCTGCAAGCGGACGCATGTTCATGTCTGTCCAGTACAGCTTGTGCACGCCGTCGTGCCAGCTTTCTCCCCCGGCTGCGGACGCCTCCTTGGTGTCTTCCCAGAACTCGTCCCAGTCAAAGCCAGCCATCATAAAGTTCCACAGCATGGTGGTGGCAACGAAGCGCACGGCCACGTTGGCCCACATGTCTCGGTAGACTTGCTGCTCCGCCTTGCTCCCAGACTTGATGGCCTTGACAGCGGTGATGAGGTTGGATTCCGTCCAGTCCGGCGCAAGGAACACCATGCGCAGGGCCATCTGGGCGCGCACGCTGCGTGGCCCCCCCAGCAGCTTGCCCGTAGACCGGCGCAGGTTGAGGCCGCCAAAGTCAGCGTTGAGCTTCTCGGCTGCAAGCCTGGCGACGTACTCCTGGGCGGAGCCGTCGGGGTTGTTCTCCGTCCACAGCGGGTTGCTGCTGTCCCACGGCATCGCCAGTTCGGCGGCGTACTTGCGCTTGAGGTGGGCGTACTCAACCATTGCGCCCTGCACCTTCAGGTGTGCGCCCATGTTGTTGAACAGCCAATGCGACGCGCGCCGCTGCGTGGCAACGAAGTTGTCGTAGCCCTGCATGGCCTTTGGCGTAATGCCCATCTTCTTCAGGGCGCCGTCCAGCTTCTTCCTGAAGTCTGTCAGGTCGCTGATAAGAGCGGGCTCCATGTCTTGCACGGACCCCACGGTCAGGCCGGCGCGCACAAGCTCGACAAGCTCGGGGGCCTGGTTCAGGATCGCCTGCCTGCCCGCCTCGTAGGCCGGCATGTTCCTGGCGGACGCCTCAACGCTCTCCCTGCTAATGAGGCCAACGGCATACCCCGCCGTCTTGATTGCCGCCGTTGCAATGGACGGCAGGTGCGGCAGGTTCTTCATCATGGTCGGCCTGTCCATCGTCACGATGGAGCTTCGCATGAACGCCTGGTGGTGGAAGAAGCTGAACGTCAGGATGGTGTGCTTGGCCCACGAGTTCACCCCGATCAGGTGCTTCATCACCGGGTTGAGGTTGTCGTAGTCGAACGTCTCCGTGATGGCATTGAGCGTTCTTGCAAGCTGCCTCGGGGCAACATACCCAATGAACTGCGGCGCCCGCAGCGGGATGTACCCGTCCCTGCGCCCGACCTCGTCGTGCTTGGCGATGATGCCCTTGGACTTGAGCGTGTCGATGAGCCGGGAGTTGTACACGGCCTCGCCCACCTGCCTTGACGCGACCCGCTGGGCCTCGATTGCACCCGGCACCCGCAGCGTTTCGCCCAGGGCCTGGCCCTGCAAGATGCTGTCGTAGACGCGCTGCTTTTGCCGACCGCCCGGCTTGGTGCGCAGCGGGCCTCCAGGGCGCGAGGGATCAACAAGGCCGCCGCCGGCCCCCTGCCCTTTGCGGAACCACAGGCGCGCAGCGTAGACCTCCTGCTTGCCTCCGATGACTCCGTTGCGGACAGCGACGGTGCCGATCTTGTCGTTCTCTAGGATTAGCTGCTCGGCAAGGGCGTGGACCTGGGGCTCTTGCCGCTCAAGGCTTTGCGATAGCTCCCACAGGCGGCGCTGCTCGGGGCTAAGGTCGGCCCGGTATGTGTTGTATAGCTCCTGCGCACTGCCGTACACGAGCGCGCCCTGCTCGTCCGTCATGCGCAAGGCGTTCTTGGTGTCGATGTACAGCAGCATCGCCGCATCGCGGTCGCGCACCCACTTGTCGTGCTCGCGCGGGCCCAGCCCCGGCGGGGCAAGCTCGTCCAGCTTTGCGCTGTGCAGCTTGCTGGTGGTGTCGCGCTCAAACAGGAACTGGTCGAGGTTTGCCAGGTACTTGTTGAGCAGCACCACCGACTGCCGGGGGTCGGCGCCGGGCACCAGCAGCGAGGTTGCAGGCCCGCTGACCGGGGTGTCCGTTACGGCGTAGGGGTCGTCGCCAAAGCGCCTATCGCTGGGGTAGAGCGGGCGCAGCCCTTGGGCTGCCCGCGCAATGTTCATGTCCTGCACCGACATTGTCAGCGCGAACTTGGGGGACATGGTGGACATGCCACCCTTGCCCTCGATGTCGCTCGCGCTCGGCACGCCGGCTACGTTTGTTTGCTCCCTCGCTACTTGTTCAGCCTCTGTCGCTTCGCCAATTACAGCGGGGACGGCGGCGGGCATTTCGCGCCCGTGCATGAGCCGCTCCTGGTTTAGCTCGTAATGAATGGAGGGCGATTTCCGCAATGCTCTTTCAATGGCATTTGCGGCTTCGTCGTGGCTGTCAACCGACGAGCGATTGACGTATTGGACGCCTGCGCCACGGCCATAGTCATGGCTGTAGACCCGGGCAAGCTCCTCGCCCCAGACCCTGCGGACATGCCCCTCGATGTTTTCTTTGGTCAGCGGCAGCCTGCCGCCATATACGTTCTCTTCGGTTGGGATGAAGTCGCGGAGCGCATAGCTGCCTTTAGTTGATGTCCAAACCTCGTCCTCGGGCTGGCCTGGCTCAGCAACGGCATCGCCAGTTTTCACGTCCCATACGGAGTCGTGCCTTTCGGCGGCATCCTCGGTCGCGGCCAGGTGCACCAAAAAGATCCCGGTGTTTTTGAGGCCGCTGGTGTCGGCCTGTGGCACCACAAAGCTGACGTACTGGCGCTCGCCGTCAATCCCGTTTTCGTTCGTGGTCGCTGTAGACCACCAGATAGGCACGCTGTACCTGCGCTTGCCGTGCGACACTTCGACAAAGGTTTTTTGGTCAGCCGGGATGGGCGTCCCCTCGACGCGCCTCGGCGTTCCGATGCCTAGCTCTTTGCCGAGCTTGCGGGCAATTTGGGGTAGGATTATGTCGTACGTCCTGACGTGCGAGTATACGGGCTTTGAGTCAGGCTTTCGGGCAGCCTCCCGGGCGAACGCGATTGCCTCCCTAACCGCCACGTCCCTTTCTTTGCCATCGGGCGTTGTGTAGTCATTGAGCGCAAACGCAATGCGCGACGCGCCATGCGCGCCAACCTCCTTGGCAAGCTCCGGGTCGTGCTCGCGTAGATAGCGATAGCCCTGAAACACTCCAGCGCCGTGGGAGTTGCGGGCCATGATCTCTTCGCCGGTAGGCCAGGACAGCTCTTTGTATCCAAGCTCCGCCGCGCGCATCATTGCCAGCTTGAAGAACGCGGTGCGCCAGCGCCCTCCTCCAAACGGGGAGCCCCACTCCGGCGGGATCTTTCCGCCTGCAATTTGCTGCTCAAGGTCCGACTGCATCTCTTCCATGCGCAGCCGGGTTGGGGTTTCGACGGCAAACCGGATCCAGCCGATCATGCCCGGCGTTGCGCGCCGCGCCTTGGGCAGTTCAAAATGATCGCGGAGATAGTCCGGGTGCTCCTCAAACCCGTCAAGGAGCACTGCCACCTCGATGTGCTTGGTAGCGCCGGTAGTCCTTTCGCCGCGCCAGTAATCCTCGTATTTGTCGGGGGGGTACTGCACGTCCTCCCCGCTGAAGACCACCGTCTTTAGCACGAGCCTGCGCTTCTGCATCTTGCCGAGCACTTGCTCCCGCGTAATCGGCCTGCCGGGCTCCTGCTCCGCTTTCAGCTCCGCCTTGATCTCATCCCAGCCAATGGCTTCCAGTTCTGCCTGTAGCGCCACCTTTTTCACGGAGCGGTCGATGTCGTCTACGGCGTTCTTGCCGCCCCACTTCTTGTTGGGCAACGCCTCGACCGCCCGCTCAGCCGCCGAAAACATGTTTGCGGTGATCGGAACCGTGATTGCAAAGTTGGCTTCGTCCTGAGAGGTCGTGCCATCTTCTTGCCCCGGCTCGCGGATTACGTCCAGCGAGTGGATGATGTCCGGGTCTAGGACATGCGCAACCTTTGTGCGCGGGGCCCCAAGCTCCTCGCTCTCCTCTACGGTGTTGATAACAACGGTCGTTCCGTCGGGGACTTCGATGTCGTCAATCGACTCCAGCGGCTGCGGCGTTGTGACTTCAACGACGGTGCCTGGCGGGGGCAGCAGCACCGACGCAGACTCCCCGCGCTGCATGGCTTCTTCGGCCATGTCCTCAAGGTGCTGGTTTTGCTGCGCGGCAAGGCGGTCAAGCGAACTGGCCGTTTGCGCCTGCTGCGCCATGTACTCGCGGAGCAGTTCATCCAGGGCTTCGCGCTGCTCGGGGTCGGTGTCCTCGGGCAGCGACTCCGCCGCTTTGCGGATCTCCTCAGCGGCGGCTTCGGCGGCGCTGTTTTGATTCTGGATGCGCGCCGTCTCCGCAAGGAACTCGGCGTTGGGCTCGACCGTTCCGGGCTGCGCGGTCTTGCGCCCGTCCTGGTTTGTAACAAGCACAAGGGTGTCGCCCTCTTCTTGCTCGGCTTCCCACCAGGCAAACGTGCCTCCGGCGTTGTCATGCACAGCGGGGTCGGCAGACTTCACCAGCAGCGCTCCGCCCTGGTCGGGCTGCACCGTAGCCATGTACCCAGCCTCGGTGATCTTGCCGACAGAGGAGCCGCCGTCGCCGTAGCTAACGTCGTCTACCACGGGTGTTCCAAGGCCCAGGATCTCGGCCTCGGACACCGTGGCCTGCCCCGCACCTAGCAGGTCGGCCTCTCGCAGCCCTTGCTTGTAGAGGATGCTGTGCAGGATGCGCGTCCGGCGCGTAGCCCACGGCTTCCAGTCTTGCCCCTTGTTGTAGGACTGCAAAGCCCCAAGGGTGCCCGGGATGTCGCGGATGTCCTCTTCGGTTACGCCGTGCGTCGCCGCTACCGTGCCCTCATCCCCAGCCGTCATAGCGGCGAGCACTTCGCCGGCAGGGTCTTCCGTGTTTGCCCACACGCTGTCGGCGGGCGGCTCGTACATGCGCCTGAACTGGCGCTCGACAATCCGCTCAAACCTTCGGCCCCGCGTCTGCCTGCTGCCCTGCAAGTCCATAAGGTCTTGCCGTAGGGCCTCGGTCTCCTGGCGCGGGTCGATAAACGGCAGCCCCGGCTGGGCTCGGTTGTGCACCATGGCCTCGCTCTGTAGCTCGGAGCGATCCATGTCCCTGATCCTGCTGGCCTGCGGGCGCGGCCCGGTTGCGCGGGGGCGCACAGCCCCTGCCTCTTCCAGGGCTTCGCGCTGCCGCCTTTCGCCGCCAACCTCTCCCTCGTCAAGTTGGCGTCTTTGCGCTGCGCGGCGCTCTGCTGCGTCGCGGCGGGCTTGCTCCTCGGGCGGGACAACGGGCTGCGGCTGGACCTTGGCCGGCATGCTTGCAAAGTCGAGGTCGCCCTGCTGCTCCGCCTCAATCGCCTTTAGGGCCGACATAAGCTCGGCGGTCTTGCCGTTGAGCTTCGGGACGCTTACGCCGTCTTGCTCGTGCTGGCGCAGCGCCTTGATGATTGCCTGGCGCTGCTTGCCCTTCGGCATTTTTTCAATGCGCTCCGACTCCGACAGGAACGGGTTGTCGGCTGCAAGCCGCTCCTCCTGCTCCGGCGTCCGCTCCTTCTTGGGCTCCTCTTTTTTCTTTTGGCTTGCCGCCCTTCTGCGTCCGCGCTTTTTCTTTCTCCCGCCTCCGGCCTGGGCGGCCTGGCGCGTAGACGTTTTGGCTAGACCGGGAACCGTGCTTAGGTCGGCGTAGACAGGGCCGCCCTCTTTGTAGACGCCATAGACCGTGCCGTCGTCCAGCTTGCCGGTCGGCGTGAAGTCATCCTTCGGGGCTCTCTCCTTGGTTCCCGCAATGCCGGCGCCTCGGGCTTCGTCGTGCTGCGCAGCCAGGCTTCGCACCATGTCGGCGTCAAGCTCGTTTTGCGGCAGCGTCGGCTCTGCGGGCTCGGGGTATGTGTCCGGGTCTTGCTCGTGCAGAGCCTTGCGGACCCTGTAGTGCTGCGTGTCGCGCCACGCCCTCCGCTGAATCGGGGTGGGCTTGCGGATGCTCGGCTTGCCCGCCTCCTCCTCTTCCGGCGCCGCTGCCTTGACCCTTCGCGGCTCCGGGTCTTCAAGCGGCTTGGGCTCTGCCGCTTTTTTCCTGGCCTTCTTCCTGGCCTTCCTGCTGGCTTTCTTGCCGGCCTTCTTTTTTGCACCAGGCTCTGGCTGCTCTTGGGCTTCGGCCTCTTCCTGCTCCTGTGCCTGGGCCTCTTCCTGCTCTTGCGCCTCGGGCTCTGCTTGCTCCTGCGCCTCGGCCTCGGTGTCAACCTCGTCAATCTCTTCGCTAAGCGAGCGGTCAGCGGCTGCGCGGGCTGCGCTGTCGGGGTTCTCGGCAGCGTCTTTGACGCCGGCCTGCTCCTCGATTTCCCACGAAGCCGGGACCGGGGGCGCCGAGAACACGCCATACAGCGCGGTTGCAACCTGCGTTGCGGCGGCTACTTGGTCGCTGCTCCACAGGTCTGCGTCCCCGCCAATCTCCTCCTTGATCTTGGCCCGAATTGCGCGCAGCGCCATGGTGTCGATGTTGACCCACGGCAGCTTGCTTGCGGCCTTCGCAAACATGTCGGCCACTCGGTACGCCACGTTGCGCTGCTGGGCGATTAGCTCGTTGAACAGATGCATGTTGTCGGCAACGTGCATCTGGTGCAGGAGCGGCCACAGGATCTGCGCCATTACGGCTACAGTCTCTTCGGCCTCGCTGATCTCTTTGTCCGGGTGGTCCCTCTTTGAGGCTTCAACGTACGCTCTGCGCGCGGCCTCGTACGGGCCAGGCATGGCGGTCTTGATGAACTCCTCTAGCGCCTCGATCGTTTTGGGGAAGCGCTGGTATGCCTCGTGCACAAGCTCGTGGAACAAGTGCTCCCACCTGCGGCGGCGGGCAAGCTCCTCGATCTCGGGCTCGGTCATCTCCGCCATGTGCTCGGGCATAATCCCGACGCCCTCGACGGCGCGACCCTCGCTGTCCTTGAGCCCGATCTCGGCCATTGTCTGCACAGACATGTCCGACATCATCGGGCGGCTCATCACGATGACGCGGCCCTCCTTTTGAGGGCCAAACCGCCCGCCCTCCCCGCGCTCGTTGTACTTGTACTTGGCGTGCAGCGCTGGGATTCGGTGGCCTTCGCCGTCCACCCACATCACAGCAACGCCCAGCCGACTAAGCGTGTCGGCAACTTCTTGCTCCTCGGGCGTGTACTCCGATTGCGGGATGGCGCGAACGTCCTCGCCCATCTTGCTGACGCTCGCCTTAGCCAGCCGGGGCACGCCCGGCATGCCAATGGCCGAGGGCCCTTGCGGCGTCACCGGCTCAAACTCCACGTTTGCGTGGACAGAGCGCCCTGCAACGCTGCCGCTTACAGCGTCTTGGTCAAGGTACGTGCGGCTAAGGCTGTCTTGCAGCGCCTCCACAGCGTCTACCTGCGCCGCGTTCCACCCCTCAAGCTCACTGCCGTCGTACTGCTCCAGGTTGGCCGTGAGCGACCGCACGGCCTGGTCGGCCTCCTCTCGGTCCTTGACCCCGTGGAGGGCCTCCTGCGCCTGCTGAACGGCTGCCTCGCCAGCAGCCTCGGGGTTCTCCTCGCCCCGCGCGGCGGCCTCCGCCGTCGCCTTCATGCGGATTGCGAGTGCAGTCGGCTTGGGTAGCTCAACGCGCGCCTGCATGCCCGTGACTTCCCGAATGGCCTTGGGGGCTTTGGCAATAAGCTGGCGCAGCACGCCCATGCTGGCGCTGCGCCCTGACGACAAGACCTTTGCCCCAACGCCGGTCGCGCCAGAGATCAGGCCCATGCCGAGCATCGTGCCCAGCAGGTTTTCCGGCTCCCAGAACTCCTCCCACGCCCCCTCAAGCTGTCCGATGTGCCCCACGTCGGGGAGCCCGCGCCCGGCCAGGTCTCGTGCCCCGGCGCCAAACGCTTCCTCAAGCATCTCCACTGCGAACGCAGAGAACGGCCCCTTGCCGTCGATACCGATCTTTGCCAGTCGCCTGCTGACTGCGTCGGCGCCGTACTTCTGCACGCCCTTGCGCACGATGTGGCCCTTGAGCGCGGGCACAATGCCCATCGCGGCCTTGCCAAACATCGCGCCCGAAGCCTCGGACCACATCTCGATGTAGTCGTCAAGGATGGCCTTGGGCAGGTAGCTCAGCCACGTGCCGGCGTCATCGTCAATCTCTGCAATCAGGTTGTCGGCTGCGGTCAGGGACAGGCCGACGCTGTCCGAGAACCAGTCGCGCATTGCGCCCGCGCGCGTGCGGCCAGCGCTGATGCCGTTGGCTCCAAGCGCGTCCATGGCGCCGCCAACCATGTGCCCTGCCAGGTTCTGCCCGAAGTATTGCCGGGCACCAATGCCCATGCTTTCGATGACGGGGGCCACTACGGCCTGCGCCATTTGCGGCGCAGAGGCTGCCCACTTCTTGGCAACCCCTTCAACCACGTCGCTTCCCGCCTTAGCTAGATACTTAGTTAGCGCGGTCTTGCCGGCGGCCTTCATGCCCGCCTTGGCGGCGGCCTTCCACAGCGCTCCGCCAATAGCAAACTCGGGCAGGAACGCCGACGCTTCACCGACAGCCTGGCCCGCAGTAAAGCCAATGCCTGCGTACTGGGAGCGGTAGAAGAACTGCTCGATGTCCTTGAGAAGCTCTAGCTCGTCCGCTGTTGCAATGCCTTCTTCGGCGCGCTGTGCGGCCTGGCTTGCGCGGTAAATGTACTCGCCGTCACTGACCGTGCTGGCGACAGGGAAAGCAATGCCTAGCCCTGCGCGCTCGCGCCCCAGCGCGCCCGTAAGTGCGCCTTCCCCAAAGCCGGGCGTGGTTTCGCGCTCGATCAGGTCTTCGCGCCATTCCCTTTGGCCTGCTGTCTCGCCAAACTGCTCCTGCTTTAGGAATGCAGTGCGCGCCGCAAGCCCGGCCTCGTCCATCTCGGACGTAAACCCGGCGCCGTCGATGATTGCGAGCACTTCCGGCGACAGGGAGCCATCCTGCTTGGGCTCCTGCATTGCGGCGCCGGGGGGCAGCGGTTTCTTGTAGGTAGCCATTACTGCTTGAACGGGCTCTTGCCGGCCTTGATTTGCTTGCGTGCGTGGGCGATAGCTTTTTTCACGATGGCGTCCGTGGCTTCCTTGCCATCCGTCAGGTGCTCAACCTCGCCTCTTGTCAGGGTGGGGACCAAGAGCGGAATTAGCACGTCCTCGCCAGACTGCCCAACATCGGAAGCGCCAACAGTGATGGACAGTTCCGTTGCGACCTGATCCGAGCCGTCATTCATCGGCATAGAGCCAAGCCACCCCGGCCCTTTGGACGTGCCGTCCTCGCGCGCCATGGATGGGGCCGGTTGCGACCCCGTTACTTCGAGCTGTTTTTTTAGCTTGTTGATATGGCTCGTAATGCGGCGGCGCTTTTCGGCCGCGCCGCGCCCCGAAATGTTTTGCTTTTCGGCCTCTAGGCGCTCGATCTCCCCTTGGATGCGCAGCGCCCGGTCTTCAAGCTGCACGCCTAGCCCCGCTTTGGTCTCGGGGTTGTCCTGCTCCGCGGCGTATTGCTCCGGCGTTTGAAAGCCAAACCCTTCAATTTGGTATGCATCCGGATCAGGGCCGGCTCGGCCTTCCAGCAAGTGGCTGCTGGCGCCCGCCTCTCCTTCTCCTTCTTGCGCTTTAGGCGTGGGCGGCGCAGGCAGAAAGCTCGATGGCGCAGGAAGCCCCATAGACTCAATTACCCTGTCCTGCGCCATCGAGCTTTCTGCCTGCGCCTTACCCGCTTTCAGCCTGCCCCTCATGCTCGGGTCGGCCAGGTCGTCAACCGTCATGCCGTGGTTGGTGAGGTAGCGCTTGATGACATTAGACCAGTATTGGTCTGCCTCGAACTGGTCTTTGGACGTAGGCTCGGGCGCGCCAATCTCCTTCAGCATGCCCTTGATGTACTCGGCGTTGCTAAAGACCGTGGCCTGGTGCTCGCCAACAAACGCCTCAAGGCGTGCGGCAAAGATGGGGTTGTCTTGAAAGGCGGCGGTCACGTCGTAGGCAAGCCCGCTGCCTTCGGCTGCCGGGTAGTGCGAGCCGGCCACGCCTTCTGCCCAGGTTCTTTTTTGCTCATAGTCATCGAGGGCTTTGCGCGACAGCGCAAGCTGGCCCTCAATGTCTTGTAGCTGGGTCTCGTAGCTGTTTTTGACTGTGGGGTCGGCAAGGCCAACGGCAAGCTCGGTCAGCGCTTTGTCGTACCAAGCCTTTAGGTCTGCACGAGACATAATGTCTGCCGGCGGACCCATCTGGATTTTCTCTACAGCGTCCTGAGCGTCATCGGGCAGGGGCGTACCCTTGCCTTTTTTTTCAATCCACTCATTGACCTCGCCCTGGCTAATCCTTTGAACTTCGTCGGTCATCTGCGCGCGGCGCCATGCGTTTTGCCACGCCAGGCCGGTTGTCCGAAGCGTCTCCTCTAGCTCGGTCCCCGTCATGCTGTTGAGGCCGACCGGCTCTTTGAGGCCAGCCTGCTCAGCCCATGTGCGGATTTGCTGCCGGTACTGGGACTCGGTGTGCGCAACGACCTCGTCGCTTTGCAGGAACTCGGAGGCTTCCCGGCGGGACTCGCCAATCCACACCTCCGCCTCAAGGCGCTCGTCTGGCGTAGATGTGGGGTCGGCAAGCACGGCCTGGGCGTGGTCGTACCGCTGTTGCAGCCGGACTGCTACAGACGGGTTGACCGCCGCCACCTTGTCAAAGCCTTGCCGGTCAGGCGTGCTCGACGGCTGGTTCTCGATGGGGCCCCCGTTTCCTAGGGCGGCGCCTGGCAGCGGCCCCGGGCCGGTGGGGGGCGTAATGGTTCCGCCGAGCTTGTAGGAATGCAGCGCGTTCTCGTACTTGAGCTTCTTTAGCTGCTGCTCCCCAAGCTCCTGGCTCTGCTCCGCCTGGCGCATTGCAAGGCCGAGCTTGACGCCCTCCTGCATGCCCTGAGCCATGCCCGCCCCGGCGCCAGCCAGACCTTCTGCAAGGCCGCTGATGCCGCCCATGTCGCTCTTGAGCGCTGTGAATAGACGTGCCATTAGTTATGCCCCGGAGCCATTGCCGGCCCCATGCCGCCCGGCCCCAGCCCGCTAGGGTTGATCTGCGTTTGCCCCGGGTTCATCGCGTTCATCATCATCGCCGTCGAGGCCATCTGCATTCCGGCGCCCGCCAGCGCAGCGCCAGCGCCGGACGGCTGGTACTGGATCATGGGGTACTCCTGGCCCTGGAATACGGCTGCCCTGCTGCCCCTGTATTGCGTGTGCAATGCGGCCAGGGCGTTGCGGAAGTCCATGGCCTGCCCGCGCTGGGCGCCAAGGCCCACCGTCGAGGTGTCCGACCATCCGCCGCGCGCAAGCCCGGCAAGCAGGTTGCGCCTGTCGGCCTCCATCTGCCCAGCCATTCGCTCTTGGGAGCCCTTATACCCAGCCTTTAGCTCCCCTAGGGACTTCCACATTTGCTTTGCCTGGAACCTAAGCGATGCATCTCGCTCCGCCTCGTTGGCCTTGCGGGCATCGCTGGACTCCTTTGCCCCAAGCGCCGCGCCGCCAATCGCCATCAGCCCGCCGGTTACTGCACCCATTTTATAGCTCCACTTCTTTGATGTAGCCGACCTCGAAGGGCTTGTACCCCCAGCGCTTGAACAGGCGCGACAGTCGCAACCCGGTGTCGTCCACTAAATGCGTCATGCACACACGCTTTGCCTCTGCCCCAACGGCAAAGGTTTCTAGCGCGCGCACCAATCTCTTAGACAGCGTCCCGCTGCGGTGGTCGGGGTCCACGTACCACAGCGTCTCGGTAACCTGCATGGCTCCGTCTGTGTGCGCCAAAGCCACGGTTGCAGCCAGGAGGCCGACCGGCTTGCCGATATCGTTTGTGCAATAAAGGATCACGCCAAGCCCCTCTGCCAGGAGGGACGACCAGTAGTGCTCCCAGAACTCCGCAGAAAAGTCTTCAAGGTAGCCAGCCGTTGCGTTCTCTTCGTGGAACTTGCGCGCCAGGTTCACAAGCGCACCTACCTCGCACGGCTCTGCGGCGTAGATGTGGGCCTTGTCGGCTTGGGTGCCGTCGATAGGGCTAACCATTTTTAGATCTTTACAGCAGATGCCCACCCACGCAGGCCGTCAATGTTTGTCGTTGACCCGGCGATCCTGATCTGGACAGCAGGGATGGCTCCGCCACGGTTATCAACAACCGCCGACACATCAAGGAATGCGCGCCCGCTTGCCTCGATGCTTGTATGTGTGTAGGCAAGTGCGTCAGAGCTTGCAGATGATGCTGCGCTTGCGGCGATTGCCAGGTACGCCTGCCGGGCACTCCCAGTGTCGTCGTTCCTGAAGAAGTGCGTGGCCGTGACAAGGTATGCGTTGCCCGCCCCAAGCACGATCTCGTCCGAATCTGTATCCACGCTCACAGCGGTTCCAGTGGTTGTGGACGGCGCGTTTAGCGGGACCTTTGTAAGCGTCGTGGTTGCCTCGGTGATGCCGTCTAGGGCAAGAGCCGCGCCGTGCGGCGCAGTCACGCTATGCCTTAGCTCAAGCTGCTCCTTGCTGTTCACCTTGAAGTGCTTTGGACTAAAGCGCTGGGACACCTCCTGCTCAGCCTGTGCGCCACGGCGGTCACGTGTGCCGCTTCTTCGGTCGCGGCTTTGGCTGCCGGCAAGGGGCTCGCCCTTCGCCGTCTTTTCACGCTCTCCTTTGTTGAGGGCGTCGCTGCCATCCCTGCGCGTGTACATCAGTAATCCGTCCGTAGGTCTCCAGCGCCAGTTGCCTGGATGTAGCCCTGCTCGTACGCCCACCTGGAACTAGCCCTGGCGTTGCGCATGCGGATGAAGACGTTGTCTCCCGACACCCGGATGAGCTTGCGCCCGTTCCGGCCCGGCCTGAGAAATCCAGCGGCCTTTGCCTGCCCTAGGTCCTCCGGGTTGTCGGAAGAGAAGACCTCGAAGTTGCAGCCGTCCTGGGAGTCACCAAGCAGTGCGCTTAGCTCTGTGATTTGCAGTTGCTGGGTTTGGCCCGGCGGCCCGATGGGCCCAGCGGTCACGTAGCTGTCGATGGCAATGTCTGCCGACGTTGTCTGCTCGTCATCGCTGGGCATGTTGCCGCTGGAGTCTTTGCCCCAGCGACGCAGCCGCCCGTCCTCGCCGCCGATGAGCACGGCGCGGTCGCTGAACGTGTCGCCGTTTAGGTCGATGGCTGCGGTTGGCTGGATGTTGCTGGAACTGGACTGCCCGAACCGATCCTTGTGGAAGGCGTTGTTTGCGGCGTCGTAAAACCAATGGTCCACCAGAGCCCCGCCGGCACCGAACGGGCACACGAAGATGTGCACCCCGTTGTCGATGTAGTTCCAGACTAGGTTGACGTAGTAGTTGCCCAGGTCCACCTGCTGCAAAGAGCGAGGAACGCGCGAGGCCGACACCGATGCGGGTAGCTGGCCGGGAGCCATGACGTACAGGTCTCCGTGGCTGCCAAAGAACCACATCCTCCCGTTGGGGTCCTTGCACCAGGGCCTGCCAAAACTGATTCCCGTACTGTCTGTGAGGAGGTCTAGCTGTCCTCCGGCGCGTGGGTCCCCAGTAAGCTGCCAGATGCTGGAGTCCCCACCAAAGATGCACAGGTCGTCGTTGTAGGGAATGACCGTGTTGACAATGTCGGGGATTCCGCCGGCCCTGCTGTTGCGGGCGGAGATGGCGTCGGACGCGCTGGGGTTTTGCGGGAAGTTGTCCCACCCGTCAGGGTCGAACACCTCGCTCATGTGCCACGCCGAAGGGTCCTCGGGGTCGCGGGCAAGAACGATTCTCCCGCGCCACGTCTCGACCAAGCGGCAGCGCTTGGGCGTCTCCGCCATTCCGGAGCCGGTCCACTTCTTTAGCGATCCGTTGGTGCCATCGTCTGGGTCGTAAACGAGGTTGGACTTGCCATCTACGATGTAGACCTTGCCGAAGGCCGGCACCATCTGCACGTAGGGGGCGGCGCTGTCGAGGTGCGAGTTGTACGAGGTCGGGTTGGTGTCGTAGTTGGTGCCCGCCGCATTGAGAACGCGCACCATGTTGCTGCCGGCCACGACGACCTTTACGTCTCTGGGCGCCTGCGTTGACTGCGTGACCTTGGCTAGGCGCGTCTGCCAGATAGAGATAGCGGAGGCGTCCTCTCCGCCATACACGGCGTACTCGGAGTACGGGATGTCTACTCCGCCGTACTCCGGCTTGCCGATGGGTAGCGCCACAGCAAGGATGGGCGTTCCAAATGTGCCGTCAATGCCCTCCGAGTTGCCATCGGAGATCCCGTTGCTGACGTATTTGCAGAAGATAATGGGATCTGTGGTGTACGCAGAGTTGGCGTCGTACAGCCCATAGGGAACGTATAGGTGCCCGTCCTTGTCAACCGCAATTCGAATGCGCCGGCTATCGCCAACCCCCGCCGCCGCGCCGTCGCTGCCATTGACGCGCCATCCGGTTGAGCTTCCGCCAAAGCTGACGCCACTGCTTGCCGCCAGCGTTCCTGCGTCCTTGTCGTCCTTGAGGACGGTGATGTGTCGGACGGCGCTATTGCTGCCCAGCTTGTCTCCAGCCGTTGCAATGTGAATGTCGCCATTGGATAGGGTCTCGATTACCGTGACGCACATTCCAATTCCGGCTACGTCGGTCCCTCCCCCGGAGTTGATAATCGAGTATGTGCTTGACGCAGGAGACGTACCGTTAGGGTCAACGCGAAAGACGGCTTGGTAGACCGCGTCGTTGCCGTCCTGATCCGTGACGCTGACATATGCGTGTCCCGGTGTAGCGATTGCCACCTGCATTAGCCTGGCGCAGCCAGAGCTTAGGGTGGCCGCTGTTTGCCCGACGGCCTGAGTCCACTTCTTAGATACGTCCTCTTTAGGGGCGTACGTCATGTCGTACTCTGGGAATACGTGCATGTACACGTTTGTCTGCGCAGTCGTGCTTGGCTGCGCAGAGCTTGTAACGTACAGCGTATCCCTGACGGCCCCGGGGTAGATGGCTACGCTGGTGATTGACCAGACGGAAGACATCTCAATCTGCCACGCAAGGGCGTACGTGCCATCGGCCTGCAACTCTGCCGCGTACAGGACTGCGGCATGTGTTTGGTCTCTGGCTGTCGGCCCGGTAGCGGCGATAATGTTCTGGTATTGGTCTACGGCAATGGCGTTGACCTTGGAGCCGTTTGGCAGCGGAAAGGTCATCGTGTTGATGACCTCCCCGTCGCTGTTGATGCGGTGGACGGCGCCGTTTACGTCAGCCGCGTAGAACCCACCGTAGTCGTCTCGGATTATGTCAACGCAGGGCGTCGGCGTCGGCAGCACGCTAACGTCCCAGTCGTTGCTGCCTGTCACTCCGCCGGCCTGGTTCTTGGCCCACGTAAGCTGCGTCTTGTCTTTGGCTAGCGAGACTATGGCCTTGATCTTGTTGGAGCCATCTAGCTGGTTGCCTCCAGCGTGCAGACCAAGCCCAGCCCTTTGCGCACCGCGAATGCGCTGCGTTACGGGGTCGATCGAGCGCATGTTGCGCTCGTCCCTTGAGGTGCCGACTTCCTGGTTGGAGAAGCTAAACACCTCTGACAGCCCCCCATAGGGGTAGTCGAACGCAATGCGCGGCATCAGGAGGGCCCGGCTGTGCTGCTAAAGTTCCAGAACCAGTCGTAGTTTGCGCGCAGCCCCTCGACCGCGCCGCCGGTCATAGCCCCGATGGTCGGGGTCATCTCTTTGTCGCGCTGCTGCGCCGCCATGAAGATGGGGCCCTGCTTGATGTCGGCCAGCCGCATGTTGACGGTGCCGTCGCCCTCGCGCTCGTACCCGCGCGCGAACGCGCGCACGGCAAGCAGGTACAGCGTCTCCATCCACTCGGGCAGGTAGAGCATCTGCTTGTCGTTGGTGACAGGCAGCCAGCCGCCACGGTAGTACACCAGCAGCCCGCCAAGGCTGTCCGTTGTGGGCGTCGGCCAGATGTCCAGGCGGGGCTGCGGAGTGCCCCCGTCCCGGCCACCAGACAGCGTGCCGCCAGAGAACGTGATGTTTGTGGTGGCCGTTGTCTGCGCCTGCGTAGCGCTGTTGCCGACCGCCCCAGGCATCGTGTACGTCAGCGTGCTGACCCGCGTGGCTGTGTCGGCTGCGCGCATGTACAGCGTGGGGGCAGCGTTGACGGCGTCGGTAAACGCGGCTGCCGTGTCCGCCGTTGTCGTGCCCTTGACCACGTGGCGCAGCACATCGGTGTCCGTGCCAGCAGAGGCAACAAACTTGAACTGCACCGCCGCGTTGCGCTTGTCGTCTAGGGTGACGACGCTGTCGTTGTCGGGCTGGCTGCTCGAATGGAACGTCAGCGTCCCCGATGCCTGCTCCTGCCGCATCGCGTGCGTCACAGCCGCGTGGTACACGTAGCTGTTTGCAGCCGACATAGACCGCAGCCGGAGTAGCTGCTGCTGCGTCGTCATCTGCACGCCCGCGTTGATGCCGTCCTCGGTCTGGACGGCCACAAGCTCGCGGAAGTTGTCAGGCAGCCACACGTAGTCCGTGTCCTTGAGCAGGTCCAGCGTGGCCTGCTGGGACTCCAGCCAACGCCAGTTGTGCATGTTCACGAGGAACTGCCCGGCGTCGTTGAGAATGCGCATTGCCCCGACGCCCGGCACAGAGTCCGAAGCAAGCGTGTGCTCGATGTGCCGAATGGCGTCGTGGGCAGAGAGGCTCATAGCTTGTTGTAGAAGGTCGTGACGTGGAACACGTCGTTCTGGGCGCCAGTTACCCGGATAACGGTGCCGGGCTCTACGTGCGTTCCGTAGTTACGGATGCCGCCAGCGCCGTCCTCTAGAACAACACCCTTTCCTGTTTGGTCGGTGCCTCCGTCTGGATTTTTATTGGTGCTAAGGATGAGGTCACCGGACGCCGTCTTGAGCGTGAAGATGACGTAGTAAGCTTGGTCCGCAATCGTGACGTTGGAATAGCCGTCACTGCCAATTGTTGTGTCCGCTGTGTCTGTGTTGCTGTCCCAGACCCACGGAGTCGGCTTCGGCCTGTATGTCATTTCGGTGTACCCCTAGGCGTCCGTAACTTCGTTGATCGAGTTGCGGTGGACGGTGTAGTAGATCGCGTGCCCCGACGAAGCGTGGTCGTTGTGCACGTAGAACGTCGTGCCCGGCTCAATAAAGAACCCAAAGTTGGCTACATCGCCGCTGTGGTCGTTTATGTAAATGCCGCCATCAGCGACAACGGTGCTTGGCGAAATGACAAGCGGCCTGTTTGTATCGTCGGCAGTAATAGTGACGTAGTACGCAGAGGCCCCGAGGTAGTAGATGTGCGACCCGGTGCTGTCGGTGCCGTCCTCGGCCTTGAAGGTAGCGTAAGCCGAGCGGTTGACTGACGCGGTTACGTTGGTCTTGGTGCTGCTATCCCAGACCGGGTATTGGGGATCAGGGCGAAGGGTCATGCTGGCCTCTGCGTGGTGTGCGGTGTAGCCGCCGAGGGCCCGTGCCCCCGGCGGCTGCGTAGTTATCTAGGGCTAGGCGTGTACCGTCCCAAACCCGTTGTAGCCGTCGAACATCACCTTGATAAGGCCAACGCTGTCAGCGGTCCTCGCCTCAATGGCATAGCCGACAACTTTTGATCCAGCGGTGGTGCCAACATTGAGGTTCATTGCCGACCCGTCCACTTCGAGGGCATTGCCGACGGCGACATCGGCGGTGCCGTCTACCGACGCATCAACCAGGCCGGTCAAAGCAAACTCGCCGTTTGCGCCAGAGGCGATGTCTTCTAGCGCCACAGCGAAAACCCCAAACTCGTTGTCGTCGATGGAGGCGTTGTCGCTTGCGGGCGCCTGCGTCAGATAGAACTGGTTGTCGCTGTTCACCGAAGGGGCCACGGCAACGACGTTGCCTCTAGAGACCGCCGCATGGGTGGTAAGCGTCACCTTCTCCGTTTTCGGTTCAAGGCCAAAGCCCGGACCATTGATAGGTTGAAAAACCATTTGTATATCTCCTTGGTATGGCTGAAGGGCCTAGCTGAAGAACAGATCGCCGCCGGTCGGGTAAAGAATGCCTTGGCGCTGGCGGCTTCGGCAGATGAAGTTGTACCAGGAGTCCACCGGCATAATGGTGGTGAACGGCTGGTTGGGGTGGCGCATCGTCGGGTGCGAGAACATGTAGCGGCTGGCGTGGAACACCGACTTCATGTAGTTGCCGTTGATGAAGTAGTAGCGCGGGCCTTTGTAGTTCCCGGTGCCGGTGGCTGTCTGCTCGGTTCCAGCCGTTCCAGCCCCGTCAATGCCGGCGTACCCAGCGTAGGTGTCAAGGGCAACAACGCGCTCCAGGTCGATACCGGCGTACTGCGGACGCATGTAGGACGGGTCCTGGCGACTCGAAGTCACGAAGGTGTCCTGCTGCTCCCGAAGCTGCTGCACATAAATGCGCTGGCCGGCCTGGCTGCAAGCAATGAACTGCGCGTTGAGCGACGGGGTCTCGAAATACTCCTGATGCGACGGCGGCGGAGTGAACTCAACGTCCATGAACAGTTGGTCCATTTTCGCCGTAATGGCTTCGGAGTTGTTAGCGGTCGTGCTGGCATACGTGACCTGCTGGGGGCGCCACTTGCTGTACGTGTCCCCGCTTAGGTTTTGCACCGTGACGAAGTCTTCGCCTGCGGTTTGGTCTCGATAGTTGGCGTTTGTGCACTCGTTGACAAAGGTGGGAATGCTGTACGGGCGAGTTGCCGTAGCGCCCCCGCCTTCCATGAGCGTGGAGTCCGGCGCCGCAAACAGGGCGTCTTCCATCCCGTTGAGGATGGAGGTCCAAAGGCGCTGCTCCTTGGTGCGCTTGAGCTTCTTGTAGGCTTGGTGGCGGGCAGCCTTGCCCATGCCGCCGCCGACGTTTAGCTCGATCTCCTGGTCGGTCCAGGACATGTGATCGACAGCAAAGCGCCAGTCAATCTCCCAGTTCTCCAGCACCTGGGGGTTGCTCCAGGTGAAGGTGTCGTTGGGCTGGTAGAACTGGAAGCTGTTGCTCTCATCGAACATCAGCGTGTCCTTGATCTTCGTGCCCCCTTGGACAGTCTCATCAGGACCCTTGCCCCGCAGGAAGCGGCGCAGGAGGTAGTTGTTGCGGCACGCCTCGTTCACCACGTCCTCGGCGGACGTAAGGAACGAGGGGCCAGTAGTGTCAACGAAGTCGTTGAACGTGCTAAGTGCAGAGGCCATTTCTCGTAGCTCCTAGAAAAAAGTTAGCGCCCGCCAATCTCCCGCGCGCGTTGCACCCGATCAGGAATGTCGCTTTCGAGCATGTCGAGGACTGCTGCCTCTCGCTCCTCCATCGTCATTTCCTTGGCCGGAGTGCGCTGCCGCTTGGGCGAGTCGGGCATTCCGTTGCGCTGGTAGCGCTTCATTGCCTTTTGCGCAGACTGGGCTTCCTTTCGGAAGTCCTCGCGGAACTCAAGGCCGATAGCCTCCTCCATCAACTCCCGTACGCTGGGGATGTGGCTGGCCTCCGGGTCGTATAGCTGAACCATACGCCCGATGACACGTTGGATGTTCTCGTCCTCTCCGTCTGCAATCTGTGGATACGTCTCCACAAGATCCGCTCTCGCTTCATCAACCTCCCGTTGAAGCTGCGCCGACTGCATGGCTTGCACTTGAGCAAGCACAGGCGCCACCACGGCTTCGTAGGACTTGATGAGCAAGCCCTTTCCTTCTTCGTCTAGGCCGAGGTACTCGGCAAGGGGCGCAGCGGCTTCTTGCAGGTTAGCCGTCAAGGGTGCGTCCGGGGTGGCCTCTGCTTGTGGTTGGGCTGCCTCGGAGTCCTCTAGGGTCTGCTCGCTCGCTTCGGTGTCGCCGTCTTGCTTTTGCTCTTTGCCTTCACGAATCAGGCGGTCTACATCTGTCTGCACCTTCTTGCGGTGCTCCGCAAGGCGCAGGATTGCCTCGTTGTCTAGCGCTTCGAGGTCTTCGCGCTGGAACCCGTCGCGCCGGAGCACGGTGTATGCGTCCGAAAGCTCCTCGTTGTTGACGGGCTCTTTGGTCTCCTGCTTGGCTTGCGGCTCGGGAGCGGCGTCGCCGTCCTCTTCGCGCCCAGGGTCAAGCTCCTCTAGGAGAGCGTCCTCCTTGGCCTCCTGCGCCTCCTCCGGCGCCGGCTCAGGGGTTCCCTCGACAGCTTGTACAAGCTGCTCCGCAACGGCCTCGGGCTCGTTCGCGTTCTCTTCTGCGGTCATAGTTCGTTGTGGTAGATGGTCGTGCCTTCTTCCCCGCGAGCGCGAGCCATAGACTCTTCGATCTGCTTGCGGGTGCTAAAAACGGGTTGGCCCTTGTCGTTGAACTCGCCCCCGGCCTGCTCGTGGTGGACCCAGTTGCGCGGCAGTTGGTGCGAGGCAAAGTTGATGTCGGGCTGCACGGAAAGCTCTACGCGCGCTCGCGCGCGGGTGGCCTTCTTCTCCACCATCTTTCCGTTGCGAAAAACGTAGGTGCGTCTCATTGGGGTGCCTGCTGGACAGGCCCTTGCATCATCTGGGCCATCACGTCGCCCATCATCGGGACAGACTTAGACGGCTTGGGTTGGTTGTTGTTCATCAGGCGGCTAGAGCCAACATCCTTGCCCATGCGGGGCTGCGACGGCATCGGCTCGGGCTGGGCTTGGGACTGCTGCATCTGCATCAGGTCTTGCGCCAGGCGTTGCAGCAGGCTGGTGGTGACAAGCTCCGACATGTCCGGCGCGTTCATGGCGTTGCCGATCTTGGCGAAGTGCTCGCGCCACGGGTAGTCGGGGAACGCGGCCATTGTCGGCAGCGAGTTGATAAGAATCTGGTGCATCTCCAGGGCGCGCTTCTGGGCGAGCCCCTCGCTGGCGCGCTCCATGGAGTACGGCTCAATGTCTAGCTCCAGGTCGTCAAACGTGTAGCCGTCGTCGGGGTCGTGGCCGCCGCCCTGGAAGATGATGGCGACCTCCTCGGGCATGCCCATCTCCTTGATCGCGTCCTCCCCGAGGGGGAACACGATCTCGTCGTCGTGGTACATGTAGTACGCAACGAGGCGCAGCAGCTTGACCGTCGAGTCGGCAAACACCTGGCGGATGAACGCCATGCGCGTGTTGGCGGCCTCGCTTGCAATGGTGTGCTCGGTGGCGGTTCCAGACCCAGACACAGAGCCGCGCAGGGCCTCGTCCATGCCCAGCACCCTGTCGGCGCGCTGGCGGCACGTGTTGATCCAGATGGCCTGCTGCTCGGTCTGGCCGCCTAGCTCGAACTCCTGCACCAGCGCCTTGCCGTCCTCGAACGGCACCACCGTCACGTAGTCGTGCTGGGTGTTCTTGACAAGCTGCGCCGTGCGGCTGTCGTTGACCCCGACGATGCGCTTGTGCTTCATCATCGAGTTGCTTGCAGCAAGGACGTGCTCGTTCAGGTCCGTGATCTGCGTCTGCACAGCCACAAGCGGGGACAGCGGGTAGGCGTTGTCGGGCACCTTGTAGCAGCCGTATATGACGTACGGGCCAGTGCGCGGGCCGTAGAACGGGCGAGGCTCCCTGACAAAGAACGCCTTGCCGTCCTTCTCGTCGCCAATGGGCTGGTTTAGCCCGATGGTGTAGATCGTGCCGTGGAAGCCGGCCTCCGGCCCAGGCTCGCCATCAAGCTGGATCTCGGGGACCCAGACCTCGTAGCACCAGATCTCCTTGCGATCTACGGCGTCCGGGCCCTGCTCGTAGGGCAGGCGTTCGCTTTGCTCGTCGGCTGTCCCGGTCGAAAGCTGCTGGATGACATCTTCGTTCCAGCCGGCGTCCGGGTTGTCCTTTGCAAGCTCAAGCAGGTCGTCCTTGTCGCGGCGCCACACGTGCCCGTAGAAGCGCGCGTCCTCCCAGCGCTGCGCTTGCGGGTCGATAAAGAACCGCTTCTGTGACAGCCGCTCGATGACCGGCCAGGACGGCGTTGCAGACTTGATCGGGTCCGACTGCGGGAGCGATACGCCCTTGTTCTCCTCCTGCCGGACAATGCACACGCCCCAGCTAAGGAGCATGTCCGTTGCAAGCTCGACAAGCGTGCCGCGCAGGTGGCTGTCTTTGCACCAGCGGTTGAGGCCGTGTCGCAGCGCCTCGGCTACATCCTGCTGGGCCCCGGGGCGCCGCGAGCTAACCTGCACGCGCGGGTTGTCGTACACCAGCCGGGGGATCATCAGGCTGATGTACTCGTAGTAGGTGTTCTCCGGCGCGTAGTCGCCGGCACTGGTGTCGTGCGAGGCGTAGGCCGGGCCGGTAAAGCGGTGGACCTGCTCCTCTAGCTCGGTCAGCCGCCCTTCGCGGAACTCGATGGCCGACTTGATCTCCTGCATGAGATCCTTGGGGTCAGTCGATAGCATCGGTCAAACCCCTGCTCTCAAGGTACATGTCGGAGTGTCCAAAGAGATTGCCGTATGTGCCGGGCTCGTACTCGGGCGGGCGATCAGGCTCGGACAGGTCTTTGTTCCACAGGAACATTGCAGCGTAGCGGAGGGCGTCCACACCGTGGTCTGAACAAACCGGATCGGGGCGCTCCTTTACCGGGCGCCCGTCTTTGCTCTTAGACCACACGTAGCTGGGCATCTCTTCGATGAGGCAGCAGGGCTTCTTCTTTGTCACCCGGTCCTCGTCCCGCCCAGACAGGCAGTCTCGCACCACGTGGATGCGCGGCCCGTTGTCAGCTTCGCTCAGCGCCCAGCGAACCATGTCGATGCCGGTGCGGATGGCGTTCTTGGCCTTGCGTGCAATCCTGTCGCCGTCGCGTCCGCGCGCTGCGCCAAGCCTGTCGTTGAACACGCGGATGTATTCCGGCTCGCTGGGGTCGCATACCAGGGCTTGCAGCCCGAAGTCGCGCTGCGCCTCCATCACGCGCTCGGCCCACCAGTCCTGGTTTTGGTTGGTGCGGTAGATCTCGCGCACCATGTACATCGCGTCGTCGCGCACGCCCCACACCTGCAACGTGCCGGGGTGCCGCAGCCCCTTGTCGTAGCTGGCGAAGTACCACTTCATCTCGGGCAGGTCTTCGTGATCCATCAAGTGGACCGACGGGTCCCAGTCCTCGAAGATGATGCCCTCCTCGCTCGCCCACTTGCCCTCGTATAGGTTGGCCCGGCGGGCCCCGGTCAGGTTTCCGAGGATGCCATGGACGTAAGCGTCGCCCTCCTTCGTCCAGCCCCCCTCTTTCTGGTCGAAGTACACCGGGTTGTCCATGTGGCGCGACAGCAAGCGCACGCACTTGTCGCCGCGATGGCGCTCAGGCACTTCGCGGAAGCCCTGCGGGAAGTGCGTGTTCAGCCAATGGAACTCGCCAGCCGGGTTGGTGTCCGCAATCCGCATCTGCCACGGCATTTTGAAGTTGCGGTTTGCACGAGCCAGCCACTCCCAGGTGTCGGCCCCAATTTCGCGGGCCTCAAACACCGCAATCACGTCATATTGCGTCGAAAACGTCTTCTCGGGCTTGTCCAGACCGCCAACAACGATGTGTGAGCCGTTGGGATACTGGTAGTTTTGCCGCGTGTTTCGGGACGCAGAGCCGTGGATTGCGGGGTGTCCGGGCCACAAAACCTCGTGCTCGAAGGTCACAAGCACGGATTCGGTCAGGGACTCCCGTGTTTGGCGCAGCATCAGCACGCGGATGCCGTCGTACTTCTCACACAGGAAGTTGATGTACTCCAGCAGCGCCCGAGACTTGCCGGTGCCAGCCGGGCCCTCCAGCAGTAGCTCGGTTGCGCGCAGATACCAAAGCTGGCGCGCGGCGCCGTACGGGGTGTACTCGTGTACAACCGTCTTGCTCACCGCTTGCCCCCCCAGTATTCAACGGCATGGCCGTCCTCGATCATCTGTTTGTTGAGATCGACGCCGTCCACGTACAGGGTGCCCAGCACGCGCCCGTACTTGCCTAGCTCGTGGGAGTCCAGGTCGCAGTAGCCGCCTTCCAGCAGGCCCTCCATGTGGGCTGTGGCCGCTTTGCCCCGCGCCTTCTCTTCCAGGTCGCGCGTGCGCGACTCCGGGGTGTTGATCCCGTACAGCCGGCAGCGCTTTTTGACGTACGTGCTGAACCCCAGGTTGATCCACAGATCCACCGTGTCGCCATCAACGATGCGATCCACGCGGCACTTGGCGTATCTGTAAGGCGCAGCCATCAGCCGAGACTGGACATGGGCTTGACGTAGACAATGCTGGCCCAGCAGACGCTGCCATAGCTGACAGAGCCGTGCGCGGCGTCAGTCGTGGCATTGTTGAGGACTAGCGTGAACTCGATGCGGTAGCGGTTTCCGCCCTCCATCCACGTGCCGTACGGCACCTTGTAGAAGAAGTTGTAGCCGGTGTCGTCTACGCCGCCCCAGAACCCGTCCGTCAGCGGCGAAGCGCTAACGTCGTTCATCACAAGGAAGTTTGCGACGCTGCCACTAAAGGCTGCGGTGTAGACCGCTTGGTCTTCGACAGCCGCGTTGCTGCTTAGGTCGTACGCTTTGACGGTGAGCCAGTCGTCATCCCCGGCGGTCACGTCCGTCCGGGTCACGTACACCCCGTCAGCGCGCACAAGCCGGTAGGTAAGGAACCAATCGTTCCCCTCCAGCACCTCGCCCGAGTTGACTACCGCGTCAGCCATTAGACAGCCGTGCTCCCGCTTCCGATGTGAACCTGCTCTACGGCGCTACTGGTCGCAAGCGAGCCCTGAACCTGTGCGTTTGCAGTGCGTGGGCGCTGCATGCCGGACAGGGTCGCGATTGAAGCAGCCCGCTGGGCAGCACGCGCAATACGTTCGCGCCGCACATGCCCCTGCGTGATCGCATTGGAGGTGATGTCCATGGCGCTCGTGTGGTAGCGCTCCGGCATTGCGCACGCAAAAGCCCACGCATGCGCCCCGCTGGACTCCAGCATCGAGCGCGCAAACTCCCGGTTTGCAATGTTCGACGCCTGCATGCGGTTTGCAAGCATCTGGGGCCGGAACTCCGAGCGCGGGTCGGCCGCCGCAATCGGTGTCGCCAGGTTCTTGTTTGAGCGGATCTTGAACGCGTTAGGGACGCCGCCGCTGATCGTCTGCCCAAAGAAGTACGACCACAGCACGGTGGAACCTTGCGGCACCACCGTGTTGGACGATGTGGTGACGGTCTCGGAGTATGTGCCGGTGCTGTCCAGAGACTCCGCAATGCCGGTCATGCTGGCAATCTGCGTGGTCGTCGCACCGTCTGGGTGCAAAGCGCAGATCTGGACGGAGTCCCAGAACACGTTGGCGTTGGCCTGGGACACATTCAGGCGGCAGATCCAGTCGCCAGCCGGCCACACGGACAGCAGCCCCGGATCTCCGCCCGCAACCGACACGCTCTCCCACTGGGCAAGCAGCCGCACGCTACCCGAGCCGGTGCTCCCTGCGGGCACCGCCAGGCTGTACTGCGTGGCTGCGGTAGACCCATCAACCTGCGCGCCCCACTTACCAGTCCCCGAGTCCACAGTGTGGCTCTCAGGGTTGCAAGCGCTGACGTAGCTGGCTGCGGTCCCCGCAAGCTGCTTGAACACCATCCCCATGGCTTAGCTGCGAGCGTTGCGCTGGCGCTTCTTGGCCTTCTTGCGCGCGGCAGCAACGGCGCGCGGGTCGCGCCCGGCCCCGGTTCCGGCCCCGCCGGCAGGGCGCCGGGTCGCGGCCTTTTTGCGGGTGGGCTTCTTCTTGGTCGTGCGAGACGCTCCGTAGCCGATTCCTTTGGGCATGCTTATCTCCTATCGGATGTATTCACGGCGCCGCTCGGCTCGCTCCTGTAGCTGCCGATCCAGAGCCGTTGTCCTGCTTAGGGTCCCCTCGGTAGCGCTTAGGCGCTTTGTCTGCATCGAGCGGATGTATTCCGCGAGCATCGTCTCGTGCTCCAGCGGGGTGTCGTCAAACTTCACAGAGCCAGCGCCAATGCCGCTGTAGTCCTCAGCAAGCGACATGCGGACCCCGCCACCCGGGGTAGCGCCGCGCGCCAACATCCGCTCGAACTTTGCACGGCGCTTGTTCACCAAGAACTCCAGCGGGTCCACGCTCTCGTGCGCCAGGAGCTTGTCACGGACGCTTTGCGGCAAGCCCTCAAGGTACTCCGCACCCTCCTTTTTGCCCGCAGCCGTAAGCAGGGACCCAGTAGGGTTGAACTTCTTGCCTGATGCCAGGTCCGCCAGCGTAGCCGGACCCTTACCCAAGGAACGCAGGTTCTGCATCAAGAACCCACCATGCGGGATAGCTTGCAGCACCCGAAACGCCTAACCCTTCGGCTTCTTCTTGGACGCCTTTTTCTTGGCGGCCTTCTTCTTGGTGGCCTTCACCGCCGGAGAAGGCTCATGCACGGGCTCCTCCGGCGGCTCCGGCTGTTTCTCTTCGGCCACAACGCGGTCTTCTGGGTGGCGACGCAGCCACTTCTTCATCTTCCAAGCAGGCGCGTCCGGTCCCGGTTTCTCGCTCATAGCCATGCCGACATATCAACCCAGACGGACACTCGATTCAAGTCCTTTGCTAGAGCTATCCATACGCATTGCGTTCGCTATCTACGTACCTACGGTGCCTGCGCTCCGCCAAGGTGTAGTCGTCTAGCTCCTCAAGCACACCCTCCAAAGCATCGCTGCTGCCACACTCCGCAGATATGTACAGCACGATCGAGCGAGCCAGGGACGCTACAGAGTCGATTGCAAACCGATACTCCTCCTCCTCTGCCTCCATGCCCGACAAAGCCAAGGCCCTACGCTGCAATAACTCACCCAGCGAACCCGGCGATGGGTTGGACAGAGCCTTGTACCTGTCCATGTGGCTACTCATCGCCACCCTCTAGCTGGCGGAGATCTCCGTCCATGTCGATCACCTCGAACTCCGGCTCCGCAAACCCCAGCCGCTTCACGTGCGTCACCTCCGTCCTCGTCTCCACCTGACGCACCACTGCACCATCCAGCCTGTCAAACAACAGCGCAGCACACTTCACGTCCCCCTGGCGCGCCTTGTGGATCAAGCCCATCACCACGTGCTCCATGTACTCCGGATGCTCCTTCACGTAGTCCTTCAACGCCTTCACCAGGCTCACGCTCTTACCGCTAGACATCTTTGGGGGCCTCCTCTTGTGCTCCGCTGGGATCGCACCACGGCGCTCTAGCTCGTCCCACGCCGCTGCCGGAGTGCTCGGGGGATCAGGGTTGCTCATAATATTTGCTACCACCAGTATGGGACCCGCTGAGTATGCAAAACAGGGGGGGGGTGGTGGGGGAGCCGCTGCGCGGGGCAGGGAGTTATTGGATCGTTCCATGGGCGGGCGGGTGCGCGGATGGGTGGGGGTGTGCGCGTGCATGGAAGATGCCGCTGGGTGGTACGTAAGGTGCATTATCCGACGTAGTTTGCAGGGAAGATGAGCCCCCCATGCGCCCCCGGGCATGCGTCCGGGCTGCCCGCGCAGGGCCTACGGCCCTCACGGCGTGTACGGGCTAGCTGAGACCCCCCCTTAGTCCCCTACGGGGACCGCGCGCGTACCCCCTACGGGGGCTGGGCTGGCTTCGGCTAGGACCCCCCCCTCTCCCTCTCTTTTGGAGTCTGCGACAAAAGAGAGGGAGAGGGGGGGGGCCGTTTTGTTTTCGGCTTCCCCACCTCCCACCACCAACTCGGCGCCAAGGAGGCGTCACGATCATGTCCAAGTCCAAGCTCCACCTCGCCAACATCAACACTCGTCGCCGTCTCGTTCGGGAGTTCCTCGCAAGCATGGAGGAGGCCAAGGGTGCCCTCAAGACCGCATGGCGGCAGGAGCCGCCGCACCGCTGGGCCAACAGGCTCGCCACGAGCATGCAGAACCTCTCCGAGGTTTGGGGCGGCTCGGAGGTCAACCTGGAGCCCTTCCGCAAGGCCCTGGAAGGCGGCAAGTGGAAGGCGGCTTCCAAGGCCCTTGCCAAGGCTGCGGAGTCCTGGTGCAAGTGGGCCGAGAAGCAGGGTGCATGGGGGGAGATCCCCGGCTGGATGGACAGCCAGCGCCCTCGGGTCATCCGTACATGCTCCATGTACGGCTGGCTGACGAAGGCCGAGGAGAAGGCCAAGGAGGCTCCCAAGGCGGCTCCCAAGGCCAAGGCTCCGGCCAAGGCTCCGGCCAAGGCCCAGAAGGCCCAGAAGGCCAGCAAGCCTGACGGCATGGACAAGCTGCTGTCGGCCATGGAGGTGCTGGTGACCTCCTCGGTCCAGACCAACGAGAAGCTGGACAAGCTGGTGGACGCACTGGTCTGAGCTTGCAAGCGGGCTGGCCCTCCACGGGGGGTCAGCCCCATCACCGTGCATGCCTTTGCACGGCGTCGCCCCCTGCATGGATGGGGGCCACTGGCCCACGGACGGGCACTACACATGCACTCTGAGGCCCTAGGAGGGGCCCACCATCATGGAAGCAAGTTGCTATTTCTGTAGCTGCAAACTAACCGACGAAGAGGAACGGCTAGGCGACGGATCTTGCCTGGCGTGCTTCGAGCGATTGAACCCCGATGCCAAGCACGAGCCCTGCGACCCGTACGCTTGCGTGCCGGGAAGCTTCTGCGATTGCCCGGAGGCATGACGATGACAGACAAGCGCAAGATCGAGGACCGTCTGGGCATCACCGAAGGACAGTTCGAGGACATGGCGGACAAGGTCGCCAGCCGCATGGACGAGGGGGGGGACCCGCCCCCCATGCCCAAGTGGGGAGGGCCGTGCGTGCCGAAGTACCAACCCCGACCCCGCCTTGACGCTGCCATGCAGGACAAGCTGGCGCCGGTGCTTGCGTGCCCGGGGGCATGCCCGGCGTGCGGCTCGGAGGACATCTATCTTTCCCTCAACGGCTACGACTCGTCGCTGGTCTGCCGCAACTGTGGCGGGGAGCATCACCGGCGCGTTTCCTGCAAGGACGAGGAGGCATGATGATGTACCGAGGACGAGACTACGACGCTGCGCTTCGCGAGGCGCTGGACATTGCAGGCCGGACGGGTCGTGACATGGGCATTGAAAAGCTCACCGACCTGGACGGCTTCACCGTGTATGCGGTGCGTCACCTGCCGAACCCGGAGAACCGCTTCGGGGTGGATGCACGGTGCGAGGTTGTGTGCGGGGCTGTGTACCCGGACCGCCCTCAGCATGAGAACTGGGCGGATCACCGCCCGAGCCCTGATACCTGTGACCTGGACTACTAACTACATGCCCAAGGAGGCAACATAAATGACACTCATCAACACCGATATAT
>PVBE010567830.1_pt1 | contig 40983 bp, 33 predicted proteins | sample 1631181 | NCBI WGS metagenome assembly PVBE01 (sample SAMN08397723, study PRJNA350692) | Marine metagenome, whole genome shotgun sequencing project. | isolation source: water | place: Pacific Ocean | collected 2012-04 | reverse complement strand
TTTCTCGCCGGCTCCATGGTCGCCTTCAGGGTGCACTGGCTCAAGGCGGCGATCATCGGGCTCGGCTTCTCTTTCACGCTCTACGCCGTTTTCCACCTCGGCTTCAAGATCCGGCTTTAGCGGAGGTAAGATAGGAAACCCGTGCTCGACATTCTCTCTTCCATAGCCCTCGATGCCGTCCTGCTCGCCATCCTCGGCATGGCGATCGGTATCTTCTTCGGTGCCCTGCCCGGTTTCAGCGGCGGCACTGCGGTCGCGCTCTGCCTTCCCATCGCGGTGACGTTTTCGCCGATAAATGCGATGGTGTTCCTGATCAACATCTATGGGGGCTCTCACTACGGGGGCGGCATCACGTCGATCCTGCTGGGCGTGCCGGGGGACGCCGGCGGGGCGCCGACCGTGTTCGACGGCTTTCCCATGACGCGCCAGGGTAAGGTGGCCGAGGCGCTGGGCTACGGCGCCATGGGCTCGGCCACGGGCGGCACGCTCAGCATCGTCGCTTTCCTTCTGTTCTCGCCCTTTCTGGCACGCTTCGCGCTGCGCTTCGCGGCGCCGGAATTCTTTGTCCTCGTCCTCTTCGGCCTCACCGTGCTCGCCTCGGTGGAGCCCGGCCGGCTGTGGAAGGGCCTGTTCGCCGGGGGCATCGGCATGGCGGTGGCGTCCATGGGCGTCGACCAGTATTGGAATGAGAAGCGCATGACCTTCGACATTCCCCAGCTCTATGAAGGATTGCCGTTCATCGCCTCGCTCCTCGGCCTCTTCTGCATCTCCCAGATGATGGTACTGATCAACGAAAAGAGCCTGGTTCGCGGCGAGATTGAGGTCAATCCGACCCTGCGCGAGACCCTGGCCGGCATGGGCAAGACCTTCCGCCATATCCGCGTGCTTCTGCAAAGCACGGTGGTCGGCACTTTCATCGGCGCCCTGCCGGGGGCCGGTGCGGCGGTTTCCGCCTTTGTCTCCTATACCCTGGCACGCAACACCTCGCGCCATCCCGAGAAGTACGGCACCGGCATCCCCGAAGGCATCATCGCGTCCGAGGCCGCCAACAGCTCCAACGTCGGCGGCGCCCTCATCCCGACCTTCGCGCTAGGCATTCCGGGTTCGGTGGCGGCAGCGATCCTGATGGGCGTCATGATGTACATGGGGCTCAGGCCCGGGCCCAGGCTGTTCATAGAGCAGATGCCGCTGATTCGCACGCTGGGCGTCTATCTGTTGTTCGGCTGCGTGCTGATCGGCGTCTTCGGGGCGCTGGTGGCGACCTACTTCTATCGCATCACCCGGATTCCGCTGAATATCCTGATCCCGTGCACAATCGCCGCGGCGTCGCTCGGCGCCTACGTCAGCCGTACCGAATTCTTCGACGTCGGCGTCATGCTGGGGATGGGCGTCCTGGGCTATGTCCTGCAAAAGTTCGACTATCCCCTGGCGGGCGTCGTGCTGGGCATGGTCCTGGGGCCAATCGCCGAGGAATACTTCATCCAAAGCGGCGAGATGTTCGACTGGGACTACACGGTTTTCTTCACCCGACCCATCTGCCTGGTGCTGTGGATTGGCATCGCGGCATCGCTCTTTGGTTCGCGAATTCTCGCCAAGCGCGATAAAATGCGCAACGCCGACAACGGCACACCGCCTTAACCAATGAACCAACCCCGAGAGGAAACGAAACATGCCCTCCCCCTATCGCGCCCGTGTCGTCGGCACCCAGCACATGGCCGTAGCCGGCCACTACCTTGCCGCTCAGGCGGCCCTGCAAATTCTTGAGGCCGGGGGCAACGCCATTGACGCCGGGTGCGCCGGCGGCATCGCGCTGGGCGTTTTGCAAAGCGAGTTCGTCAGCTTCGGCGGCGTGGCACCGATCATGATCCGACCCGCCGACAGTAGCGAGGTGGTGACCATCACCGGGCTTGGTCATTGGCCCAAGGCGGCGTCGCTCGACGTTTTCCTTAACGAGCACGACGGCCACATCCCGGACGGCATCCTATGCACCGTCATGCCCGCCGCCCCCGACGCGTGGATCACGGCGCTGGAGCGCTACGGCACTATGGGCTTTGCCGAAGTCGCCGCCGCCGCCATCCGCTTCGCCCGTGACGGCTTTCCGGTAAATGCGCTTTTGAACCAGATGATTGCGGACCGCGCCGAAGGCTACTCTCGCTGGCCGGCGAGCGCCGATATCTACCTTCCCGGCGGCAAACCGCCCCAGCTCGGAGAGTTGTTCCTCCAAACGGACCTGGGCCGCACCATCCAGCACATGGCGGACGAAGACACAGCAGCAGCGGCCAAGGGGGGCCGCGAAGCCGGTCTTAAGGCGGCACGCGACGCCTTCTACAAGGGCGACATCGCCGCCGCCATGGTGGAATACCACGCTGAGAACGGCGGCTGGATGACGGCCGAGGACCTGGCCGATTTCATCGTCGAGGTCCTCCCGGCTTCAAAGACCCGCTTCGGCGACGTCGACTATTACGCCTGTGGACCCTGGTGCCAGGGGCCGATGGTGGCGCAGACCCTCAACATCCTTAACGGTTTCGACCTTAAGGCGATGGGCCACAACGAAGCGGCCTATATCCATACCATCGTCGAGGCGCTCAAACTGGCCTACGCCGACCGCCACCACTATTACGGCGATCCCAACTTCGTCGACGTGCCGATGGAGGCTCTTTTGAGCGACGAGCACGCCGAGCGAAGGCGCAAGATGATCGATGCCGAAAAGGCGGCGCCCGGCATGCCAGAGCCGGGATCGCCCGCCGACCTAGGCGTGCTGGCGGCGGGTCCGGCGGCCGAGGCGGCGCGCGAAGAGATCGTCGATGGCCTCGATACCTCATACGTTTGCGCCGTCGATAGCCAGGGCAACCTGTTCTCGTCAACGCCGAGCGACGCCTCATCGACGTCACCGGTCATCCCCGGTCTCGGCTTCGTCCCCTCGTCGCGGGGCACCCAGTCGTGGGCCGATCCCGCCATGCCGGCCTGCATGGCGCCCGGCAAGCGTCCGCGCCTCACCCCCAACCCGGCCATCGCCATCCGCCCGGGACACTGGGAGATGCCCTTCGGCACGCCGGGCAACGACGTGCAGGTGCAGGCCATGGTTCAGGTCCTCATCAACATCGCCGTCTTCGACATGGTGCCGCAAGAGGCGGTCGAAAAACCGCGCTTCGCCACCGTCAGCTTCCCCCGGTCATCGGAATCCCACGCCTACTACCCAGGACGCCTGCATGCGGAAAGCCGCATTCCCGAGCGCACCCGCGAGGCGCTAACGGCCCTCGGCCACGAAGTTCACCCCTGGGACCATTGGGAGTGGAAAGCGGGCGAGGTCTGCGCCATCAAGCTCGACGCCAAGTCCGGCATGATGGAAGGCGCCGCCGACCCCCGCCGGCCAAGCGGCATCGCCGGCTGGTGAGGAAGGAGCGGGCCGCAACCCTACACCGGCGCGTACCATGACCAAAACCGGCCCCGACACGCCGGCAGCGCAGTTTCGCGCCGAGATCGAAAGCGAGGGGCTGCATCCCAACCTGGGCGCTCTGGTCGCCGAGGCGGCGGCACGCTATCCCGAGCGCCCGCTCTGGGTCTCCATCGACGGCCAGGGTCCGGACATAACCTATGGCGCCTTCGAGGCCCAGGCCAACCAGTGCGCCAACGCGTTTGGCGCCCTCGGTGTCGGCAAGGGGACCCACGTCGGCGTCATGCTGCCCAACGTCGCGCCCTTTCTGGTCACCTGGGTGGCGCTCGCCCGACTCGGTGCCGTCATGGTGCCGATCAACATCGGCTATACGCCAAGCGAACTTTGCTACACCCTTGAGAATGGCGATGTGGAAGTGCTGGTCATCGATGACGAGCGCATGGCGGCCCTGACCGGCACTGAGGGCCGCGCCGCCCTGATCGCCGATGACCGGGTGATCGTCTTGGGTTCGCCGCCGGCGCCCTTCGTCCACGACTGGTTCGCCCTGACCGACGGTGCGTCGGCTGTCTTTGAGGCATCCGCCGACGTCGGCCCCGACGATCTGGCGACCATCCAATACACGTCGGGCACCACGGGCCTGCCCAAGGGATGCATGCTGACCCATCGCTATTGGCTGATCATCGGCAAGGTGCTGGCGCGCCGGGGACCGACCGTGGAGCGCCTTTTGCTCGACTTGCCGCTTCACTACTTGGGCGCCCAGTGGCGGTTCTGGATGGCGCTTTATGCCGGTGGTGCGATTTGCGTCGCGCTTCGCTACACCCTGAACGGATTGATTGAGCGCATCCGCACCCACGACATCGACTTCACCTCTATGTTCGATCAGGTGGCGAAGCTGCCCGAAGGCGCGGCGGACGGCGACAATAAACTCAAGCGCATCTCCATCGCCGGCCTGAGCCCGGACCTTCACGCAACCCTTGAGACCCGTTTTGGCGCGCCGGCGCGCGAGGGCTATGGCATGACCGAGGTTGGCGCCACCCTTTACATGCCGTTCGAGGAAACGGCCATGGCGGGGTCTGGATCGTGCGGCATACCGTCGCCTTTCCGCCATTGCAAGATCGTTGATGCCGAAGGCGCGGCAGTGGCGTCGGGCGGGACGGGTGAATTGTGGGTGCGGGGCGCCGGCATCCTCAAAGGCTACTACAACCAGCCCGAAGCCACCGCCGCCGCCTTTTCCGGTGAGTGGTTCCGTACCGGCGATCTCTTTCGCCAGGACACGGATGGATATTACTACGCGGTCGGGCGCATTAAGGACATGGTCCGGCGCAGCGGCGAGAACATCTCGGCTCAGGAGGTCGAAGCGGCGCTCCTGGCCATGCCCGAGGTGCGCCAGGCCGCCGTCGTCGCAGTCCCCGATTCTTTCCGCGGCGAAGAGGTCAAGGCCTTCGTCGTCTTGGAACCCGGACTGGCCCCCGCCGACGTGCCGCCGGACCCCATATTCGCCCATTGCGCCCAACGCCTGGCCCGCTTCAAGGTGCCGCGCTATCTGCACTATGTCGATAGCCTGCCGAAGACGGCCTCCAACAAGGTCGCCAAGCACCGGCTGACGGCTGGCGACGATCCCCCCGGAGTAAGCTACGATCGCGTCGAAGGGACATGGCGGAGGTGAGGGGCGCAGGGCGAGGTAGGATCGAACGGTTCAACCCCATCGCCCTTGAGATCCTGAGCAACAAGGTGAGTGCGGCGACCGACCAGATGGCCGCCACCTTGCAGCGTTCGGCCCGCTCCACCTTCGTCAAGGAAGCGGCCGATTTCGGCACTGGACTGGTCGACCCGTCGGGCCGCGTCTTCGCCTATCCGTCCTCGGCCAGCGTACAGTTCCTCATCGACAGCGATTGCGGCCCGACCATCCGCGCCGTACCCGACGTCGAGCCCGGAGACGTCATCGTCACCAACGATCCCTACACCTCCGAAGGCTTGGCGTCCCACATGCCGGACCTTCACATGCTGCGGCCCTATTTTCACAAGGGCCGTGTCGTCTGCTACGGCTGGTGTTACATCCACTGCACCGACATCGGCGGTGCCGTGCCGTCCTCGATCTCGCCGTCGAACCGCGAGATATTCCAAGAAGGTATCAGGATTCCGCCCCTCAAGGCCGTACGCAAGGGCGTCTTCAACCCGGATTTCGTAGCACTTTTCACTGCCAACAGCCGCACACCCGAGATGAACTTAGGCGATGTCCGGGCCATGGTCGGGTGCCTGGAGACCGGCGCCCGGCGGGTCGCCGAGATGATCGAACGCCATGGTATCGACACCGTTTTTGCCTGCCCGGACGCTTTGCAAGACTACTCGGCGCTCAAGTCGCGCCAGGTACTGCGCCGGCTTCCCGACGGCAAATACGATTTCTGGGACTACATGGACGACGACCTGGTGTCTTCGATTCCGGTTCGCCTGCGGGTCCGCATGCGTGTCGATGACGGCCGCGTGAACTTCGATTTCACAGGCACCGATCCGCAGGTCGATGCGGCCTATAACATCGCCACGGCGGGCAAGCGCCACCACTGGCTGACCGTGCGCCTGACCGGGTTCATGCTGACCCACGATCCGACCATGCCGCTAAACGCCGGACTGTTCCGTCACATCACCGTTACCAGCCCGCCGGGAACCATTATCAACGCCCAGTTTCCCGCCGCCGTCGGCATCCGCCACGCGACGGGCCGGCGCCTTACCGACGCCATGACCGGCGCCATGCTAAAGGCGGCGCCCGAGAGCGTGGCGGCGCCCACCTGCGGCGCCACCGTGCCCTTTGTCCTGGCCGAGACCGACCCGCGAACGGGCAAACGGCGGCTGATGGTGATTGAGCCCCTGCGCGGCGGCATGGGGGCATGGAATGGCGGCGACGGGGTCGATGCCCGCGATGCCACCACGTCGAACCTCAACAACCACCCCATCGAAGTCGTCGAAGAGGAGGCCGGCGTCATCGTTCGCGAATACGACGTGCCGATCGATTCGGGCGGTCCGGGGCAGTGGCGCGGCGGCACCGGACAAATGCTCACCATCGAAGTCCTACGCGACGGCGGCACCATCCTGGCGCGCGGCATGGAGCGCATGCGCTTTCCCCCCTACGGGGTTGCGGGCGGGCGGCCGGGGGCGCCGTTTCGCGCCGTCTTCAACAAGGGCCGCGCCGACGAACGTCCTTTGGCAAAGATAGACCAGCTGGCGGTAGGCGCCGGCGACACGGTCACCTTCATGCTGCCCGGCGCCAGCGGCTATGGGAATCCCTACCGGCGTCCTCCGGCCAAGGTACTGGAAGACGTAATGATGGGCTTTGTCAGCCTCGCGGCGGCAGAGAGCGAGTACGGCGTCGTCATCGTCAAAGGCCACGTCGATGCGGCGGCGACCCGCCGGCGGCGCGCCGGCCGGCGCGCGGCCCGCCCAGGTTTCGATTTCGGGGCCGAGCGCGAGGCCTGGGAGACGGTCTTCGACGACGCCATCATGGAGGAGCTTAACCGCCGGCTATTCCTTTTACCGCCCTCGCTCCGGTCCGCGACGCGGCGGCGCATCTTCGCCCATGCCGTGCCCGACCTACCCCCGGTCGGAAGCACGCCGCTGGCCAAGGTCCTGGCCGACGCGGATGAGGCCCGGGCGCGCCTGCGAAGCGCCATGGACGAATTCCTGGGCCCCACCGCCGGCAGGGCTCCGCCGAGGCCGCTTAGGCGGGTCGGTCCAGGCCCATGGCACTCAAGGTGTGGAGAATGACGTCGACGACCTGTTCATGGTCGGAAAAGTTGTCCGTGTTGATGATCAGGTCATAGTTGAGGGGATCGTTAAGCCGCGAGTGGAACACGGTCCACAGGAACGCCCCGCGCCGGCGGTTGCTTTCCCGTACCTTTTTCTTGGCAAGCGCTGTCGAAATATCATCCTGCTTGGCGATCCGTTTGGCGCAGGCATCCACCGACCCGATGATGCGGACGCGCAGAACATCGCGGCCGGCCAGGACGATGTGGCTGCCGCGGCCCAAGATGACGCCACCCTTCCAATACAGCCCGCGCATGGTCGTCACCAACGCGCGGTGATAGTCGTCGCGCCGCACGTTTTGGCCGAAGACCAGGGAGTACAACCACGAATCGCTGGATCCGCTGACCATCTCGTGGAGCTTCATCATGAGATCGGCATCGACATCGGCGTTGTCGGCGATGGTGTCCAGAATCTCCTTGCCGTAGCATTCGACGCCGAGGCGCTTGGCCAGGGCATAGGCTACGTGATAGCCGCCGCTGCCGATGATACGAGAGATGGTGACCACCGGCTTGCGGGGTTCCTTGCCGCTCTTTTTCTCATGATCGGTACCGGCCTGGACGATAGCCCGAATGACGCTTTGCGCTCCCAATGCCATTTGTCTCTCCCCCTATCCCATGACGTCGCCGGCTTGCCCAATAATTATACCGCCTGGTTCGAGCCAAGGGTAGGGTGCGGCCCAGTTCCCGGACCCGTTTCGGCGTGTTTGATTTGTTGGCGGTTAAGGATGGTCGGGCGATGCCGGCTCAGCACCGAAATTCATTGCCATCGCGTCTTCAAGCCGCGCCTTGACGGCATCGGGATCGGCAAGCGCCTTGGCCAGGGACAAGGGTTTGCCGTCGGCCAGTTCGGGCACCGCGTGTTCAAAGACAGCGCGGCGCTTATCCTGGCGCACCGACTTGGGCAGGGCATAGAGACGCCGGTTCAAATCGCACATCGTCGGGTCATCGAACACCGCTTCCCAGGCCTCGCGTTCGGGACCGAAATCAAAATCGGCGCGGATGTTGTCCTTGACGCGGGCGGCACGCCGCCGGTCCGTCGCCCCTTTGTCGACGGCACCCTGTTTGCTCACCACGACACCGAAATCGGCCGCCGCCGCCTGGCGGGTTACAAAGCCGGTTTCCACGTCGCGCCTGACCGCTTCGGGGTCGCGCTGATAGGGATCGCCATAGCCGCTACCGCCCGGCGAAAAAAACGTGACGGTGTCGCCCGCCTTGACCGGCAACTCGTCAATCTTGCCCAATTCCTTCTCATCGGCGCGCCCCATGTTGTGCACGCAGCGCATCGCCTGCGCCGGCTTGGCGCCGCCATAGCCCCACGACGGAAAGCGCATGCGTTCCATGCCGCGTGCCAAAACCTTGCCGCCGTCTTTGAGGATCTCCATGCTGAGGATCTGGCCGCTGCCGCCCCGCCACTTTCCGGCACCGCCGGAATCTGGGCGTATATCATAGCGCCGGACGATGACGCCGATATCCTCTTCAATGGTCTCCAGGGGATGGTTGCTCAGGTTGGCGGCCGAGTTGTCGCGGGTATCGACCCCGTCGTGCCCCAAGTAGGCGCCCATGCCGCCGACCAGGGGCTCGATCACCGTGATATTGCGGTTGTTTCCCTGGGCGTCGCTTTCGGCCAACACCACCGGCACGATGGCGCCCGACGTGAGAGCCGACATGAGGTCGGGGACCGCCTTGAGGATGACGCCGTTGAGGGCGTCGTTGAGCCGCTGGGCGGCGGCGTGGCGGACCCCGACGGCATCGGGAAATTCGGCGTGGACCACCGTCCCCGGCGGGTTGACGGCCTTGATGTGGCGATAGATGCCGAAGTTGAGCGGCATGGTCTTGTCGTGGGTCAGGATAAACCGCGTCAACCGGATGACCAGCCACGGATGACGGCCGCCCTGAGTGGGGATGTTATAGGCCGCCCTTACCTGGGGATCGGTGTTCGAAACATCGACCGTAACCTCGCCGTCCTCGACCGTCATGCGGACGCGGAAGCGCAGCGGGATGTCGGTGACCAGGTCGTTGTCCATGAAGTCCCAGAATTCATAGGTGCCGTCGGGGATGCGGCGCAGCACGGCGCGCGTCTTGGCCGCCGCATAGTCCTGAACCGCCGCCTGGGCGCCAACGATGGTTTCCACCCCGTGTTGCGCGATCAGATCGCCAATGCGCTGGCCACCGGTGGCCAGTGCCGCCAGCATGGCCTTGATATCGGCGATGTTCTGGAACGGCGTGCGGCAGTTGGCCCTGATAAAACCCACCAGGTCCTCGTTCATCTCGCCGCCAACGGCGATCTTCATGGGCGGCACCAGAAGTCCTTCCTGAAAGACCTCGGTGCTGGACGGTGAAATGGAAGACGGCACGCGCCCGCCGATGTCCATGAAATGGATAAAACACCAACCGTAAGCGATGATCTTGCCCTTGTGGAAGTAGGGCTGAATCAGGTGCAGGTCCGGAAGGTGCGTGGCCAGACCCCCTGAGCGGTAAGGATCATTGGTCATAATGACATCGCCCGGTTTCAGGTCGGGCACTTCGCGGATGGAAGGGCCGCAAGGGCGCTCGATTGCGCTGACGGAAGTCGAATCGGGATAGGCGAAGACGTGCCCGTCGCGGTCCACCAGCGCCGTGCCGAAGTCGCCCGCCTCTTTGACATAGACCGAGCGCGAGGCACGCTTCAGGTTCGATGTCATCTCGTCGGCCACCGCCCCGAATTTGCGGCACATGATCTCCAGGGTTACCGGATCCAACTGCATGGCGCGTCTTTCATATCCGTTGTGTGCCGACGGTGGGTGGGCCGAAAACATTATCGCCTCCCCGGGGAACGGTCAAACGGCCCGCGCCGCCCGTTTGACAGGCGCGGCATAGCACACCTATGGTCCGTCATGGTCCGGCTCAGTCAGTTGGCGGAACCCTTCCGCACTCACCTCCTTGAACTGCCCTGCCCGACCTTCGAGTCCGAGCCCTGGGTCCCCGGCCCTGCCGTCGAGCGGTCCCGGGTGGCGATCATATCCACGGCCGGGCTCCATCGTCGCGACGACCGCCCCTATTCGATCGGCGCCACCGACTATCGCATCGTTCCAGGCGAGACCGCCGCCGCCGATGTGGTGATGAGCCATGTGTCCTCCAATTTCGACCGCTCGGGATTTCAACAAGACATCAATGTCGTCTTTCCCATCGACCGCCTGCGCGAACTGGCCGCCCGGGACGCCATCGGCTCGGTCGCCGGGTACCACTATTCGGTCATGGGCGCGACGACGCCCGAGCAGATGGAACCGGCGGCGCACGAGATGGCGGGGCTGTTGAAGGCCGATGGCGTCGATGCCGTGCTGCTGGTCCCCATATGACCAAACTGCACGCGCGCCGTGGGCGGGCTGGCACATTATCTGGAAGGTGACGGTCTGGCGACGACCCAGATCAGCCTCATCCGCGAGCACTCCGAACGGATGCGCCCGCCGCGCGCGCTGTGGGTTCCGTTCGAGTTGGGTCGCCCCATCGGCGTCCCCGACGACGCGGTTTTCCAGACACGGGTCGTGATGGCGGCGCTGGACTTGCTGAGCGCCGAGGAAGGCCCCGTATTGGCGGATTATCCCGAAGACGCGCCCGAAGCCGACGATATCACCGGCTGGTCCTGCCCGATCAATCTGGCACCGCTGATGGACGAGGCGGAAACCAAGGCGCAGCGCCTGGGTGCCGCCTTCGACGACGAGATTGGACGGCTCCGTCCCTGGCACGACCTGGCGGTCGAGGCGCGCGGGCGGACCACGGTTGGAGCCAGCGGTCTTGAGATCGATGCGGCGGGGCGTTTCATCGCCGCCTGCCTGGAACGCGAGCTTCCCGCCAGCCCGCGGCCCGAGCTGTCGACTCCTGAGGTCCTGCGCTTGGCCTGCGACGATGTGAAGGCTTTTTATCTGGAAGCGGCGGCGGCCCAGCCCGGCCGAGCCTCGAGCCACGACCTGGCCGAATGGTTCTGGGGCACGACGACGGCGGCCAAGGTCATCGTTGCGCTCAGGGCGCTTTGCGTGGACAACGAGGACAAAGGGCTACGTGGCCTGGTCGGTATCTTGGTACCGAGGGCGCAACTCCACCGCATTGGCTAGATCGATCTTTAATTATGGATACCATAATGTCGCTTCCGGGAGGACTTGACTATGAATGAAGCAATGGGCGAGATCGCCAACGTTACCGAATACGACGTCAAGCCCGAGCACCGGGAAGATTTTGAAGCGCTTTTGCGCGACCATGCCGAACGTACGCTGCGCGTCGAGCCGGGGTGTCTGCGTTTCGATATCCTCTTGCCGCGCGATGCCAGCGCCGAGAAGAACCCGACCCGTATCCTCCTTTACGAGCTCTACCGTGACGAGGCCGAATATCGGGCGCACACGGATTCCGACCGCCTGGCCAACTTCCGCGAAGCCTACAAGGACATGCTGGCCGACCGCCGCATCATGCTGGTGGACGTGACCTAATATCCCGCTTGGTCGTTGGCCAGCAGGGGTCGGTGGTGGCGCAGTCGCAGTGAGTTGCTAACCACAAAGAGGCTGGAAACGCTCATCGCGCCGGCCGCCAGCATGGGGTTCAAAAGTACGCCCATGAATGGATAGAGCGCCCCGGCGGCGAGCGGAATAAGAGCCACGTTGTAGGCGTAGGCCCATACGAAGTTAAGAACGATGGTGCTGAGCGTCCGCTTTGAAAGGGCAAGGGCGTTGATGATGCCGCGCAAATCCCCCGACATGAGAACCACGTCGCCGGCCTCAATGGCAATGTCGGTGCCGGTGCCGATGGCAATGCCGACATCGGCCTGGGCCAGCGCCGGCGCGTCGTTGATGCCGTCGCCGACGAAGGCGACCCGCTTACCTTCGCCTTGCAGGCGCTTGACCTCTTCGGCCTTGTGATCGGGCAGCACTTCGGCGAGCACCCTTTCGATGCCGACCTGAAGCGCGATGGCCTCGGCGGTTCTCCGGTTGTCGCCGGTCAGCATGGCGACCTCGACGCCGAGGTCCTTGAGCGCCCGCACCGCCTCAATGCTGCCCTCCTTGATCGGATCGGCGACCCCGATGACGGCGGCGAGCCGGCCGTCCACCGCGGCGTACAACGGGGTTCGGGCGGCTGTTGCCAGTTTGTCGGCCTCGGCCTTGGCTTCTTTCGGCACGTCGATGGCAAGGCGTTGCATGTAGCGCTCGGCGCCGACGCGCACCGGATGCTCTGCCACTGTGGCCTCGATACCGTATCCGGGCTCAGCCTGAAAATCCTGGACCGCCAATGGATCGAGCCCGCGCGCTTTGGCCGCCCTGACGATGGCAGCAGCGACGGGATGCTCGCTCTTTGCCTCCGCCGAGGCGATGAGGCGCAACACTTCGTCGCCGTCCCCCTCGATGAGATGAAAATCGGTCATCTCGGGCTGGCCCTCCGTCAGGGTACCCGTCTTGTCGAGGACCACGGCGTTGGTCTTGGCCAGGGTCTCGAGCGCCGTTCCCTGACGGAACAGGACCCCCAACTCGGCCCCGCGCCCGGTTGCCACCATGATCGCCGTCGGCGTCGCCAGACCCATGGCGCAAGGGCACGCGATGAGCAGTACCGAGACCGACGCCACGAAAGCAAAGTTGAGCGCCTGGTCGGACCCGAAGGCGAGCCAGGCGGCGAAAGTAACGATGGCGATTGTCATGACGACGGGGACGAAAATCAGGGCGATCTTGTCGGCCATCTTCTGGATCGGCGGCTTGGAGCCTTGTGCTTCCTCGACCATGCGAATGATTTGGGCGAGCACGGTATCGGCGCCGACGCGGGTGGCGGCGAAGGAAAATGCGCCCGTCTTGTTGACCGTGCCGCCCACCACCTCGTCACCCGTTTCCTTGCGCGCCGGCACCGGTTCGCCGGTGACCATGGACTCATCGACATAGCTGGCGCCTTCGGTGACGCGGCCGTCGACGGGGACGCGCTCACCGGGGCGCACGGCGACGATATCGCCGGGAAGGACGGCATCGATCGGAACCTCGATCTCGTTTTCGTCCCGCATTACCCGCGCCGTCTTGGGCTGAAGGCGCATCAACTTTTTGATCGCCTCCGATGTACGGCCCTTGGCCACAGCCTCCAAATAGCGCCCGAGCAAGATCAGGGTGATGATGACGCCGGCGGCTTCGAAGTACGCGTTGGCTGTGCCTTCGGGGAAGATGGCAGGCGCCACCAGTGCAAGGAGAGAATAGAAAAAGGCGGCGTTTCCGCCCAGCATAACCAAAGTATTCATGCCGGGGTTGAGGTGGCGAAGTTCGCCCCAGCCGGCGCGATAGAAGCGCAAACCGGCGTAGAACATCACCGGACTCGCCAGCAAAAGCTCGATGGTCATCCAGCCGTGCTCGGCAAGCACAGCCAGCATACCCGCACCGATCGGGGGGACCATGCGCCCCATGGCCACCAGGACCAGGGGAACGGTAAAGGCCGCCGCCAAAACCAAGTCGCGCTTGAGCGCCTTTATCTGGGCTTCGCGCGCCGCCTGCTCGCTGTCCTCCACCGTTGCGTCCTGGGCCGCCGCACGGGCGCTGAAGCCCGCCCTCTCGACCGCCGCGATCAAGTCTTGAACGCTTGACTCGCCGGCCCGCAGATTGATGCTCGCCTTTTCGGTGGCCAGGTTGACTTGGGCGGAGGCGACGCCGGGGACCCGTACCAGCACCTTTTCGACGCGCGCCACGCACGACGCACAGGTCATGCCCGTAATGGCGAGTTCCTTGATTTCTGTCGGCACCCTAAAGCCGGTCCGATCAACCGCGTCGGCGATATCAGCGGTGGAAACGATGCCGGCATCGAAGGTTACGTCGGCGCGCTCGGCGGCCAAATTGACCGCGGCCTCGGTGACACCAGGCAGCTTGGCAAGAACCCTTTCGACGCGCGCCACGCACGAAGCGCAGGTCATCCCCTCTACGGGCAGCGATACCTTTTGATGCCCAGTAGCGGGGGACTGGCCGGAGGCTGGGGTCGTGGCCGGGGTCGTCTCGATTAAGCTTTCCATGGTCCCTCGGCGAAGACGATCAGATTTCAACAACCCCTATTGTGGTCCTTCCAGCGACTGGAAGGTCAATGCCCGATCCGAGGCGCGTGCCGTTTTCCCTAACCGACCACCTTGGCTCCCCTCGGTTGCGCCTGACCTTTAGTACCCTCGCTCAATATTGGCCAGGGTCGGCAAGGGTTTTCCGGCCATATCGGCACGCAGGTTCTCGAATAAAAGATCAAGGGTCCTGGGCGTATAGTCCTCGGCGTCGATGCAAGACGTATGGGGCGTCATGATAAGGTTCGGCGTTGTCCACAAGAGCGACTCCGGCGGTACCGGCTCGGGGTCGAACCCGTCGAGCACGGCGCCCGATAAATGTCCACTCCCCAGACCTTCGGCCAAGGCCTCATAGTCGAAAACCCGGGTTGGGGCGGTGGTGATGAAACCGGCGTCCTTCTTCATCATGGCGAAGGCCCGGCGGTCAAAATAGCCCTCCGTCTCGGGCGTGAAGGGAACCGTGACAAGGACAAAGTCGGCATCGGGCAACACACGTTCGAATCCGTCCGGTCCGTAAACTTCGTCGCACAGGGGATGAGGTTCGCCACCGCGTCGGATACCGACAACGCGAAGCCCCAGATCGCGGGCCCGTTCGGCGCCGGCGCCGCCCAGTTTGCCGACCCCGATGACGGCCAGCGTCTTGCCCTCGATACCCGAAGTGACCAACGGCGCCCAGCGCTTTTCTTCTTTGGCGGTGATGAAAAACGGAATGCGACAGTTGAGCATCAAGAGCGACGTTGCGATGAACTCTCCGGCCTTCTTGGCGTGGGGGCCAAGGTTATGCACCAAAGGCACCCCATCGGGCAGCCAGTCGATGGGCACAAGCTTGTGATAAGACGCGGACGTCACCATGACCCAACGCAGGTGGGGTGCCGGTGCCGACAACGGAAACCGTTCCTTCAACACCTGGGTCGTGGCGATGACCACCTCGGCGTCCTTCATGGCAGCGTCGAACTCATCAGGGGTCTCGCCAAAAGTGGGCTCCAGCCTTTGAGCAACATCGGGATTGCGCGCGCATGCCTCATCGAACCAGCGCCCGGAGATAACAAAGGCGGGATTCATTTTGCGCACCGGATAGCCCGGCGGCGCGGTCTCCGGTGTCGGCGGGTTCTGGATGTGCAGGCGGATGGATTTCGTGGTCTCGGTCATTGAAGCGGCCCCCTTGTTGCGACGCGGATGTGCCCGCCGGGTACCCTATCGACGCCCCATGGGCGGCGCAAGGATAGGCCCGAGGACGCGGTTCCACCCTGACCGTGCCCGCCCGCGCGGAATCGCCTAACCATTGATCCACATCAAGGTCAATAAGGGCCTCTGGCGATACATCTTTCCGGGGCTTGGCCAAGGGGCCTTCAGGTAGGTGTACGGCCCGGCTAGGAGACGTGCGGCAACGAGAGGGAAATGAGGCAGATGCTTGAACTGAAACACGGCCTGACATTCGAAGACCTCTACGAGGGGCAAGGATTGGAAAAACTGGACGCCGCGTTTCAGGCACTCCTCGCCGCCGCCGATAAGGATCTGCTGGGAACGCTGAAGGACGGCCGCGCCGATCCCGATTCGCTTGCCGGTAAGGAGTATTCAGACTTTATCATCGCGCTGTCTCCACACCTGGATTCGTTTCTCGTCCAACTCTTCGGCATCGAGAAAGAGGCCGCAGCGGCGCGTCAACAGCACCTGGACTTGGTCGAACTGTTCGCCTGCAAACGGAAGTTCGTGCAGCTCAAGGCAGCGCGCACCATCAACCCGGAGAAGGCCGAGGCTATTGACGGGCCGGCGTTGGAAGCCGAACTGACAGCCGTATTCGGCGGCACCTTCGACCAGCACACCTTCGCCAAGCACATCATGGCCTGGCTTGGCGACCGGACGACGAACAAGGACAACCTGGACCTGGCCATGCGCTACGCCGCCTGGGCGGCTCATACAGAAGCGGGCCGCGAACGGCATAAGGCGGACGTGGTGTTCAAGCTGTTCGGCCGCCCCGACCCCTTCAATCTGGTGCCCAGCGCCACCATGGAAGATCACGACATCACCATGTTGCGCCAGCCCGACGACGATTATTACCGACGCGAGGGTTTCAATCTCACCGATCCCGGCATGGACCTGATCGGAGCGCTCTACGAGGCCAACTACTGCACCATCTGTCACGACCGCGGCCGCGATCACTGTTCCCATGGCTTGCCCGCCGATGCAGAGAAAAAAGACGACAGGTTCGCCGTCAACGCCCTCGGCGTCACTCTGGTCGGCTGTCCCTTGGAAGTGAAGATCTCCGAGATGCACAAGGTGAAGATCGACGGTGACGTGCTTGGCGCGTTAGCCGTGATCACCGCCGCCAATCCTCTGGTGGCGGCCACCGGTCACCGCATCTGCAACGAATGTATCTTGGCCTGCATCTTTCAAAAACAAGATCCGGTTATCGTCCCCCAGGTCGAGACCCGCATCCTCAAGGACGTGCTCGCACTGCCCTGGGGTTTCGAGATTTACAGCCTGCTGACGCGCTGGAACCCAATGAACCTCCAGCGCCCGCTGCCCAAGGCACCAAGCCCGTACAAGGTGCTTCTGGTCGGCATGGGGCCGGCGTCTTTTAACTTGGCACACGAATTACTGAATGAGGGCCACGCGGCGGTAGCCGTCGATGGGCTTAAGATCGAGCCCTTGGCGCCGGAGCTTTCGGGCGTAAAGGCAAACGGCGAACGGGTGCCGTTCGAGCCCATCCGTGACGCAAGCGTGCTTTGGGAATCGCTGGACAACCGGGCAATGGCTGGCTTTGGCGGCGTTGCCGAATACGGCATTACCGTGCGTTGGGACAAGAATTTCCTCAAGGTAATCCGCTTGCTGATTGAGCGAAGACGGCGCTTCACCATGTTCGGCGGCGTGCGCTTCGGCAGCGCCATAACCAAGGAATCGGCCTTCGAGATGGGCTTTGACCACATAGCGCTTTGTGCCGGCGCCGGACGGCCGACCTTTCTCTCCATTCCCAACGGCCTGGCGCGCGGTGTCCGCCAGGCTTCTGACTTCCTGATGGCCTTGCAGCTCACCGGCGCCGCCAAGAACGATTCGGTGGCCAATCTGCAAATCCGCTTGCCGGTGGTGGTCATCGGCGGCGGGCTGACTGCCATCGACACGGCGACCGAGGCGCTTGCCTACTATGTCCGCCAGGTGGAGAAATACCTTGGCCGCTATGAGGTCCTGGCCGCCGAGCAGGGCGAGGACGCGGTGCGCGAAACCTGGAATGAGGAAGAAGCGATTGTCGCCGAAGAGTACATCGAACACGCCCGCGCCATCCGCGCCGAGCGGGAGGCGGCGGCCAAGGAGGGCCGCGAGCCACACTTGATCGAACTCCTTGACCAATGGGGCGGGGTGATCGTGGCCTACCGCCGCCGACTCGTCGATTCGCCCGCCTACACCCTCAACTACGACGAGGTGACCAAGGCCTTGGAGCAAGGAATGCGCTTCGCCGAACTGTTGGCGCCGGTCAAGGTCGACGTCGATGAACACGGCGCCGCCCGCGCCATCAGTCTGGGACGCCAGGTCATTGGCGAGGACGGGCGCCCCAAGCCGACCGGCGAAGAAGTGAGCTTGCCGGCGCGCACCGTCCTGGTGGCAATCGGCACCCAGCCCAACACCACCTTGGCGCGCGAGCACCCGGGCTTTGCCGAAATGGACGGCAAGTACTATCAGGCGGTGGACGAAGACGGCAATCCAGTGCCGCCAGAGTGGACGCCCAAGCCCGACAAGATGAACGTGCTTGCCTCCGTCGACAGCGAAAGCCGTGCCATGAGCTTCTTTGGCGACCTCCATCCCGGCTTCGCCGGAAATGTGGTCAAAGCGATGGCCAGCACCAAGTTGGGCCATCCGGTGATCGGCCGGATGCTGGCCCGCAAGACGCCGACACCAGTGGCGGCAGATGACCTAGTCGCCTCCCTCAACCACGACCTGAGGCCCGTTGTCGAAAGAGTTACCCAAGTGGCGCCCGGCATTTGGGAGGTTGTGATTCGCGCCCCCATGGCGGCGCGTGAGTACCAGCCCGGACAGTTCTTCCGCCTGCAAAACTATGAGGCCAACGCGACTCGCGTGGACGACACGTTGCTGGCCTTGGAGGGCGTGGCGCTGACAGGCGCCTGGGTCGACCGGGACAAGGGCCTGGTCGCCCTCATCTCGCTCGACATGGGGGGCTCGACCACCCTGATCAAACACCTACAGCCGGGCGAGCCGGTGGTCCTCATGGGGCCAACTGGGGCACCGACCGAGGTCGCCGGCAACGAGACCGTGCTGATGGCTGGCGGCGGACTTGGCAACGCGGTTCTGATGGCCATCAACAAGGCCTACCACGAAGCCGGCGCGCGGGTGCTTTACTTCGCCGCCTACAAGGGTATCGAGGACCGCTTCCATATAGACGAGATTGAGAAAAACTCGGACGTCGTGGTGTGGTGCTGCGACGAGGCCCCCGGCTTCACGCCCGGGCGCGCCGAGGACAAGGCTTTTGTCGGCAACATCGTCGAGGGCATGGCGGCCTATGCCCGGGGCGAATTGGGTGAAGTGGATATACCCCTGAACGAGATCGACCGCGTCATCGCCATCGGCGGAGTGATGATGATGAAGGCCGTCGGCGACGCCCGCAAAGGTGTACTCAAAGAGTATCTGAATCCCGATCACGTGGCGATCGCCAGCATCAACTCTCCCATGCAATGCATGATGAAGGAGATCTGCGCCCAGTGCCTGCAGCCCCACAAGAACCCCGAGACGGGCGAGGAGACGATCGTCTTCTCGTGCTTCGAACAGGACCAAGACTTGGACCGGGTGGACTTCGGCGCCCTTCACCAGCGCCTGTGCCAAAACTCGGTACAGGAGAAGCTGACGGCCCAATGGATCGCCCGTTGCCTGGGCAGCGAGAAGGGGGCGGCCGAACTGGCGGCCCAGCGCGAACGCCGATTTTAGGGTGCTGAAGGTCCCTCAGCCCTTGCTCCACTCCTCGACGAAGGTGGCAAAACCCGAAGGCGGCAAGGGCTTGCTGAAGAAGTAGCCCTGCACCTTATCGCAGCCGACGGAGCGCAGGAATGTCAAAGCTTCCGGGCCTTCGGCGCCTTCCGCGCAAACGGTCAGGCCGAGGTTGTGGGCGAGATCGACGATCGAACGCACGATGATCTTGGCATCCTCGTGCTGGTCAACCTCAGTGACTAATGAGCGGTCGATTTTTAGCTCGCTGAACGGCATGCGATAAAGCTCAACAAGCGACGAATAGCCGGTGCCGAAATCGTCCACCGAGAGGGTGAACTGCTTTAGTCTGCAGCGCGTAAGGATGTCCATGGTCCGTACCGGATCCTCCATGGCGGCACTTTCCGTGATCTCCAGCACCAGCTTCGAGTGGTCAATCTTGCGTCGGCTCAGCCTGCGGGCCAGCCGATCCGGGAACTCAAGGTGACTGAGCAGCTGCGGCGCAAGGTTCACCGCCACTGGCAAATTCAATCCCTCCTCCCGCCAGCAACTGATCTGATCAACCACTAAATCCAACACCAAATCCGTGAGCGATGAAATCAGACCGGTCCTTTCGGCCAGCGGGATAAAAGTGCCCGGCATCAGCAGGCCGAACTGCGGATGTTGCCATCGCACCAGGGCCTCGCAGGAATCAACGGTCAGGACATCACTTGAGCGCAGGTCGATCTTGGGCTGGTAGTGGACGATGAGTTGCTTTAACTCGATGGCATCGCCCAGGTCACGTTCGGTGATCGTCGGTGGGGTATGAAGGCTCTGGCGGAGCGCCGCTCTGAGATCTTCGACGAGAACCGGCTTCCCCAAGGTTGCCAGCATTCGCAGGCCATGGTTCATGCCAAGCCGGCGTACGGTTGCAAGAATGCGAGTGTCGACTCCGCTTATGATGAGGATGTCGGCCGCACATTGCCTTTGCGCCAGAGACCTCAACAGCTCGACGCCGTCCACTTCGCCTATCATCAGGTCGAGGATAATCGCCGTCGGCTGGAATATTTCGTAGGTCTGGGCGAATTCATAGGCCTGGGTACAGAATTGCACCTGAAAGCCGATTTCCTCAGCAACCTTTTGAAACATACTGCAGATGTCGGGTTCGTCATCCAGAATGAGCAGCCGGTTGGGAAACGCGGGATTTGCCTCGCCCGAAACGACCCCTTCCGGAACGGCATCTTCCGCGCAGTTAGGCGTGTCTCGCCGATCACAATCCCAGACATTGCACGGCGCAAACATGTAACCATCGGTAACTCATTTTGGGTCAGGAGGAATACCTACAAAGTCTGATAGGACACAACAAAATCTTCTTGAGCGATCTTTGCAATTTGGCTGAAGGAGAGTTGAAGGAATACCCGAAGATTTTAGGGAATACCCTAAAGTTATACAGAATTGCACTTCGTGCTATTCTTGTGCTATTGTGTTGGAAGTTAAAAAATAGCTTTAATGTGAGGAAGCGCGCGTATAAGTAGTTCGGATAGAGAATAGGAACGGATTTTCCTTGAAGAACTGATCTGTCTCGCCGGGCGCTTCGGGCGAGGGCACCGATGCGGATATCGGAGTTCATAGAGCAATCTAATTCCGCCGGATCGCCGGAGGGGGTATTCGCCCTTCTGGAGGATATCTGCGCGGGTTTTGGCATCGACCAGATTGCGTACGGTGCCCTGACCAATCATGTCATATACAACTCTCAGTCATACCAGGCGCCGGCGATCGTTCTGAACTACCCTCCGGACTGGGTGGAGCATTATTTCGCCAACGACTACCAGCAAATGGACCCGGTCGTTACATTGACACCCGGCTTGCGCCGGCCGTACCTCTGGGATCGCATGGACGAATCCATTGCTTTGACCGACGAGCAGAAGACGTTCTTTGCCGAGGCCCGGGAGGCCGGCCTCAAGGACGGTATGAGCGTTCCCTTGCATGGCCCCTTCGGCAACGTTGCGGTGCTCAGCTTGGCCAGCCGCGAAGACAATAACACGATTGAGGGCATCTTCGGCGAACTGAACGCGGTGGCGGCTCAGTTTCACACGGTCTACACGGACCATGTTTTGGGCATCCGGCAAGTTTCCTCGTCGGTCCGCCTGACCGGACGCGAAAGGGAATGCCTCCTGTGGAGCGCCCGCGGCAAGAGCTCCTGAGACACCGGGATGATCATCGGAATTTCTGAGCACACGGTGAACTTCCACTTGAAGAACGCCATGGCCAAGTTGGAAGCGGGCTCGCGGGTCGTTGCCGTGGTCAAGGCCATTCGGGCCGGCCTCATTTCGCCGTGACCCTACCAAGATAGGTGGGCTGCGACCACATCCCAAAGATGGTTCCCTTGTCGAGTGAAATTGAACTCTCGGGGGACTTGGCAATGATTGATTGTGTGACTTGGGAAACGGCCCACCTATTTGGTGATGCATGGATATCCCACCACCGACTGCGCCACCGTCTCTTCGTCGACCGGCGGGGTTGGGAAGTTCCCACGTACAACTCTCTCGAATACGACCAGTTCGATACGCCCGCCGCCGTCTACCTCCTGTGGCGCGATGAAGCGGGACAAGCACGCGGCGTTGCCCGTCTCATTCCAACCGAACGGCCGTACATGTTGAAGGAGATCTGGCCCCACATGGTGGATAAGCTGCCTTCGTCGCCAAACGTGTGGGAGGCGACGCGCATCGGCGTCGATCGGGACCTTGATCCAAAAACCCGTAACCGGGTCTGTAGCGAACTGGTGGCGGGCTGCCTGGAATATGGGCTGCGGCACGGCATCAGCCGTTACATCTTCCTCATGCCGCTTGTGATCATCCGAAGTTTGCTGGTCCGGGCGGGGTGTCCCGTCGTGCTTCTCGGCGAGCCAACAATAATCGACAACCTTCTCACTGCCGTTGCCGAAGTCAAGATATCGAAGATAGCCCTCGCCGAGGTGCGGCGCCGCAAGGTGATCGCCGGTCCCGTCCTCAATACCGAGACGGCTCCGCTCAAGAAGGCAGCGTAAGCTCTCAACCGCAACAAAATGATACGATTCCGATGAACCTGTCAGCCCAATCAATAGAGCAAACGCACGAAAACGCTGCTGCGACGATCGCTGTCGCGCTCTACTACCTGCAGCGCGAAGCACTGTCGACGGGCTTGAGCAACCTAGCGGGATTGATCGACAAGGCCGTGCAGGAGGCGAGCGATCAGGCCAAAGAACACTAATGCCACGCGCCGGCCGATCTCGCCGGCACCGTTCTTCCGACGCTTACCGCCAAGCCGAGGCGGAAAAGGCCTCAGGGCGATGGCTTTGAGACAGAGCCGCGCGGCCGTTTAAGCGGCGGATTGCAGACTTTCGTACTTGGCCTGCAACTCTTCCGGCGTTTCCTCGTGATCGGGATCGGGAAGGATGCAATCCGACGGACAGACCTCTACACACTGAGGATCTTCGTGATGGCCGACGCATTCCGTGCACAGATCCTTGTTGATGATGTAGAGGCCTTCGATGATGGAGATCGCGTCGTTGGGACAGGGCTCAATACACGCGTCGCAGTCGGTGCAGTCATCGGTGATAACCAGTAGCGCCATTCTTACTCACTCCTCGATTGAATTCCTGTTAGGGAACGGCGTCCCCAGAGGGCAAACGAAAATCCCGCCCCGAGTGTACCCGACGTGCCACTTGAGTCACAATATCCAGACGTTCTCTTGGTCCGCCGCTTAATCGAGAGCATTGGGCGGGTCGGGGTCGTCATCCCACCCCACCTCGGGTTCGGGGTATTTCTCCAACCATTTTACGACCAGCTCGACGTGTTCGCGTTCCTCTTCGGCCATCTCGGCGGCTAGGTCCCGCACCTCCTGGGTCGGGGCCAAACGGGCAACGACGCGGTAAAAGGCCTCGGCGCGCTGCTCATTCACCTTTGCCAAGATCAACGCGTGATGGGGCGTCATCAGGTAGTGGAGGTCTTCGCTTGGCGTCGTCTCCGGCGCCTCAAACCCGATCCAGCGGTACTCCCAGGGCGCCCGTTTCGGGCCCTCGCTGGGCCGAAGATCCACTTTTTTAGCGTGTTCGCCCTCGATAGCGGCCATCTTGGCAAACACCTCCGCCACCTCGTGGTTGTTGTGAACTTCCATCTGATCGGCGAGCTCGGCGTAACGGTCGGCTGCCTCCGACTCCAAGACGTAGGCCATTTCCATCAGATCGGCCCGCGACTTCACGGCGGCGGCCACTTCGGCCTCGACATCGCGGTCAATTTCTTCCTTGGTGGGCATCGACGGGGTCATACGGCGAACTCCTTCTCGATGTCGTCGAATGTGGCGGTGGGGTTTGCGATCTCCGGTCCATAGGCGGGATAATCGGTGCGGAACAGCAAGCCGGTGGTAAAGCCGTCATCGCTTAGCAATTGCTGGCCGGCCTGGGCCCGATCGGCTACCGGATCACCGTCCGTGGCGTGCACCATGTTCTTCCACTCGCGCTGTTCGGGCCGGTAGATGATACAGGGACTGAGGACCTCGACGAAGGCGAAGCCGGGATGCTCGATGGCCTCGCACAATAGCTTGGCGGTGGCGTTTGAATCGCCGCCGAAGGCGCGGCCGAGGAAGGTGGCGCCGGCGGCGAGCGCGATGCCAAGCGGCGTGAACGACCGCACCCCCGTGCCCCCGGGAGTCAATTTGCTGCTCCAGTCGGGCTCGGTGGTCGGCGACGCCTGTCCTTTGGTCATGCCATAGACCTGATTGTCCATGACGATATAGGTCATGTCGACGTTGCGCCGGCAGGCATGGATAAAATGGTTGCCGCCGATCGAATAGCCGTCACCGTCGCCGCCGGCGACGATCACGGTCAGTTCCGGACGTGCCACCTTCAGTCCGGCGGCAAGCGCCAGCGACCGGCCGTGGACCCCATGAAAGCCATAACAACAGGTGTAGGCCGGAATACGCGACGAACAGCCGATACCGGAAACGATGGCGATGTCCTCGGGATTTCGGCCTAACTGGGCGAGCGCTTTGGTCAGCCCGAGAAGAACGGGAAAGTCGCCACACCCCGGACACCACACCGGCTTGACGTCGGATTTGAAGTCCTTTGGAACGAAGGCTTGCACGGATTGATCGTTCATGACGCCATCAGACCTTCCATCTTGGCTTGAATTTCGTTGGGCCGGAAAGGCAAGGGGCCGGGCCGATAATAGGCCTCGGCGCCGTCATCCAGCCCGTAATGGCTGCGCAGGTAGTGATAAAGCTGCCCGCCGTGGTTCTGTTCCACCACAAGGACCCTATTCGCGCCCTCCAGGACAGCAGTCAAGCGATCGGGCTGGGCCGGGGCCAGAAGGCGCAGGCTGATCACCTTGATCCGCTTGCGCTCAGGGTCCAATCGCCGCGCCGCCTCGAATACCGGCCCGGTGGTCGATCCCACGGTGATCACGACGATGTCGCCCGCGCCATCGATCTCCGCCCAATAATCGCCGTAGTCGAAATCGGCGATCTTCCTGAGCCGCTTGTCGAGTTGCATGGTGTGGTCCGTGGCCGAACTGGACGGCGTGCCATGCGGGGTGTGCTCCAATCCGTCGGCCGTGTACTGGCCGCCGGGTGTGCCGGGCAGAGCCATGGGGGAGACGCCCGAATCGGTGACGAGATACCGGTTATAGGCCTCGCCGGGCACCGCCACTTGGCGTTCAGAACCAAGCTCGATTTCGGCGGGCTTGGTGACGATGGCGCGCGATTGGCCCATCTGTTGATCCGACAGCACGATCGCCGCGGTTTGCATGGCCTCGGCCAAGTGGACGGCCCACTGGGTAGTGAACATGCAATCGGCGATGGAATTCGGCGCCACCACGACGTGGGGCGCATCGCCCGAAATGCCGTAGATGGCGATGTTGAGGTCGCTTTGTTCCGATTTGGTGGGAATGCCGGTCGATGGCGCGCCGCGCATCACATCGACCACGACCACCGGGACCTCGGCGGTGATCGCCAGTCCGATGCCTTCAACCATGAGCGCCAGCCCGGGACCGGAGGTCGCGGTGAGCGAAGGTGTACCGCCGTAGGACGCGCCGATGGCCATGTTGATGGAGGCCAGTTCATCCTCGGCCTGAACCAGAACGCCGCCGACCTTAGTCAAGTTGGGCGCCATCCATTCCAGGACCTCGGTCGCCGGTGTAATGGGATAAGCGGCAACAAACCGCACGCCGCCTTTGAGGGCACCCAGGCCGACGGCGTCGTTGCCATTGATCATCCAGCGCGCCGGCACGTCGGTCTTGGTCGCCGGCATTTTCGCCGACACATCCAGGTTTTTCACAGCCTCCGCCCCGATCTCGGCGGTGCCGACGCTGCTCGCAACGATCTCGGCGCCCTTACGCCCGAACAGCTCTTCGATGGCCAAGGCCACGGCCTTGGGCGGGATGGCGATCAGGCTTGCCACGGCGCCAACGGCGGCCGTGTTGGCGCGGCCACCCGGCACGGCCTTTACCAGCTCGTTAAAGTTCAGGGTTTCGATGCGGGCGCCGGTGTCACGAATGGTATCGGGTGCTTCCCCGGTCGCGCTATTGCCGATGATGAGGGTGTTGCCGTCGAGCGGAAGTTCTTCGGTAAACCTGAGCAAGCTTTGCCAGTCGAGGGCGACCAGAATATCGAGGCGGTCGCTCTGCGTCTCGATGGGCCGATTGGAGAGATTCAGGAAGGCAAGGGATTCGCCGCCGCGAATCTGTGGCCCCACCGAGCGCGTGATCAGGCCAAACCAACCGCCCTCGGCGGCGGCCCGCAACACCATGTCGCCGGCGATCATAATGCCGTCCCCGCCGCTGCCTACCAAGGCGATGGAAACTGTGTCCCCGTTTGTCGCCATGTCGAACCTCTATTCCTTGCAAAGTGTTTCAAAGCCCGGTCAGAACCATCCGGCATTTGCTGGGCGGTCCTCATTTGTTACGGCTCTCTCCCGCCGGCTAACGTAAGGTTTCGTGCAAAGGGAATTCCCTCTCCGCCGGTCCGTCCTTGATCGCGTTCCCGCGACCTTTTCCCTGCACTACCATGACCCTCGACCACGCGGCATGACCTAGATCAAACAATGTTTAATCTCGGCGCCGTAGGGTCAAAAATCCCGCCGCCGGCCGGTTTACGCCATGCCGTCTCCCCGTTAACATGGGGGGACAATCAAGGGGAAAGGAGCGCACTATGGACGTCGTTATCGTCGGAGGCGGTTGGGCCGGCGCCGCCGCGGCCATCGCGGCCGCCAGGCAGGGCGCTGATGTGACTCTTTTGGAACGGACCGACATGTTGCTCGGCACCGGCCTGGTGGGGGGCATCTTCCGCAACAACGGCCGCTTTGCCGCTTCCGAGGAGCTGATCGCGTTGGGCGGTGGCGATCTCATCCACGCCATGGACAACAACACGCTGCATAGCAATATGGAGTTCCCCGGCCACCGCCATGCGTCGCTTTACAACGTCGCCACCATGGAGCCCATCGTTTGTCGGTTGCTGTGGGACGCGGGCGTCGACGTCAAGCTGATGACGCGCTTCACCAAGGTCGAGACGGAGGACGGGCGCATCACCGCCGTGATCGCCAAGCGCCACGGCGATGACGTCCGCTTTGCGGGCCACGTTTTCATTGACGCCACCGGAACCGCCGGGCCGCGAACCCTATGCAAGAAGCACGGCAACGGATGCACCATGTGCGTGCTGCGCTGTCCCACCTACGGTCCCCGGTTGAGCGTCGCCGGCAAGGCCGGCATCGACGAGATGACGGGACAGAAGAAGGGCCGCCTGGGCGCCGTCAGCGGTGCCTGCAAGCTGCTCAAGGAATCGCTCTCTTCGGACATCGTGGCGCGCTTGAACGAAACGGGCGTCGCCGTCATTCCCCTGCCGAAGACCGACCAGATCGACGCCGACATGTCGTACAAGGCCTGCCAGCAATATGCCTCGGCAGAATTCCGAGATAACATCATTTTGCTCGATACCGGCCATGCCAAGATGATGACGCCGTTCTTCCCGCTTGATGCCTTGCGCCGCGTACCGGGTTTTGAGAACGCCCGCTATGAGGACCCTTACAGCGGCGGCGAGGGCAACGCCATCCGCTATTTCGACATGTCGCCGCGCGACGATGCGCTCAAGGTGACGGGTTTGGACAACCTCTATTGCGCCGGCGAGAAGGCGGGCCTTTTGGTCGGTCACACCGAGGCCATCTGCACCGGCGTGCTGGCCGGCTACAACGCGGCCCGCCAGGCGCGCAGCCAGGAGCCTCTCATTCTGCCCGATACGCTCGCCATCGGCGATTCCATCTCATTCGTGCGCCAGCGCATGGCGACCGAGGAGGGACTGGGCCTGAAATACACCTACTCCGGCTCAGTGCTCTTTGAACGCATGGGCGAACGCGGCACCGACACCACCGATATTGAAGCGGTGAAAAGGCGCGTTGCGGAAACCGGATTAAGCGGCGTCTTCGCCGACGCACCCACCCCGGCACGCCATCAGGCTGTGCCACGCGGCGCTGAATCCCTCGCCGCCTCAGCCGGGCAGGACGATTAAGTCCGGCACCCTTCCTAACCGCCGTAAGCCTTTCCGTTGGGCCCGATACGGATTGCCTTGTGGAACTTGCGCCGATTGTCGCCGCCGCGCGGGGCGTTCACTTGCCACACGATTTCGCCATCGCGGGTGATTTCGTACAGGCGGTCTCGCGAGGAAACCAACGTCTTGCCCGATAGTAGCTTCGATCAGAGGAATGGTCCCCTGGGCTTTCACCGTTTCGGATTATCGACCTCGAGAACTCGCCGGAAGATGTCTGATCAGTAGACGCCGCCCCTGAGCGGCTTGTGATCTATAAACTGCCGTAAGTGCCTGTTCAGAATCCCCAACAGGGAACTGCCGTACAAAGTGGTGGATTCCCAACCATTTTCCTTGACCATCGAGATGGTATTCTTTTGTTCTTCGACGGCCGTGTCGAAACGGCCGGCTTCGGCGTGAGCAGCCGCCAACGTGTCGCGGTGAAGAATCTTGTAAGCCGGTGTGACCAGCCTGTTTTCCAAGGAGTCGGCTTTTTCCGCGAACTTGACGCTCCGCTCGCTGTCGCGCAGCTTGGGATCTTCGCTGGTCGCAAAGACGCGGGCTTTTCCGCCATAAGCGATCACCTTGGCGTTGTTTCCTCCGGTGCCACCCAAATCGATGGCTCTGTCGAAGTCCTCGAGCGCCCATTCGTAATAGCCCATCATGGCGAAGATTCTGCCCCGGGCGGCATAGGGATAGCCAAGAACATCGGGCTTTACCCGTATTGATCTGTTGCAGTCTTCAAGGGCGGTCTCGTTCTGTCCTTTCCAGATATAGGCCTCACATCGGCTGCTGTAAGAGCTGACAAGGGTCTCTTTTTCGGTTGCCACCGCCGCCGCCTGTGTAAAGGCGCTAATCGACTCGTCCCAGTTACCCTGAAGTGTGATTTGATGGCCCCTGTCGATATCCTCTGCTCCCGGTATCGGGGCGCATCCCGCAATCGCCGTCAACGCAACGATCAACACCGTAGAACGATTGAAAGATACCATCGGCGCGAACTCTCCCAACGAGTACAAATACGAGTCTGGCCAACCGTCGAAGAGACGTCAATGGCGCGATTCTGAAAAGGGGTGCCGCTGATGCGAGGTTTGAGACGGATGTGCCGGTTGGATTTCCGTCTCCAAGATCGTACAATTTACTATTCGTACACCGAACGAGGTGCGTTTTAGGCGCTGCTCTCGTCGAAGACCTTGGCGAACCGGGGTGAGGAAATGTGTAAATGATCGGCGCACGAATATTCGCCGCTATCCTCGTGATGACGGGGATTGCCGTTATGAACGCTCCCGAAGCGGCCCGGGCCGACCTCGTCGGCCTGGTGAAGCAGGTGAGGAACGACGCCTACGGCACACCGCCCGGCATCGCGCGCGAGAAGAAGTACGTGCGCTTTCCCATTGCCCAGGCCGAACTCTTGGAGACGTACAACGGGGCGGCCATGCTTGTCGAGTTTCTCGACAAGACGATCCTGACCCTGGGTCCTGACGCGCGTCTGGTCGTCGATACGTTCGTCTTCGATCCGAAGAGCGGCAATGGCACATCGGTGATCAAATTGGCCGTCGATACGTTTCGCTTCATCTCCGGCAAGATGCCCCACGACGAGGTCCGTATCGAGACACCGTCGGCGATCCTCGGCGTTCGCGGCAGCGAAGCGGTGATCAGCGTATCGCCCGAGGGCGAGACGACGGTCAACGTAATTTCCGGCCAGTTCGAGGTTTCCAACGTAGACGGGAGCGAGCAGACGGTAGTCAGCCCAGCCCAGGTGGTTTCGGTTTCACCGACCGGGGTGGTCGGCGCCCCCTCACTCGGGATAACCAGCCCTCCGGATGAACTGAGCTTCACGTCCGGAAAAGGCAGCGGCGGTGCTGGATCCGGGCAAGGCGGCGGCGATGGCGACGACCAGAAAGATTACGACCCCGACCATGGTCTAGAAGATGATGAAGACACCGGTAGCGACCACGACGACGGCGGCGGCGACGGTGGTTCGTGCTTTGCCGCCGGCACCCTTGTTCTAATGGCTGACGGAGAATTCAAGCCCATCGAAAGCGTAATTGTCGGAGACATGGTGATGGCGTACGACTTCGTGTCGGACCGCCGGCACGCTGCCCGTGTCGACCGTCTCTACCAAAAGACCGTCGGTTCTTATCTCCGTCTCAATGACTTAGTGGTGACCGCCGGACACCCGTTCGCTGTGGGGCCCGACGATTGGCGCGTCGCTGGGGACCTCCAGGAAGGCGACCGCGTAATCGGTAACAGCTTCACGACGATCGATAAGACGGAGCGGGTGAAGCAGTCGGTGAACGTGTTCAATTTGACCATCGGCGGGCCGCATACTTTTTACGTATACGACGGCCAGAATTATTATCTTGTCCACAACAAGCAATAACAGCCCGCACTGATGGAATGTTCGAAGCTCGAACATGTCATATCGGTCGGTGATCTCTCTCGCGGCACCCCACTCGGCGATCTACGCAATCCAACAGTGTACCCCGTTGCATCTGGTCTCTGGGGTGGAGCTGAAATACATGACGCGGAAGCGGGCATCAAACTTGCGCCGCCAAATCATGAGCACTTGACCTAACCGCCGTAGGCCTTTCCGTCGGGTGCGATGCGGATCGCCTTGTGGAACTTACGACGATTGTCGCCGCCGCGCGGGGCGTTCACTTGCCAAACGATTTCGCCGTCGTGGGTGACTTCGTACAGGCGGTCTTGCGAGGAAACCAAGGTGTTGCCGTTGGGCAGCCGATTGGCCTCGCGGTTGGTCCTGAGTGCTTTGTGCCCGTCCGGGTGTTCCCATTGCCAGACGATGGTTGCGCTTTGGCGGTCGAATTCGACGAAACGGTTGGGGCGGCGAAGGGCGAGGAGCAGGTTGCCGTTTTCCAGCACTTCCGGTTCGTGGTTTGCCGCCCCTTTTATTGATCCTTCCGTTGCCGGAAAGCCCTTGCCGGCGGAGGCGCGGAAGGTGATCGACCAGACCACCTCTCCGGTCGGGTTCACTTCGACGACGGTATTGAAATTGCGGATGCTGATAAGGGTATTGCCGTTAGCCAGGCGGGTCAGCGAATTGACGTGCATCCATCCTTCCCGGTCGACGTCGGCGAATGGCGGGCGGTCGAAAGCCGCCAGGCCGTTCCAGCTCCACACCGTCTTTCCATCAGGCGTGACTTCCCTGGCGACCGCTTCGCCCTTTTTCGCCCAACCCCGGTTATAAAGCGTGTTGCCGTTGGCCAGCCGGTCGGCGTCATGGGAGGCCTCCGAGTCCAAATGGCGCCACACCACTTTTCCGGCGCGGGTGATCTCGAAAATCCCGGCGTGGTGAAGCGTGAACAGAATATGGCCGTTGTTCAGCCGGTTAACGTCGAGCAGGAACCCTTTATCCCCGCTGAGCGAACGCGGGATGGCATAGCTCCAGACCGTTTTTCCGGCCATGTCCGCTTCAACGATCCGCTGGCTTTCGAAACTCGTCGTTACCGAAAACAGCGTGGTGCCGGGAAAAACCTTTCCCGCATTCAGTGTCGAAACATTGAAGTCATCCCCTATCGCGGCATTCGATAGGCAAGCCGCGCACACGAAAACCGCGAGTACCAACTGGACGCGAGAGGCCAAGTTCATCGCTGTTTCCTCCTCCGCTTCAATGGACCAAATTCGTTCCTTCTTCAAACCGGCCCGGATCGAACAGGGCCATTTCCGGTTCGTGGCCGAGGACCAGTTGGCCCAACAGCTTGCCCATGTAGGGACCCGTGGTGTAGCCGCCGCGCACGCATCCAATGATGAAAGCGCCGTCGACGCCGGGCAGGGCCCCGACCAAGGGTAGGTGGTCGGAGACGTTGGCGTCAAGCCCGGGCCAGGCCCTGACGACCCTTGTGTGCATCAGGGCGGGCACCGTGGCACATGCAAGTTGGAAATTGCCTACTAGGTTCCCTGGGATGACCGTCATGCTACCGTGCTCAGGGCTACCGACGGCGGGCCAGCCGCCGCCGATAAGAACGGTGCCGTTGCCGGGTTGGATGATCGACAGCTTGCCGGTTGCCTCGCCCAGGATGGTGCGCATGATGGGCCGCGTACGTTCGGTAACCGCGACATGGCGGGCGCCGCAGACGATGTCGATCGGAACGCCCAGCCAGCGCAGCATCGGCCCCGCCCAGACGCCCGCTGCAATGACGACGCGGCTGGCCGAAATGCTGGCGCCGCCGGCCTTGACGACGAAGCCGCCACCATTGCGCTCGATACCGTCAACGGCGGTGCGTTCGCGCACCTCGGCGCCGTCCTTGACTAGGGCGCTGCGCATGGCAAGGCCGGTCAGGGCGGCATTGGCGAAGCCGTCGATGGGGCAGTATGACGCCGAAACGGCGGTGCCCGAAAGACCGGGCTCAATCGTCCGCGCCCGCTTGGCATTAACCATTTCGATGGGCGCACCGGCCGCGATTCGCCGGCCCATCCGCGTTTGCAGGGCTTCGGCTTCCTCTTCCGTGAAGGCCAGGGTCAAGCCACCGGTGGTGCGAAACCCAACTTCCATGCCCAGCCACTGGGGCGCATCCTTCCACATCTCCCAGCCCTTGAGGGCATAGGGAATGAGCGCCGCGCGCTTCATCTGCATGGAATGGGTGCCGGCGTTGACGCCGGACGCCTGACGGCACAGGCTGTCGCGTTCGACGATCACCACCTTCATGCCGCCGCGGACCAAATGAAGTGCGGTGGCACATCCTAAAATGCCCCCGCCGATGACGGCTACGTCGTACATTCAGGTGAATTTCCCGAGTCTGGATGGAGGGCCGCAAGGACCCAATGCTAGTCCGGCCCGTTTGCGCCTGACAAGGCCTTTTCCCATCCGGCGCGACCGTTTCCCCCGCATTACCATGGCCCTCGACCGCACGGCATGATCTAGATCAAACATCGTTCAATCATGCCGCCGTATAGTTCTGGATCGGAAAGTATGGCTTGAAATCCGAACGCCAGCCGGTTTACGCCTGACCAGACAAATTCTCGTCCGGACCGGCCGAAGGCCTTGGTAGCGCTTCCGATCCGCCTTCGATTGTGCCACCACGTGTGCAAGATAGGGGGATCGAATATGAGAGGACAATTGCGCGCATGATAAACAATGGGGGAAAGCCGGATAGCGTTTCAGTGGCGCTGGCCGGCAGTGGCGGCAGCGGGTTGATGACCGCTGGCGAGATGTTGCTCGACGTGGCACGTGACGTCGGATGGTATGGAATGATGGCGCGCTCGCTGAGCCCCCACATCCGCGGTGGCGAGGCGGCGGCTTTTATTCGCTTGTCCCCGAACGAGGTAGGCTCGTGCGACGACCTGTTCGATATCGTCGTCGCTCTCGACTGGACCGCCATTCGGCGCTTCGCCGCCGAAGTGCCGCTTGGCAGTGGAACACTGGTGATTTACGACACGGCCGCGGGCGAACCGCCCGAGGCGACCACCGCGTCGGGGGCACGTTTGGTCGCCCTGCCGCTCGGCGAGATGGCCAAGGAAATTCCCCAGGGAAGGCCCAACATGGTCGCCCTTGGTATCGTCACCGCCCTCATCGGCATCCCCGAAGAAGTTGCGCTGGCGACCATTAAACGCGCCATCGCGGATAAGGGTGCCGAGGCGGTCACGGCAAGCGCCGCCGGAATCAAGGCGGGCACCAAGGCGGCCGCCGATCTGAATGCCGATTACAGCATCGGCGAAGCCGCCGCGCCTGGAGCCAACGGGCGCTGGAGCATCAGCGGCAACGAGGCCACGGGGCTGGGCGCGCTGTCGGGCGGAATCCGCTTCGCCGCCGCCTATCCCATTACGCCGGCCACTGAAATCTTGGAGTGGCTGGCGCCCAACCTGCAGGAAATGGGCGGCGCCCTGGTCCAGGCCGAGGACGAGTTGGCCTCTATCAACATGATTATCGGCGCCTCCTTTGGCGGCACGCCGTCGATGACGGCAACCTCGGGACCCGGTTTGTCGCTAATGATCGAGGGCATCGGTCTTGCCATCGCCGCCGAGACGCCCGTCGTAATCGTCGACGTTATGCGCTGTGGCCCATCGACTGGCCTTCCCGCCAAATCGGAACAGGCGGATCTCAATATCGCGCTTTACTGCTCTCACGGCGATGCACCCCATATCGTGACGGCGGCGACTTCGGCCGGTGACTGTATCTTCACCACCCAGTGGTCGGCGCATCTGGCGGAAAAACTTCAATGTCCGGCCATCGTGCTGACCGACCAGTGGCTGGGTCAGTCGCGGGTCATCATTGACGAACCGGCCGAGGTTCCGTTCATCGCCGAGCGCGATACGGCGGCGGCCGGGATCGAGAACTATCAGCGCTATATGGACACCACTTCGGGCATCTCGCCGATGGCGCTGCCCGGCACCCCGGGCGGCGAGCATGAGGCCATGAGCAGCGGGCACAACGCCTTCGGCGCGCCGTCGGGCTCCGCCGCCGACCATGAACAGCAGTTGGACAAACGTCAGCGCAAGCTCGAGGAGTTCGATTTCGGCGATGTCTGGGCCGAAATCGAAGGCGAAGGCGAAGTCGCCGTTGTGACCTGGGGCTCAACCACCGGAGCGGTGCGCGAGGCGCTGACACGGGCCAAGGAAAACGGTCTTCAGGCGCGCCTGATCGGCTTTCGCTTGCTGCAACCGATGCAGGTGGATTATTTCGCGGCGGCCATGAAGGGCGTGAAAAAGGTTCTGATCGTGGAACAAAGCCACGGTCAGCAGTTCCACAACTACCTGCGCGCACATTTCCACCAACACCTACCGGAGACGGTCAAGGTCTTCAATCGGCCGGGCCCCTTGCCCATTCGTCCGGGACAGGTTTTGGAACAACTCTCCGAGTGGAGCTAGGTCGATGAACGAAACTTCCCCAATCTCCCCCCTTACCGCCAATGATTTCAAGTCCGCGAATAAGCCGATGTGGTGCCTGGGCTGCGGCGATTACGCCGTTCTAGGCGCCGTGACCAAGAGCCTGGTGGAACTGGACGTCAAGCGCGAAGACGTGGCCATCGTTACCGGCATCGGTTGTTCGGGGCGCTTCACCACCCACACCAGCGTCTATGCCTATCACGGTGTCCACGGCCGGTCTCTGGCGGTGGCCACGGGGCTCAAGGTCGCGCGCCCCGATCTTATGGTAATGGCCGTCGGCGGCGACGGCGACGGCTTCGCCATCGGTGGCAACCACTTTATCCATGCCTGCCGGCGCAACATCGATATGACTTATATCGTCATGGACAATCAGGTCTACGGCATGACCAAGGGACAGGCGTCGCCGACCACGGCGGCCGACTGGACCCAAAGCAAGCTCACGCCCGAGGGACCCGGCGCCGCCCCCTATCAGGCTTTACCGGTGGCGCTGTCCACGGGGGCCAACTTCATCGCCCGTGCCTTCGCCGGCAATCCAAAGGAAACGATCCGCATCATCGTCGAAGCGGTGCGCCACCCCGGCTTCTCGTTCGTCGATATCCTTTGTCCGTGCGTCGCCTTTCAACCCGAACAGTGGGGCTGGAAGGAAGTTGTGCGCCCCGGATTCGAAGAGCCGACGTCCGATTCGGCAGAGGCCGGCCGGCGCCTTCTCGACGACGACGGCTTCAACCTCGGTGTGCTGTTCAAAGGTGACCGCGCTCCCTTCCATGTGCCGGCGAAGGGTGCCGGCGATCTGGCTGGGATTAGACGCAAATTCGCCCAATAGACGAACCCCGCGACGGCTTGAACCGGGCCGCCATTTCAATGCGACAGCGGGCATCATCTTCACGATTATGTCATTTCCTCTTTGGAGAGGATGAATGCTATCTCACCATGGTCATTTATCAATTTTGAGGAGATGTACATTGCTGAAACACTTTATCGCGCCGTTCGGGTTAATCTTCGCACTGATGGTTTTCCTCATTCCCGAGGGTGCTGCCAGCGCCGAAGGGGACGGGTTGATTGTCAAGCAAAGTGACTTTGACGTCATTAAGACCCTCGACCGGCTGGGGATTGCACTGGAAAGAGCCGGCATAAAGGTGTTTTCGCGTATTGATCACGCGAAAGGAGCAAAAAGCGTTGGCATGGAACTTCCTCCAACTGCGGTGATCATCTTTGGAACCCCAAAGATCGGGACCCCCTTGATGATGTCTAACCCGGCTATCGGACTCGACCTCCCCCTTAAAGCCGTTGCATGGAAGGGCAATGATGGAACCGTAAAACTTGCGTACACGGATCCTGAATGGCTGGCAAAACGTTACGGTATTAAGGACAAGGATAAGGTTTTCAAAAAGATGACTGGCGCCTTGGCAAAGTTCACCGAGATGGCAGTCAAGCGGAGTGGGCTTCCCAAAATGTAGCGTCAAAGCCATTTGAGTAAGATGTTTAGCTGTCTTAATCCAACCTCTACTATTGATGCCGTGGACGGCTGCCACCGTCCGGCATCTGGGTGCCATATGTTGGATTTCGTCCCCTAGGAGAAGGGACCGAAATACAGTTTCCACAAAGGTGGATGTCTTCCGGGGTATGTCGATTTCAACCCTGGGCGGCGGTTCGGACGGAGGGAACGGGGATCAGGCGGCTGACCTCCCAAGACCGGGTGAGCGGAACGAAGGACCATCTGCGCGGCATTCTGTGGATGATCGCCAGCGTCGCGGCGTTTACCGCCATGGGCCTGGTCATCAAACATCTCTCGTCACAAGTGGAATTGGCGGTAATCGTCCTCTTCCGCCAGTGGGTGGTCCTTTTAATCCTGGTTCCGTGGCTGATCCGCTCTGATGCGCCGGAAATTCTCACTCAGCGTCTCGGCACCCACACTATCAGGGCGCTGCTAGCCCTCTCGTCCTTCGCCTGCTTTGCTTACGCCGTTGGAAGACTCATACTGGCCGACGCTACGGCGCTTACCTTTACCAGCCCGTTGTGGTCGATCCTCGTTTCAGTGATCTTTCTGGGCGAGCCGGTTCGCATCCGCCGCTGGACAGCAACGGTAATCGGCTTCGTGGGCGTACTCTTCATCGTCAAACCGGCGGGCGACGTCGCCCCGGCCATGTTGGTGGCCCTGGCGGGCGCTATCTGCGTCAGCCTCTCCATGGTGCTCGTGAAAAAACTGTCCACCACCGAATCGCCCCACCAAATCCTATTCTATTTCACCGTGGTGGGCAGCCTGGCCAGCCTGGGACCCGGCATATACTTCTGGCAGACGCCCTCTCCCGGCCAGTGGATGTGGCTGATCTCCATCGGCGTCGCGGGTTTCGCCGGCCAGATGTGCATTACGCGGGCCATTGCCCTTGCCGAAGTGACCATTGTCGCGCCGGTGGACTTCCTGCGCCTGCCACTTGCCGTTGTCACCGGCTTCTTCCTTTTTGCCGAAATACCCGATCGCTGGACCGTGATCGGCATCATCACCATCGCCTTGGCGTCGATCTACATCGCCACCCGCGAGACCGCCCTGCGCCGCCCCGGTGAAGGCGGCGCGCCCGACCAAGGGGCGCCAATGATGTGATGCCAAGGAGCGATGATACAGAACCAAAGGGATCAAAAATTTCCCGTCTGATAATCCTGGATCGCTTGGTGTATCTCGTCGCGGGTGTTCATAACAAAGGGGCCGTATCGCACGATGGGCTCTTCAATCGGTCTCCCCGCCCCAAGGATGAGACGCCCACCGCCATCGGATGACAATTCGACAGAGTCTCCGTCTGTCAGTGCCGCCAGAGTATGGAGCTCGATAGCCTTGTCACCGATCTTCGCGGATCCCTCAAACACATACGCAAAGCAGGTGTGACCCGGCTCTATGGCTTGTGTATGCACGGCACCCGGGGCCAAAGCCACATCCAGATACAGCGGGTCGACCGATATGTGAGTGACCGGACCATCCGTTCCAGCCGCGGTTCCAGCAATAATCCTGAGACGGGCTCCTCGGTCCGTCATGATTTCGGGGACATCGGCGGGTTCGATGTTCTGGTAGCGAGGGGCACACATTTTGTCCGACGCCGGCAGGTTTACCCAAAGCTGAAAACCATGGAGCTCACCTTCTTTTTGCTCCGGCATCTCGGAATGCACGATGCCGCGTCCGGCTGTCATCCACTGAACACCGCCCGGCCCCAGCACTCCTTCCGCGCCGGTATTGTCTTTGTGACGCATCTGACCGGCAATCATGTAGGTCACAGTTTCGAAGCCACGATGGGGATGTTCGGGAAACCCGGCGATGTAGTCATCAGGGTTATCGGTGCCAAAGGCATCCAGAAGAAGAAAAGGATCAAGTTCGGAGCACTCCTGCGTGCCGATGGATCGGCGCAACTTCACACCGGCACCGTCGGAGGTTACGTGTGATCGGATGACCTTACCAATCTGGCGGGGATGGTTCATGGAAGTCACCTTTCCGGCGGAAGAATTTCTTGAACGCAGACCTGACCGACAAGATGCTCTCGTCCAAGATCAGCGAGATGCGCTCTCTTCTGATCGTTTGTCAGGTTTGCCCCAATCCCGTTCGTCATAGCGAGCACCAAGGAGCGGTCGCTCATATCCAACCAATATCCCCGCCGAATTAGGCGGTCATCGTTGTCTCGCATAAAGGGATTATGGGGGTCACTCCCGAGATCCGGATCGAAGAATTTGCTCAACGTACGACCTCCCGGTTCAAATCCATTAGGTGAAGCGAAACGCTGACCCCTGGGACGAGCGCCACACTATCAAATTCCTCTTCCGTGTGCCTAGCGGACCTTATCGAGGACCGGCGTTAATGACGACCATGTTAATCGACAGGCGGAAGATCGTATCCGCAAGGGCATCTCGCGTTATACGGCGCAGCTTTCCGATCTTGACCTCGACGCGGACGATATAGCCCGCCTGATCAACGATTGGCAGCCTGGGCAGCCGATGTGCCGGCGATGCGTCCAAAGACGGAACCGGCCATAATTCCGCTGCCGCCCGGATAATTGAAATAAAAGAGCCCACCGACGATCTCACCGGCGCCGTAAAGGCCCGCAATAGGCAACTCTTCGGTATCGATCACCTGGGCTTCGGCATCGATGCGCAGGCCGCCGAAGGAAAAGGTTATGCCACAGGTCGTGCCATAGGCCTCGAAGGGCGGCTCGTCGATGCGGTTGGCCCAGTTCGACTTGGGCACGTCGAGCCCCTTAGTGGCGCGTCCGTCCTTGACCGTCGGGTTGAAGGGAACATCGGTATCTACCGCGTCATTGTAGTCCTTGACCGTACGCAAGAACTGCTTGGCATCGACGCCTTCCAGCTTGCCCGCCAGGTCGTCGAGCGATTCGGCCTGGACCTTGGTCATGCGTCGGATACGGTACTCGTCACGCAGCAGGTGGGTGACCTTGCTGTCAAAGACCTGCCAGGCGAATTGGTAGGGCTGGCGCAAGATGACGGCGCCGTACTTGGCATAGGTGAAGTTGCGAAAGTCGGCACCCTCGTCGATGAAGCGCTTACCCTCGGCGTTGACCATGATGCCGAATGGATAGCTATGTTTTTGAAAGCCGTCGCCGACGGCTAAGTCGCCGAAGGGCGGCGCGTTCATGTCCCAGCCGACGGAATGGCATCCCGACCAGTTGCCATACGACATGGCACCGGCGTCGAAAGCCATGGCAAGGCCGTCGCCCGTGTTGAACCGCGTGCCGCGCACTTTGGCCAGTTCCCATCCCGGCCCTAGATAGCGGGCCCGCATCTCGGCATTGGCCTGGAAGCCGCCGGCGGCGAGCACCACCGCCTTGGCGGCAATCTCGCGGGTCTGTCCCTGGTGGCGGACCCGGACACCGTGGACGCCCGCATCGTCATGCAGGAGCCCGGTGGCGCGGGCCTGATAGAGGACACGGATTCCTGCCTTCTCGGCCGCCGCGAAGAGGCTATCCACAAGTCCCGGACCGCCGCCAATGGCCTCGACGGCAAGGCCACCCCAAAATTTGAACTTGCCGTCCACCTCGAACGCCTGGCGGCTGTACATGGGACCGAGACGCACCCCTTTGGCGCGCATCCACTTGAGGGTCTCGTAGCTGTTGTCGACGAGGATCTCAGCCAACACCGGGTCGGTGCGGTACTGGGTAACGCGCGCCAGGTCGTCGAAGAAGTCGGCCGCCGAATAGGTACCGAAGTCGGTATTGCGTTCTTCCGTTTCGCTGATCTCGAAGAGTTCCTTCAGGTCGTCCACGCCATCAAAAGCGACGCGGATGACGCCTCCGGTGAAGGACGAGTTGCCGCCGCGTTCGTCTTCCGGCGCACGTTCCAGGACGACCACGTCAGCGCCCCCTTCGCGGGCCGCCAGGGCGGCGCACAAGGCGGCGTTCCCGGCGCCGACGACGGCCACGTCACAGGTGATCGGGTTCAATGATTGCTCCTCGAATAGGCGATAGGGGAGAACCATTTCAACCTATCGCGGTTGCGTGGCCTCATCAACCCTGGGAGCCAACCGGGGGATGTTCGTTCAGTCCTTGAATTCGTGACAAATAAATAATTCTAAGGTTTTAAAGAAACAGGTGAATAAGTGCTGAGCCTGATCTTTATCATTACAAAATTATACCAATAATTATTTAGAATATATTTTTTTATTGAACTTTTCGCGGCCAATTAACGAAGGCCGGGGCAAGCTTTGGCGCCGACGGCGGACGATCAGCCTATTAGGTCATTGGGTCATGACGCAACGCAGGTGATGACTGCTTGGGGTGCCCTTGCGGCGGTGAACTTGCGGACGGGAATGTGGGCGGAAGTGGCCGTTGAAGGAACACGTATAGCTCGCGTCGAGGCTACGCCAATTGCTTTAGTTCGAGATTTACCCGATCATCTTCTTTGTTTTCGTGCACGAGCTTTAGGCAGGCTCTCTAAATGGCCTGCAAGGGCACACCGGTGCGATAGAAATGGAATAAAGAGAGCTCGCGGTCAAGTTGATGCCTATCAACCCACCTGTTGCTGCTGCGAAAGCAGTAATCTCTAGGTTGCTGCAAATGCGTCGGCTTTGGGATGATGCCGCCGCTTCCTACTTTGATCCTGACCGCTTTCAACTAGCCCTACAAAACTGCATTACCGTTGGTCGCACAGTTACCTTCATTCTCCAAGCGAACAAAAGCGAGGTTGAAGGCTTCGACGAGTGGTATGCGCAGCATCAGAAAAGCTGGGGTGCCGATCCCATTATGACCTGGCCAAAAGAAGCTAGAAACGCGATTGAGAAGAAGGGAGATCTCGAAACCCACAGCCAAGTCCGCGCAATGATTATAGCGGCCTACCTCGATGGCCCAGAAACTGAGTGGCATTCTCAAGACCTCTCTGCATCCCCTCGCCAGATTTACATGTCCATCCCTAAGTGTCTGACGTCAGCGCCCTTGGGACACATTGAGGGGTTTGCGTAAGGGAGGATTTCTGGCTCATCGTAGTGA
>PVBE010149341.1_pt1 | contig 40984 bp, 30 predicted proteins | sample 1631181 | NCBI WGS metagenome assembly PVBE01 (sample SAMN08397723, study PRJNA350692) | Marine metagenome, whole genome shotgun sequencing project. | isolation source: water | place: Pacific Ocean | collected 2012-04 | reverse complement strand
CTCCCGTTCCTCGCTCGACAATTGAACCACATAGACCTTTTGCATCAAATCCATCCTTGGATACGTGAAAGAACTTACCGAAGAATCGGTACATACACGGTATCCAAGGATTAGTAAACTCTATGTTGACGCACCACTAGTTAGCCGTGTTGAGTTGATTAAACTGGTCCGGCTCTGTCTTTGCTCGGACGGTTGAATAACTGGCCGAGTGAAAGTACAAAATCGCGTCAGTGCCTTCCACCATCGGAGGTCTCGGATATGTCTTGGCTGCCGAAGCAAACCGTTGTCGTTCCTGTCGATTTTGCCGAAGAATCGGTCAGAATGGACACGACCGAGCCTGCCCAGACGCATTCAGGCGAATGGACACCAACGAAGACCCTTGCTGAGTGGAGGCCAAATCCGTCGCTCAGGCCATACGATACTGGCGAGCAACTCAACGGCTAACACGATGAAGAAGACGGTTAAGGTCATGGCTGGCGAGCACGGTGGCGACAGTTGATACTTGGGCTTTCGAGCTTTTGTAGCACAGCGAGTGCCAGTTTGAGTTCGCACAACTCAGCCAGATCAGCGTTGTACCGGGAGGCCATCCGAGCCGCCGCACTCGGTTTAGTCGTCAATATCGCGTTGGGGATCGTGAAGCTCGTAGGCGGAATCCTCGGTGGATCGTTCGCTCTGATATCTGATGCGGTGAATTCCATCGGTGATTCACTCACGTCGGTTGTCGTTGTCTTCGCACTCGTCTTCGCACAGCGACCCGCTGACCGAGAACATCCCTACGGCCACACCAGAGCGGAAGCAATCGCCGCTTCCAACGTAGCGCTGCTCATTATTCTCTCTGCGCTGTTCGTCGGTTGGGAAGCGGTCAGACGAATCCCCATTCAACATGATCTGCCCCCGGCCTGGACCCTCTGGATTGCCGGTGCAAACGTCCTGATCAAAGGGAGCCTGTACCGCTACAAAGTGCAGATTGGGCAGCGAACTGGATCAACGGCGGTAATCGCAATCGCTTGGGACCATCGCAGTGATGCATTGTGCTCGTTAGCCGTCCTAATCGGACTGGGCGTCGTCCGCTGGGCCGGGCCAGACTACATCTGGATTGATGAGGTATCGGCGCTGGTGGTCGTTTGCCTGATTCTCTGGAGTGGAGCCATGGTCTTCCGCCGCGGCGCCAGCGAACTCATGGATTTGCAGGCCAGCGATGAGTTCGTAATCCAGATTCAGACAGCGGCGGTAGGCGTCAGCGGCGTGAAAAATGTCGAGACGCTCTGGGTCAGAAAGTCCGGGCTGGAATTTTTCGCTGACATTCACATTGAGGTGGATGCGCGTCTCACGGTCGATGAAGGACACCGGATCGGCCATCATGTCAAAGATCGCTTGCTTGAGCAGTTTCCGACCCTGCGAGACGTGCTGGTTCATTTGGAACCATATCCGCACACGCACAACGACATCGCAAAGTAGCTTGCTACGGCAAGCTACTTCTATGAGAAGGAAACGGCGGCCATGCTTTCGTATCTGATCTGTCCCGCCCGAAAACTCCGGCCACGCCTACTTTCAAACGACTCACACAATACTGGGGATCGCCGTCAGCGGACATTTCCCATTCGCTGCTTCTCACCTGCTAACGACTCACACCACAAAACTCCAATGCCGTCACCTTTGGTGCACAAATGGAGGTTTTTCAACCTTCCGAACAAGCAGATTACAAAGCTGCCTCGCGCCGCCAGCGCAGCAACAACTTTTCAGCCTCAACGGCCCAGAACACGACCGTGCTCAATGCGATGCACATAAGAAGTTCGCTAGCAGTCAAGGCGGTCGTTTTGAAAATGCTCTGTAGCGGTGGCCAGTAGATCACGGCCAGTTGCAAGCCGAAGGTCAGCGCCACGGAACTGATAAGGGCCCGATTTGAGAAGATGCCGATTTGAAACAGCGAGTCGCGGGTTGAGCGGATCGCCAGGGCGTTGCCCATCTGGGCCAGCGTCAATACCGTGAAAACAATCGTCCGCCAGTGGGCTTCGGCCGCCGAACCGAAGGCCCACCACCAGTAGCCCATTGCCAGGGATACGACGCCCATCAACAGGCCGATCCAGGCGATGTCACGCCCCATGCCGCGGCCGAAGACGTGTTCCTTAGGTGGATAAGGCGGACGTCGCATCGTTTCGCGTTCGGCCGTTTCGAGGGCCAACGCCAAGCCAGGCAATCCGTCGGTGACCAGGTTGATCCACAAAATCTGTAGCGGCAATAGCGGCAGCGGCATGCCCATTAGCGGGCCGAGCACCATGACCCAGACCTCACCTGCGTTGCTCGTCATTGTGTACTTGACGAACTTGCGAATGTTGTCGTAGACGATGCGACCTTCTTCGACAGCGTTGACGATCGTGGAAAAGTTGTCGTCCAGCAGTACCATCTGCGACGCTTCCTTAGAAACGTCCGTGCCGGTGATCCCCATTGCCACGCCGATATGGGCTTGCTTGAGGGCCGGTGCGTCGTTCACCCCGTCGCCGGTCATAGCGACCACGTGGCCATTGTCCTGGAGTGCCTGAACCAGTTGCAGTTTGTGCTTGGGGGCAACGCGCGCGTACACGGAAGTTGTCTCGACAGCCGCTCTCAGCTCGTCACCGTTAATGCGTTCCAGCTCTTGCCCCGTGAGCACCAGGCCGTCGTCAGCGATTTTCAATTGGCGGGCGATGTGCATGGCGGTGAGTGGATGATCGCCGGTAATCATCATGGGACGAATACCCGCCGAGCGGCAGCGCGCGACGGACTCGGCGACTTCCGACCGCGGCGGGTCGATCATGCCGAGCATGCCAACGAAGATCAGATCCTTCTCGATGTCTTCCGTTGGGCAGGTTTTCAACCGGCTTGATTGATCCTTGGCCGCCGCGCTGGTTTGCAAGTTGACAACCTGCCCCGCATCGAGCGGGCGAAACGCCACGCCCAGCACTCGCATACCGCTGGCTGCCAGATTTTCGTTGGCTGCTGCAATGCGGCGTTCGCAGCCGTCGTCCATCGGTTTCACTTCGTCTTCGTCCCACACATACTGGCAGGCACCAAGGATGGCATCGACAGCGCCTTTGGTAAAGGCAAAGTGGTCGCCAGCCAGTTCGACAATCGGACGCAGCGCCGCCTTGACCGCCCCGTCGCAGGCATCTCCGTCCGAAGGTGCGACGTGATGAACGGTGGTCATTCGTTTGCGATCGGAATCGAAAGGTACTTCGGCTTTGCGAGGGAACAGCGCCAATAAACGGTCTTTCCGAAGCCCCAAGCGAGCCGCCGCAACCGCCAGCGCGCCCTCGGTCGGATCGCCGACAGCTCGATACCCGTGGTGTTTCTTGTCCAATTCGAGTTCGGCATCGTTGCACAAGCCGGCTCCCGCCAGCAGCAGCGCCAGCGATGAGTTGTCAGCCACCGTGTCCCGCAGCGCGACGATGTCGTCTGAAACCTCGGATTCGGTAAACGGCTGGCCCTGCTGCAATGTCTCCGTTAGGTCCAGCCGGTCGCCGGCAACGTCGAGCACGGTGACCGTCATGCGGTTCTCTGTCAGCGTGCCGGTCTTGTCCGAGCAGATCACCGTGACCGAGCCGAGTGTTTCGACGGCAGGCAGCTTGCGAATCAAAGCCCGCCGCTTGAACATTCGCCTCGCCCCGAGCGCCAGTGTAACCGTTGCCACAGCCGGCAAGCCTTCGGGCACGACGGCGACAGCTAGGCTAAGTGCCGTCATCAACATCAACTGCCGATCTTCGCCCCGCAGCAGACCCATCACAAACACCAACGCCACGATCCCGATCGCGACTAGAGCGAGTGTACGGCCAAGCTGGGAAAGCCGTTTCTGCAGCGGCGTCGGTTCGGTTTCTACAGTTTGCAGCGATCGAGCAATGTGTCCTAGCTCGGTGTTCATACCGGTTTCCGTCACGACAGCCTGTCCGTGGCCATATGTCACGATAGTGCCCATGTAGGCCATGTTGGTTCGGTCGCCCAGCGGCAAGTCGTCGCCAGCGAGCGCCTCGATCTGCTTTTCGACTGGCTCCGATTCACCGGTCAGTGCCGCCTCTTGAATCTTGAGATTGACAGATTCCCACAAGCGGCAATCGGCCGGCACATAGTTACCGACTTCCAGAAGCACAACGTCGCCGGGCACCAGTTCGCGAGCGGACATCTCCTGCACAACGCCACCCCGCCGAACCCGCACGACGGGCACGGCCAGCCTCTTTAGTGCCGCCAGCGCCTTTTCGGCCCGGTAGTCCTGGGCAAACCCAAGCGCTGCGTTCAGCACCACGATGCCCAGGATTACAGCCGAGTCGGTGTATTCGTGCAAGAAAGCCGACACGCCTGCCGCCACGATCAGCAAGACGACCATCGCCCCACTGAGCTGCTCCCACAAGATTCGCCACGGCCCGCGCCCGCCGATTTCCACCAATTCGTTGGGGCCGTATTGAGTACGGCACGTCTTCACCTGGTCGTCAGCCAGTCCAGTTGCCGCGTGTGAATCAAGCCGGTTTAGGCTGTCTGAAACCGTCCTTTGATGCCAATTCGTCACTAGGCGTCCCTTCTTCAAACTAACGGCTGCTGCGAGCGATCCAGCCAGCGAAGGCGAATAACACGGCAACTCCAAACACCAACGTCGCCGGTACCGCGACGATCTGCCAAGCGCCTTCGATTTGCACGTCAAACGACGCCAACAATAGCACTGCAATTACGCCGATCACAACGACTACGTGAGAGATCCAGAAGCCAACGCCAGCCAGAAACTGTGTGAAGCAGTCTATCTGAAGATTTCCTCGCGAGCGGCCTCGCAGATGGCGAGAACTGCGGGATGTTTTAACCGACGTTCCACAGAAATCGCGTAATAGCGCTCGCGCACGGCATCTGTGCGGCCAGCCACACGTACCTTGTACTGGCGACAAACCTCCTTTTCGATCACCGTTGGTGCCGGAAACAACCTGACGCCGTCCTGGCCAAAGACGTTCATCAATGCCGTATCCTCAAACTCGCCGACGATTCTGGGCCGGATCTCCTGTGTGTCAAACCACTGTTCCAGATCGCGGCGAACAGCAGTCTGTTCGCTGGGCATTAAGAGAGGCGCCCCCTCAAGCGAACTCGGAAACTTGCGGCGATATTTCGAGGCGAGTTCGCTGGTGCCGAAAAACGACAAGCCACATTCGCCAAGCAGGTGGTTGAATGCACGCACGCTGACGGTCGGACTGACCGGAGCGTCGGAAAAGACGATGTCCAGCCGATGCACGGCGAGCTCGGCGAGCAATTCTTCGTGCTTCCCCTCGCGGCAGACGAGGTGCACGTCCTCATTCAGTCGAAATGCCGGGCTTAACAGCTGGTGAGCGACCAGTTTTGGCAGCACATCAGGAATGCCGACTTCAAATCGCAACGCGCGATCGCTCGGCCTCCCTTGTACGGCGTCCTGTAGCTCTCGGCCGACTGAGAAAATCTCTTCTGCATAGCGAAACACCGTTTGGCCGAATTCTGTCAGCACTAGATTCCGACCGACGCGGTCAAACAGCTTGTCCTCGAAGGACGATTCGAGCTGGTGCAACTGCTTGCTGATCGTCGGATGAGCCAAATGCAACTGCTCGGCAGCCCTCGCGATACTGCCCTCGCGAGCCACCAGCCAGAAGTAATACAGGTGGTGGTAATTGAGCCAATTCATGCCACTGAGAATACGTAGATATTATCTCATTGTAAAGGACTGATAATCTTTCTATCTAGTTCCAGTGGTTAGCCGTATAAGCTAGGTAGATCGCTGGTCCGCGGCCGCTCGTCTGAGGAGAGACAGCCGTGAAAGTCACTGTTTCAAGGCGAACGAATTCTCGACCGTCAGAAACGCAACCGGTCTAAACGAAGGAAGGAAACCTGAAGTGCCACTGTGCAATGTCACCTTACAGATGACCGACGGTTCGGCCGTAGAAGTCGAATGCTGTCGGACATGTTGCGGCGTTTGGCTGGACAGGTGGCATTTTGACAATTTTCTCAAGATGTTGTACGATTCCGTAGTCAATCCAAACGTAATTGCTGTTTGCGAAACTGCGGTAAGGCTCTCGGATTTGTGCGACGGGAGGTGATAGTGGTACTCAGACTACGATCGACAAGACGGCTGACGTTGTCACGGCTCTTTTCTGTGTCGATCTGTCTGTGCGCCTTCTTACCGCTTACTCAGCTTGCCGGGCTGCCATGGGTGGAATCGATTGAGGCAGAATGCCCCTGTCAAGAGGACGGGGAGAGTTCTGAGGAAAAACAGGTTGTTTTCTCTTCGGCACGTCGCCGCTTGAACAATCGACACCAGAATGATTTCAGTCGGCCTCGTGAGCCCCGTCGTCGGCTTTATCAAATCGCTTCATGCGTCGATCGTCTCCCGGCGATAGTCGGCCATCAGCTTACCAATGGCCTCTGCGCGCCTTTGCTGATCTAGGCTGTGCCCACTCTCTGTACGTCGTGTCCCTGGCCATCGTCAAGGCAATTGTACGCGTCTGCTGAGTGCATTCGTCTTGGTTGCTGCGCCTGTCAATCAGGGCACTCGTCGTGTTCCTAAGCATTCCATGGGCGAATGCCTTTTACGCCGATCTAGACCGTGGAGATCATGCTCATGCAAGAGCTCGTTGAAGGCATTCACCAGTTTCGACGCGACATCTTCAGTTCAAAGCAGGAGTTGTTTGAAACACTCGTCGAGGGACAACAGCCGTTGGCAATGTTTATCACCTGCTCGGACTCGCGGATCGACCCGTCTCTGTTGACTCAAACCGAACCGGGGGAGCTGTTCATCCTGCGAAACGCCGGCAACATTGTCCCAACGTATGGAGCAGTCGAAGGTGGCGAAGCCGCAACGATCGAGTATGCAGTGAGTGTGCTCGGAGTGAAAGACATCGTGCTCTGCGGCCATTCTCATTGTGGAGCGATGGGCGGCCTGCTCGATCGAACACTCGCGAAACTCCCTGCCGTTCGCTCGTGGCTATGCCATGCGGAATCGACACAGCGGATTATCGAGAAGAACTACGCACATATCACCGACGCCGCCGCACGTCTGACGGCGACGGTGGAAGAAAATGTGCTTGTCCAGCTTGAGCAGCTGCGAACCCATCCGACTGTTGCGACGGCATTGGGCAAGAACGCACTGAAACTTCATGGCTGGGTGTACGAGTTCGAGACAGGACAAGTCTTCGGATACCACCCACAAAATGGTCAGTTCGTTCCCCTTGAAGGAAGAAGCTTCACACCTCTATCGGCCACTCGCGAGTTGCCGCCCATCTAGGGAACATCGTCATGTATTGTCCAAGTGAATCGCCGGCACACGATCGCGAACCAATCAGGTTTTGAAACTGCCTCTGGACTTTTCGATCATTAGAGGATGAATTGCAGGGTTGGATATGACATCGGATTCTTTGCAGAAATCTAATCAGACTTTCCTGGCCGAACTGGCCAAGAATCTCGTTGCTGGGCTGGCGGTCAGTTTCGTGGCAATTAGTCTCGGCGCGGCGTTCGGAATCCTCTCGACGCGTGGAGCCTTCGCGGGAATTCTCTCGGCCGGCATCATCGCATTAATCACTGGTCTATTCGGAGGTACCCGCATCCAGACCTCCGGGCCCACGGCGCCCATGACAGCGGTTACGGTCCTGCTCGTCGCGTTCGCCACGTCGACGGGGCAGCACGGTCTGCTGCAGACATTTCCGGGTGCGGACCCAGCGCAGTTCATCAATCTTGTGCTCGTTCTTTGTGGAGGAATTCTGCTCATCGCGGCGGTCTGCCGTTTGGGGCGGTTTATCCAATTCGTTCCCAGAGTCGTCATTTCTGGATTCATGAGCGGAATTGCAATTCTGATTTGGTTGGATCAGACGAAAAAGCTCTTCGGAATCGGCGGGCAAGAACGGTTTGCCGGTTCCTTGGCTGTCAACATTTCCGTAGCTCTGGCCGCGTTGGCGATTGCCTTCGCGGTTCCAATAGTCGCGAATCGTTTCTTCCGGCGATGGAGAGCCTTTGTACCGCCGGGAACGCTTGTCGCGATTGCAGCGGTCACCATTGTTGTCCAATTGATGGCCGTCGATATCCAAATGGTGAAGACCGAGAATGTTGAGAATTCGGTCGCCGCATGGGCTGCCGTCGTGCAGAAGAACATGCCGACCGACTGGACCCCGCAACTGGTCTGGTTCGCACTCCCCTTCGCCTTTCAGCTGGCGATGCTGTGCTACCTGGACACTCTTCTGACGTCGTTGGTCATGGACAAGCGGATGACCGAGCAGTTTGGGCGCGAGGAGCGGACGAAACAGAATCAAGAACTCGCCGCGCAAGGTGCCGCGAATGCCGCCGTGGCTCTTGTGGGCGGCATCCCCGGCGCCCAGGCCACAATTCGATCCGTTTTGATCCTCAACGAAGGGGCGACGTGGCGGCTTGCCGGCGCGGCAGTGGGAGTGTTCGTTCTGATCGAAATGCTCATTTTCCAAGACTATATCAGCACGATCCCGGTGGCCGTATTTACTGGCATTCTCTTCAAGGTTGGCTATGACGTATTCGACTGGGAACCGTGTCTAATCTACGGCAAGGGACTGCTCGGAAGCCGCGACCCTCTCGGACTGATCGACGTAGGCCACCGCGAGATGTTCTTCATTGCGGGCACAGCGGCTGTCACTTTGGTGCAGGATTTGAATACTGCCGTGATTGTCTTCACCGTCTTGTTTTACGTGGTGCGATTGAAGTTCACGGTGCCCGATCTTGAGCCAGTCGAGACCGCTGCCGTGAAACAAGAGGATTGACGGCGCGAACAAATCTCCTGGTCGTCTCAACCCAATATGGAACAAACATGCGTGTATTCTCTGAACCAACTGAAATTGAAAGCAATCGCAGACTGGCCGACGGTGCCACGCAATACGATCCAGAATCGACGGGGGCACAATTTCAGGCTCTTTCTCCAGACGAACGGACGTGCCTGCGCGATGACGTCGTTGCGGCAGGACAAACTGTTGCACAAAACTGGCCAATGAAGACTTTTGCTTATCGCAATCCCCTTCGTGGTTTGGAACACCTGCCATTTGACAGGGCGATTCACGAAGCCAAACACCTGTTGGGCGGAAACGGATACGTCTCGAATGAGGAATACCGTCAACTCTACTGGGAAGGACGCATCACGGATGATGCGGTCAATCAAGCCCTTCAACATGTCGGATCAGGAATTGCTGGGCAGACGCTCACGGTAGGGAATCGCCCAATTGCATCATCGGATGTGTTGCGGTTGCATCTCCTGTTCGGATTCGATGCGCTGGACCCAGCCCTCTTGACCTGGCAGTTAGGCGCTGGAGGTTCGACGACACGGTTTCGGCACGATCTGCCGGCGGATTCCAGGAATCGACAAGACGGCGACGCATCCTATCTGACGAAGCTGTGGGACAGCACTCTATCTGCGCTGAACCTCTCTGATCTCTCCCACGATTCCCATGAACAGGACACGGAGGAAAACGCGATTCCAGAACTGGACTTGCCTTCCGGGCGGACGCTCAGTGATTGGCTGGGAGTGTTGGCTGGAGCTTCCTTGGTCAATCAGATCAATGACCAGATGATCAAATGGACGGCTGCCTTTCTCGATGAGGGAATGGCTGGTTGGGAGATGCCAGAAAGACATGATGGGTTTTATCGAGCTTGGCGAGAGCTTGCGCAAAGGGACTATACCGGTCGTTTCCTGGGCATCAAGAAATTCGCAAGAAAAATTCGTGATTTGCCAGCTTCGCCCGAGGATGCAATCGCCCTCAGCCTGAAGAGTTTGGGAATCCCTAAACAGCGACGCGCAGACTACCTGTCACGGCAGTTAGCTCAGTTGCCCGGTTGGGCGGGCTTCATTCGCTGGCTGGGCGAGAACCCTGATTATCCCGCTCAAAAGAAACATCCTATCGATCCAGTCCAGTACCTGGCAGTCCGCCTCTTCTATGAAGTCGAGCTTGTGCAGACGTTCTGTCGCCGGGAGTGGGGAATTGACGGGACGATGTGCGCTCTACTTTCCTATTGGGAGAATCACCGGGATGAATACCAGAAGCTCGTTGGTCGCGATTCTCATTCGGTGGATCGCTATACGCAAGCCGTTTGTAATGATGGCTGGCGCCTCTTTCATCTCGCGCAGTTTCTGGAACTGACTCCTCGCGATGTTGAAGAGCTTCCTTCATCCGACATCCAAACATTGCTCGGATGGTTAGACGTTTTCCCCGCGGACCAACACGGTCCGGTATGGTTAGAGGCCCTTGAATCCAGCTATCGAGATCAATTGATCGAGCGGCTGTCCGCCCAACGGGGCAACATGTCCATGACAGAAGCCCGTCCACTAGCTCAGCTTGTGCTCTGCATCGATGTGCGATCCGAGTCGTTCCGTCGTCATATTGAGGCCCAAGGGCCCTATGAGACGTTCGGCTTTGCCGGCTTCTTTGGCATTCCCGTAAGTTATCAAGCGTTTGACAGCTCGGAGCGAGCGGCGTTGTGTCCGGTCATCGTGGCTCCTGGATTTGAAGTCGATGAGGTTCCTCGCGCCGGCGAGGACGGACCGCTGAAAGGCTACGCGGCGGGTTCTAGGTGGAACCGGCTCGGCCACCATTTGTTTCATGATCTGAAGAGTAATCCGGTTGGGTCCTTCATGTTGATCGATCTCCTGGGCCTGTTCTTTAGCGCGCGGTTGATTGGCAAAACATTCGTGCGGGCCCGCTACGAATCCATCACAGCGCGGGCGCAGGGCTGGTTTTCTCGCCGGGTCGCGACTGAAACAACCGTCGACCGCACGGAAGATGTTGACAGTGAGCCCCCCCGCTTGCCACACGGGTTCACTCCGGCCGAACAGGCGACCTTTGTTGAAAACGGACTGCGGGCGATCGGGTTGACCAGGAATTTCGGCCGGTTCATCGTCCTCTGCGGCCACGGAAGCACGTCGGATAACAATCCCTATTTCGCCGCGTATAACTGTGGTGCGTGCGGTGGTGGGCACGGCGACCCGAATGCGCGCGTGTTCGCGTCGATGGGGAATCAGCCGCACGTCCGGCAGACGCTCAAAGAACATGGGCTGGATATTCCTGACGATACCTGGTTTCTGGCCGCCAAGCACAACACGGCGACCGACCGGGTCTCGTTTTATGACGTACAAGATGTGCCAGCGAGCCATACCGACGATCTGCGGCGGCTAGCCGAAGACTTGAAAAAGGCCGGCCGCCATCAGGCTCTCGAACGATGCCATCGCATACCACAGGCGCCCACCGACGTTTCGCCGAACGCAGCCGCCGAACACATGGTCTCGCGGACGGTCGATTGGGCAAATGTCCGCCCGGAGTGGGGTTTGTCCAGCAACGCCGCTTTTATTCTCGGACGCCGTTCACTCACCAAAGGCCTCGATTTGGGCGGCCGTGTTTTTCTGCACTCGTACGATCCGGACGCCGACACCGAGGGAGCGATACTGGAAGCCCTCATGAACGCGCCGGTCGTCGTGGCGCAGTGGATCAGCATGGAGTATTACTTCTCGGCCGTTGATCCGATCGTCTACGGCAGCGGCAGCAAAGTGACGCACAACGTGGTCGCGGGCGTGGGCGTGATGCACGGCAGCCACGGCGACCTGCAATCGGGATTGCCGCTGCAGAGCGTCAACGACGGCCTGAAGCACTATCACGAACCGGTCCGCCTGCTGGCCATCATCGAGGCTCCCACGAGCCGTATTTCCGAGGTCATCGAGAAGCACACCCTGCTACAACACCTGTTTCAAAACCAGTGGGTCAACCTGGTAGCCGTTGATCCAGCAACCCGCGAGTTTCACCGATATCGCCCAGACGCGACTTGGGAGGCGTGCCAGTGAAACCCAGCTTCTACTCAACGCTGACGCTCAAAACGTGCGCCTTTTTCCTCATCTGGCTTCTCCTATCCGAGAGCTTCGACGGGCTACATATGGGAATGGGCATACTGGTGGCCTTTGGCGTCGCCTGGTTGAACACCGAGCGATCCTCAACTCGCTCGTCGATCCGCGCCTGGCGAATGTTCTGGTATTTCCCCTGGCTGGTGGGCCGCATCCTGCAAAGTGGTTTCCATCTGTCCGTTCTTATACTGCATCCGGCTCTGCCCATTGACCCCAAAATGATTCGCCACCAAACCAAGTTGCAAGACGACGGGAGCATCGTGCTGCTGGGCAACTCCATTACGCTGACGCCCGGTACGATCACCGTCGAAGTGGATTCTCAGGATTTGGTCGTACATGCCATGGACGACAGTTCCGCCGATGACGTTACGAGCCGGCGAATCGAGCAGCGGATTGACGGCTTGTTTATCGCGAGAGGTACGGAATGAACTCTTTTTTCCTGTTCGTGCTGATGACAATCACTCTCCTGATCGCCGTCTACTTGTACCGCGTTCTTCGTGGGCCGACTGTGTTTGACCGGGTGTTGGGTCTGAACGGAATCTCGACCAAGGCGATTATCCTGCTAGTCGCGATCGGCACCGTCTATGAACGCGTCGACATGTTCGTCGACATTTCGACCGGCTACGCCTTGTTAAACCTCGTCGGTTCGCTGGCGATCTCCAAGTACCTCGAAGAACGTGGAGGCGCCTTGAATGTCTCTGAATGAACTAGCGGAAGCAGCACGATTTGTCACGACGCCGGTCTCGATCGCTCTGATACTGGTTGGTTTGTTCTTCCTGCTCGTGGCGGCGATCGGCGTGATCCGCTTTCCCGACGTCTATACGCGATCGCACGCCGTCTCGCTGACCGATTCATTGGGTGCATTTTTTCTGCTGGGCGGATTGACGCTTTATGAAGGGTTCAGCACCAACCTGGTCAAGATACTGGTCGTGCTAGTCCTGTTGTATTTGCTGAATCCGGTGATCGCCCACGCCACAGTTCGAGCGGCGTATCGTTCCGGCCTTCAACCTTGGAGCAAAGAAGACGCATGATTTCCTCGTTCGAGATCCCGCTGTTGATTCTGCTCCTCATAACTGCCGCAGGCGCGATCATGGTAAAGGACCTGATCAGCTCGGTTTTTATTCTGGGGTCTTATAGCTTTCTGCTGGCGCTTGTGTGGGCGTGGCTGGGTGCGGTCGATGTGGCTTTTGTGGAGGCTGTCGTTGGCTCGGGTTTGGCGACCGTGTTCTTTCTGATGACGCTTTTCGGAACGCACCCAAAGGACACTCGCATTCGGCGGTCGGCGGCTCCGCCGGTCGCCCTCCTAGGGCTGCCCGTGCTTGGGCTGTTGTTGTTATACGCGGCCGAAGATCTTCCGAAGTTCTCTGACCCGCAGTCGCCGGCCAACGTTCACGTTTCTACCGCGTACTTGAAGAACAGTTTGATAGAGACGGACACGCCAAACGTCGTGACCGCGGTTCTGATGGATTACCGGGCGTTTGACACGCTGATTGAAACCGCGGTGATCTTTACCGCCGGCATCGCCTGCGCTTTGCTGTTGAGGAGGAATCAAGAATGATCCACGCCCACGACAGCACCATCGTCCGAACGATGAGCCGGATGCTGATTCCGTTGATCCAATTGTTTGCGCTGTACGTCCTGTTCTTTGGCCAATTTGGACCGGGTGGCGGGTTCGCCGGCGGAGTCATGCTGGGTACGAGCCTCATTTTGGGGATCCTCGTATTTGGCTCGGATGCTCCTCCATGTCGTCTGGCGAAGAAGGTCATTCATGGTGACGGGATTGGATTGATGATCTTTGTCGGCGTAGGTGGACTGTGCTTGATCGGGGGTGGTGAGTTTTTGAACTACGCGAACCTGGACATCCCCTGGATCGATTCCGACGCGCAGCGGCGTTCCCGGGGAATTCTGTTAACCCAAATCGGGGTCGCCGTAGATATCGCCGTCACGGCAATCTCGATTGTCATTAGTTTGTCGCTAATCAACGGCGAGGAATCTCATGCTTGAGCACATCGAAGCGGCCCTTCTCAGACCCAACTACATCGCCTTTGTCGTGCTGTTTCTCTGGGGGTTTTTCATCATGGTCACACACCCGAACATGGTGAAGAAACTTATCGGCATGTACCTTGTCCAGACAAGCATCCTTCTTTTGCTCGTCACAATTGGTGTCAAGCAGGATGCAACCGTTCCCATCTTGCAGGGAAGCGACGCGGTGCTGTCCACAGCGGACCAGATGACTCCCGCCGATTACACCAATCCCTTGCCGCACGTTTTGACCTTAACGGCAATCGTGGTGCAAGTAGCGACCTTGGGCGTCTCGCTGGCTTTGATAACCGCAATCTACCGGAAATACGGCAGCCTGGACGAAGACGAGATCCTGCAGAGGATTGAATGAGCTACCACCTTCCCGTGATCCTATTCTTGCTGCCCTTCGCGACCGCCATCTGTATGCCGATGGTTGGTTCGCGACGCCGCGGTTGGTGTCGTCCGATGGCGTTGACGGCGGTGTTTGCCATGTGCGTCGCGGCAGTGATCAATCTCTGGATCGTTGTCGAGCATGGGGAAACGCGGTACGCATTTGGCGGCTGGCCCATCAGTACAAGTCTGCCCGATCACCCGCTTGGCATCGAATGGGTCAACGACGGTTTGGCGAGTGTCATGCTGGTCGCGCTCAGCTTCCTGGCCTGTTTGTGTTTGTTCTACGGCGGTGCTGTGACGCCGCGGTCACTCGGCGCGCGCGTGGTCCTCTATTACACCCTGATCCTGCTGTTAATTTCCGGATTAACGGGGATCGTGCTGGCGGGCGACATCTTTAATGTGTTCGTGTTCCTCGAAGTTGCCGCCCTGTCTGCGTATGCGTTGGTGGGGATCCCCGGCGGTAGAGCGCTGATTGTTGCGTTTCAGTATCTCATTCTGGGGACACTCGGTGCTTCGTTTTATTTGCTTGGGGTCGTTTTCCTTTATGCAACCACCGGCACGTTAAACATGGCGGATCTGGCTCAGCAGATCGCCGACAAACCGGAGTTGATGACCTCCAAGGCGGTCATTGGCGGAACAACGTTCATGTTCATCGGTTTCGGAATCAAAATGGCGCTGTTTCCGCTTCATGGATGGTTGCCAGGCGCCTATACCCGCGCGCCGGACGCGATCTCGCCTCTACTCGCCGCACTCATGACGAAAGTTGCGCTGTATGGCTGGGTCCGCATCATGTTCTGGGTGCTTGGTGCCGGCGCTGAGATCGGGCAAGTGCACGTGCTGACTTTACTTGGTGGACTCGGCGCCCTTGCGGCCGTGGTTGGGGCACTGTTGGCATTAATCCAAGAGAACGTGAAGCGGATGTTTGCGTATGGCGGCATTTCCCACGTCGGACTAATCCTGATTGGCGTAAGTCAGGGAAACTCAACCGGGTTTGCGGGGAGCATGTTCTATCTGATTAACGATGCCGTCATGCAAGCGGGACTGTTTTTCATTGCGGGTGCGGCAATCCACCAGCATGGAGCGCGAACGGTGGAAGACCTGTCACGTTTGCGGCAATCCCCCTGGTTGATCGGAGCGCTCATCGTACTGGCGTTGTCCATGATCGGCATCCCACCAACCGGCGGGTTCTTTGGGAAATGGCACATTATCCTGGGTGCCATCGAAGCGGGCAACTATCTGGCTGTCGCCGCCGTCGTTGTCGCCACGTTGCTGACGATGGCCTATTTTCAAAGATTGTTCGTCCGCATTTTTGGCGACAGTCAAGAGTCGCCGAGCGCGGCAGGTGCTGAAATGCACCCATCGCTGCGACTGAGTGTGGGACTTACGGCGGCGGCGGTCATTGTCTTGGGGCTGTGTAGCGACCCCATGATCAAGTTCTTCCGTGGCGTGGCCGCATCCGCGGGCCTGTGACACATTTACACCGAGGTAACGAATTCGATGTCGTCTGTCTATATCCTGATCCCGCTTTTGCCGTTGTTGGCCAGCATCATTATCGCGCTGGCGGGGTGGCGGTTGGGGGAAGAGAGCCGCAAGGTTGGCGTGTTTGCCATTGGCACCTCCTTTGCCTTGTCGGTCGTCGCGTTCGTTCAGGTCATCCTGCAAGATGACCCGATTGTCATTCCTTTGTACGAACTGCTTCGGTCAGGAAGCCTTGTCGTCGAACTGGGCTTATATCTTGACCAGCTCGCAGTATTGCTGCTGCTGCTAGTGACCGGCGTCAGCTTTGTGGTTCACGTTTACTCTTCCGGATACATGATCGGGGACGCGCGGTACAGCCGGTTCTTCGCCGTGATGGCCCTGTTCACCTTCGGCATGGTGACGCTGGTCATGAGCAGCAATCTGCTCATGATGTTCATGTGCTGGGAGGTCATGGGCATCTGCTCCTATCTGCTGATTTCCCATCAGGCCGATCGCAAGGCGGCTTGCCACGCGGCGACGAAGGCCTTTTTGGTCAATGCCGTGGCCGACGTTGGACTGTTGTTCGGCGTCATTCTGACCTTTGCCACGTTCGAGACGCTTGATGTTCGTCAGATTCTCAGTCAGTCGGCGAGCGTAAGCGGACAGACCATCAACCTGCTGTCGTGGATCGGCCTTGAATGGCACGTTCACACGGTCACGTTGATCGCGCTGTTCCTGTTCATGGGCTGTCTGGGCAAGTCCGCGCAAGTTCCCTTCCATGTATGGTTGCCCAATGCGATGGAGGCCCCCACGCCTGTCTCGGCGCTGATTCACGCGGCCACGATGGTCAATGCCGGACCGTATTTGCTGGTTCGATTTAGCGAACTAATCAAGCTGTCGTCCGTGGCGATGACGGTGATCGCAATTGTCGGCGCAACGACGGCGCTATTCGCCGCGGTCGTGTCTCTCACGCAAAGCGACATCAAAAAAATCCTCGCGTATTCCACGATCAGCCAAATCGGCTTTATGATCATGACTTGCGGCCTGGGGGCATTCGTGGTGGCTATATTCCATCTGTTGGCACATGGATGCCTGAAAGGGTTCTTGTTTTTGTCGACAGGGAATCAGCTTGAATCGGCCGCTGCTCATGGACACCAGGAGTCCGCCGCGGGCCAAACGAAGCCGTCGGCCTTCTTATATCTTGGTGCATTAATCTTGGCTTGCGCTCCCCCCTTGCTGATCTTCTCAGGTCCGTATGAGTCGCTCTGGACGGTACACAACTCGAGCGCCGCGCGCATCGCATTCTACGTGATCGGTTTGCTGACCGTCTTCTTCACGGCGATGTACCTGTTTCGCGGAATCACCTCGTTGTTTCAGCGAGTCCCATCTGCGGTCGTTCAACCGCGTTTCTTTTCGCCATTCCATCTGGTGGGAATCGTCGCGGGATCGGTTGGGCTGATCGTTATTTTGCTGGCGCTATGGCTTTGGTTTGTTCCGTTTTTGGCGCCGGCAATAGGGACGCCCTATTCACTCGACGGCGGCATCTGGCCGGCGAATCACGTCCCGATGCTCGTAATGGCCCTCGTGGCGGCGCTGGCTGGCTGGGGCCTGGCGTCGCTGCTTCATGCAAGACCCATGCTGGCGTTCGTTCCTCGCTCGAACTTTGCCCAGACGATGTATGTGTTGTTTCTGAACAAGTTCTATTTCGACGAGGTTTACAGCGTTTACATCGTTCAGCCCACGATTCGATTTGTCAGGTGGATGTGGCGAGTCGTCGACATTCGCGGAATCGATCGCGCGGTTGTCGAAAGTGGTAACCAGAGCGTTAGGCTGGCGCGCTGGTTATGGCAGATGATTGACGTGCGCGTGATTGATCGCGCGGTTGAACAAACCGGCGGCCAGAGCGTTGGCCTGGCACGCTGGCTGTGGGAGACGGTCGACGTTCGGCGGATCGAGAAAAGCTCGAACCAGATAGGCCGCGCAGCCGACGCCAGTGGGGAAAAACTGAAGGACTACGAACCACGGACAATTCAGCACTACCTGGTCGTGTTGATCGCCTGGTTGATCGTAGCCATCCTGTTTTCCTATTGGCTCGTGTTATGATTAACGCGCCCCGAGAGGATTGATTCATGGATTCCATCTTACGCGACCACTTGCTCTCTTGGATCATCGTCGTTCCTTTCCTCGGAATCGCGGTTCTCGCATTTGTTCGCAGCGAGCTGTGGGTGCGGCGCATTGCGCTCGGCTGTACGCTGCTGGATTTCGGGCTCTTCCTGATTCTGTGGTCCGCGTTCAAGCCGAGTGTGGAAGGCATGCAGTTTGTCGAGCGTGTGCAGTGGATGTCGACGTTCAACATTCAGTATGCGGTCGGAGTCGATGGCATCAGTATTCTCTTAGTGCTGCTCACAACTCTGCTGTCTCCCCTCTGCGTGCTCTGTTCGTGGACGTCGATCAAATCGCACGTGCGGGCTTTCATGATCCTGATCCTGCTGGTCGAAGGCGCCATGATTGTCGTGTTTACGGCGCTGGACCTTTTCCTCTTCTTCATGATGTGGGAAGTCACGATGATTCCCATGTATTTCTTGATCATACTCTGGGGAGGCCCCGGCCGAATTGCTGCGGGATTGAAATTCGTCCTCTATAGTTTGACCGGAAGCCTTCTTCTTCTCGTGGGGATACTGGCGCTGCACGTCGAGGGAGGACATACGTTTGACATCATCGCGTTAACCGGGCAGACCTATTCATCAACGGCGCAGTGGTGGATGTTCCTGGCGTTCTTTTTGGCCTTCGCCATCAAAATGCCGATGCTTCCATTTCACACATGGCTGCCAGATGCCCATGCCGAAGCTCCCACGGCCGGAAGTGTTATTCTGGCGGGGGTCCTCTTGAAGATGGGCGGATACGGGTTTTTACGGATTTGTCTGCCGATGTTTCCGGAAGCCTCAGCAATCTTTGCCCCTTTTCTTCTCTGGATGTCGGTCCTGGCCATTTTATACGGCGGCTTTATGGCCTTAGCCCAGGATGACTTCAAGAAGCTCGTGGCCTATTCCTCAATTTCTCACATGGGATTTGTCACGCTCGGTATTTTTGTCTTCAATCGCCAGGGGATCCAAGGCGCGATTCTGCAGATGTTTAATCACGGGATTGTCACCGGGGCGATGTTCCTGGCTGTAGGCCAATTATATGAACGAACTCACAGTCGATTGATTGGAGAGTACGGCGGGCTGCACAAGCAGATGCCGCGGTTTGTCGCCCTGTTTTGTCTTTTCTCGGTTGCATCTTTTGGTCTGCCGGGCACCTGCAGTTTCATTGGGGAATTTCTGGTACTTCTTGGTACGTCTGAGAAGAGTTTCGTGATGGTATTACTGGCCATGGGAGGAATCGTGCTGGCGGCGTCTTATATGCTCTGGATGCTGCAACGCGTGGCGTTGGGGCAGGCTGCGACGCGTGCCGCCTCGCTTCTTCCTGACCTTACTGTGCGCGAGGCAGTAACTCTCGTGCCGCTGGCCCTGGTCATCTTCTGGGTAGGGGTCTATCCAGGACCCCTTATGGAAATGATGGACACCTGCGTAGTCAAGCTCGTGCAGCTGACGAACAACGGCCTTCCGATCGAGTAGAGGAGTCTTGGAAGCACGCCAATGCCCGGCGGTATCAACGACGTGGCTGTCAGGTCGCGGTCGAGGCGACGCGCGATGCGGCAGATAGAGATTCCGGCCAGGTTGATATGCTCGCGAAAAAATAAAAGGCGAACACGCCTGAACGCCTTGCCATCGAGATCGAGACCGACAAGCCAGACGTGACCGGCACCCACGTCAGTGTTGGTGGCGGGGCGACGCTTTCGATCGGTGATGCCCGAGCGCCCTGAGCAGAGAGTTGCCAGTTTGCCGCGCTTCAGTGGATCCACGTGAACGACGTGAAGTATTGGGCATCGAACCGCTGTGTCTTCGAGATCGGCAGCAAAACGCCAAAACGCAGTTCGGCATGTTCGGTGAGGACGTAGCTGATGCCAGGCATCAGTTCGGCGAAGGTTCGTTCTTCGCCCGTGAGTTCATATTCGCTCGTCAACTCCAAGTAGATCGTTGTCATGCCGGGCGGAAAGTGTAGCTGGTGGCTGTCGCCTTGGTGATCATGCTCCTCGCCGTGATCCGACTCCAACAGCACGGGACCACACCAGGAATGCGTGAGGGAGAAATCCAACGTCATCGAAGTGTCGCCCGAGTCGAGCGCGATGTTCGGCCCGACGTTGAACAACAGCGTGTTCCAATTCCCGATATCGTGCCACGTCGTCAGGTACGGACTGATCACGCTCTCTCCGGCTCCTAGATCGCGACCCGCGTCGCCGGTTGGTATTGTGATAAACGTGTTCGAGGCGAGGATGAATTTGTCTTGATTGATCAGCATTGCCCGGGGGGCGATCTCCAAATCACCAAAACCAGCACTCTGAGTTCCGGTTGCGTCCTCCAGGCCGATCAGTGGAACACCAATCACGAACCCCAGGCGTCTCGTCAGCGACCAATCCAGATGTGCTTCGGCTTCGTGTAGGTTTTCGCCTTCGATCGTGTTCTTCGTGAATCGGTAAATGAAGAAGGCGTCCTGATGGATCTGGGGCGGTTCAAAATTGAACGGGTGGATAAAAGGAGTGCCCAGGTTACTGAAATGCGTGTGACGCACGGGTGCGAAGAGTTCCTCAAACAACCCACCCTGCCCACACACGGGCGCAGTAAGGCTGAACACTGCGATCAGGCTGACGGTGAGCAATGGCAGGAAGCGACTGGCTATCAACATTTTCGCCGGAGAGGACAAGTTTCAGTCGTCTGATGTTTGGTGTACGCAACGGTAAGAATCGGCATTTCCAGGTGTCGGAATCGAGATAATCCGAAAATTCGAGGGGTGTGACTGCTCGCACTGCTAACGGATGAGAGGCAGTTGCATGAAGGAACCGGAAGGTACTACTGCCCAAATCGAAAGCGGTAACCGACCCCTCGGACCGTTTTGATGACTCCTGCCCGGTTGCCCAGCTTTTGTCTCAGGGACCGGATGTGGACATCAATCGTCCGCTCGAACGAGGGGGCGTCTTCCCCTCGACAAAGGTCCATGAGTTCATTCCGGGTGAAGGCTCGGCCAGGTTGTCGAACCAGTGTCCAGAGCAATTGAGATTCGGTTGGCGTAAGTTGAAACTCGAATCGGCCGCAGCCGCAACACATCGAGCGGGACAAGCAAGGCGGACTCCCACTGCTTCGGGCCGACCCGTAACATCCTGACCACTCGCGGATAATGAGTCAAGTTTTCGGCGACGGGCACCGACCGCTGGTTGGTCGGGGAGCGGTCGCCTCAGCCGAGCGATAGCTCGCGCCCGTCCGAGGCACAGCCGCGCTAGTAGAAGTAGTACATCATGAAGATGGCGGCCGAGCACAGCAGTCCGGCCCAGGAGCGATCATCCAGGAACCACTTGGACGCGTCTTCTCGCGGGTAGAGCTTGATCGCGCCGGCAAACATGGCAAGCGTCCACAGCGAACCGACCACCGCACAAATCGCTGGATTCGTTCCGGCCACCATGACGAGGGCGAGAACGGTAAAGAAGCAGATCGAGCCCAGGATCGCCAGAAAGAGGTTTCTCAGCGTGCCCGGCTCGTGTCCCCCCAGGTCGGTCCATACCAAGCGGCCCTTCTTCTCGTCTTCTGGCGTCAGCAAGCTGACCACCACGTGGATCACACCGCAGAGCAGGATGACCCCAACGACGCGATGAAAGAAGTTCAGCTGCTCGCCGAACAATTCGGCGACCATCGGAATTCTACCCAAACGGTGATTGTAGGTGTATTCGACAAGCCAGGAAAAGAAGACTCCGCTGATGATCGTCACGAACGCAGCCGTCGCAGTGCCGCGTCTCCACAACATTCCTAGCACGAACGCCACGAGCAGACCGGGCGTGAGATAGTTCTGGTAGTTCACAATCTGTAGGAAGAAGTTCTTCTCCGAGTTTGGATCAAGGATGAAAATGGCCATCAAAGCAGCTAATACGACAAAGATGACAATCGACAGCCGACCGATCAGAATCATCTGCCGATCATTGGCATTGGGATTGATGTAACGCTTGTAGATATCGATGGTGACAATCGTGGCCGCCGAGTTCATCATTGAGTCGATCGAAGACAGAATCGCTCCGATCAAGCCGGCCGAAATCAAACCCACGATTCCAAAGCCAGCCGGCACGACGAGCCTGACAACCTCTGTAAAAGCCGTATCCGGTGCGATTTCTCGATGCAGCCGCTCCTTGAACAAGTAGAATGCCGCCACGCCTGACGCGATCGCGAAGAACGGAATTAGCAGCTTGAGAAATCCCGCCACGATGATACCAATCCGAGCTTCCGTATCACTGCGGGCCGCGATCGCACGCTGGACGATGAACTGATTCGTACCCCAATAAAAGCAGTGCATCGCCATCAGACCCGTGAAGACACCTGTCCAGGGAAGCTGGGAGTGGTTCATCGGGAGATAGAGATGCATCTTCTCCTCGCCAGCGCGGTCGGCTGCCATCAGCGCAGACCATCCGCCTATCTCCCGGAATACCAGAAAGGCCACAAGCAGTCCTGCAGCCAACAATAACACTGACTGAATGACATCGGTCCAGACGACAGCTTTCAACCCTCCAAAAATCGTATAGCTTGCCGAGATGACGGCCAACGCGATGACAAAGCCCGTGTAGTAGCTGTAATTCACGTGATGCTTGGTCGCAGCTTGGCCGTCTTCCTCACTCGCGTCAATATTTGCCGGTTGAACCGCGTCGCCGCCGAGCAGAACACAGACACTGCGTGCTCCGATGTAAAGCCCCGGCACCATCTGCACTACAGCCATGATGATCACCATGATCACGGCATACAAAATCTGGCTCCGCTCGTCGTAACGCTGACGCAAGTACTCCGACAGCGTGAACACGTTCAACTTTCGGTAGACGGGTAGAAAGCCGTAGCAGAGGACCATCAAACCGGCAATCGCCCCAAGTTCGAAATGGCTCTGGGCGAAGCCGATGCTAAAACCGATCCCCATCATTCCAACCATGTGGTTGGCGCTGACGTTGCTTCCGTAGATTGATCCGGCAACTCCCCACCAGGGGATCGTCTTGCCAGCCAGGAAGTAATCCTCGGACGTCTCCTCTTTCCTGCCGGCTATCAGGCCGACGGCCATCGCGAAAATCAACGCCGCGAAGAACAGAACCAGATCGAGAGGTTGAAGGAGATCGCCCATGGGGATCTTTTGCGATTTCGAGTTTCAGATCTGGGATTCGATAAGGGCGATTCAGAAAAACGTGATACAAGTTTTCTAGTGAGGCACAGCCTAACTGAATATCAAAGAGTACAACAGCCGTCCCCACCCCGAACTTTCTTGATTCGACCGACCACAGGACGAGTGACTTTTTGGTACCTTGGGTTGGCTTCTGCGAGAAGAAAAGAACGTACCAGACGAAATCCACCTTCAGACCGCAAGCGAGACCACGCGCCATGATCACCGTCGGCATGAACTACCACGTCATCGAGGGCAAGCAGCAAGATTTTGAAGACAAGTTTGCGGGGGTGATTGCCGCCCTCGAAGCCGCCGACGGTCACACCAGCTCGACGCTTTGGAATGATGTCAGCGACGGAGCTGCCAAGTCATGATGAAACGCCAAGATCCCAAGAACGGCGTTCATTTGATGCTCGGTGAACCAGCAGTTCTTCCCTGGCGATCCGACAATCTCACCAAATCGCCACCTTCGACGATCATGACTTCTTCGTTCGGTGACAGTTGCTCAAAAACCTGGACCTCTCCCGCAGGCCAGCGAATGGTGAGACGCGCGACGGATTCCGCAGCCCCGAGTCCAAACACGAGTTGCCGTTGGTTACTGACCAGATATCCGTCGCCTCCGATGATCTGTCGCGTCCATGATCGTCCACCAGCTTCGACGGTGACCGTCGCACCGATCGCGTCTCGGCTGCTCAACACTCCGCGCAGTTGTACGGCCAAGAAATTGCCCGGATCGGGCGTCGTGTTGGTAAGTAGTGCAGCGGGCGCGTCCAGATGGGTAATGCACACATCCTCCCGGCCATCTCGGTTCCAATCCAAGGTCGCGAGAGCCCTGCCGAAATAACGATTTTGAAAATAAGGTCCCAGGCCTTCAGATATCAGTTCCACGAATTGTCCGTCACCCGTGTTTTGCGAATACTGTGGTGGCATCCGATCCGGATCGCCGTGGGCGAATGTAAGATCAATATGTCCATTGGTGATGATAAGGTCAGGCCAGCCATCTAACTCGCCATCGATGAACTGTGTACCAAAACCCAACATATGGAATCCGGAATCACGCAGGTTCGCTTTGCGCGTTGAATCCGTAAAACTGTGACCGGCGGTTTGCGAATAGAGCACATTCGATTCCCCGTAGAAGTTGGTCACGAACAGATCCAGCAAACCATCGGCGTTTGCGTCGCCGGCAGCCACTCCCATACATGCTTGTAGGTTGCCGACTTCGTCGAAGCCCAAACCGGAAACGATGGCTTGCTCCTTGAACGCTAAGGGGAGTCCAGGCTCGGCCGTTTCATTACGGAAATAGAAATTCGCTGACGTGTCGTTGGCAACAAAAATGTTCAACCGTCCACTGCGCTCGAAATCGGCTGCCACCACGCCCAGACCCTTTCCATCGACGGCCACCACCCCGCTTTGCAGCGTCACGTTGTCGAAACGACCATCGCCCCGGTTGTGATACAGCTGGTCCTGGTCGGCCGTCAGCAACGTCGGAGCGCACGTTCGCGGCTGACCTTCGTGTTTGCATTTGAGCTTGAGCACTTCGTCCTTAAGGGCATAATTGACAGCGTAGATCTCGAGCAACGCGTCACCGTCCAAGTCTGCCATCATGCAACTTGTGGTCCAACGATCGCCGCCAACTCCCGCTTGCTCGGTCACGTCGATGAAGTGACCGTCACCCATGTTTTCAAAAAGGCGATTACCGCCGAAGTTCGCGACGTACAGATCGGGAAATCCATCGCTGTTGTAGTCGCCCACGGCAACGCCTTGCCCATAATCCGCATCGTCCAAAACGGTCGATGCGGTGACATCCTTGAATCGTCCGTTGCCGAGATTTCGATACAAACGGTTTGTGTAGCGAGTTTGACCGGCGCGGATAGGAAAAGGTCCACTCTGAATAAAATACAGATCCGGCCATCCATCTTGGTCATAGTCCGTCACTGCCACACCACCGCCGGTGGCCTGGAGGATATGAACGAGACCAACCGTTGCTGTTGTGCCGTTGAAATAGTCGAAGTCAATTCCAACATCAGGGGCCATGTCGGCGAAATGTACTTTACCAACGATCGGTGACATCGATTGGCGTTTGCTCGTCTTACCAACAAAGTTGGACCAAATGGGCAGTGGGAAATGACTTCGATCGACACTCGCCAACAGCTGCGATGATGGTAACGCCAATTCGTCGCCAGACGGAAGATGATTGACTAGCTGCAGTTTTTTCGACTTGGCCCAATCTTCATGGCCGGTTTTCCACATTTCGAGCATTTGACACCAGCCTGCGGCTTCGAGCGGTCTTCCAAGCGAGTCGAGGATTTCGACGACCTTACGTGCGAGTTCCGCGTTGTAACTAAAACGCAGATCCATCAGCAAATAATGCAATTGGGACAAGCGTTGCGAGCGCACCGCAAGCTGCTCGGCCAGATGTGGATGGTCAGCATCGTTCAGCAATTGTGACAGTTGAAAAACGGCACCCTTATGGTATGGGTCGCGAACGGCGGTCTCGAGAAAGCAGCGAATCGCCGCACGCCTTTGTCCGTTGCGGCGTGTCCATAGCCCTTGCACGTACCAAATCTCCGGGTGGGTATCGGCGTCGCGCGGTAGGCTGCGTTGCCACTCTAAGAATTCGGAGTCAGTACCTTGATCCAGCAGCACGCCGCCAAATCGTGCTTGGGCTTCAATCGATTCAGGGTGTTCGGCCACAATGCGGCGCAAAAGCTGTTCCGCGTCATCCAAACGGCTCTTGACTAACGCCTGTCTGGCTCGGCCTAACAGCACTTCCGAATTGCTTGAATCGGCCGCCAGGCAGTTCTCGACAAATTGGTAATCCTCGACGTACGTCGTATCGATAGCTCCGATCATCAGAATATGGTCTTTGGCCATCTGGCCATTGAGGAGCACGCGCCGCACGAACGGAGCTGATTCCCACGTACGACCCTGAGTTTGCAACAGTACGGCTAGTTTCTTGTTGGCCTTTGTATGCCCCGGGTCATGTCCTAACGCGCAATGCAGATATCGCTCGGCTTGGCGGGCGTGGCCTGCTGCCATCAGCCGCTCTCCGGCTCGATAAAGGGCGTGCACGGCTGCCGCGCCACCGTCATCCTTGACCCGCAGAAAATAACGAACCGCGTCGTCTCCGCGCTCCTGTCGAATGGCAGCCTCCCCGGCGATCAATAACGCTAATGATGACTGAGGCTCGCGTTGCAAAACGCCATTGGCGCAGCGTTCTGCCTCTGCGAATTGGTCGCTCATCAAATGCGATGCAGCCGCTCGCAATAAGGAATCCGTCTCGGAAACCCACCAGATCGGACGCAGACAGACAAGAGCGCCGAATAATGACACCACGACTAACAGGCAACGTATTCGTCTGTCCGTTGCCTTAAACCGATCGTGATCGGCCGATGATCGTATCCGTTGTCGAGAGTTTCGGCTCACTTCCGAACGTCCTGCGCCAAGCCCCAGATCAAGAAAGCAATTCCCAGAAATCCCAGCACCAAGCTGGCGGGTATCAACACTTCGCTGACGAATGCCTGATGTGGAAAGCCAACCAGATATGCGTGCGCGAACGCCTGTTCGGCAGCCAGAAGAAGAATTGCGCCAGTTAGCATTCGCATTTCAGCGGTACCACCTCAGGGAGAGTTGGAAGCGGCAGATCCGGTCGCGGGAGGAAGAGGCCCGGTCACCGAAGAGTTCCTAACCGGTACTGCATAACGACTGCCAGCTTACCGAAAAACCCAAACCAATGGGACTGGCAAAACAACAAAAAACGTTCCGCCCTGGCGACGGGCGGAACGCTGAACGCAGCAAAGAAAATAAGGTGCGAGCCACTACGGAAGTTCAAACGCCGCACCATCGTTGCGACTGCACAATTGCATCAGTGTCAAGAGATTGATCGTCTCAGGCACAAATCGCACCGAACCATCGGCAAGCGCCGCCTGAACGCCACCCGGATGAGCCGAATAGATTCCATTATTGGGACCGTCGTTATTCCCAGTTCCCGGCAACGTGTTGTCTGTCGTATTAGGTGGATAACGAACCGTGGTAATGTTGAATTTACGATTGTTTGGACCGGGACTGCCCATCAACCAACCGTGGTGGTTGTTGACCCGTACCTTTGCACCATTGCCGTTATAGAACCAATCACCAGCTTCGCTGATTGCCATCACGTTTGACGTGCCGTCGGTTATCTCCGCGAATTTGACAACAGCCATTCCAATCGGTTTTCCTCCCCACCCGTGTCCAATCAGGATGCCACTGTTGGCCGTGACGCCGCCACCGGTGACACTTCCGCAACAGCCACAACAATTGCGCTGTTGACCTCCGTTGTTCCTGAAGCTGTTCCGGAATTGTGACGGTTGATTCCGGGAATTTCCGTTCGCCGAGCCCGAGATACCAACATATTGCGGTTTTGTGTGATTCATCCCCCCCCTCCCCACGTTCCCAACAGCTTCCAGGGGACTCGATGGACAGAGAAAAGAGGCGATTTCTTGATTGTTGAAAGTCCTACCATTTACACGACCAGCGGACACCCCGCTGTCAGCCCAACCTGGATGAGTTCCCCCGATAAACAGCTTGTCATGCATCGTTGATTGTTCGATGAACGGCAAAATGTGGGCAAACCACGAGAATCCCCATTGCCGATTGCTGTTGTTGCCAACGCCGTGGGCACCGGGCGGGAACGACTTGTAAGTGTCGTGGTAGTTGTGCAGAGACAATCCCAATTGCTTGAGATTGTTGCCGCAACTCATCCTACGTGCCGCCTCACGTGCCGCCTGAACTGCGGGCAACAACAGAGCAACCAAAATACCAATGATGGCAATCACCACCAACAACTCGACGAGCGTGAAACCACGTCGAGCATGACCAGACGAACACCGATTAACCATGAGCTAGAACTCCCACAATGAGCAATGACCGAAATGAGACAAACTTACAACTCGATTAAAACTGATCGGCTGCTAGGAATCAAGCTTCTTTATTTTTACTTTTCTTAGTTGAAACTTGCGACTGATCTGTCATGTTATCTACCCCCCCCTCTAAAGATCAGGTGGCTCGGCAGAACGGCAGAGGGAGATTATCATTAATGGAGAAGTGCAGGAATCGTTGTTTGGACCTTTTGCGAAGGAGTTAACGGTGAAAGACATGTTACGTTTTGGATTTCTAGCGGCTGGCCTCCTATTTTGCTTTGGATGCGGTGGGGGTGAGGCACCTTCAACTGAAGCAGAAACCCAACAGCTCTACGATAGTCCTGACTACGAGGGGCAGATGATGGGGGCAACGTCCGACGAAGGGGGAGCGTCCGACGAAGGGGGCGCGACCGACGAAGGGGAAGCGTCCGACGAAGGGAGTGCGTCCAAATAATTGGCGAGTGCGTCAACGAGTGCGCAGCTGAGTATCACACATCGGGACCCCACAGCGATGAGGTCGCCCCGCCATTTGAGGTGATCGGACCTGACCGTCGTGTGGTCGCTATCTACATCAAGACACGGACCAAGTAGGCCGGAACAAGCGCGGCGCAGTTCCGGCCTACGAACGCTTTGCGCCAGTCTTGCGCCGAAAATGCGCTGCGCTTGTTCCGGCCTTCAATAAATTCCAGTGCCGAACTTTCGGACCTGTTATCTTGAGCGGGCCTGAGACGAATGCTGGTGGCCGGAACCGGCTTTCCGATGGCCCCCAACGCTATTCTTCGTCGTCACGCAGCTTTGCCAGAACGCTGTAGTCCTCCAGTGTGCTCGTGTCACCGGCAGCTTCCTTGCCGGCGGCAATGTCTCGCAACAGTCGGCGCATGATCTTTCCGCTGCGGGTCTTGGGCAAGGCACTGGTAAAACGAATATCATCGGGCGAGGCCAGCGCGCCGATCTCTTTCCGCACATGTTGGCGAAGCTCTTTGCGGAGCTCTTCCGACGGCTGTTCGCCGCCTTTGATCGTCACGAAAACTGCGATCGCCTGGCCTTTGAGCTCGTGAGGACGACCGACCGCGGCCGATTCGGCAACTTTCGGGTGACTTACGAGCGCGCTTTCGACTTCGATGGTGCTCAGCCGGTGCCCGGAAACGTTAATCACGTCGTCGATGCGACCCATGATCCAATAGTAGCCATCGTCGTCGCAACGGGCATTGTCACCGGTCAGATATTTGCCAGGAACCTTACTCCAGTATTGTTCGACATAACGGTCGTCGTCGTGCCAGATCCCACGCAGCATCCCCGGCCACGGGTGCGCCACGCAGAGCATTCCACCGTGATTGGCTGGTACTTCATCCAGGTTCTCATCAACGATTGAGGGAATGACACCCGGCACCGGTTTGGTACAGCTACCCGGCTTCGTCGGAATCGCGCCCGGCAAGGGCGACATCATGATGCCGCCGGTTTCCGTCTGCCACCATGTGTCGACGATTGGACAACGCTGGCCACCGATCTTCTCGTGGTACCACATCCACGCTTCCGGATTGATTCCTTCGCCCACTGTGCCCAGCAATCTCAGACTGGACAAGTCGTGTTTTTCAACGTGATGATCGCCCCACTTGATGAAGGCGCGAATGGCCGTCGGCGCGGTGTAGAGCACAGTGACTTTGTATTTTTCAACGATCGACCAGAATCGATCTTCCTCTGGCCAATTGGGCGCGCCTTCGTACATCAAAACGGTCGCACCAGCCGAGAGCGGACCGTACACGATGTAACTGTGGCCCGTGATCCAACCACAGTCGGCCGTACACCAGAAGATATCTTCATCGCGGTAGTCAAAGACCCACTCGAACGTTTTCTTGGCGAACAGGTTGTAGCCCGCGCTTGTGTGTCGAATCCCTTTGGGCTTCCCCGTTGAGCCGCTGGTGTAGAGAATGAACAGCGTGTTCTCGCTATCAACCGGTTCGGCGGGGCAATCGGCCGAAGCTGCGTCCATCAGGTCATGCCACCAGAAATCGCGTCCTTCCTGCATCGCAACATCGTTTTCCACGCGACGCAACACCACGCACTTTTCGACGGTCGGTGACTTGGAGAGTGCATCGTCTACGGTCTCTTTCAGTGGCAACGCCTTGCCGCGCCGCCAGGCTCCGTCGGCAGTCAGCTGCAGCTTTGCCTTGGCGTCGTTGTTACGATCGGCAATCGCTTCGGCAGAGAAGCCGGCAAAGATGACTGAATGGATGGCACCCACTCGGGCACAGGCCAACATCGCAATCGCCAACTCGGGAGTCATCGGCATATAGATCGAAACGACATCGCCCTGGCCAACATCCAACGTCTTCAGCACGTTGGCAAACTTCGAAACTTCCTGGTGCAGCTGTTCGTACGTCAGCGTCCGCTGGTCGCCGGGTTCACCTTCCCAGACGATGGCCGGCTTGTTACGGCGCTCTGTCTCCAAGTGCGCGTCCAGGCAGTTGTAAGAAACGTTCGTCTTGCCACCAGTGAACCATTTGGCAAAGGGTGCTTCCCACTCAAGGATCTTCGTGAAAGGTTCGAACCAGTGCAGTTCCTCCTTCGCCAGGCGGGCCCAGAACGCTTCCGGATCGGCTTCCGCTTCGTCATACAGCGTCTGATAGGCTTCCATCGACCCAATCGCAGCGCGTGACGAAAACTCGTCACTGGGCGGAAAGAGCCGCTTTTCGGTCATGACCGAGTCGATTTGGCCGCTGGAACTTTCGGACATTCGCTTTCTCCTCCGCGTAGCAAGAACATCGCTGAAACCTGGGTTTTGAAGCCGAATTCTAGCGCGGTTCAGGGCGCGTGTCAACGAACCAAAGTTCGTCTTCCGCAGACGTGAAACGCAATCGCGGCGATCCTTCTCGGCACGATCATGGTAGATTGATATTGTCCACCACCGATGGTGACGGCGGCGAGGGGGTCGGGAGTCTTTTTCGGATGATCCCGCATGAGCATGGTAGAAAACGGCGATCGAAAAAGACTCCCGACCCTTTCCGGCAGACCGGACGACACACAATTCGATCCGCCAATTGAAACTTTTGTCAGCTTGAGATAGCCTGCAACTGCATGGGACGAATCACAAACGAGGATAAACGAATGAGTTTACGCGGCGGATTTATTGCGGCATGTTTAGCAATTTGCGTGACCACGGCGGATGCAGCCGATCAGCTGCTGGTTGAAGCCGAGAGCTTTGGCGACCACGGTGGCTGGATGCTGGACACGCAGTTCATCGACACGATGGGGTCACCATATCTGTTGGCACATGGCATGGGTCGTCCCGTTAAGGATGCCACGAAGGATGTCGAGTTTCCATCAACGGGAACGTACCGAGTCTGGGTCCGCACCAAAGACTGGGTGGCGCACTGGAAGGCAGCTGGTCAGCCAGGCAAGTTCCAACTGCTGGTCGATGGCCGACCGCTGAAGGAGACATTCGGGACGCGCGGTGCCCGGTGGATCTGGCACGACGGTGGCCAGATCGAATTGACGAAAACGGAAATACGTCTCGGCTTGCATGACTTGACGGGCTTCGATGGCCGCTGCGATGCGATTCTATTCACCAGGGATCTGGAATCGACGCCACCCACAGCCAACGATGTCTTGTCGGCGTGGCGCCGGAAGCTGCTCGGCCTGCCCGAGCAGCCCATCCAAAAAAGCGGCTATGATCTGGTCGTGATTGGTGGCGGCTACTCCGGAATGGGAGCCGCGCTTTCGGCGGCACGGTTGGGATGCAAAGTTGCGCTGGTACAGAATCGACCGGTGCTCGGCGGCAATGGGTCGAGCGAAGTTCGGGTGTGGGCCAAGGGCATGGTTCGACGCGGCAAGTTTCCTCGCATCGGCGAGATCATTGACGAGTTCGCCGACCACGCCACCAAATCGCCGGGCCGAGCCGAAGAATTCGGCGACGACAAGAAAGAAACGATCGTGCGGCTCGAAAAGAATATCGATCTGTTTCTCAACCACCATGCCTACAAAGTCGCAACCGAGAACAGCCGCATCACGTCGGTGGGTGCCTTTGATACGCGAACTGGCGCCCACATCCGTCTGTCTGGACGCTTCTTCAGTGACTGCACCGGCCACGGTACGATCGGATACCTGGCCCAGGCAGATTGGGAGATGACGCCCAAGGGCCGAATGGGGATGAGCAACATGTGGGCGTGGGAAGAACTGGACCAGACGGTCGAATTCCCCGAAACGCCCTGGGCGCTGGACCTCGCAATGAAGGACTTTCCCTATCCACGCGATCATCACGGTCAGTGGTTTTGGGAAAGTGGGTTTGATAAGGATCCTCTGGATGGTGCCGAGACGATTCGCGACTGGAATTTTCGCGCGGTGTACGGTGCCTTTAACGCGATGAAGAACCGGGACGGCCGCGACAAGCATCGCAACGCCAGGCTGTCCTGGATCGCATTCATCGGTGGGCCTCGCGAATCGCGCCGCTTGCTGGGCGACGTGATCCTCACGCAAGATGACATCGTCACCAAACGAGAATTCCCCGATGGCTGTGTCCCGAGCACCTGGTCAATCGATCTCCATTATCCCAAGAAACAGTATGCCCAAAAATTCCCAGACAACCCGTTCATTTCGATTGCTGAGCACGATCGCCGAATCGACCGCGCATTTGGGTATCCGGTGCCGTATCGCTGCTTCTATTCACGCAAGATCGACAACCTGTTCATGGCGGGTCGGTGCATTAGCGTGACGCACCGCGCACTGGGAACGACGCGCGTCATGAAAACCTGTGGAATGATGGGCGAAGTCGTTGGCAAGGCCGCATCAATCTGTGTCTTGCATGATTGCGTGCCGCGCGAAGTCTATACGCATTACTTGGACGACTTGAAGGCGTTGCTGGAACTTCCCGGTCAGGCGCGCCGCAAGACGGTATTCGACGATATCATCATGCCCAAGAACCTCCCAGTGGCGAGCGCCTACGGCCCGCCAACTGGACTCGATCCCAAGACCCTGGCAGGGGTCGTGGTCGATGACCGCCAGGCCAGCATCACAGGCAAATGGACCGAAGGAACAGGCTTGAAGGGATATATACTGTACGGCTATCGCTACGCTGGGCAGGGCAGCAAGGCTTCGATTGCTTTCACATTCAAGGCCAAACAGGCTGGCCGTTATGAAATCCGTCTGGCCTACCAGCCGCATGAGAATCGCGGCCGCACCGTTGGAGTGAGTATCTCCGGAGGCGGAAAGGAAAGAACGGTTCGAATTGATATGCAGGCACCTCCTCCGCTCGAACATGGTTTCATTTCGTTAGGTTACGTCGAACTGCAGGCCGAGCAATCCAGCGTGGTCACACTTTCGACGGCGGGATCCGGCGGCAATGTTCATGCCGACGCGGTCCAGTGGTTGCCAGCGACGAAGTAAGTTAAAAGCTGCACGATCTCCCAGACGGACTTTTTCGCTTTTGACTACGAGAAGAAGCCGGCAGCGAGTCCCTTCTCCCCTCGGGAGAAGGATAGGATGAGGGGGCGAACTGCGAAATGAAATCGGCCACCCCTCATCCGGCCTTCGGCCACCTTCTCCCGAAGGGAAAAGGACATGTTCAAGGCTCTCCTAAACCTCCAAAGCGAAAAAGTCTGCAGAGGGAGAGATGACTGGATCTTGACTCTTGAAGCCCTGAACGATCTGAAAGCTGTACGAACTCCTCTGGTTGGAGAGTGGACTGAAAATGTGCGACTTATCAAGGACGACCTCACGCCGGCTGGGCGTCCTATTGCACGTACTGCGGCTAGGCGGATTGATGCTGGTCGTGTGGCTCATCCGTGACCAGCACGTCGCTTGGCAACACGCCGAATCCTTAACGGCCAAATCACCAATCACACTTGCCGCCGTAAAGCCGTTTTTTGGCGCGGCGACTTCGCTCTCACCGCAACTTACCAAGCGCGGTGCTGTGACGGTTTACAACGACGATCACGCAATCGGGTATGTAGTGCAAACGTCGCCCCTCAGTGACTCGATCGTTGGCTACGCTGGATCAACCAACACGTTGATTGCCTTCGACGACCAGGATCGTGTGATCGGTATGCAGATTCTCCATAGTGCGGACACCGTCGAACACGTAGCCGATGTCGTCAAGGACGAGGCCTTCATGTCGGCACTGGTTGGCCGCGATTGGCTGGATGCCGGCAAGACCGAGGGCGTGGATGCCGTCAGTGGCGCGTCCTTAACAAGTCTGGCCATCATGGAAGGTATCGGTGCTCGGCTCGCTGGAATTCGCCCATCACTACGATTTCCCGACGAGGTTTCCGTCGCCGAGTTAGGACAGTTTTTTCCCGATGCCGCAGAACTGATCCCACAAATCGGCAATGCAGCGATTTTCGATGTCGTTGACTCGACCGGTGCATCACTGGGCGCATGCATTCGCACGTCACCCACTGCCGACGACGTGGTGGGTTACCAAGGTCCGACGGACACGCTGATCGTCTTCCATCCTAGCGGTCAAGTGATGGGAATCCGCGTGCGACAGAGTTACGACAACGAACCGTACGTCGGTTACGTGCGCGACGAGGACTATTTCCTTAACCTGTTCAATGGCCAAACGATCGACGAGTTGGCAACGCTAGACGCTGCCGAGGCTGGCGTCGAAGGCGTTTCGGGTGCCACCATGACCAGCATAGCCGTCGCAGATGGATTGTCGAAGGCCGCGCTCGCGGCGCAACTACCTGTCGCCTCGAAAACGCCGCGCCTTGTCTGGTCCGCACGCGATTCCGGAACCGTAGCAGTGATCGTCGCCGCGCTGCTGATCTGTTTTACGCGGTTGCGTGGCGTGCGATCGCTTCGACTGGGTTTCCAATTGCTGTTGATTGGCTATTTCGGCTTCATCAACGGCGACCTGCTATCACAGGCGTTGTTCGTCGGCTGGGCGCAAAGCGGTGTGCCATGGCGATTAGCGCCTGGCTTGGTGGCGCTGACGGCGATCTCGTTCGCGATCCCGTCATGTACCAAGAAGCAGATCTACTGCCATCACATCTGCCCGTTCGGTGCCGCACAGCAACTTACGCAGTTTGGTTCACGTCGTCGCCTACGATTGCCTGTCAAGGTTGCTCGCTGCCTGAAACTGTTGCCTGGCCTAATATTGTTGCTGGTCGTGCTGATTGCGATGCTGCATTGGCCGGTCAATCTAGCTGCCATCGAACCGTTCGATGCGTTTTTGTTCTGGATCGCGGGGGCGTCTAGCATTTGTGTGGCACTGGGGGGACTCGTCGTCTCGGGATTTGTCCCGATGGCCTATTGCCGGTTCGGTTGCCCGACGGGTGCAGCGCTGAACTACGTACGGTATCATTCGCGCAGCGAACGGTTGACGGTCCGCGATGCGATCGCCTTGGTTCTACTGGTCACCGCACTGGTGATCCGAGTTGTTTAGTTTCGGCCGAGGAATAACTGTCGCGTTCACCAGTCTCCTCCGTTTTGTCTTTCACATACGCGGCTGGTAGACTATGAGGTCCGCTTGATTCCCCTCCCCTTTACGTTGTCCAGCGAGGCGCTCTCATGACCGACTTCACGCAAAATCGCCGTCAGTTTCTGCAAGCTACTTCAACAATCGGTGCTGCGGCGGCATTAGGAATTGGGTCCGCCGCCAGCGCTGATGACGGATCAGCCCAGGTACCGATCATCTATTCGGCAATCAAAGGAGGCGGTATCGGAAAAGACAAAGCGGCCATGGTGGCGCGGCTGAAGGAGCTGAAAGCGTTAGGCTTCACAGGCGTGGAGGGAGGTAGTCCGAGTATCTCGGATACGCGTGCCTTGCGGGAAGCTGTCGAAGAGGTCGATTTCCCCGTGCATGGCGTGGTCGACATGGTGCATTGGAAAGAACGTCTCTCTTCGCCAGACCCTGCTTCGCGGGCCATCGGCGTCGCGGCGCTCGAACAGGCGATTCGTGATTCGTATGCCGTCGGCGGATCGACGGTCTTACTCGTGGCAGGTCGCGTAAGTGGTGATGACGAAAATCACGACCATGTCTGGCAGCGATCGATCGTCGAGATTCGGAAAGTACTGCCGCTGGCCAGTCGGTTGGGGATTCACGTGTTGATTGAAAACGTCTGGAACGGATTCTGCGAAGATCCCGCCCAGTTTCGCGACTACCTGGACGAGATCAACAGCCCGTGGGTCGGTGCCTATTTCGACATTGGCAACTGCCGCAAGTTTGGCCCAGCAGAGGATTGGGTTCGGACGCTCGGCCGACGTATCGTCAAATTGGATATCAAGGACTGGGGCCAGAAGAATGGATTCTGTCGGCTTGGCGAAGGCGACGTGAACTGGCCGGAGGTTCAGAAAGCGCTCGTCGAGATCGGATTCTCAGGATGGGCGACGCGCGAAGGACGTGACAAGTCGCTGGAAGACACCGTCGCGCTGACGAAGAAGCTGCTAGGCTGAGATTCCTATCTGCCCGTCGCCTAGAAGCGGAATTCGACACCGGCGTTCAAGCCGTGAACCCAGTAGGAGGTATCGTTGAACACAAAAGGTGCCGGCACGCTCAGATTCGGCGGAATGTGACTACCCGCTTGCGCGACACTGCTCCAGTAGATGAATGAATATCCAAATGACAGCTGGATACAGTCGTTAAGCGAGTAACTGGCTGTCGCGCCGATTTCCGGTGAGACTGAAAATCTGTCCTGGGTGAACCGACCTTGATTCGTAATTGTTGGATCGATGATGTCGGTGTTCGCCAGCAAACCTCTCGCCGGTACGGCCAAGGTGCCATTGTTGGTCGTCGTGCCCGCAATCGTCACAGTCTGCTCCATGTTGCCGAAGCCGACTTTGGCCAGCAAGTCGAATTGCCAGCAGTCGTAATAACACTCGTAGGCAATTCCGATTTCTCCCGCGTGGAATTCGTTACGCGTCTCAAAGCGGTCCGTGATGGCTTGAGTGTTCGCGGTCGCGGTGATGAAGGTCGAACTGCTGATCAGAAGATCTTCGTCGAGCCGCGAGTATTGGTATCCGGCCAATAAGTACAGCCGAGAGGTCTCGTACCCGCATCCCAGGAGGCGATAGAGTACGTCACCGCCCATCAGATCCGAATTGCCCGTGACATTGATCACACCATTGGTGTTGTCTGGAAGAAACGCCACCGTGTACGAGGTCGGATCGTCGGGGTTGGGAATCGTGTTTGTAAAAGGGCGCCCCAATGGTACCGTGCCGTCTGAAACCGCGTTGAAACCGATCGTCTGGCGGCCTAGCGAAAAGAATCGTCCTTCGACGCCGCAGCGTTCGCAGTCGTCCAGCCACCAGCCCAATGAAACTCGACCACCCGGCCGCGCTTCGTTGCCGACCGTTTCATCGCCATACAGTATCGTGGTCGTGGCGAGGCCCAACCGCAAGTCGTTTATGTCACCGCTGGAAGTCGTAATGGCCAACGGCGGCAAGTCCATTCCCTTGCGCCACCACAGCAGGTAATCAAAGTTCGCCCACTTCGCCGCGGGAATCAGGCAATCCAACGAGCAGCCGTGTTGACCGCACGAGGCACACGATGCACCGACATCGTCCAGCTGGAACTCTTCGCCCAAACTGGGTGCTTCCAATTCAGCCGGCTGCATGAACGACACCTGGCGAATCACTTCGCGTTCGCCCACCGTATTTCGCAGCTCAACGGCCACGCCGCGCGAAGCGACACAACCCAACATGAATACTCCCAACATTGCCAGTCGCGGAATCGATACCATTGCTAGCGTCCCATCTCGAAGTTTGAATCATCCCAAGGGCGCTTTGGCGCGCACGACCTCAATTAGCCGTTGGTAGTTATTCTCGGTTGTGCCGGTCGTACGGATTAAGAAAATCTGGTGCTTTGCGGCGACTTTGCAGGCAACGCTGTGAGCGACTACGGCTTTCGCAACGATTGGTCAGGCGTCAAACAGCCTTAGATTAGTTTCGTAAGAACGCCCCAGGCCAGCCGCCCTGCAATTCAATGCACCGATCGACTTGAGATATGATCTCGATCGTGTTGCGTACGCCGTCGACGAGCTGCCGGTAATTGGTGATGTCCGTAGCGGTTGGCACACGGCCGCGACGGTCCCGCCACCATTTTCTGCAGACCTGATGTCCACCCACGCAGAATTTCCAGATTTCTTCCGAGACCTCGTCGATCACGACTTGATCGTGCAGCTGAATCCGATCGGCGATGAACTTCGGGTAGCCTGGTTCGATGCTTTTTTGTGGTGTCGTCTGTGATTTCGGCAAGTCGTTGCCGACAGTCTCCGCCGCGGTATGTGCAGTAACCAGTGCCGCGCCCAGCCGGCTCAGCTGCCAAAACAAAATCGCCGTGCACGGTACGAAGACTCGGGGAAAGTCAATCCGCAGCCAGTCGGCATAACGACGACGATACTCGGCTGAATAAAACTGTGCATAAATGTAGTGGAACAGGTCGAGTGGACCGAAGGCGACCTTGCTGGAAGAAGTTGGTTCGATTTGCCACTGAAGTTGAATCGCTTGCGTCAACATTCTGATAAAGCGATCCGAAAAATTCGCCGCCAAACAGTGCTCGGTATCAGCCGGGTCCTTGGCAAGGCTGGCTGGCAGACGCACGTCCGCAGCACCGGTCATCAGAAACAAAGGAAAAGCCGACTCGCTGCCGCGATTGTCTGAGCGGATGACGCCATCGATGGGAATGGTCCGGCTGACCCAGAAGAAATTGCAAGGATGCGTTGGCAGCATCTGGCGTCGCGCAATCAGGGCGAAATTTTCGACGGCCGTGAGGTGCTGATTGACTTCGGTGCGCGGCCAATCGACCATCCAGTCGGCCCAGTAGATCCAACGTTGATCGAAGGGCCGGTAGAGACACCGTCGCACATGAAGCTGCCAGGCCGGATCGTCGGCCATGCGTCGTCGCGCTGCGGCGAGTTTCCAGCCGCGCGTGTCTCCTGCGGCATAGCGGGTCGATCGCGAATTCGAGAAAAAGCGGGCGCGAATGTGATCATCAGGGATCGTGAGATCACGAAACATCGTCATCCGCCCCAGCAACTCGTCCCGTTCGAAGGCCACGACGAAGCTGTCTCGCGCGGTGACCGCTACGGTCGAATTGACTGGCATGACATCGGTCAACGACACGCCATGCTCGTATTCGCCGGCCAATTCGTTAAGACCCGATTCGCTGAGACCCGATTCGTTGAGAAGCGGTGAAAAGAAATGGTAGGGAGCCACCGGGGCGACCTTTCGCCACTGTGGGACGCCGTGGGTCAGCGTCGAGAGTTTGTGGTCGCGTGTTCCCCACAATTCACTGAATTCAACACTCGGTTCTAGCGGTACTAGCGGTTTGCGAAGCACTCCGACGGCAATTCCCGATTCGATGCCAAACATATTTTCGTCCGGCTGACCGTTGGGGGCACGTTCCTTCTTCTTCGCGCTACCGTGAAGATCAAGCACCGCAATGCGGGGAAAAGCAGCTCGCAACTGTTCGCGCATACCGCGAAAGGTGATGTTGTTCAGATAGCCATGATTGGTGACAAATCCAACGATCCCTGCACCAGCCGTCTCGACTTTCCACTGTGCGTAGCGGAGGAACTTCACATAATCATCTTGCAGCCAGAGTTTTCTTTCAGCCAGCGGCTCGCCATTGGCTCGATAGTAGCTGGCCGTCTTCTGGCCATCACTTGTGCGGCCACGCAACAACTCGCTAATCCAGTTTCCATTATTCCGCGAGATGCCCGAGAAGGGAGGATTCCCTAAGATCACCGAGAACAGTTCTTGGCGACACGCCACGCGGGCGACAGGCAACTCGAATAGCTCCGAGGCCGAATCATGGTCGGTGTCGTTCCAATCGGCCAGTGTATCGATCAGAAAGATGCGAATACACTCGTCGCCTTGAAATTGATATCCCGTCTTGATCAATATCTGAAAGACTTGCCAGTGCGCGACTACGGCGGCTGGCAGCATCAATTCCAAACCACAGAGTCGAGGCAGCAGATGCCGTGGCACGTAGTCCTGCCACGCCTGGAGAATCTGAGTGTACGCCCAGCCGGCCGAATTCCATTTGGCCAGCATCGTCTGGTAAATCGATTCGATTGCGGCAACCAGGAAGACACCGCCGCCAACTGCTGGATCCAAGATTCGCACAAACGGCTCATCCGCCGCAGCCCCTTTGGGAATGCACAGCTGAGGGTGACGTACGACCAGGTCGGCCCATGTTGCGATGTCAGCCAAACCATCCGGCAGGCCGAATTCCGACCGCAGCAGTCTATCGACTTGCCGCACGATATACCCGGCGAGTTCGCCGGGAGTGTAATAGACGCCGTTGTGCGACCGGCGTTGCTGATGATGCTGGCCAAGAAACGGTTCATAAAGGCCCGCCAACAACGCGGCGTCACCCGCGATGACCGGTTCGGTGTCGCTATCAACCGCTGGCGGCCAGGCGGTGACAGCATCGAAGAAACTGTCCGCAATGAGCGGGCTGGCAACGTCAGGCAGCAATGACTCGGCCCCTTGGTTCAGCTTGTTGGCCACCCGCGTCGCGGCCCGTCCACAGGCCACCGCCTGCGCGTACTGATCAATGAACTCTGAATCCGAAAGCTCTCTCTGCGTAGCCCGCGCTAGGGCATCGCGGAGGCGAAACAGACGTGTACGCTCGGAACCGAAACAGATGGCCCGCAAGTGCAATCTGGCTTGGTCAACCCAGGAAACGAATCCTCCGAGGCTCGTTGAGGTTTTATGCTGACGCGTTCGCGTTGCCACTGAACTAGGTTGCCTCCCTGCTACGAGCCACACAATCGGCCCACAAAATCGCGCCAATTGCCTGAATTGTGCTTTTTCTTGAATCTTGGTCGCGAATTGTAATCTATTTTTGCATTGCAGCCGATTTACGATCTGCGAGGCCGTTTCTGTCACCGAGGTCAGACGTTTCCAAATTCCTCTGGACCCGGCCGACAACACTCAAACTGACCATGTCGCTTTCGCGCGTGCTCTCGTCAGAATATTGAGAAAAAAGGGGTTCTTCAGAACAATTCGTGGGTGGAATTGGTTGTTCTTTTGAGGAGCGCGGTGGAGCCCCTCGGGACTCAGAACAACAAAGCCTGTTTTGTGTTTTGGGCGTTTAGGAGTTGGTCCGGCTCCGTCGTCCTTTCATCCG
>PVBE011859604.1_pt1 | contig 41010 bp, 34 predicted proteins | sample 1631181 | NCBI WGS metagenome assembly PVBE01 (sample SAMN08397723, study PRJNA350692) | Marine metagenome, whole genome shotgun sequencing project. | isolation source: water | place: Pacific Ocean | collected 2012-04 | reverse complement strand
TCTTAGCACCATATGTCGCTACCACGACTGGAAGTCACGGAAAGAACATTGCGTTAAAGTAGGTGTGCTGGGCGCGGAGGCCGACTCTCCAATGGTGCATTGTTGCCCGCTTCTTAGTGTGGTCCGGACCGCTATCGATGATAGTCACTGATGGGACAACCCGAGTTGTCACCTCGCATGAAAGAGTGAAAACACAGATTGCGGTTCCCCCAGCACATCTGAAATCATCTAGAGAGGAATCATCATGGCTCGCAAGCGCAATTCCAAGAGCGGTAAACGTCAGTCGCCTTTTCTGCACATTGTACATCCGGACTGCGCCGGCATTGACATCGGTGGGTCGTTTCATGTGGTGGCAGTCAGTCCGGATCGAGACGAGCAGCCGGTCAGGAAATTCGAGGCGTTCACAGACGATCTGGAACGACTGGCCGACTGGCTACACGCGTGTGAGGTGACGGTAGTCGCCATGGAATCAACCGGTGTGTATTGGATACCTCTGTATGAGATCCTTGATCGACGAGGTCTTGAGGTCCATCTGATCGATCCCCGCGCCACCAAACAGGTGAGTGGTCGTAAGTCCGACGTCCTCGATTGCCAATGGATCTGGCAGCTCATGAGCTACGGTCTGCTGTCGAGTGCATTCCGGCCTGCCGACGAGATCTGTGAGTTGCGTTCCTACACGCGTGTTCGCGCAATGTTAATCAACAATCAAACACGCTCCGTGCAGCACATGCAGAAAGCACTGGTACAAATGAACCTGACGTTGACAACGGTGCTCAGTGATATCACTGGCACTACGGGTATGCGCATCCTGCGGGCGATTATCGCCGGGGAACGTGACGGTGCGACATTAGCCAAGTTCCGGGACCCTCGAGTAAAAGCCGATGAGAGAACTGTTGCGCGCGCATTGACTGGCCATTGGCGCGAGGAGCATCTGTACGCGCTTGAGCAGGCGCTCGCCCATTACGACTTCCTGGAGCAGCAGATCCACGATTGCGATGAGCGTATCGTCAACGTGCTCTCAACGCTGTCGTTAACGCCCGATGCGAAGGTCCCGCCAGCTACAAAGCGATTCATCGGTGGACATCGAACTGCGAAACAGCGTCACGCGCTACGCGCTGCACTGTACCGCGTCTTCGGGGTCGACCTGACTGCGATCCCAACCATCGGACTTGAGACGGCACTCACGATCGCCGCCGAAGTCGGCACCGATTTATCTAGGTTCCCTGATAGCCAACACTTCTGTTCCTGGACGACCCTCGCCCCCGGAACCCGCATCAGCGGCGGTAAACCACTGCCGGGTCGCGCACCTCACATCGTCAATCGCGTCGGACAGGCACTGCGTATTGCCGCCACTCACGCCCGCAACAGCGACTCCTACATAGGAGCTGCCCACCGAGCACGATTGGCGAGAATGGAAAAGGCCACGGCCATAAAAGCCACAGCCCATCAGTTGGCCCGTTTGATCTATGCAATGCTCACCCACGGTCAAGCTTACGTCGAACAGGGCGTGACTACGTTCGAGAATGAACGACGCGAACGACAGATTCGAAACCTTCGACGCAATGCGCAGAAGCTCGGGATCGAGTTAAGGGAAGCTGCATGACGTTATCTGGCGTTATGTTCTATGAAAGGCGGTCTCTACATCGGCTCCAACACGTTCATGCAGATGCAGACCTCGGATTTCTCCTGGGCGCCATAGAGTACGGTTCGCACGCGCTCAGGTGAAACCCAGGGATACCGTTCCGATTCCCCGCTAATCAAACACGATTACGCTACGCGCGATATCACCTGTCTCGAGGACATCCATGGCGTCGTTGATCTGTTCCAGTTTGATTCGTTGCGAGATCAATTGATCGAGATGCAGCCTGCCCTGTAGATAAAACTCCACGTAGCGCGGCATGTCGACACGGAAGTGGTTCGACCCCATGCTGGAGCCCTGGATACACTTTTCCTGTAGGAATGCAGCGCCCGGTACGTTGACGGTCTGCGGCGGCGCAATCATGCCGATCACCGTGGCAGTGCCACCAGGGCGCAGCATTCCAAATGCCTGCTCGGCGGCGCTCTTTAGACCGATCGCCTCAAAACTGTAATGCACGCCGCCACCGGTCATCTCCTGGACAGCTGCCACCGGATCGGTCTCGCTGGCATTGACGACGTCGGTGGCGCCAAATTCACGTGCCAGCTTTAGCTTGGAATCCAGCATGTCAACGCCAATGATGCGTGCCGCGCCACCGATAAGGGCACCGTTGATGCAGGACAATCCAACGCCGCCGCAGCCAATAACCACAATAGTACTGCCGGGCTTGATGGCGGCTGTGTTGAGCACTGCACCGGTGCCTGTGGTGACGCCACACCCGATCAGTGCCGCCCGATCCAGCGGCATGTCCTCGCGGATTTTGACCAGTGAGTGTTCGTGGATCAGCATGTATTCCGCAAACGACCCGAGACGTGCAAATTGGCGCAGGTATTCGTCCCCTTTGTGCAGTCGCGGCGGCTCACTCGAAGCGCGGTTGACCTCGGGTTCCTGGCACAACACCATGCGTCCGGTAATGCAGTCTTCACAGTGACCACAGAATGTGGACAGGCAAGTGATGACGTGATCCCCTGGTTTGACGTAGGTAACGTCGCTGCCGACTCGATCGACAATTCCTGCCGACTCGTGACCCAGAACCATGGGAAAGCCAGCCGGCCAGGTACCGTTATAGAAATGCAAATCGCTATGGCATACTCCCGCAGCAGATACCTTTACCACGACCTCCTTTGACGTCGGCTCATCAATCTCAACATCTTCGATCTGCTGATCACGTACACCTCGCAGTACCGCAGCTTTCATGGCGTCACCTCATACATTAGTTTTCGTGCACCCTACTATACACCTGTGATTGGCCAAAGGCGCGCAGGCATTTAGAACCAGGCGATCAGGGAACAGTTGGAGAACTCAGATGATTCTCATCAGGTCCATGTTGAAACGGACCATTGGCTGTGGGGTCAAATCCTCTCCGCTTTAAACCACCTTCAGATTCTTGGCCCAGGGGCTCTCGTACACCTTCCTTGGAGATGCCGAGATTGTACATGTCGAATCTTTTCTCCTGCAGCACCCAACGTAGGCCTGCACCCGGCAGCTTCTTCACTTCGTCTGCGTCGTAATCCTTGACCATCAGGCTGGCGCGACAGTTGTAGGGGATTTTGTACGAGAGCCGGGTCGTTTCCCAGTCTGCTTTGAATTCAAGATTTCCCACTCATGCGCAGAAAAAATAGCCCCCTTTGTCTCGAAAGTCAATAGCAGGCTGAGGCCGTAAAACAGCCGCTTTCCACATATTGCGGTCATTATGAAACTAGCTGGCCATGATGAAGGGTGCGCACACTCAGGATGCTGTCGATTCCGTCTGCAGTTCCACAAATCTGCGGTAGTGTCCCCCTTCAATCGCCATCAATTCGTCGTGGCTGCCTTGCTCGCGGATGCTGCCTTCGTCCATGAATACGATCTTGTCGGCGTGGGCGATGGTGGATAGCCGATGGGCGATGATGATGACGAGCCGGTCCTTGGCAGCCTCGTGCAGAGACTGTACCAGGTACTCCTCGGTTTCCGGGTCCAGCGCCGAGGTGGGCTCGTCAAGGATCAGGATTTTCGCATCCCGCAGCATCCCGCGCGCGATCGCGATGCGTTGCTTCTGGCCGACGGAGAGCTTGCTGCTTGCGCCACCGCCGAGCTTGGTGTCATAGCCATCGGGAAGGGATGCGATGAAGTCGTGCACCCCTGCGATCTTCGCCACTCGCTCGACTTGCCTCTGACTCGCATCGGGTTTGCCGTAGCGAATGTTGTCGAGGATGGAATCCGAGAAGAGTTGCGTCTCCTGGAACACGTAGGTGACCTGGCTGCGCACGCTGTCGAGGGTGAGGTCGTTCACCGGGTGGTCGTCGATCCGCACCACGCCTTCGCTGGCGACGTGGAAGCGGGGAATCAGGTAGGCGAGGCTGGTTTTGCCGGCACCCGTCGGCCCGACGAAGGCGACGATCTGGCCCACATTCGCATCGAGGTCAACGTCGTTCAACGCACGCCGGCCGTCGGGGTAGACGAGACCCGCGCCGCGCATCGACACACCCTGTCGGATCGGCGGCAGGTGGATGCTGCCGAGATCGTCTTCGGCCGGCAGATCCATCATGGCGAATACGCGCCGCATGCCGGCTATGTTGTCCTGTAGTCTGACCCAGAGGAAGCCAAGGGACATGGCCGGGCCTCGCAGATATCCGAAATAGACGAACATCGCGACGAAGTCCCCAGGCGACATTTCGCCATCTATGATCTTGCTGACGATGTACAGCAGGAACAGCAATTGCACGGTCTTACCCAGGAAATCGCTCAATCGGCCGATGATGACCCACATCAACCGAATGGCACGGTATCTCCTGAAAGACTCCTCGCTGTCCCGAGCGAAACGCTCCTTTTCTTCCTTGTTTCCGCCGAGGCCCTGCACCGCCAGCACGTTGTCCATGCCTTCCTCGATCGTGCCCGTGGTGATCGCTCCCGCGGCGCGGGCCGCTTGACCGCGGCGGCGCACCGCCCGGGTAAAGAGACTGGAGAGGCCCGCCCAGATGGGGAGCATGGCTGCCGTCATCCAGAAGAGTTCAGGTGTGTCAGGATAGGCGCTCTGCACGGTCAGCATCGCCTGGACGTAGAGCAGGATCGACGTGAAAGGCGTCTGAGTGATCAGGTAGAAAATCTGAGTTGCTTCAACTGCGTCGTACATGACCCGGAATATCGAGTCGCCGATGCGCTGATCTTCCAGCTTGGTCATCGAGAGCGCGCCGATGCGACTGAAGAGCTGGCCGCGCAGCGTGTGGTTGAGTGCCTGAATGAGCCGGATGTCTATCTTGAACTCGATGTATCCGTAGATACCACCAGCTGTGCTGTGGCCACCGTGGAGTTGATTCTCAACCTGGGTCGCATAGTCGTGGCCCTGGGCCAGCCCCGCCTCCGTCTCGTCTTCGTAGCCTGTCGTATAGGAGCCGATCAACACCACCAGGGACAAGCCGATGGCGGCGAGCCAGAACAGGATCTCCATGACCGGCATGCCCTGCAGCGCCTCGATCAGTGGCAACATGTAGCCCGGATATCCCGTTGCCTCGGCCATTGGCTTGCCCAATATGACGTGATCGGTGAGGATCTTCACCGGCCACGGGATCAATGCCAGGGGCAGCGCGTAGGCGCCGTATCTGAGGAGGAACTTGGCAATGTAGCGCCACGCGAAGAAGCGGATGTACATTGCGCAGCGGCCGATGATACGCAGGGCTTCCCGATGACTGATGTCGGTATGCGTGTCGATTCCGCTGGAACGCGCGTCGAGATCAGTTCTGTTGTCCGCGTCGTAGGTTATCTCAGCCATGTTTCCCGAGCCGTCTGGTGGTGTCTGTTAGATTGGATTCCGCGTCGACGAAGGCTCGGTAACGGCCGCCCTCGCGTTGCATCAGCGAATCGTGATCGCCGCTCTCCACGATCCGGCCCTCGTCGAGATAGAGGATGTTATCGGCGCGGCGGATGGTGGAGATGCGGTGCGTTATCAGGAAGATGGCACGCCCCGCGGCCCCGGCTGCTCGCCCCCACTCGGCGAGAGCGGTCATAACGCGGTGTTCGGTTGCGGCATCCAGGGCAGCTGTCGGTTCGTCCAGAACCAGGATACCTGTGTCCCGCACCACTGCACGGGCGATGGAGAGACGCTGGCGCTGACCGGTGGAGAGCTTGCCGCCCCGATCGCTAAGAACTGTGTCGAGCCCGTTGGGCAGACCCGCCACGTATTCGTCCATCGCAGCGATGCGAACCGCTTCGCGCACCTGCTCTTCGCTGGCGTCCGGCGCGACGTAACGGATGTTGTCGCGCACCGACATGGCAAACAGTACGTTCTCCTGCAGGGCGATGGCTATGTTGCTGCGCAGCGTGTCCACCTGGTACTTGCGTACGTCTATGCCGTCGATTGCGATCGATCCGGCGTCCGTGTCGAACAGACGCAGCAGAAGTGCCATCACCGTGCTTTTTCCAGAGCCGGTGGGACCTATGATGGCTGTGATGGTGCCCGGCGTGGCGCTGAAGCTGATACCGTCGAGAACCGGGCGATCCGGTTGGTAGGCGAACCGCACGTTCTGGTAGCGGATTTCGTGTTCGAATCGGGTAAACGGCACGGCGTCAGGGTCATCTTTGACGCCCGGCTCGATGTCGAGAATGTCAAATACCCGGCGCAAGCCCATCGCCATGTCCTGCGCTGTCATCCAGCGCCGCAATAACAAGCGGATGTCGCCGCTGGATTCCCGGAACTGGTCTTTGGTCCAGTTGTAACTGGCGAGGTTCCAGACCACAAAGCTGAAGCCTGTCAGGGCGATCAGCTCCCTGGCGAACGTCTCGTCATTGCCGTTGGCCCACAACGCCATCAGGAATTCGCCGCCGATCATGAAGGTCGCGGCGACGGTGAACATGACGATGGTGACGAGCGCGATCAGCAGGCGCACGCGGTAGGCGGCGTTGAACGCGACGATCGAATCTTCTTCAAGGCGGCGCTGAGCGCGGCCCGCCGTGCCGAACGCCTTGATAAGCCGGATAGCGCTGAACGTCTCCTGAATCGTCGAAGTGACATCCGAAGTGGCAGCGCGATAGACGAGCGAGCGTGTACGCATGCGCGGCATGGCCCAGTGCGCCCACAATAGTGCCGGGACGACAAGGGTCCCAGCCATGAGTCCGAGCCACGGACTGAGCAGGGTCACCAGCGCAACGCAGGTGTAGTAGCTCATTATGGCCAGCGTAAGGCCGATCAGGTGGTCGATCACGGCGGTGACCACGGCGCTGTCCTGGTAGATGCGGTAGATCGAATCGCCGGTGCGATGATCGCTGTGGTAGCTGAGGGAGAGTTGATGCCAGCGTTCCAGCAATGCCAGGCGTAAGTCCTGATTGATACGCTGCATAATCCACATGTTGTAATACTCGCTGATAGCTCGGAGGAACAACTGGATCAGGAAGACGCCCATCGATATCGCCACGTACACCCACTTTAGCTCGTGGCGTTGCTCTCGGGTCAGCTCTGATATCGTATCCTTAGACCACTCGGGTAAACCCAACAGGTCTGCGAGACCTGGGGCGATCGGCTCGTTCTGCAGGAGGCTCTGATTCAAAAGGTCCGCGACAATCAGAGCCAGCATGAGAGCCAGGAATCGTTGCAGGAAGTTAATTGCGTAAAAGTAGACGAGGTGAGTGCCGCTGCGGATGCGGTAGTCGATGCGACCGTTCTCTTTGCGGTACTGGACGGTCCAGCCGATGATGCAGGCGATCGTCACCACCGCCGCGTAAATGCCGTCTGGATAGCCGTCGATGACGTAGGTCGCGACGACGTTGGCACCGATCGCCGCAACCAGAATGCCGAGCGTCGCCCAGCGTTGTCCCGTTGCGCCCGTGAATGCCATCAAACTCATGCAGACCGCCATTGCCGCAACGGGTGCGTAAAGGAGGTACATGGGCCAGGCGAGCGTCGCCGGCACGAAACCCAGTGTGGGACCGAGCATCGCCACCGCCGCCACCAAGAATGGTGCGTAGTCGAAACGGTAACCATCACCGGCAACGTTGTCGGCGACGCCTTCCTCGACGCCCTTGCCGGGGCGCCACCAGTGACCCAGAACCTGCGGCCTGATGTAGGGCCAGGAACGTAAGAATAGCGTCAGAACTTGTATGAAGCCGCTGTCGTCATCCTCGACGCGGCGGTCCCGCTCGGGTGGGATGTAGCCGTCGCCGAACATGGGTAGCGCACGGGCGCGAGCCCGATTGGCGGCGACGTCCGCTGTACCATTCACGTGCTGATCCACGCGCGCAGGCCCTGGCCGTCGGGCGTCCGGTGTGGAATCTCTTGCGTCAAACGAGTCTTCACTGGTTTCCCTTTCGAGGGCGCCGGCGGTCTTTGTGCCGCCTTGGTCACGAGATAGTATCAAAGTTGCCCAGCTGACGCGACAGCCGGCCGCCTCACTGATCGAGATCCGCCGGACGCGCCGAGTAGGATCCCAATCCCACGCGTGTACTTGATTGAAAATGATCTGGGTCTCGTACAGACGAACACTTCACTGGGTATTTCACAGCAAGCTGGTGCCGTTAGTGACAGCAGGTTGTGGGGCCTCTATACCAAAAAGCCTATCTACCTGGGCCAGTCCTAATGGTACACTTAGTCCCGTGTTAAAAGGGGAGGAAACTGTCAATGAAGCACAGGTAATTCAGCGTCAATCCACTGATTCAATCACTAACCAGTGTCCATCCAGAAATAGGTGTTTTGGGCGAAGTCAATGCGACAAGGCAAAAAAGTTTGCTGTAAAAACAATAACTTGAGATGGGCACCCGAAGCCCGGACTTCAAATACGGATGGGCACTAACTACTACGAGGAGTGATTTACCATGGCCAAAGGCAGAGACAAGCGGAAAGTGAATGATCGCACTAAAGCCCAGCGATCGCTTAAAGAGAAACGTAAAGCCAAGAGGGAGAAGTCAAAAAGTTAGCCCACCGGTGCCAGCCCCTGGGGCTGGCACTTTTCCGTTCTAATGGACCTCAAGAAAACTGTTTTAGATTCCCACGACCTGATTAAGCCGGACCAAGGAGAGTATCCAATGCACAAGCCGTTGACTCAAATCATCATCATGGGAGTCCTGATGGGGGCAGTGAGCCTGGTCACCGCAGGGGAAGCGAACAGTGCGTCCAGTCAGGCTCGGCCCGCCGGTTCGCTGTTTTCAGTAGATGGGGGCAGGGTGACGGTGAATCCGCAAGCCAATGCGGACAGAAATGCCTACTTCGGTGACCTGCATGTGCACACCACCTACTCCTTTGACGCCTTTGCCTTCGGAACGCTGGCCACACCATACGATGCCTATCGGTTTGCCCGTGGCGCGGCGATCAAACACCCGGCGGGATTCGACGTGCAGTTACGTGAGCCACTGGATTTCTATGCCGTGACCGACCACGCCATGTTCCTGGGAGTGGTTGCCGAGGCGGCTGATCCATCTACCGAACTGGCGAAACTGGCGGCATACAAACCACTGCATAACCTCAATGCGCCGGAAAACCTCAATGTTGGCAGTATCCCCAGTCGTGGTCGTGCATTTTCCACGTTTATTCCTACGACCATCAGCGGCCTTAGCGACGGCAGCATCCAAATGGAGAAGATCCTCGATGTCACCCGTGCTGCCTGGCACGACATCGTCAATGCCGCAGAGCAGCACAACGAACCGGGGAAATTCACAACCTTTATTGCCTACGAATACACCACCTCATCCAGCGATCGGGGTAATCTGCACCGAAATGTGATCTTCCGTGGGGCGGACAAGGTGCCCTCCGTTCCCTTCTCGAGATTTCACTCGCAGAATCCGGAAGGGCTGTGGCGTTGGATGGACGATCTCCGCGAGCAGGGCATCGAGAGCCTGGCGATTCCACACAACTCCAACGGCTCCAACGGTCAGATGTTCAAGCTGACGGACTGGGCCGGCAACCCCATGGACGATGACTATGCTGAGCGCCGTATGAGAAATGAACCCCTGGTTGAAATTACTCAGGTCAAGGGTACTTCCGATACGCACCCGGTCCTCTCACCGAACGATGAATGGGCGGATTTTGAAATCATGCCATATCGTATCGCCACCAGGTTGTTTAGTGAACCGGTCGGCAGTTATGTGCGCGAGGCGTATCAAAACGGTCTGGCCATGGAAGAACAAGGCATCAGTAACCCCTACAAGTTTGGTCTGGTCGGCGCCAGCGACACCCATACAGCGGCCATATCCGAAGATGAATCCAACTTCTTTGCGAAAATCGGTGTTCTCGACAGCACCAGCGTGTTGCGCGGTTCGGTTCCCCTTCCGCCGGAACAGGCAGCAGCCAGGCGGGCGGCCGGCGCCCAGAATCTGAAAACAAGTGGAGAAGCAGACTATCTTGACGGCGCCAGACAAACCTGGGGAGCCTCAGGGCTTGCGGCTGTTTGGGCAGAGGAAAACACCCGTGAGGCCATCTACGATGCTTTTCGCAGAAAGGAGACCTTTGCCACCAGTGGCCCGCGCATTCGCGTGCGTTTCTTCGCCGGTTACGGATTTGATGACTCCCTGCTGGCGGATCGGGAATTGGTAACCAAGGCGTATGCCAACGGGGTTACTATGGGGAGTGATCTGCAATCGCGACAAGACGCTAAGCCGGGATTTCTGGTCTGGGCGATGCGCGATGCTAACAGCGCTGCTCTGCAGCGTATTCAAGTCGTCAAGGGATACAGTGCCGATGGTGAGAGCTTGGAGCGGGTCTACGACATCGCCTGTTCCGACGGGCTGAGCGTGGATCGCCGAACCCATCGCTGCCCGGATAATGGTGCAGAGGTCAACCTTGCAGATTGTTCCATCACTGCTAACGTCGGCAGTGCGGAATTGAAAGCGTATTGGCAGGATCCCGATTTCGATGCGAATCAACGAGCCTTCTATTACGTGCGGGCGCTGGAAAATCCGACCTGTCGCTGGTCCACTTGGGACGCAGTCAGAGCAGGGGTCGCACCGAGGCCGGACCTGAAGAAGACCATTCAGGAACGCGCCTGGTCATCACCCATCTGGTACGTGCCTCAGTCGTAAAGGGATTCATGCCCGCTGGCAGTGACAAAAGACACAACGACAGCGACGGATTTTCTCTAGGGCCTCGTATAAGCCTATTTCAGATGGATCAATTCATGAAACGATCAATAGTCGGGCTAATTCTGCCCATCATTTTTCTTCCCGGTTGTGCGACGCTGTAGGACAAGGCACCTGAAGCCGTCGAGCTCACAGGCATATGGCGACTGGACACCGAGTATAGCGATGCCCCGGCGCAACTGATGGCCTCGGCGGGCCCTGGTGGCGGAATGAAAAGTCGCAAGGGATCGCGGGGAGGTATGGGTTCTGGAGGCCGTAGTATGGGTTCTGGACGTGGCGGCATGGGTTCCGGACGTGGCGGTATCGGTTCCGGTCGTGGCAGTGCGGGTTCGGGTCCCGGCATGGGGTCAGGACGGGGTCGCGGTGCCGGCGGCATGCGACTGATGCGTGGTGTTCTGGCTGAACTGGAAAGCCCGGCACTGGATATCGTGCAGCGAGACGAATCGACTCTAATCGAATATGAGCATGGCAAGATCGAGGTCTATCGTTGGGGCGAGGCAAGAAAAGGCAATCGAACCATTGAATCCGGTTGGAAGAAAGACACCTTTGTATTGAAGCTTGGGCGCGGAAAAGGTCCAGCGCTGAAGAGGGTTTTCAGTGTGTCTGAAGATGGCAACACACTAACGGCTACGACCAGCATCAGCAAGGTCGCGATCACGCAGCTTTACAGGCTGGATCAAGAGGCAGCCGGAGAGGCGCGCTTCGAGTAGTGCCGAGCTCCGTCACGTCACCTTCTCAATCTTCCTGACGGTCGTGTTGAGGTATAATAGGATCTCAGACAGCGGCTTGTGTCAGGCACAGGTGTACTTGTGGAGAAATCATCGGCAGTGTTGGGCGTCTCTGACCATAGCGGCTGGGCAATCTTTGTCTGTGTCGCGGCGAAGCAGAGTAAACCTGTTGTACTTGATCGCCGTCGAGTGGAGTTGCTCGATGCCGGATTACCGAAACAACCTTATCACCACGATGCTGCCGACCTTGACATCGCCGCGGCCCAGAAGCTGATTCAGTCTGTCAAAGAGTCAGCCGTAACGAATGCGGTGAGGCACGTAAGGCAGCTCCAGCTGGACTTGGGATCTGAATGTGACCTCGTTGCCATGACGGTTCGTGCGGATCCGGAACGTAAGCTCCCGGAGACGGTAGCAGAGATTCTGCGTCACCATCCTTCGGTGCACGCGGCCGATGGTATTCTCTATCGTGAGGCACTTCGACAAGCCGGCAGTATACAGCGGATGAATGTTGCTTCATTTCCGCGCAAGAAGACAATGGATCACTTTGCCGACACGTTAGGAACGGACGTGGATCGTTTGAATGTCCTGCTGAAAGAGATAGGCAAAGCCCTTGGTCCGCCCTGGCAGATGGATCACAAGGTTGCGGCATCTGCGGCCATGACTGTTCTGTATGACTATGACAGACTGGATCTTCTAACGAGCTAGATGCAGTCGGGTTGCGGGCCTATGGCGAGCCTATCTCCCCAGGAATTTGGGTTCACGACGCTCGCCGAATGCAGTAAATCCTTCGATCGCATCTTTCGACCGCAGCAGTTCACTTTGCTGTGTCCATTCCAACACTAATTGCTGATCCAGATTATTGTGCAGGCTCTGAATGATGGACCTTCTGGTATAGGTATAGGCAAGTGGGGGACCGCTGGCAATGGTGCGTGCATAGGCGATGGTTTCTTCCATCAGCGCGTCGTGGGGAACGACTCGATTCACCAAGCCAACTTCCAGCGCCTCTTCCGCATTGAGCAATTCACCGGAATAGATCAACTCAAATGCCTTGGGAATGCCGACCAGTTTTGGCAACCAGTAGCTGGTTCCATAGTCCGGCCCCACACCGCGCTTGATGAATATGGTGCCCATGCGCGCTTGCTCGGATGCAATACGGATATCCATGCTGAGGGAAATGCCGAAGCCAGCCCCGGCGGCTGCGCCATTGATAGCACCTATGAGCGGCACATGAGAATTTGCTAACGCTTCAACCAGAGCCGCGGGACCGTGCTTGTCGACGATTACAGAACGACCCGGTGCGGCCGGGCCGCTACCGGCGGGACCGCCGGTACTCAGGTCAGCACCGGCACAGAAGCCTCTACCACTTCCTGTCAGTACAATCACTTTGATGGCGTCGTTGCGTTGCGTTTCCATCAGCGCACTTTGAATCCCCTCTGCGATTCCCGGATTGAGCGCATTCATCTTATCCGGCCTGTTCAAGGTGAGAATCAAGATGCCATCGTCTGTCAATTCACGTAATACGTCAGTTTCGCTCATTCTGTTCTCCTTGGTGGCGCGACTTGGACAGCATCCTCAAAGGGAAGGATCATACAGATATCCCTTGTTCAAAGTAAATTACTTTCTGGTCGCATGGATGGCCTCTGCAGGCAAGGTCGGTGGATTGGAAATGACTCGTTTGTTAAGCTCTGTTGCCTCAACCTGAAGGAAGCACCTTTGGGTAGGCAGCGACCAACGTCTGTAACGAAGGAGAGGCCAATGACCGATACAGTCACTGTGAATGCGGATGAATTGCGGGAAGAGGTCAAACAGAAATATCGGGAAGTTGCCCTGAATCCCGAGGGCAGCTTCCACTTTCACACCGGGCGTCCTTTGGCGGAGCGTCTTGGCTACGATATGGCGGTCGTCGCGAAGTTGCCCGACGTTGCCGTTGAGTCTTTTGCAGGGGTGGCCAATCCCTTCTCGATGGCGGAATTACAGCCGGGGACGCGGGTAGTGGATGCAGGCTCGGGTGCCGGCTTTGACTCATTCGTGGCAGCATCCAAAGTGGGGCCGGCAGGGTTGGTGATCGGCATCGATATGACCGATGAGATGCTGGACAAATCACGGCTCACCACAGCCGGCCTGGGTCTCGACCATGTCGAATTCCGCAAGGGCTTGTTGGAGGCGATGCCGGTCGAGGATGGTTGGGCAGACGTGGTGATCAGCAATGGCGTGATCAACCTCTGTGCCGACAAACCTGCAGTGTTCGAGGAGATCCTGCGCGTCCTGAAACCCGGCGGTCGGTTACAGTTTGCTGATATTGCCAACGGTGCACCGGTGCCGGAGGCCGCCGCTGCTAACGTCGATCTCTGGACCGCGTGAATTGCCGGAGGTCTGCCGTGCGCAGAATGGACAAAGATGATGCAACACTGCGGCTTCGTGGACCCCGAGGTTGGCCCACGCGTCGATACCTTCGGTGGGGCGGGTGGCGAGGAGAAGGCACGCAAGTTCGAAGTGTTTGGATATGGGTTCCTGGCGTTTAAACCCATGGCTTAGATTCTCTTCCCACACCGGCAGGACCCGTCAAACTATGCAATCGCGTTTACATGGAGGAGAACCCAATGAGCAAGTCGGATGACGGAATCTCACGGCGGCAGCTGATGAAAGGTGCTGCGGCGACGGCTACTGCGATTTTCGCGCAGAGCGTTTCACGGGGCGTGGCTGGCGCCACGGGAAAGACAGCGGCGAACGACACGGTCAATGTGGCGGCCATCGGTGCCGGCTTTATGGGCGGCGCCGATATTCGATCTGCGGACAGGGCCGGTGCGAAGATCGTTGCACTGTGCGACGTGGACCAGGAACGTGCCGCGCCTGTCTACAGGGACTTTCCGAACGCGACGCGCTACACGGACTTCCGTCGCCTACTGGATAGTGAGACGAATATCGACGCAGTCATCATCGCAACGCCCGATCACAGCCACGCGACGATCGCCATGGCCGCGATGCAACGCGGTAAGCACGTCTACTGCGAAAAGCCACTCGCCCACACCATGTATGAAACGCGCATGTTGACCGAGGCTGCACGGGAACACGGCGTGGCTACCCAATTGGGGAACCAGGGTCACTCATTTAAGGCCATCCGCGAGTTTCGCGACTGCATTCGATCCGGCGCGATCGGGGAGGTCCGCGAAGTGCACGCGGTGCAAGCCGCGTTTGGGTATAGCCGCATAGGCGACCTGGCGCGCATCGATGACGACCATCCAGTGCCCAAGACACTGGACTGGGATCTGTGGCTTGGCCCTGCGCCGTATCGCAAGTACAACCCGCGCTACGTTCCGTCCAATTGGCGTGGGTGGCGACAGTTCGGATCGGGAAATATGGGAGATTTTGTCTGTCACATTGTCGATCCTGTGTTCTGGGCATTGGATCTCGGTGCGCCCATTTCAGTCGTTGCAGAGGCAGAAGGATACGATCCGCAAAAGCACAGCGAAACCTTTCCAGCGTCTTCGAAAGTTCGCTTTGAATTTCCGTCACGCGGCAGGCGACCGGCGGTCACGCTGTATTGGTACGACGGCGATCGTTACGCGCCTCCCCGTCCCGAGGAATTAATGGAAGGGGAAGAGTCGATCCCGGATCCCGGCTGGGTCGCAGGCAAGCCGGTCGGAGCGCTGGTGATCGGGGAGAAGGGCAAAATCGTGTACGGGTCCCATGGCGCCAGGGGTTGGCGCATCATCCCCGAGTCCGGGATGAAGCGCTATTTGGGAGGTCGCCCGGTGGATTACGAGCAGAGCGGTCCGGGTCTGCCGGACAACGTCGCGCACCTTGCCGACTGGCTGCAGGCGTGCAAGGGAGGCGATCCGGCCGGCTCCAACTTCGACTATGGCGGGCCGCTGACGGAAATCGCGGCGCTTGGTGACATCGCGTTGCGCATGCTGGGTACGGAGCTTGAGTGGGATGCCGCGCACATGATGTTTCCCAATCAACCCCGAGCGAATCAGTATCTCCATTCACGCTATCGTGATGGTTGGACACTGTAAATACCGATCCCGTGTGGCAGTCACACAGGCACGGCGGACAGGCGCGTGAACGAACAGATTAGCATCGAACAACGTCCTGGCAGCGTCGCCCCGGCAGAGCGGAACTTTCAGTGGCCCGAAGCATCGGCGCAGCAGGTGGGACTGGACGCGGCGAATCTCGAAGCAGCGGCACGACTCGCTGCCGATAACGCATCTGACAGTCTGCTTGTGATTCGTAACGGCGCTCTGGTGCTGGAGCGGTATTGGCATGGCAAAACCGCATCGGATCTTCAACAGACCTATTCGGGTACCAAGTCGCTGTTCTCGCTGCTCGTGGGACGGGCGATCGCGCGTGGCTATGTGCGCGATCTCGAACAATCCGTGCGGGAAATTGTGCCTGAAATGCCGACCCGGCACAGCGCGCTCACGTTCCGCAATGTGCTGGCCATGCAATCGGGGATGAAGAACTCACCCGAGATCGAAGCCCTTGGACGAACCGGTATGACGCAACTCGGTATTGCGTTGGATCGAGATATCGTGGCCGAGCCTTTCCAGCGGTATTACTACAACAACGCAGCCTATCGATTACTGTTCACCGCGCTGGAGCGGGTCTCCGCCATGACCCTTGAAGAACTGACCGCCGGCGAGGTGTTTGGGCCGCTGTCGTTCGAAGGGGCGTATTGGGTGCGGCTCTATGCGGTCAGCGATGCCGGCGAACATTTTACCGGCTATCAGTCGATTCGTATGGCGCCGCGTGACTTTGCCAAATCGGCCCAAGTGATCGTCGCCAAAGGCATGTGGAACGGGCAGCGTTTTCTGCCTGCGAAGTACGTCGAATCGCTCATACGAGCTCCGGCTGCTGAGGTCAATCCATCATTCGGGCTATTCCATCACCTGAACGCCGGTAGTTACTACCGTAACTTCGCCGTGCCTGATCGGATCGAGCGCCAGCTGGTACCGGGAGCCCCGCCGGATACGTTCCTGATGTTCAGCTCCGGCGGGCAGGTCGTTGCCGGCGTTCCGAGTCTGGCACTGGTGATCGTGCGCACCGGATCGAATGCAGGGTCGATCTACGAGGAGGACAACTATATCGCCCGATTGATAGCAGGCGTTTGCCGGGCTGCCCACTGAGTCTGCCTAACACTACTTGCAAGGGGCGCGAAAGTGGCAGTGCCAGGAAGCATCATCCCCACTGCATACCACTCCAGAAAGCCTTCCCCCATGAGGTTTCTTTATCCCCCCATTCATCACACAGGCGAGCCATTTCCCGGCGCAGGTCATCGACCTGTTGTTCATGACCAGGCTCGGCGGCGAGATTCGATATTTCCCAGGGATCCTTATCGAGGTCAAACAATTGTGTCATGTTGTTTTGGCCGTCGACGACATACTCAACCAGTTTGTGTTGACGGGTCTTTACAGCTCGCTGTGAATCGCTGTAGGCAAAGTACATTGTTTCGCGAATCGCCTTTCCTGGATCGCCCATTGCCTTGACTAGACTTTCGCCTTCAACCGTATCCGGCGTGTCGATTCCCGTCAGGTCACAGAGCGTCGGGAAAACATCGAAGAGGTATACATAAGCATCCGACCGGCTTCCCTGGGGCACGCCCGGACCGGCAAAGATAAGCGGCACGCGTACACTGTGCTCGTAACAGTTCTGTTTTCCGAACAGGCCGTGTTGTCCCACTGCTAAACCGTTATCACCGGCGAAAACTATGATGGTCTCGTCAAGTATGCCTTTGCTCTCCAATGCATCGACGACGCGACTGAGTTCGTAGTCGAGGTGCGTGATCATTCCGTAATACTCGGCTATGTGTCGTCGAGTCTCCATCGGTTCCCGAGGAAAGCTGGCGAGTTCCTCATCGCGAATGTGCAGGCTGCCGTTGTCGAAGGAGTGCCCTCCGGTGAAGTTGCGCGGCAGTGTGATCCTGTCAGGATCATACATGTTCAGAAAACGTTCGGGCATGGTGCGTGGATCATAGGGTGCCAGGAATGACAGGTATGCGAAGAACGGTTTGTCATCATCATACTCAGCGATAAATTTCACGGTTGCATCGGCCAGTATTTCACTTGAGTGCACGCCGGCATGAACATGATCCGCCGGCAGCATACTGACTCGATTCGACTTGGTGGGCTCTCGGCACAGGGCAAGCCTGCTGTCGTACCTTCCGGTTGGATCAAAGTGGTAGACGGGTACGTTCCAGTGATCAGCCATGCCGCCGAACATAATCTCATCACCGTCGGTGAAGCTGCGCTGGTATGATGCGCGACCGTTGTGCCACTTGCCGGATCCGAACGTTCGGTAGCCATTGTTCTGCAAGGTTTCACCCAGCATCCGGTGCTCATTGGGGATGCTCTCCCCGGCGCCTTCGATGTGAAACAGTGTTCTACCGGTGTGCAGCATGGCACGGCTGGGCATGCAAACGGCACCGCTGGTTCCGCAGGGTATATGTGCGTGCGTAAATAGCGTCCCACGCGCCGCCAGCTTGTCGATGTTGGGCGTGCGCACATCTTCGATACCGAGTGCATCAATGGCGCTGAATCGCTGATCGTCGGTAAAAAAGAATACGATATTCGGTTTGTTGTCAGGCATGGCTACTGGTTTCCTTTCAATACAAAAGACTTTATCAATATGTATGATCAAGATCCATAGCGATAGAGCAGACTCTTCCGGAACTGCTGTAAACCTGTCGTCGCAAATCAGATGAACGTACCTCTAAAACGATACATCGATCTGCTGGGCGAATACATGCTGCCGCAACGCTGGTTGGTGGCTGGCCTCGCCGTGGGGCTATTTGCCAACATTGCTCTACAGCTCGTGAACCCCCAGATCCTGCGCTACTTCATCGATACTGCTGTTGATACCTCAGCAGATGCACCGCCGCTCAGCGCAATCACGTACGCTGCCATCGCGTTCTTGTCAGTTGCAATTCTTGTGCATCTTATTTCCATCGTCACTTCCTATCTCGGTGGCAGCATTGCCTGGAATGCAACCAATGCACTGCGGGAAGACCTCGCTTCCCACTGTCTTCGCTTCGACATGTCGTTTCACAAGTCGCGAACGCCAGGGGAGCTGATTCAGAGGATCGATGGTGACGTTGGCGTGCTGGGCAACTATTTCTCCACCTTCTTGATCACGATTATTGGCAACGTCATCCTGCTCGCCGGATCCCTTAGTGTCCTCTACGTTGAGAAGCTGATGGTCGGCCTGGTGCTGACGGTAAGTTCCGTCGTCATGCTCTCGATTGTCTACAGCATGCGGTCCATTGCCGTGCAGCAGAACGTCGCCTTGTTTCAGTCGTTCAGCGAATTGTATGGATTCATAGAGGAACGTCTCTCCGGTAAAGAGGACGTTCGAGCATCCGGTGCAACTGCCTACGTGCTCCGACGCCTTTACGAACTCGTTCGCAATGTGTACCGCAAGACGCTGTCCAGCGGCTACAGGAGCATCCTGATCCAATGGACGATGATGACCAGCTTTGCGCTCAATCACGCCATTGCTCTGGCCCTCGGCGCATATCTCTTCCTTACCGATCAGATCACACTCGGTACCGTCTTCATGATCATCCAGTACATCCGGCTTCTTCAAGGTCCGCTGATCTCCATCACCGGGCAGGTTCAGGCGCTGCAGCAGTTCCGCGCCAGCGTGGAAAGGGTCGAGGAACTGTTCGGTACCAAAAATGCGATCACGGATGGTGAAGGACCGGATTTGCCCGGGGGACCACTGTCGGTAGCATTCGAGCACGTGGACTTCTCATATGGGGAGGACGATGACACCCTCAAGGATGTGTCCTTTGCCCTCGAGTCCGGAAAAGTCCTCGGCTTGCTAGGCAAGACCGGTAGCGGCAAAACAACCTTAGCGCGTATGTTGTTTCGGTTCTACGATCCCAAGTCGGGGCATATTCGTCTTGCCGGGAATCCCATCAAGGAGTGTCCTCTCAATAATCTGCGTTCCAGGATCGGCATGGTCACTCAGGATGTGCAGCTCTTCCGGGCCAGCGTGCGGGATAATCTGACGTTCTTTGATCCGACTGTACCGGACGAGGCCATCCTGCAGGCAATCGCTAAGCTTGGGCTGACGAGTTGGCTCGAGGCGCTGCCGGATGGCTTGAACACCAAACTCGGGTCAAGTGACCTCGGGTTATCGGGCGGCGAAGCGCAACTACTGGCGTTCACCCGAGTTTTCCTCAGCAAGCCGGGCCTCATCATCCTTGACGAGGCATCCTCAAGGCTCGATCCCGCCACCGAAGAGCTGATGGAAAGGGCCATGGACGAACTGCTTGCCGATCAGACTGCCATCGTCATCGCCCATCGACTCGAGACCGTGAAACGGGCAGATGACATCATCATCCTCGACGATGGCCTGATTGCCGAGATCGGTGCTCGTCGGGACCTGGAGCGGGACGAAGGATCGAGATTCAGCAGATTGCTGAAAATGGGGCTCACCGAGGGCACGACGTGAACAGCAAGAGACTGGTACTCCGGCTTGCCGGACATGCCAAGGGGACTTACCTCATTCTGCTGCTTATCTTTCCAGTGATGTCGATCCCGGATGCGATGACAGGCCTGGTTGCCAAGGGAGTATTCGACATCCTGCAAGGGGCCGAGACCATTTCCGCCGTCTCCGACAGACTGTCACTTGCGGTCGGCAGTACCCGTTCCGAGCGCATCGACCTGACCTTCCTGCTGGTGGGATTTCTGTTTGCGCTGCATCTGATCCATGCCATACCGTACTTTGCAGGTTATTACTGGTTTGTCCGTCTGCGCATGGTGATCAACTCCCTGCTCATGCGGAATATGCTGGGCAGTGTATACCGTAGACCCGGTGCCGAAGGCCTGCCCAGCTCCCCGGGTGAAGCCATCAGCAGGTTTCGAGGCGATACCGAGCAAGTGGCAGGATTCATCTTGAGTTCCCAACAGGTTGCCGCCGGTCTGCTTGTCGGTATAGCAGCATTGATGATGCTCATGACCGTTGACGTCATGCTGACATTGATCGTATTCCTGCCCCTTCTGGTAGTGGTCACTGCGGCGCAGGTGGCTTCAGCCAGGGTGCAGAAGTACCGCCGTGCCAGCCGTGAAACCACCGGCGATGTGACCGGGGTGATCGGTGAAGTGTTTGGGGCCGTACAGGCCGTGCCGGTAGCAGGTGCGCAAGACAGGGTGATCAGCCACTTCCGCAGGTTCAATGAAGCGCGTCGTCGGGCAGGGCTCAAGGATCTTCTTTTCGGCAATATCTTGGGTGCAGTATTCGGTGGTGTCTCGACCATCGGTCTCGGCATGGTGCACCTGTTAGTAGGTCGGGAGATGAGGACTGGAGCCTTCAGCGCCGGTGACTTTGCCATGTACCAGTACTACCTTGGTTGGATTATGGGGATCCCGGCGTCCCTGGGTTCGTTTCTGATCGGCGCCCAACAGGTCCATGTTTCCATCGAGCGTATGACAGAAATGCTGAGGGACGAGCCGGCAGAAACGCTGGCTGCGGGCGGATCCACATATTTGTGGGGCGATTTCCCAACGATACCCTTGGTCGAGAAACGACCCGAAGACCGCTTGCAGCAACTCGACGTCTCCGGATTGACCTGCCGGTTCGCGACAAATGATAAGGGCATCGCTGACGTCGATCTCAGCATCAAGCGGGGTTCGTTTGTCGTGGTGACCGGGAGAGTAGGCTCCGGCAAGTCCACCCTATTGCGAGCCATACTCGGATTGTTACCGAAGCAGAAGGGAGAAATCAGGTGGAACAACGAACTGATTGAGGCGCCTGACAATTTCTTTGTGCCGCCGCGCTCGGCCTATGTGCCTCAGGTCCCGCAGTTGTACAGCGACACGCTAAAGAACAACATCCTCATGGGGCTGCCGGAGGACAAGGTGGACATCCCCCTTGCACTATGGCGCGCAGCGCTGGAAGAGGTCGAAGAGCTATTGGAAAACGGTCTCGACACGCTGGTGGGTCCGCGTGGCGTTAAACTCTCGGGCGGACAGATGCAACGGGCGGCAGCGGCCAGGATGTTCGTTCGCGATGCGGAGTTGCTTGTATTTGACGATCTTTCCAGTGCGCTAGACGTCGATACCGAGCGAAAACTATGGGCGCGGATGTTTGAGAACCGCGACAACACCTGCCTGGTGGTGTCGCATCGGCCCTCGGTTTTGCGAGATGCGGATTACATCATCGTTATGAAAGACGGCAGGGTCGACGCTGCCGGGCCCCTCGATGAATTGCTGCAGACGAGCGACGAGCTCAACCGTATCTGGTCAGGCGAATATTCCTAGAATGTCACTTTCGGGCTATGTCTGTGTCACCTTGGCGCTGTCAATTTTCGCGCTATGCATGTGTCACTTGCGGGCTATGTAGTAGTAGTTGAAGACGTCACCGTCAATCTGCTCCACATCCACGTTGGTAAATCCGGCGTCAGCCAGCATCTTGCAGGCCAGCTCTTTGCCCCACACGGTTCCGAGCCCTTCGCCGCCGAGGGCAAGCGACACCGTCATGCAGTGCATGGTGGACATTGTGTAAAGGAACGGAGCAAAGGGGTGTTGAATGTTTTCGTGCAGGTGGCTCGAAGCTGCAATGTCTTGCATAAGGAACACGCCACCATCGGCCAGTGCCTTGGCGATATTTGACAGCACGGCGGCGGGATTGGCCTGATCGTGAATGGCATCGAACGCGGTGATAAAATCGAACTGAGCGTTGTTGGGGAAGGTCGTGACATCCTGGACTTCGAACGAGATATTGCTGATCCCTCGGCGCGTTACTTCGGCCGTTGCATTGCCAACCGCTTCTTCTGAAAAGTCGTAGCCCGTGAAGCGACTGTTGGGAAACCGTTCTGCCATCACGTTCAAAGCACGTCCGCTGCCGCACCCCACATCCAATACGCTGATGCCCGATCCCAACCGCTCGATAAGGCCGGCAACCATGGGAAGGGTCACGTCGAGCAGCGCACCGCAGACCGTCTCGCCGCTCAACTCAGCCATGATCTCGTGGAAGCGGCCGAACTCGGAGTAGGGCACGCCACCACCGTTCTGGAAGCTTTCGACGATGCCATCCTCGACCGTCCCCATCAGCGGCAGGAACTGAATGGCATTTGCCAGGTTGGCGGGGCCTGCCGCCCGCGTGAGGGACTGCGCGTGCTCCCGGGGCAGGTAGTAGCTGCTCGCCTTCGGGTCGTGCAGGATTACGCCGCCCGTCACCATGGCGCCCAGCCATTCGCGCACGTACCGCTCGTTGAGCCCGGCAGCTTCGGCGATTTGCGGGCTGGAGGCATGCTGCATGGTTGCCATGGAGTCGAACAAGCCGGTGCGGTGGCCGATGCTTGTCATGATGGCCAGTGCAGCGCCGTTAAGCACACCGACCATTTTGTCCGCAAATTCCTCGGTTTTTGTTTGGTCTACACTCTTTTCGATGTTGCTCATGGATTCTTCCTCAGGGTATGGAACAGCGTGCGTTATGTCTCGACATCTACGGCCTTTCCCTTCTGGGATGAACGAACGACCGCATCCAGCACCCGTTCTGTTTTGAAGGCTTCTTCAAAACTTGGTACGGGTGTTTCCTTGTTCGTAATGCACTCAACAAAGTGGTTCACCTCGTTCTGGAATTCTCTGCCTCGGGCACCATAGCGATTGGGGATGTTGAGCTCGACCCAACCGGCGTGCCGGGCCGGTCCATCTTGTGTAGAGTGCAGCACACGGCCATCGACATTGTCGTAGCTGACAGCGCCCTTTTCGGCATCGATCTCTATGCGCCAATAATCCGGATGACCGGTTGCATTACGGGGGGCCTCAAACACACCCATCGCGCCGCTCTCGAACTCCGCGCCAAACATGCAGGCATCATCGACATCGACTTTCTGCTTCTTACGAGAACCGGTCATGGTAGGCCGCTCTGATGTAAACGTCTTCATCATCCCATTAACGCGGGTGATCGTGTCTCCCATAATGAACTGGGCGAGATCTGTGATATGTGAGCCGAGAACGCCGAGAACGCCGCTGCCTGTTCTATTCTGCTCTAACCGCCATACGATAGGTGTGTTGGGATTGCTGAGCCAACTTTGCAGATAACACGCCCGGATGTGGAACACCCGACCCAGGTCCTCTCTACGCAGGAGGTCATAAGGGAACGGGAACCCTTGAAAAAACGCTTTGTATACCCCGTCATCGTCCTGACCTTCGATTTGCGGGCAGCAACCACCATGGCCTTGGCATCGGCGATACTGGCGGACATCGGTTTCTCGCATAGGACGTGCTTACCAGCTTTAATGGCGTCGATGGAGATGGGTGCATGTACGTCGTTTGGCGTGCAGACGGTTACAGCGTCCAGACCCCCCATTGCCAACAGGTCATGGTGGTTCGAAAAAATCGGCGCGTCGATACCGTGTCTATCGGAAAACGACTCCGCCGCACCTTGCGCGATATCTGCAAGTGCTACGATCTCAACATTTGGAATTGCGCTGCAGGCAAACGCGTGCGCGTTCGCGATACTCCCCGTACCGATGATACCGATACGGACTTTCTTGTCTTTCCGGGAACCAGCCATTTCATGCGCCTCGCTTGTGTTTAGGTCTGATTACTGGTTGATGATCGTGAAGATCCCTGGCAATGCATTTCAGTACGCATCAAACGCCACCTTTCCTGTGAAATTTTCCACGTGTCCCACTCCTGATCGTTGGATGAGTCAATCCCTTGCGAGCTTGCGCGCAAATGATGCCGATTGAACCGAGACACAGGCAGTCCGGTGTCATGCAGGTGAACAGATCTCGGACGTGAATAAAACACGTTTGTTCCGGAGTGTCAAAAGCACGCATTATTGATTCAGTCTGCCCGTTAGCCTAACGACCTAAACAACACTGCAACCAGTTGAAGGCTGTTCGATGCTGAGACTTGCGGCAGTTTGAAATATTCTGAATTAGTCGTGGGTCTATAGAAACAGTCAGTTTGGTTATCAAAGTCCGTCATATGAAACGAGTCGACATACATTCCGCGAGCTACGGTTGTCTCATCTTGAAGAGATGGGTCATGGCTCTCTTGGTTTCGCTGGGCCTGGCGTCCTGTGGCGGCGGAGGAGGAGGTGGCGGCGCCGGATCCGGATCCGGGAGCGACGGAAACAATAGTGATGATTGGCTGATTCCGGTCAGTCAGGTTGTCGATGGCGGGCCTGGTTGAGATGGTATCCCTGCGATCGACAATCCACTGTTTGTGCCACTCGGTGACGTCGCCATGGGCAGGCGAGAGCTGGTGGTGGGCATTAAGTCCGGTGACGAGGTAATGGCGCTACCGCATCGAATCCTGAACTGGCACGAAATAGTTAATGTGACGCTCGATAGTGAACCAGCCATCCTCAGCTATTGCCCGCTAACAGGATCAGCGATGCTCTGGCAAGGTGATGTCAATGCTGCCAATCCGACGTTTGGAGTTTCCGGACTGTTGTTCAATTCCAACCTGATATTGTTTGACCGTGCCAGCGACAGTCTCTGGTCACAGATGATGGCGCAGTCGGTGTGGGGTGAGAAAAGCTCGAATGTTCCGAGGCAATTACAGGTAATCGAGACAACCTGGCAGACCTGGCAGGATATGTATCCGGATTCATTGGTGTTGAGTGAAACGACGGGCTTCAGTCGCGATTACCAGTCTTATCCATATGGTGATTATCTAACTTCAACCAGACTCTTGTTTGACGTCAGCAGTTTTGACAATCGACTGCATCGAAAGGAACGGGTCATCGGCATCAATGAAAACGATATTAACAAGGTTTACGTCATCGACGACTTCACGCTTGACATTGAAGTCATAAATGATGACCTAAACGGATTGCCCGTAGTTGTAGTCAGCAGTTCCCGGGACAATATTGCAGCAATCTACAAACGTACCCTCGCCGATGGAACCATCCTGGAGTTCTCTGCAGTTCCGGGCGGGGCGTTGCCTCTGGCGATGCAGGACAATGAAGGTAACGAGTGGGATATATTTGGCAATGCGCTATCAGGAACCAGAGTGACTGAGCAGCTTGCCAGGACCAGTTCGTTCACCGCTTTCTGGTTTGCATGGGTGGCCTTTTTCGCAGAACCGGAAATCCATGCATTTGACTAGGCGAAGACCATGCTGAATCCAAGGCACTTTGTCGTTCTTGCCGCTAGCGTTGCTTCTCCCGGGCTCGGAGCGGCCACCTGTAGCTGTGCCGGGGTGCCATTGCTCGGCGCGATGGAGTCAACTGCGCCGGATAAGGGAAAGTGGTATCTCAGTACCACGTTTGAGGCACATGAGATAGACAAGCTCGTCAAGGGAAGTTCAACGGTACGCGATGAGACGGGAAGGGACAGGAGTTCAGAATCTCTGATGGCGGAAGTCAGCTATGGGATCAATCAGAAATGGTCGGTGTCCGCGCTGCTATCCAGGATCGGCCATGAACGACAGATTGGTGCCAACAGCAGCGTAAAGGCGTCCGGTTTTGGTGATAGCATACTGATGGTCAAATTCAGCCCATGGCATGCAGGCCTTTTTTCGCGCTATGGGCTCAGCGTTGGGCTCGGCGCAAAGATAGCGACCGGCAAAGACGACGAGACAAAGAACCAGGTTGTGCTTGCCGAGGACATGCAGCCATCCACTGGCGCTAACTCGTTTATTTTCTGGGCACATGGCAATCACACGTTCAGTCAGTCTGGTAGAACCGAAGCATACCTCGGCACGAGCTATAGCAGGAATTCGGATAACGATCGACGCTATGAATTTGGTGACGAGTTCACACTGACGCTGGGTGCCAGTCATCGCCTGGAATCTCGATGGGGATTCAACGGTTCTCTGAAATACCGCAAGACGGACCGTGACCAAAGAAACAGTACAGACATCCCCAACACGGGCGGAGAGTGGCTCGATTTCGTACCGGCAGTTCAGTATCACTTTACCGATAACCTCGCTGCAAGGTTGTCGGGACGCATTCCCGTGTGGCGTGACCTCAACGATGAGTTGCAGTTCACTACGACCTATGCGTATTCCCTGTCTGTCTCCTACGTCCTCTAATTAGAGCCCTGCCCCACGACTGTCAGTGCACCGTGATCATGCTTCCCTGAGCGTCGAGCACGACCCGAGCACGACCCTATGGCATCTTGTGCTGATCGAAAGTACCATTAGCTTTCGAAATAAGAAGAACCAAATCGTGATGGCTACTTCCATTGTCAACAGAAGTCGGCGGATATTCGTCAAGGTGCTCATGGACTTCGGTGTTCTGGCATCGCTTCCCTTCGTTTCACGACCGATAGCGGCCCGCCCACCGGAAAAAACGCGCCCCCAAGCAGATGACCTCATGGTCTACGCCGAAGGCGACCGGAAGGGACAGCTGATTCAAGCGGCCGACCTACAGATAAATGCTAAACCCATTGCTGCTTTACCCATGGAACCGGTCAGTTCTATTATTCGTGCCGGCTCGAGGCTCAACAAGGTGATGCTGGTTCGATTGGATACGGCCCGGTTGAGCAGTAAGACTGCAAAACATGGAGCCGATGGCGTACTGGCTTATTCTTCCGTCTGCACTCATACCGGTTGTGATGTCAATAGATGGAACGACACCACCTCGCGGATGGTTTGTAGCTGTCATGAATCCGAATTTGAGGTGGCTGACGCGGCGCGGGTAGTCAAAGGACCGGCACCTAAACCTCTCGCCATGCTGCCCCTCAAAGAGGTTGAGGGCCAATTGGTTGTCAAGTCCGGGTTTACCAGACGAGTTGGCTTCCAACAAATGTAACAATGACCCACTCTGACTGGAGCACGAAAATGTCTCAACGCATCATGCCCATACCCTGCATACTGATCCCCTGCCTCTTGTTAACCGTTAGTGCCCTGGCAGCCCCGCAAGAAAGACACTACTCACCCGTCACTAGTCAGCGACTGATCAATCCGGAAAGCGAGAATTGGTTGATGTATAGGGGTAGCTACAACTCCTGGGGCTACAGTGAACTGAAACAGATCAACCGAAGGAATGTCGCCCGTCTGAAACCGGTATGGGCATTCTCCACCGGCATGCGTGAAGGGCATCAAGCGCCACCCATTGTGAACGACGGTTATATGTTTATTACCACACCCCATAATCATCTGCTGGCCCTTGACGCCAAAACAGGGGACTTGCTATGGAAGTACCAGCGGGACTTACCCGAGGACCTGATGCAGATGCATCCCACCAATCGAGGCGTCGCCCTCTATGCAGATCTCGTCTTCATGGCCACGGCCGATGCCTATCTGGTTGCTCTCAGGGCCTCAGACGGACAAGTGGTGTGGGAAACCGAAGTTGCGGATTACACCAGCGGCTATTACATGACCCTGGCGCCGCTGGCGGTATCCGGGAACGTCATGGTCGGTGTCTCCGGCGGAGAATTTGGCATCAGAGGATTTGTTGCTGCATTCGATGCGGCTACAGGTAAACCCCGTTGGAAGACCTACACCATTCCCGCACCCGGAGAGTTTGGCAACGACTCGTGGCCGGGTGACACGTGGAAGACCGGTGGCGTGCCGGTTTGGATCACCGGTTCCTATGACCCTGCATTAGACCTCAGCTACTGGGGCACCGGTAACGGTGGCCCTTGGATGGGTGACACTCGCACGGGTGACAATCTCTACGCGACTTCTGTGATCGCACTCGACACCAACAGCGGTCAAATCAAAGGTTATCATCAATATCACCACAATGACTCCTGGGACTGGGACGAAGTATCTGCCCCTCTGTTGATCAACTTTCAGCGGGGCGATAGAACCATTAAGGGCCTGGTGCACCCGGGTAGAAATGGTTACCTCTGGTTCTTGGAAAGAACGCAGGATGGTATCGGATTCGTCGACACGTTGCCCTACGTCAAACAGAATGTATTTGTCAGTATCGATGCAGATACGGGTCGGCCGGAGTATGATCCAAAGCGCACACCCGGCACCAATAAGCCGGCGGAATTTTGCCCTTCGCTGTGGGGGGGTAAGGATTGGCCGCCTGCTGCCTACAACCCTGACACCAGATTACTCTACATTCCTGCCAACGATAACTTATGTGGGTCGATGGAGGGGGCGGAGGTCGAATACAGTCCCGGGCAGGTATTTATGGTCGGTGCAGAGGGAAAGAACCAACTCGTTCTGCACGAAGATGCAAAGGATCACATCGGCATACTGCAGGCTTGGGATGTGGATCAGGCACGACTCAAATGGTCGGTACCCTTCAAGAGTCACAACTGGGGTCCGGTGCTAACGACGGCTGGTGACCTGGTGTTTATGGGTGGAACCAACGATCGCTACTTCAGGGCATTCGATGCCCGTAACGGTAAGATCCTGTGGCAACAGAGAACCAATTCCGGCGTGATTGGCGTACCCACCAGCTATCAGGTGGATGATCGACAGTACATAGCAGTCTTGTCAGGTTACGGCGTCGACGCGGAGCGTGAACAATCCGGCATAAATCAGCTTAGGGGGGAATCCCACCATGTCCCTCAAGGCGGCGTCCTCTGGGTCTTCAGCCTGGACTAGTAGCCCGGCATCGCCAACCATTACACGAAGGGGAATGAACATGACTGAGAGACTCGCAGGCAAGGTTGCCATAGTCACGGGTGGTAACAGCGGCATTGGATCTGTTACGGCACATCTTTTTGCCAGAGAGGGTGCCAAGGTCGCTCTTATGGCAAGAAGAGAAGATCAGGGCAAGAATGTGGAGAAGGCCATCAGGGACGAAGGAGGCGATGCAACCTACATACAATGCGACGTATCCGACAGCAGCGCCGTAAATGCCGCCGTCGACCAGACCATCGACAGGTATGGAACGGTCAATATACTGTTCAACAACGCCGGTTACGGCTCGGGGCAGGTCTTCCCGGATGAATCTGACGACAGCTTTAACGCGATTCTGGCTGTTAACATGGGGGGTACTTTCCACATGACCCGGTCTGTCTGGCCGCACCTCATCGAGGCCGGTGGCGGCGCCATTGTCAACATGTCGTCAGTTGCGGCGCAGCGGGGATTCAGCAGGAAGATGCGCGACATTGCCGGGACGGCATCCATGTCCTACTACGCCGCCAAAGCGGGCGTTGACGCTATGACCCGATATTTGGCGGGTATGGGCGGTGAGTACAAGATCCGGGTAAACTGCGTTCGTCCCGGGCAGATCATCACACCCGGTGCCACGGGAGGCGGCAGGCTGGAACATCACGTATTCAAGGATGCATTTGACGTCTTCCAGATTCTGGATGGCCCGGGATATCCGGAAGATGTCGCCAATACCGTATTGTTCCTCGCCTGTGATGACTCCAGATTCCTGACGGGAGAGTTCATCAATATCGATGGTGGCATTGCCGCAAAACTGTAGCGGAGCGGAATTCGTAGCCCTGGCAACCGCCAAAGTCACGCAATCACTTGGTCCTGGACGCCTAGTCGGGGACGCCTAGTCGGGGACGCCTAGTCCTCTAACCCGGCCTTGCGGAGCACATACATCATGGGGCATCAGTGGCTGAACGCCGACTGCATCAGATTGACTGCCACGAAATCCGTAAACAGGTAGAACCAGGGAGTCAGGTAGTATCCCAGCAGTACGGATAACAGCACAAAGAATCCACCGATCAGGCGCAGCGCTTCATTTACGTTCATCCAAATACTCCTCATTTCCATTTAACACATTGTATTAGATAAATCTAAAATAGTAAATACTAATATAGATATTGCTATATTAGTATATTCTGGTATACTGTGGACATGAAGAAGCCACCTGTTCTAGACGTTACCGAATTCGATCCTGAACTCATGCAGGCCAATGCCGCCGATGCAGCAAGCCTACTGAAGAATCTCGCCAACGAATCACGCCTGCAGATCCTGTGCACATTGATGGCAGGGGAAATGTCGGTGGGGCAGATCAACAAACGCATTCCACTCAGTCAATCTGCGCTATCCCAGCATCTACAAAGGCTGCGGAAGGATGGTCTGCTGGCTACCAGGCGTGAATCCCAAACCATCTATTATTCCCTCGGGAAGAGCGATGCCCTCAAGATCATCGCGGTTCTGCATGAGGTATTTTGCGAGACCCCGGGTCAATGATCAGGGACAGTTGGTGTTAAATGTCGGAGTTGACCACAATCCCCGCATACCGCCACGACTGGCTGGACCGGTTGGTCGCTGCCACTCTGACGGGTAATTTCCCAAAGCTGATTCTGGTCACCTTTCTGGCTGCGGGCGCCATTGCGTTGCTGCTGACGTCCCGGGAGGAGGAACCGCAGATCGTGGTTCCCGTCATCGACGTGTATGTCGAAGCTCCAGGGCTGGCAGCCCGGCAGGTCGAACGGCAGGTTACGACGCCCCTTGAAAAACTGCTGGCCCAGATCAAGGGTGTCGAGCACGTCTACTCGGTGTCGCGGTTTGGCGCGGCAGTGGTCACCATCCGCTTCTATGTTGGTGAGGATCGTGAGTCCGCTCTCTTCAACACCTATAACAAAATCTATTCCAACACCGATGCGGTACCTAGTGCCGTTTCCAGTTGGGTGGTAAAACCCGTTGAGATCGATGATGTCCCCATCGTCATGCTGGGGCTGTGGAGTGACAGCCCGCAACTTTACGATGACTTTCACCTGCGCAGGATGGCCGAGGAGATTGCCATCCAACTGCAGGCACTACCCGACACCAATCGGGTCTCGGTCGTTGGCGGCAGGGCACGCAGCATCCAGGTTCTGCTGAATCCCGCTGCACTGGCGGCACACCACACGGCACCACTGGACATCGTGGCGGCGCTTAGACTCACCAATCGCCGCCTTGCTGCAGGTGAGTTGTATTTCAACAACGAAGCGATCCTGCTGGAGGCAGGTGAGTTTATCGAAGACCGTGAGGCCCTGGCAGAAAAGGTCATTAACGTGATCGATGGCCGACCCGTGTACCTGAAGGATGTCGCCAGCATCGTCGATGGGCCGGCCGTCGCCGAAACCTATGAATGGCTCTCACTCGGATCCGCGCATTCGGGCAGTGAGCGGTGGCTGGATGATTACCCTCTCGTCACCCTGGCCGTGGCCAAGCAGCGTGGCGCCAATGCAGTCTGGGTAGCAGATGAAGTGCATGAACTGATGCAGGAACTGGCAACGACGCTGCTGCCCCGCGAAGTTCACATTGAGGTGCTGCGGGACTATGGTGAAACCGCAAATGAGAAGGTCAACGATCTCGCCAGCAGTCTACTCATCGCGGTCGCCACCGTTGTCCTGTTCATAGGTGTTTTTCTGGGCTGGCGCCCGGCCCTGGTGGTGGCAATCGCAATTCCCCTCTGCTATGGCGCGGCACTGGCTGTCAACATGATCAGTGGCTATACCATCAACCGCGTCACCCTCTTTGCGCTGATTCTTGCCCTTGGTCTGCTGGTGGACGATCCAATCACCGGCATCGATAACATCGAGCGATTCCATGACCGTGGCGATAGTTCACCCCTCGATTCCATCGTTAACGGGATGCGTGAGATTCGCACACCGCTTCTCATGTCGACCCTTACGATCATCGTCGCGTTTGTGCCACTGGCCTTTATCACCGGCATGATGGGGCCCTATATGGCACCCATGGCGCTCAATGTGCCGGTCACGGTGATCTTGAGTACGCTCATTGCATTTCTGATGACGCCCTGGCTGGCACACAGGTTGTTCGTTTCACGAACCGGTAGTACTGGTCGAACCGCGAGTGCAATCGAGGTAACGAAGGGGCGATACGGCCGATTAATTACGCCTGTGGTGGCGAACCGACGTAACGCAAAATGGTTTTTGGGATTGGTAGCTGTACTCTTCATTCTTGCCGTCTCACTGCCGTTATTTCGAATGGTGCCCTTGAAGTTGCTGCCATTCGACAATAAGAACGAGTTACAGATCATCGTCGATCTGCCTGAAGGAAGTACGCTGGAGTCCACCCGTGCCGTGGTGCAAGAGGTGCAGCAGGCGGCGTTGCGACTTCCTGAAGTGAAGGCGGTTGCAGCCTACGTCGGACACAGCTCCCCGATGGATTTCAATGGCATGATACGGAAATACTATTTGCGCACCGGGTCGAATCTTGCAGATTTGCGGATCACCCTTGCTGACAAGTCGATGCGCAGCCATCAGTCCCACGCCATCCTGCTCCGACTACGCCCCCTGCTGAGTGAGATCCAACGACGCCACGAGGGCAGCAAGATAAAACCGGTTGAAGTTCCACCGGGACCGCCCGTTATCAGTACCCTGGTGGCGGAAGTCTACGGCAGTGCAAGCAGTTCCTATGCGAGCCTGCGGGATGCCGCCGGCAGGGTCGCGGCGCGCCTACAACTGGAACCTGGCGTGGTCGATGTGGATGTAATGATGGAGACATCAGCGAGGCGACTGCGCTTCCTGCCGGATACCACCAAGGCAGCGTTGTCAGGGATCAGCAGCGAGGACATCGCAGCCACCATCAGTCTGGCCAATCGCGGCTATGCCGCCACCGCGCTGCAACGGCCTGACGAGATTAATCCGCTTGCCGTGGAGTTGCGGCTGCCGCAATCTCTGCGCAGTCACCCTGATCAATTGTTGGCGTTGGGAATCAGGGGACGCAGTGGAATCATCCAGGAGAAACGCGGCCGGGGCCTTGAAACGGCACCCCAACCCCTGGTCACGCTGGCGGAACTGGGCCGTTTTCTGGATCTTACCTTGGACAAGAGTATCTACCACAAGGATTTGAATCCGGTGGTTTATGTGACAGCCGAGACTGCCGGGCCGCCACCTGCGGGCATAGTCGCCGACGTCGTCGCCGACAGGACCTCCGGCAATGACTCAAACGGATTCCGGCGCAACAACTTTCTCTTTCCCGGCAGCGGCGTGGACTGGGACCTTCCACCAGACATCGAGGTGGTCTGGTCCGGGGAAGGGGAGTGGCGCATCACCCTGCGCGTATTCCGTGATATGGGGATTGCGTTCGCCTTTGCGTTGGTGGCTATATTTCTGCTGCTGCGCATACAGACGGCATCCTCCTCCTTGTCGATCATCATCATGTTGGCGATCCCACTCACCGTCATCGGACTGATGCCCGGCTTCTGGCTGCTCAACTCGTTCGGTGAACGGGAGGTGGCAGGATTTGAAGACCCAGTGCTGTTTACCGCCACGGCGATGATCGGCATGATCGCTCTGGCAGGTATCGTAGTGCGTAATTCACTCATTCTGGTGGAATTCATCAGTACTCTCAGAAGTGCCGGTGTCCCCTTGGAAGACGCGCTGATCCAGGCGGGGGCCACCCGCATTCGCTCAATCCTGCTGACGGCGGGAACCACCCTGCTGGGTAATCTGGTAATCACCCTGGATCCGGTGTTCAGCGGCCTCGCCTGGGCGGTAATCTTCGGCATCGTATCATCCACCGCATTCACTCTGCTGGTGATCCCCTGTGTCTACTACCTGGTGTTTTCGGACGACGAGGCAAATGGAGGAGTAGGTTATGAACCCTAAAAACGTGTCGGTTGTCCTCACCATGCTGGTCATGCTGTTGCTGCTGATCGCCTGGCTGGCAGGTTCGTTCGATGAAAAAATCGCCCCGGAGGTCCTCCCGATCAGGGATGCTGAATTGGATAGCGAGACGGTGCTGGTGCAGAACGTGAAACGAAAACGACGTGAAAAGGTAGCCGGAACCATCACGGCTAAACAGACTACGCTGATCTCGTCCCGGATCCTGGCACCCATAGATAGGATAGCCGTTCGTGCCGGAGACGAAGTGAAAACCGGGGACCTGCTGGTATCGTTAGATCAACGAGCACTGGTGGCACGCCGCAAACAGGCTGAACAGGCATTGAGTGGTCTCGAGGCCCGAATGCAAGAGGTGCAGGAGGAGTTCTCACGAATCGACCGACTCTTCCAGCAGCGCATGGTGTCACGAGCAGAACTCGACCGGGTCACGGCTGCGCGCGGTGAACTCAGCGCAGAATTGCAGTGTGCAGAGCAGGTCATCGAGGAAACCGACGCTGCCGTAAGTTACACTCGTATCACCGCACCGATACCAGGCAGAGTCATAGACCGCTTTCTGGATGAAGGGGACACGGTGGCACCGGGACAGAAGATCATCTCCCTTTACGATCCGGGCGCCATGCGGGTGGAGGCCAATGTTCGTGAAACGCTGGCTGTCACGCTCAGAGTAGGGGATGTGCTCAACGTGCACATCGATGCTCTGGATCTCGCAGTTGCCGTGGTGCTGGAAGAACTGGTTCCCTCTGCAGACCCCGGTGCGCGCACGTTTCTGGTAAAGGCCGCACTACCTCACGGCATAGACATCTACCCGGGTATGTATGCAGAGCTGTCCATCGAGGCGGAGGAAGTGGAGGAACTGGTCATCCCCACAGACTCCATCCATAACGTTGGACAGTTGGATTTTGTCTGGATGGTATCAGATGGCGAGAGGGTTAGACGGTTTGTTCGCCGTGGCGCCAAGGTCTCTGTCGACAACACGGTCATTATCAGTGGACTTGATGCCGGCGACAGAATCCTGCTTAACTGATCAGGTCGCAGCCCTAGAAGCGCTGTGCACGTAACGATCTCACTGCGGCGATAGTCTGGAAGTCTTTATCTCGATGCAGAAGGGTCAGATCATTTTCCAGGGCTAACTGAGCGATACAGCAATCGATGGGGCTATGGACTGTTTTGCCTCTCCTTCTGAGATCGAAGTAAATTCGCGCTGCATCCTTCCAAGTCTCAGAGGATGTCTCAATGTAGACTTGGTCGGATAGGTACTCTGAAAGCAGAGCCCATTCGAATTCATCGCGAGCCCCCTGACATAGCTCCAGTTGCGTGAATCGAGTGAAGACAAGATCCTGATCACCTTCGATTGCCCTGAGTTTCTTTGCGTAGCGACCATTGCTGTCCCGCAGTACTAGAATCCAAACAGAGGTATCGACAAGGATCATCCGCGTGTCGTCCGCAGGGTTTTATGATCATAGTCGTCTCTTAGTCTGATTTGACCTGCAAGAGAGATGAGATCTTTACGCTTCCTAGTCTTGATAAGCTCTCTGAGAGCCAGGTCTACGAGTTCCCGTTTGGTTCTGACGTTGGTGAGTTGGAAGGCTTCATCTACCAGCGCATCGTCTAATTCGATATTGGTTCTCACGCTATGCACCTCATACACTATATAAGGTGTATTGTACACCAAGCTGGCACGAAATTGCAGTAGCTATCCAGCGTGCCGGGTCACGCCCGGTAGCGATCACACGCCGCCCGGCCTTTGCCCCGCACAACATGGCGGTGATTGAACCGTTTGTGCGGATGGAAACACATAGTGAAAGTATGATTCCCCCGGGGGCTGGAATAACCCATGGGCTGGTAGGGATACATCAGGGTTTGGGGTTTGGTTGGACCATAGCAAAAGAACTGAGGAATGATTCATGACTTCTGATCGATCTGTCTTCTCGACCAACGCTGTTGTCCTGCTGCTGGCCACCAGGAAGGGCGCCTGGACGCTTACCTCAGATGCGCAGAGAAGCAATTGGCAGATCGACGGACCCCTCTTCCTGGGAAACATCGTCAACCACTTTGTACTCGATCCCCGTGACCGGCAGACGATGCTGCTATCTGCCAGAACCGGACATCTAGGTCCGACGGTGTTTCGCTCCAACGACAGAGGCCGTACCTGGCGGGAAGCCGACAAACCACCGGTATTCGCACGCCCGGTTCCCACTGAAGGGGGTGATCGGGCCGGTCAACGAAGGAAATTCGAGCCCTTGGCCGGGGCCGACGAGAACCCGGGCAAAGAGATCTCCCCTCGTGCCGTCGATCATGTTTTCTGGCTGGCACCCGGGCATGCGGAAGAACGCGATGTCTGGTATGCGGGATCTTCCCCGCAAGGGCTATTCCGCTCGGAGGATGGTGGATCGACCTGGGAGCCGGTGGCGGGATTTAACGATCATCCCAATTGGGTGGATTGGACCCAGGATGGTCAGGACCAGACGCCCGACGGGGCTGTATTGCATTCTATATTGATCGATCCAAGAGATGGCCGCCACATGTATGTCGGATGCTCGGGCGGAGGGGTCTTTGAAAGTACCGACGCAGGCCGTGACTGGCAGCCCTTGAATCGTGGCTCGGTAGCAGATTTCAATCCTGATCCTGCTGTCGAATTCGGTCACGATCCCCACTGCATGCGTTATCATCCGCTCAACCCGGACATTCTCTATCAGCAAAATCACTGCGGCATCTATCGTATGGAGCGCCCCTCTTCTGAGTGGCAGCGCATCGGCGACAATATGCCAAGGGAGATTGGTGACGTCGGCTTTCCCATCGCCTTACACCCGAGAGATCCCAAAACAGTGTGGGTATTTCCAATGGATGCAACCGATGTCTGGCCGCGCACCTGCCCGAATGGTGTGCCCGCTGTGTATGGGACACGGGACAGCGGTGCAAGCTGGCAGAAGATGAACGCCGGAATGCCAACAGAACAGGCGTGGTTCACCGTGCTCCGGCAGGCCATGTCGGTGGACCAGCATGACCCGGTCGGAATCTATTTTGGCACCACCACCGGGGAACTGTGGGGAAGCACGGACGAGGGAGAGAATTGGCGCTGCCTGGCGAGTCACCTGCCGCACATCTATTCGGTGGAAGCTGTGGAATTCAGCGCATGAAGGTCATCATTCCGGATGTATTGCAATCCTACACGGATCGACAAAGGATCGTTGAAGCCGGTGGTCGAGATCTGAACGCACTGTTCGATCAGATGGATGGCCGCTTTCCCGGCATGCGATTCCGGGTTATCAACGAGCTCGATCAGCTTCGGCCCCATATCAAAGTCTTTGTAAACCGGGAACTGGTTCGGGACCTGGATACGCGTCTCGGACCGGACGACGAGATACAGATCGTCCAGGCACTGAGCGGCGGTTAGCGCGTCCGGGAGATTCGAGCCGGATCGTTCGAAGACGTTTATCTATGTTGATGATCTAACGGCAGCCGGAAATCGCTCGGCCAGGTTGGCGAGAACGTGCATCATATCCGGCCTGTCCTGCAGGACCGGCAGGCAGGGATCCTCCGCAAGCCTTTTCATTCGTGCCACAGCGTTCTTGATGGTGTATCTGTCCGCACTGAGGGACTTATTGAGTTCCCGCCAGCGAATCGGCATGGAAACCGGCGCCCCGGGCTTTGGTCGTACACAATAGGTTGAAGCGATCAGTTTACCGGTTCCGTTTTGTAGATAGTCGATATACACCTTGCCTTCCCGCTGTGAGGGAGAGCGCGTGATGGTGCAGATCTCCGGCAATTGTTCCACGACGATTCTGGCCAGCAGTTCCCCGAGAATTCTGGATTGCTGAAATGTAAATTGCCCATCCAATGGCAGCAGTATGTGTAACCCGGTCGAACCGCTGGTTTTGATGTAGCTGGGTAGTTCAATCTGGTCACACAATCTATGCAGAGCCTTGGCTACCTGGACGACATGGGCGAAGGGGGCTTCCTTCGGGTCAAGATCCATCACGCACCAGTCCGGATGTTCCAGTTTGCCAATACGGCTGTGGTGAACATGCAGCGGAAGAGTTGCCATGTTGGCGAGATAGAGTAGGGACTCTACGTTATCCACGACGAAGTAGCCGATCTCCCGCTGGGTAGTCTCACTCCACATCTTCTCGATGCGCAGCCATTTCGGGGCATACTCAGGCGCATCCTTCTGAAAGAATGATTTACCCTCGATGCCATCGGGATAACGGGTAAGTACGAGGGGTCGGTCTTTGAGCCAGGGCAACAGCCAGGGCGAAATCTCCCGGTAATAGTCGATGATGTCACCTTTGCTGTAACCCTCCTCGGGCCAGAAAATCTTGTGAAGATTGGAGAACTGGATCGTCCTCTCGGCCGACTCCTGTTCTACTTCCACTTCCGGTAATTCCGTCTCGCTGCGGACACACTCCAGTGGATCCTTATCGGAACGGTGGCGGAGGAACACCGGATGCCGCAGTTGCCCGGCGGAAGTAAACTGCTTGAATCGTACTTCACAGACCAGCGCCGGTTGCCTCCAATGATACTCGTCAGTGGATGGCGCTGAGTCTGGTGGGTCAGCGGCGCCCACATCCCGCAGTCGCTGCTGGTATTGCGACAACTCCGCCTCGTTGAGGCCGGAACCGACGCGCCCGTTGTATACGAGGGCGTTGTCCTTATACTGCCCGATCAGCAGTGAACTGATTCCCTTTCCGTTACGTTTGCAGAAATATCCCATAACAACAAAGTCATCGCTTCTATCGACTCTCACCTTGAGCCAGCTCTTGGAGCGGCCCGGCCGGTACTTTGACTCGGCCTCCTTGCCGACGACGCCCTCCAAGCCCATCCGTTCGGCTGCCTGGTACATGGCGCCACCGTCGGTCTCGACATGGTCAGTGAATCGAATGATGCCTACCTGAGGCAACAGTTGCCGCAGCAGCTTCTTTCTGGTTAGTAGGGGTTGCTGACGCAAATCGCAGTCATTCAGCGAAAGCAGGTCGAAGGCGTAGAGTGTGGCGGGCAGATTCACCAGAGAATTGGATATGCTGCTCCTTTTATGCAATCGCCCCCTGAGTTGCATGTTGGCAAAGCTGGGCAGACCGTCGCTGCCGTGAACAACTGCTTCACCGTCAATGATCAGTTGTTCAAAGGGCAGCCGAGACAACGCTTGCACAATTTCCGGGAAGGTGTCGGCTAGGTCGTTTCCGTTTCTGGAGATGATTCGGACTTTGTCTGCTTCCTTTTCACACAGCAGACGATAACCGTCATACTTGATCTCAAATAGCCAACCTTTCTTCGAGAACGGCTCACTTGCAGTGGCAAGCATGGGCTTTAGCTGAATTCCCGCTGTTTTCTTCGCTGTGACTGCAAGCTTGCTGAGTTCCTTAAGGAGGGGCTCTGCAGGATCAAGACCGCTGTTGAGAACATCCAGACTCAGTCCGCTGAATACTGATCCGTTGGGGAAGCTGTCCGTGCTGACATCGGAACTGTATTCATCCCTCTCCTTGATAAACAGCCAGTCCTTTTCACCACTTTTCATTCTGACCAGGGTCCACATCCCGTGAAGCTTGTGTCCCCGCAGTTCGAACAGCAGTTTGCCTTTCTCCAATCCAGCCAGAGGATCACCCTTGCAGTGCCAGGAGCCGCGGTCCCAGACGATGGTCCAGCCGGCACCATAGTTACCTTCCGGAATGTGGCCTTCGAACTCGCCATATTCCAGGGGATGGTCCTCGACCCGAGCTGCGAATCGCTTCTCCTGCATATTGGGAGACGGACCCTTGGGTATGGCCCATGACCTGAGTACCCCGTCCATTTCCAGGCGCAGGTCGTAATGGGTGTTGCGGGCAGCATGGTGATGGATCATAAAGCGCTTGCCGCCCACCATGCTCTGGGGCACCGGCTCAACCGTCGAGCCGAAGGGTTCCGGCGTCGAGTCGGCATTGCGTTTGGCCCGGTAGGACTGCAGCGGGTCCTGATCTTTCCTTTTCATTAAGATTCGCTCGCCGTGAATCATGCCAATTCTATAGTAAAGAATTGTATTGACAAAATTTTGCCCGTGTCACATAGTTTGCGTCCTTTTCCTTATCGACAGGAGCGCGATCATGGCAGCCAGAGCTACCGGTTCCGGGGTGATCTCATTTGGGATGGTGTCGATTCCAATCAAGCTTTATTCCACTGTCGATTCTACAAAATCTATACGATTCAATATGTTACGGAAGGACGGTAGTCGTCTGAAGCAACAGTATATTGCTGAAGCGGACGATAAGCTGGTGCCGCGGGAAGATCGCGTCAAGGGCTATGAATTTTCCAAGGGTCAGTATGTGCTGTTCTCTGATGAAGAGATGAAATCTATGGATGTCAAATCAACCAACGAGATTGAGATCCATGAGTTTATCCCCGCCGACATGATTAGTGCCACCTACGTCGAAAAGGTCAACTATCTGGGACCCGATAAAGGCGCTGCCAGGTCCTACCACTTGCTCGCCGAAGCCATGCGCAAGACCGGTAAGTCGGCGTTGGCGAAATATGCGGCCCGGGGCAAATGCTATCTGGTGTTGATCCACCCGATAGACGATGGATTGATCATGATTCAACTCCGCCATCAGGAAGAGCTGCGCATGTTCAGTGATGTAGAGGTGCCTCCGGCAGATATCCAGTCGGCGGAACTGGATCTGGCCATCCAACTGGTGGAGCAGGTATCGTCGGATGAATTCAATCCGGAGAATTATCGTGACGAAATACGCCATCACATGCTGGAGATGATCGATCGGAAGGTGAACGGGCAGGAAATCGTAATGGCGCCGGAAGAGCACGCCGAGAGCAAGATCATCGATATTATGGAAGCCTTGAAGGCCAGCCTTAAGACGGAGGCAAAAGCAGCCCCAAAAAAAGCCAAAAGGGCGCCCAAGCGACAAGCGGGCGGCAGGAAAAAAGCTAGCCGCTAAACTCCCACCCTCATTTTCCCAACCAGCCAGGGCGCCTAGCCCCATGCTTGCACACCGTCCTGGAAAGGCCACTGAAAGACCGAACCTTCGCAGTCGGGATGCTGCGTATGGATAAGCACTTCGGGGCTTGTCAATAACGACGATTCCTGACGCCACAAGCTCTCAAGAAATGATTAACCGCAATAGTCCTGGCGTTAGTGCGACGGTGGAGGTCAGGTAGGAGGAGTGATTGCCAGGACTGTCGGAGGCAGGGATGCCGATCCGGATGCGGCCCAGCAGAGC
>PVBE011918534.1_pt1 | contig 41016 bp, 35 predicted proteins | sample 1631181 | NCBI WGS metagenome assembly PVBE01 (sample SAMN08397723, study PRJNA350692) | Marine metagenome, whole genome shotgun sequencing project. | isolation source: water | place: Pacific Ocean | collected 2012-04 | reverse complement strand
GGCGGAATCCGCCCGCCGAACATCGTCACGGTCACACTCGTGCACCAAAGACGAAGTCTCACACTCACCCTCAACGTCAAAACAACAACACCAACGCCCATACCACCGACTCGATCAAGCATTACTGAGACGGGCTCCTAGCGCCAGCGAAGCCCGGACGGCCAGTTCGTCGCCCGGCTCCTCGCCAGTCTTATGGCGGGCATTCGGGTATGCTCCGAGTCTTCACGGTTGTGGATCGAGGGAGTGCCAGGCGGATTGTCGCCGACCCCGGTAGCGCCCATGATTCGCTGAGGCTATCATCTCGGCCATGCAGATAATCTGTGAGGGAAGCCTGCGGGTGGGCGGTGTCTCCGATGGGGCTCGCTTCGTGCAACATCGGCCCAATTTCCACGACGAGCCGGTGCTCACCGGGGACAGCTTCGTCGACGCCTACGGCTGCTCGATCTACGGCTCCGTCCTGCAGGAGGCGGGGGGCTTCCGCATGTGGTATCAGGCGTGGCCCCGCGACTTCGATGGCACTGATTCGCTCCTGGTTGGCTGCGTCGAGAGCGATGACGGGATCCACTGGCGTCGGCCCGAATATGGTCTGATCGAGCGCGGCGGCAGCCGGGACAACCACCTGACCAGCCTGCCCTTTCACGCACCTTCCGTCTGCATCGATCCGCACGCCGACAGTGATCGACGCTACCGAGCCTTCGGCTACCTGCGTCCCGACCGCGCCGTCGGCTTCGACGTGGCCGACGGTGAACCTGGCTACTACACCGCACACTCCGCCGATGGCCTGCGCTGGCAGGTGGAGCGGGGACCTGTCTGGCAGGGCGCCGACGTCATCATCGCCGCCTGGAATTCTTCGCATGGTGATGGGGGCGCGGCACGGATCGCCCTCAAGAGAAACGGCCCGGCAGCGGGACAGTTCCGCCGGCGCTTCTACACCTGCGAGTGGTCCGAGGGCAAAGCGACGTCGCCCGTTTCGGCCTTCGTGCCCGACGAGAGCGACGACCTGGCCGCCCGGGCCCACGGCTGCGTCAGTGCCGACTACTACGGTCTGAGTTGGATCCCGACGCCCGGCCCCACGGTGGCTGTGGTCTGGACGTTCCGCCACGTACATCCGCTGGGTCGTTCAGTCGATCGGCTCTGGAACTACGGCAGTCTCGGTCAGGTGGATCTCGAGCTGCGCTACCAGACCGAGGCAGGTGGCCGATGGCTGGCGCTGCCCGGTCGTCCTGATTGGGTTGCCGCCGCGTCTGGTCCCGAGTGGGCGCGGGGGTGTCTCTACGGCGCGTCCCAGACGATCGACGTGGGCCACGAGACCTGGCTGTATGTGACGGGAACCCGTGAACTGCACGGCTGGTCCGGGGCAGGCGTCGACGGCGATGCCTTCAGGAAGCAATGCGCCGCATCGGGTGGCTTCGCCCACATCGGCAGGCTGACATGGCCCCGGAATCGTCTGCTCGGGTACCGGGCCTCGCTCCGGGAGTATGTGGATCTGCTGTCCGGACCGATCAGCGCCGACGAGCCTGAGGGACTGTGTCTCAACGTGACGACGGGGGCACGAGGTCGTGTACGGGTTGCCCTGCTGGGCGCGCAGCATCAGGCCATCGAGGGATACGGCGTCGATGATAGTGATGGTCTTGCCGGCGACCATCTGTCGGGCTGCATCACGTGGAATGGTTCCACCCGGTTGCCCGAGGGGTCGAGTGGCCTGATCGCTCGCGTCGAACTCGAGGATGCTTCGCTCTGGGCGTTCTCCTTCGGCGCTTCCTGATCCGCTATGCCGACCCTCGACGACAAGGTTCGTCGCATGCGTCAGGCCTTCAGGCTCCAGCGCCCCGACCGACTGCCCGTTTCCGGCGACTGGCGCTTCTGCGAGTATCGGCCCGATGTCTACCATCTTGGCGAAGCCGAGTCCGTGGCCGAGGGAGAGGTCCGGTATTCGGATGACGGCAAACGGGCCTTCACTCACGACGGGGGTGTCTGGGCGGTGGGCGACCGCGAACTGTACCGCGGCCCCGAAGACGTTCTGCAACTGGATCTCGAACGCTTTGAAGTCGAGATCGTGGGGCCGGACATGCTGGACGAGATGGGTCGCCTGCACAAGGCGGTGGCTGCAACCGCCTATCCATGCGCCTGGCACTATGGCACCCTCGTCACCCGCGCTACACTGGAGTTTGGCTGGGAGCCCTTTCTGCAGGCGGCGGCCCTCGACGCCGAGGGTTTTGGACGGATCTGCGATCGTTTTGGCGAGGCGTCACTGGCCGTGGCCACAGGCTGGGCCAACACCGAGGGTGTGGAGGCCGTCTTCATCCACGATGACCTGGCCGCCACCCGCGGTCCCATCCTGAGTCCGGACTGGTACCGACGCTACGTCTTTCCCTGGCACGGTCGCATCTACGACCGCATTCACGAATGCGGCAGGAAGGCTGTGTATGTGTGCGACGGCAACTATCTGTCTCTGCTGGATGACATTCTCGAACTGGGGCCGGATGGCCTCTATATCGAGAGCGCCTCCATGGACCCGGCCGAACTGATGGGTCGTGCCGGGCACGACAAGATCTACCTGCTCAAGAGCAATGCCTGGAATCTGGATCATGGCACGCCCGAAGACGTGTGGGAGGAGCTGGGCCGCATCCGCCAGCTTCACTCCGAGTACCCCGGTATGATCATGTACCGGGGCGGCAACCGTAAGCCCGAGTGTGTCAGCGCTTTTGATGAGGCCTACAACGAGCTGCTCGTGTACGACTGAGACCACGTACGGTCAGTGCGTGTCGATCACGTTTCCTGGACTGCCCGGATCATGGCGATGATGTAGCCGAACTGGAAGGCCCATCCCTGGCGCACGCGGCCGGAGACCCCAGATGGGTTCACATCATCGGGGTGCAGGGGGGAGTGGTCGGGCATGAGCATGTACGGATACCCGGTGGCGTGGAAGATCTTGGCCAGCGTGTACATGTCGACGTCCCCCTCGTCGGGCCAGACCTCGACGAAATCGTTGATTCCACCACGGATGTTCCGGAAGTGGGCGTTGAAGATCTTCTTCCTTGCGGAGAAGTACTCAACGATCGGCGGCAGTTCGGAGCCCGGGTCGTCCAGTCCCTCGGCGGCTACACCACAGCAGAAGTTGAAGCCATGGAAGGGGCTGTCGACGAGTTCGCTGAAGCGCTTGAGCCCCTCGAAGACGGGGTAGTTCCAGCGCTCCTCGCCGCGCAGAACGGGAGCCGGTGGATCCGGCAGGTGGCTGGCCATCTGCACGTTGTGCTGCTCGGCGACGGGGATGACCCGTTCGAGGAAGTAGTGGATGCGATCGAACATCTCGTCGCGCCCGACGGGCGCGGCCTCGTGTGGTTCGTCATTGTCATACCTGGAGAATTCGAAGGAGCTATAGGCTGAATCGCCACGCCCGTAGCGCGTCGGCGTCCGCTGGTAGCTGACGGTGGAGAAGTTGTAATTCAACCCGCGCAGACCGGCCTTGCCGGCGTTCTCGATCCAGCGGCAAATCTCATCGATGTCCCCGTCCCGCTGCGGATCCAGCCCGCGCACGATGCTGTCGGCGATGGCGATGTGGATCATCTCCAGGTCCACCCCTTCGGCGGCGGCTTCTTCGCGTCGACGATTAAGGTCGGCCAGGTCGCCCGGGTCGGCATTGCTGTCCATGTGGGTGACGCCATGGCGTGTGAGAAACTGCAGCTCGTGCTTTGACGTGCCGATGCCCTGTACTCCTACGTACATGGTTCCTCCTGTATGCAGCGGGTCGTTTCTGCGCAACACCAACGCAACACTGCGCAGCGTCGTGCAACAGCGAACATATATCCATCTTTGCGGCCGTTCCATGGTACCAATCTTGCAAGTCATGCAATCATGGGCCCAACGGCATCACATGGCGCCACCGGCGTCGCAAGGAGGCTTCGATTGCTGGCCAGAATCCTAACCCTCATCGCCTGCACCACTGGACTGTCACAAGCCAGCCCAGCGATTTCGGGCACGTCTGCAGCTGCGCCGTTCACATTCGAGCAATACGAGGTCGTCACCGGCTCCGCGAAGAGCCAGACCATTCTGACGGGATTCCTTCTCGGCGGCGCGGTCGCTGAACTCGCCGTAGTGAGCGTCGATGAGGGCGGCGACCGCCGTCTGCAGATCTACGCATTCGGCGACAGCGCCTGGGTGTCGATACTGGAGACCACGCTGCGTGCAGACGTGCTGTCTGTCGATGTGGCCAACATCGGTGGACGCGACCGACTGGTCATGTATCAGCGTGGACACCTGAGCTGGTTTGATCCCGAATCGGGTGCCGAACAGGAGCTGGCGGCGGTGACCTCCAGCTTTGACCCGCCTCGCAGAGGAGAGATCCCTCACGTAGACGTCACTCGTGATGTGAATGGCGACGACCGTGACGATCTGGTCGTGCCGGACGTCGACGGCTTCCGGGTTTTCATCCAGGAGAGCGACGGTGCGTTTTCCAATCCGGTGAAGATCGGGCCGCCCCCCGAGATGGGCAGGATCCTGGGATCAGATGGCTATCGATACGACCCCTGGTCGCAGAGCCGGATCCACGAGATAGACTACAACCACGATGGCCGCGCCGACCTGGTGTACTGGAACGAGGACCACTTCGAGGTTCACACCCAGGACGAGCGTGGGGAGTTCGCCCCGAGAGCCGAGATCTTCTCGACCGATGTCTCCTTTGACTCGGACGATCTCTCTTCGCTCGCCGTCGGCCACATGCGGGGGAGAGTGCTGCACTCGCTGGCTGACCTGAACGGTGACGGTGTCGCCGACCTGGTGGTGTACTCACTGGAAGGCACGCAGCTCTCCAGGAAACGTTCCAGCTATGAGGTGCATTTCGGCGCGCCGGCACCCGATGGCGGCACCGTTTTCTCGCCAGAAGTTGGGGTGGCCTTCAGGGCGGAGGACCGCATTCAGATCGGCATGGACCGGCACGACTTCGATGGCGACGGTCAGGTCGATCTGATGTTCACTACCATCGCTGTCGGCTACGTCGAGAGCAGCTTCTTCAAGAGAATCGGCCGATGGCTGAGCGGCCGGGCGATGAGCTTCGGGATGATGGGCGATGATATCTGGCTGAATCTCGAGTTCTACCACATGGAAGGAGACCGCTACGCCGACACACCCGACGCCATCCGCAAAATCGCGCTGGATGGTGTGCCCAGCAATACCGAGCCGGGGTGGGTACCCCTGGACCTCGTGCTTCGCGGGGGGACGCACGAGAGCCGAGGAACTCAGAGCGACTGGCCGCGCGCGTTCAACATGCTCCGGCTCGTCGGGGATGTGACCGGCGATCGCCGCGCCGACCTGTTCATCGGCAAGAACACCCCAAACGGGGTGGACATCAATGTCGGCGTACCGGGTCCGGACTTGTTTGCCCGGCCACAGGATGTGCCGGTCGTCCTGCCCAACGACGAGGAGTACGTCTGGCTGGTGGACCTGAACAAGGACGGCAAGCAGGACGTCCTCATGCACCACCCCTTCACTCTACGAGATGCTCACGGGGCTTCGAAACTGCCGCCGGGCAGCGAACCCCATCGAGTGACGATGCTCATTTCCCGGTAGGGGCTTGCCTCGAACCGTCGCGGATCAGACGACCTGTTGGGTTACACGTCCGGTCGCGGGGTCGTGCAGCAGGCGCTTCGTCCTGCCGTCAGGCATGACCTCCTCCTTGATCAGCTCGAGGCCGTCGATCTGCTGCCGGGGGATCGAGTCCTTGATCGGCGGTGTCTCGCCGCCACGCCAGCCATCGATGGCGATGGGTTCCCAACGCTTGCTCCTGGCCGAGGCGTAGCAGGCGTCGGTGACGGCGTTGACGACATAACCATCCCAGAACGTTTCTCGCGGTGCCCGTTCCTCGTCCATGGCAGCGAACATGTCAGCGAACATGTCGGTGTAGCCGAGCTCGCCCGCTTCGTCGCCTACGGGAAACAGCCAGCCTGTGTCCTGTTCGGCCTTCTCGGCGACATAACCTCCCTTGCCCGCGGCGGTAAACATCTCAAATCCGGTGCGCAGCCAGTGATTGAGCCAGATGGTGCCCTCGGTTCCGGAGACTTCGTCGCGCAGATCCATGCCGCCGCGAAAGGCCCAGCTCACCTCGATCTGGCCGATGGCACCCGACTCGAAACGAATCAGGGCGATGGCGTGGTCCTCGGCGGTCACGGGGTGAACCAGTGTGTCACTCCAGCACATGGCTTCCACCGGTCGGTTCTGTTTGCCAACGAAGTTGCGGATGATCTCGACACAGTGGCACCCCATATCGATCATGGCCCCGCCACCGGCACGCTCCACGTCCCAGAACCAGTCCGAGTGCGGGCCCGGATGGGTCTCACGTGAACGCACCCAGAGGACCTGCCCGAGGGCGCCGGCCTCTACAGAAGCGATGGCTTTCAGCGTCTTGGGCGGGTAGACGAGATCCTCCAGGTACCCGGCGAATACTCCCGCCGACTCGACAGCGGCCAGCATCTGCTGTGCTTCCTCGGCAGTGCGCCCAAGAGGCTTGGTGCACAGGACCGCTTTCCCCGCCGCCGCCGCGAGGGACACGGCCTCCACATGCAGGTCGTTGGGCAGGCCGATGACGATGACATCGGTCTCGGGGTCCTCGACGGCCTGCTTCATGTCCGTCGTCGCGCGTGGCAGACCGAAGTCCCGGGCGAGACCTCCAGCGCTTTCCTGAGAACGCGAAAACACCGTGTGCACGCGATCGGCCCCGCGCCCCTGGTGCAGGGTGGTCGTGTAGAAGCGGCTGATGAAGCCGGCGCCAAGAAGGCTGATCCGATGGGGTGTCATAGCGTGTGGCTCCGTCAATGGGAAGGGTCGCAGTTCAGATGAGTTCGGTCGGGCCCCGGTACTGATAGTTGTCCGCGATCCCCACCGGCAGTCCGTCCTCGAAGTGCACGCGCTCGCCGGTCTCGATGGCGCGGTAGAGCGCCAGACCGAGGCCGATGTTCCGCATGCCGTTGACGCCGCTGTTCTCGGGTGATCCGTCGCCCCTGATCGCATCGAGCAGGTCCGCCAGCTCGCGATCGTAGGCGGCATCGCCGGCGCCCAAGTCCGCACAGAGTTCCACCCGGGAGGCGTCGCGTTCCGGGCCGTTCACTTCGATGGGGCCTTCCCACTCGTCGAAGTGCATCGTGCCCTGCGTGCCGGAGACCCAGGATCCACCGCCGGCGTAGCCGACAAAACCGCCCATGCGCACCGTGGCGTGCCGGCGACCGGAGAATTCGAGATCTGCCTGCATGACGATGGGGGAGCGATGCCCTTCCTCGACGAGTTTACCCGAGGCCGTGCAGGTGGCGCTCATGACCTCGCCGAAGATGGCGCGGGTGAAGTCGAGCTCGTGGACGACGCCCTCGAGGATGTTTCCCCCGGCATACCTTGTGTCATAGCGCCAGGGGCGCCGCTGACGGCCGCCGTCGGCAGCGTCTACGGGGACCGGGCTGGCGGCACCCCCGCGGTGAACCTGGGCGAACCAGGGCGTGCCGATGACCCCCGCCTCGACGAGCTGGCGGGTGCGCAGGAAAGCCCCCCAGAAACGCAGGGTCTGCCCCACGGCGAGCTTGACTCCCGCCTGCGAACAGGCGTTGATCATGCGCCGGCAGTCGCCGAGGGTCAGAGCCATGGGTTTTTCCACCAGCACGTGCTTGCCCGCCGCAGCCGCGGCGACGACGAGGTCCGTGTGGGTGAAGGTGGGTGTACAGATGACAACAGCGTCGATGCGATCGTCGGCGAACAGGGAATCCGGGGCGTCGGCGATGGTGGCTGCAGTGCCCGCCACGCGCTCCTCGGCGGCGTCCCTGTTGGTGTCGAAGGCCGACAGGAATGTGCAGTCCTGCTGGCGCTCGGACCGTCGTTCGATGGCGCCGCGCCAGACGCCACCCATGCCGCCACAACCGATGAGTCCCATGCCGAAGGTCATGGCTCACAATGACGCGCCCCATCACGCCTCCGTCAAAGTGCGACCATGACTGACTGGCGCACGGGGGTCTATCTCGATGCTGGGACTCTGCGTCGTGATCCCGGGTATCCGGCGAGACTGCGTGACGAGATCGGCCTGACCACGGCCGTGCTGTCGTTCTCCGGCACGTTGCCCGCAGAGGTGGCCAGCCTGACTCCCTTTCCGCAGGTACCACCCACTGAAGAAGACATCGCCGGTCTTGTACTGAAGCACATGGACGGCGCCCCGGTCGATCCCCGGGAATATGACCGCGCCCTGGCTTCGGTGGGCCCTGGTGTGCGCGCCGGGGGCGATGACGAGGGATTCCAGCGTGTTGTCGATTCGCTGAAGGCCCAGGGACTCGATGTCTGGCTGTGCGGCAGCTCCTGGACTGAGCGCCGGCTCATGTACTGCCCCTCCCGCGAGGCGGTTACGGTCTGGTTCGAGGCCGTCTGCGCCCACTGGGCCAGTTCTTACGGCGCGGACGGGATCGATCTGACCCACGCGCGCTTTCCCATGGGCAGCTTTCCCCTGGGGCTCTTCGGCTGCACCTGTGCGCACTGTGCCTCAGCTGCTGCAGAGATGGGCTACGACATGGCGGAGATGACCGCCGCGCTGCGATCCACACGGGTCCGGCTGCAGCAGCTAGATGGCCGACAGCTGGGTGAAGTGGCGCGCCTTGGGATTGGATTCTTCGATGTGATCCAGGCCCTCGACATACAGCCGGGTCTCATCGCCTGGCTGCGTTTCCGGACACAGCTGCTGACGCGGGCTCTGTGTCGTTTTCGTGCCGCCGCCAAGGCCGCCCACCCCGCGATTTTCTTCGGCAGCGACACGTTCCCGGCATCGATGTCGCTCACTGTCGGCCACGATCTGGTCCGCTGGGGTGAGTTTGCCGACTTCGCCAGCCCGCTGGTATCGCACATCTCGGCCTTCACCTGCGATACGCTGATCGAGTGGGCCCGTTTCCTGCAGGCCGAGGTGGGGGATGATCTGTCGGAGGCGGACGCGCTGGCGACGATCTATCGTTTCACCGGCTATGATGGAATCGGCCTGCCCGAGGCGTACGACGACTTCGGCGAGGCCGACGATCTGGCGCATACCGTGCCGGTGGCCGACCTGGTGTTGCGCGACCTGACGAAGACAAGACTCTTTCTGCCCGAGAGCCTGCCCAGTTTCCCGATCATTCACGGCAGCGGCTGGCCGCGTGCGGCCATCGACCGCATCGTGTCCGAGGCCAGCCGACTGGGGCACGATGGCATCATCTGGCAGGGCACCGATGAACTCACTCAACCAAACTCTGGGAGACCGTAACATGGCAGCCAAGTATCGAGTCGGAGTGATCGCCTCGGGGCGCATCGCCCGCGAACACGGCCGTGGCTGGGCCGAGTGTGAACACACCGAGATCGTGGCCTGTGCCGATTCACATCCCGAGGCGCTGGCCAGCTACGCGAAGGACTTCGATGTGAAGTCGACCTATCTCGATCTGCGGGAGATGATGGAAAAGGAGGAGCTCGACATCGTCTCCGTCTGTTCGTGGGACCCACAGCACGCCGAGATGACCGTGGCCGCAGCCGCGTACAGACCGAAGGTGGTGTTGTCTGAAAAGCCGATGGCCTGTTCGCTGGCCGAAGGCGAAGCCATGATCATCGCCTGCCAGCGCAACGACGTGAAACTCGCCATCGGCCACCAGCGCCGATTCTACTCAGCCTGGACCGAAGCCCGGCGGCTGATCGCCGACGGCGCCATCGGGGCACCGGTGCGTCTGTGGACCGGCGTGCGGGCGGGCATGATGAACACCGGAACCCACGGTATCGATTGCCAGGGGTACATCATGGGGGATATGCCGGCCGAATGGGTGATGGGAAGTGTGGAGCGCAAGACCGACCATCACATCTTTGGCCACCGAGTCGAGGACAGGTGCAGTGGTCTCATCGGCTACCAGAATGGCGCCACCGGCGTCATCGAGAACGAGCTGTCGGGCAAGTACATGGTGGGCTGTGAGGTCTACGGTGAGGAAGGCATGATGGAGGTCAACGACAACTCGCTGAAGTACATGAACAAGGACACCGCCGGCTGGCACGTCTTCGATCCCCCCGACAAGAACCAGCGCGGATACGGCGATGCCTTCGTCAATCAGGCCTACGGTATCGTCGACTGGATCGAAGGCAAAGTCGAGGATTACCGGGGCTCGGGCGAAAAGGGCAAGATGGCGTTGGAGATCATGATGGGTGTCTACGAGTCGGCCCGGGTCCACGCCCGCGTGCCCCTGCCACTGCAGACGCGGGCAAACCCTCTGGACGTGGCCGTCGAGGAAGGACGAATCCCCGTGGAGAATCCCGGCTGGTGGGACGAGCGCTCCTTCCTGGTGCGTGGCGAAAGCATGAGCTGGATGTCCGCGAGGCAATGATGAAGACGGCTCTCATCGGTTGTGGCGGCATCGCCGGGGCACACGTCAAGGCTCTGGCCGATCTACATGAAAGAGGCGTGTCAGAGGCCCCCCAGGTTGTCGCCGTGTGTGACATCGATGAAGAACGGGCCCGGGAACGGGCCGCAGAGCTGGGAGCCTTTGGCCCCGTACCCCGAGTTTATGATGACATGGAAGAGCTGCTCGCCGTCGAAGACGAGGTGGAGGCCGTCGATATCTGCGCCCTGCACTCCGAGCACCACAGTCTTGCCGAGGCGGCGCTGGCCTCCGGGCGGCATGTCATCATCGAAAAGCCCATTGGTATCACCGTGCGCGCAGCGCGGCGGATCGTCGAGACGGCGGTGGCGACACGCCGTGTTCTGGCCGTGGCTGAGAACTACCGTCGCTCGCCGGTGGAGCGGGCCGTCAACTGGGCGATCCGCAGCGGCCGGATCGGCTCTCCACGGCTGTTCCTCTGGCAGGACGTGGGGGAGGGCCTGGGCAAGTGGGGTTGGCGCAACTTTCGTTACCACGCCGGCGGCGGCTGGGTGCTGGACGGCGGCGTGCACTTCACGGACCTGTTCCGTTACCACCTCGGGCAGCCGGCCCGATCCGTGTATGCCGTGACCCGCCAGTTCGAACCGTACCGCTACGACAATCCGGAGGAGCGCACCGGTGCCTGGGCCGTCGATGTGGAGGATCTCTCGGCGGCCACGATCGAGTTCGACGGCGGTGCCGTGGTGCAGTGGACGTGGTCAGGATCGTCGCCCGGGGAGCGCTTCAACCGCCGCACGCTCTACGGCAGCGAGGGCTGTTTCGACTGGGAGTCGGGTCTGTGGACCCGCGACGGGGCCAATGTCTCCCGTGATGACCTGACGGCAGAGTACCGGGCCTCGTTGAGCGCGGAGGAATCGGAACGTTGGTTTCCCGGCGGCACGGAGAATACGATCGCCATCGAACTGGTCGACTTCGCCAGGGCGGTCAGCATCGGCACGGTGCCTGAAGTGGATGGCATGGAAGGGCTGCGGGCGCAGGCCATCTGCATGGCCATCTTCGAGTCGGCGCGCGCGGGTCAACCGATGCCGGTGGAGGCCATCGAAGCCGGGCACAGCGAGGGGTATCAGGATGAGATCGACCACGTGCTGGGCATCGGCGACGATCATGATCACCACCAGCATCACTGAGAGTCCATAAGCCATGCGCATCCAGGACCAGCTCAACCACGCCCACGTCAATGACGACAATCTGGCGTTCTACCGGGCCATCGGCGTCGATGACCTGACGGTGTACCCGCCACCCTTCGGCAGTCCCGAGGGGCTGAGCACGCGGGCGGAGATGGCCGAGTATCTGAAGGCCGTACGCAAGCAGGCCGAATCCCACGGTCTCCGGTTCACCAACATCGCCCTCGGCGGTCCCGACGAGATCACTCTGGGCCGAGCAGAGCGGGACGCGAAGATCGAGGAGTGGTGTGACGTGCTGCGGGCCATGGGAGATGCCGGCGTGCCGACGCTGGGTTACAACTTCAAGCCCATCGGCAATTTCCGCACGACCTCAGCGATCGGCCGTGGCGGCGCCCGCTACAGCACCTTCGACTACGAGGAGTGGGAGCGGACGAAGGGGGCGTGGCCAGACAAGCAGATCGATGAGGAGGGCATGTGGGCGAACATCACCTATTTCCTCGAACGTGTGATTCCCGTCGCTGAGGAATGTGGCGTGCGCATGGCGCTGCACCCCGACGATCCGCCCATCGCCGAGGCCATGGGAGGCGCCGCCCGCATCGTGTCGACTCTGGAGCAGTACGAGAGGATCTTCAGTTTGCAGCCGAGCGATGCCCATGCCATGCTGTTCTGCCAGGGCTGTGTCACCGAGATGGGCGTCGACGTTCTTGCTGCCATCCGCCGCATGGCGGCGCAGAACAAGATCGTCTACGTGCACTTCCGCAACGTGAAGGGGGCGCGGAAGTACTTTGAAGAGGTATTCGTCGACGAGGGTGACGTGGACATGCTGCAAGCCATGCAGACATACAAAGACGCCGGCTTCAACGGTCCCTTCATGATGGACCACACGCCGCAGATCCCGGGAGACGTGGAAGGCGCTCGTGCCGGACACGCGCTGGCCACGGGGTATATCCGTGCCATGATCCAAGTTGTCTACGGTGATCATTCCTGACGGTGCATCATGAATACTGACAACGGCAGCGGGCAGTTGGCGGGGCCTCGGTTCGACAAGCCGAATGTGGTGGTCGTCATGTGCGACCAGCTGCGTGCGTTCGAGGTGGGCTGCTACGGCAATCCGGTGATCCGTACGCCCAACATCGACCGGCTGGCGGCAGAGGGAGTGCGCTTCACTCACGCGGTGAGCAACAACCCGGTGTGTATGCCGGCCCGTTCCTGCCTGCTGTCGGGCCAGTACAGTCGCACCTGTCAGGGCTTTCTCGGCAACTACTCGGAGACGGATGCCGACGGCAACGTGAGCCTGCCCGAGTACCCCGAGCAGGAGCGTCGCTTTCTGCTCGATCCATCCCTGCCGGAACAGCTGAAGGCCATCGGCTATGAGACGACGCTCATCGGCAAGTGGCACGTACAGCCGGCCCCGCCACAGGTCGGCTTCGACTACAGTCTGTACCCCAGAGTCCACCATCGGCACTCGGGGCAGACCTTCATCGAGAACCACGGTGAGGGCGAGGTCGTGGAAGGATTCAGCGTCGACTATGAGGCCCGGGCGGTACGCGACTACCTCGACAGTGTCGCCGGCGACGGCAAGCCGTTTTTCCTCTACTACAGTATCTCGCCGCCGCACATGCCGCTGGACGATGCCCCCGAAGAGTACCTGCACATGTACTCACCTGACGAGGTGCCGATCCGCGACAACGTCAGGCAGGCAGATGGTCAACTGCCATTCGATGAGAACTGGTTCAAGATCTACCTGTGGGATTTCCTCTACTACCAGGAGCACCTGGAACATACCGAGCATCTGCCGGAGGGATTCACCCTGCGCCACCTGATCGCACGCTACTACGGTCTGACGAGTTGGGTGGATGATCAGATCGGGAAGCTGCTGCAGGGGCTGAGCGCCAATGGTCTGGCTCAGGATACGATCGTCCTGTTTCTCTCCGACCACGGCGACAACCTGGGCAGTCACGGCCTGTTCAACAAAGGGCGGCTGATCGAAGAGTCGATCCGGATCCCCATGGTCTGGTGGGGACCGTCGCGGCTGGCGCCGCAGGTCCGCGACGGCGAGGTGGCTTCCATCATCGATGTCATGCCGACCATCCTCGACCTGGCAGGGGGACACACGCCAGCCACCGTACAGGGCCGGAGTCTGTCAGCGGCTCTGCACGATGAAGGCGACGGCCCCGATCATGCCTTCATCGAAACGACCGGCGGCGAGATCGGCCTGCGGACACCGGGACATCTGTGCGGGTTGCAGCTCGATGAGGACCGGCGAACCATCCGGAAACGTGGGGGTTGTCTCTATGACCTGGAGACAGATCCCTGCGAGATGACAAACCTGATGGCAACGGGGGAGGAACCCGATGTGGCCGCCGTCCTCGGGAATCGGTTGCGCGACTGGCACGAAACCACTCCTATCCGCGACGCACCGAAGATGGGTGAACGACGGTGACTTGGCGTACAACGACTGACCATCCTGGTTGACCACTGTATGTTCGGCCGCAACCTCTAGCGGGGCAAGGCGTTAGGTCGATGGATCCGATGGCCCGCAGGCGGCCTGGTCGATCTCCGAGCACGCAGCTGCAGCTCTAAACGTCGCCATCGGTGATATGTAACAGGCTGTTTCAAAAGAAGTAACGCGAAGTTGCCTGCAACCGCCTCCGTGGTGGCACGGCCCGTGCTGATACTCATGATGTCATCCCCTCCACCCGCCTTCCGCGCCACCGATACAGCGGGAGCTCACAAGGGAGAATCATCATGAGCACAACCCTCAAGACGCTACTGGTCACCGGCCTCTTCGCGGTGGCTTGCGGCGATGGTAACAATGAGGCTGATCGCGGTCTCAACTCCTCGGCACCCGGAAGTGACGAAATCGTTGTGGATGTGTCGCGCGATGTCCGCGACAACCTGGCGATTCACTTTCGCGGTGCCGCCGGCAAGCCGCCGGCAGGGACGACGGACATCCGCTTCGATTTCAACGAGATCTCTCGTGAGGTCAGCAATGGCACAGGCGTGGTCACTGGAGACTTCCTGTTTGCCGTGTTCGGTGAGCAGAAACGCCAGGGCTCGATCACGATCTACTACACGCCCGGTGGTGACAGCTGGCTGCGGACCGGCCACTTTGACGTGGCCGAGAATGCAGACGTCGCATCCCATCTGTTTGCCCTCACCGTACGTGATGCCTCTACGGACATACCCATGGCGGGGGCGCTGGCAGAAGCCCGCAGGGTCGATGCCGGCCGGGTCACCAATGCGACGTTCACCGACGTCCTTGGACAGATGCAGATGCAGGTGCTGCCCGGAGCGTTCGATATCGAGGTGCGGCAGGACAACTACGAACCCGTCATCCTGCGCAACGTGACGACTCTCGATGCGGTGCAGCAACTCGGAGTAATCCATCTCGTGCCCCTGACGAGCAAGGTGACGATTTTCTGATCAGGTGACCCACAGCAGAGATTGAGCAAGGCCCCGGGGACCTGTGTCTTCGGGGCCGTTCGTCTGTCTCGGTCTCCGTGCTCTCTCAGTCCCGCATATTGATGAACTGCAGTGGAATCCCGTACTCCTCCGACTTCAGGAAGGCGATCACCGCCTGCAGATCGTCGCGCTTCTTTCCCGTCACGCGCAACTCGTCTCCCTGGATGGCGACCTGCACCTTCATCTTTCTTGCCTTCACGTCCTTGACGATCTTCTGGGCGACCTCGCGGTCGATCCCCTGGTGGATCGCCACTTCCTGACGCAGGGTCTTGCCGCCCGCCGGCTGGGGCTCGCCAAACTCGAGACAACCGGCGTCCACCTTGCGACGAACCGCATGGGACACGATCACGTCCCTCACGGCTTCGATCTTCATCTCGTCTTCGCAGCGGACAACGATCTGCTGAGCGTCGTCGTCGAGTTCGATCGTCGTATTCGAGCCACGGAAATCGTAGCGTTGCACAACCTCCTTGCTGGCGTTGCTTACCGTATTGCTGATTTCCTGCATGTCTACCTTGTTGACTACATCAAAAGAGGGCATGGTTGGCTTCCCTGAGAACTGGTTCGAGCGTAGTGGACTTTCAGGCAGATAAGGTACATCGAGGGGCGGATGGATACACCATTCCCGGTTTCTTGAGGACTCGACGAGCATGAAACCGTGGGAAGTGCTGGGGGAGGCATCGACGCCGGATGGCGGAGCCATGCGACTGACCGTGCGCGACGGGGAGTACGTGATACTAATGGACGGCAAAACCCTCATGTCGAGCCGGCTGCACGGGTCGGAGGAGGCGCTGGCTACGGCCGCTTGCAGTCAGGCGGGCAGCGCGTCGCAGCCAGAGGTGCTCGTAGGGGGACTCGGCATGGGATTCACCCTGCGGGCCACGTTGGATGCGTTGCCATCGGCGGCGGTCGTGACGGTGGCGGAGCTCGTCCCCGCGGTGGTCGAGTGGAATCGCAGCCATCTTGCGGCATTGGCGGGAATGCCGTTGGCGGACCCCCGGGTGCGGATCAAGAACGAAGACGTGGCCCACACGCTGCGATCGAACCCGGGGCGGTTCGACGCCATCCTGCTGGATGTGGACAACGGCCCCGCGGCGTTTACCGCCACCGACAATCACGGGCTGTACGACAACGAGGGAGTCGCCGCCGCCCACGCGGCGCTCAAGGCCGACGGCACGCTGGCGGTGTGGTCCGCCTGGGACGACCGGAAGTTCGAACATCGGCTCCGTTTCCAGGGCTTTGAGGTGCAGGTAGACCGTGTACGGGCGCGGCTCAAGAAGGGTGGCGCCCGGCATACGATCTTCCTTGGGGTCAAGCCGACGTCGGCGTAGCGTTCGCTTCGGGCCGCAAGCGTATGGCCTTCGGGCCGCAAGCGGTTGGCCTTCGCGCCGTCCGCCGGCATCGGCTATCTTGCTGCACCGATGAAAACCCACTTTGCCGAGATGATCTGGCACGAGATCCGTGACGCCGCCCAGGCGTCGAGGGTGGCCGTGCTGCCTGTTGCCACATACGAAGACCACGGACCGCACCTGCCCGTGGACACCGACGTGGTGCTGTGCAGCGGCATCTGCGACCGGGCCGTGGAGCGCATGCCAGACGATGCTGTCCTCGTCCCGCCTGTCACACACGGGTACAGTCCGCATCACATGGACTTCCATGGCACTCTGACCATCACCTGGGACACCTTCATCCGCTATGTGAAGGACATCTGCTGCAGCCTGGCCCATCACGGATTCGAGCGAATCCTGATCGTCAACGGCCACGGCAGCAACGCCTCGCCCCTGGATCTTGCCGCACGACTGAGCGTGCTGGAGTTCGAAGGGAAGATTCACTGCGCCAGCGTCAGTCACTGGGATCTGCGCCGGGCCAGGGACGAGGGCGCCAGGTTGCGTGATTCGGACTATGGTGGCACGTCTCACGGCGGTGAGTACGAGACCTCGCTGTACCTGGCGCTAAAGCCGGAGCTGGTGGAGATGGACAAGGCCGTCGACGAGCGCTCGCCCATGTCGCCCAGCTTCCGCACCGATCTGCTGGCGGGAACCCATCCCGAGGGGTCGTCGGCGAGACTTGTGCCCTACTGGAGCTCACAGACGGCCAGTGGTGTCATGGGAGACGCGAAGTCGGCCACAAGAGAGAAGGGAGAGGCATGGCTCGAGGCTGCGGTCAGTGGTCTCGTCGATCTGGTGCGTGAACTGCGGGCGCAGCCCATCCTGCCGCGACGGGATCAGCACTGATGCCACTCTCGCCTGGCATCCTGGATCGCTTTTCACTCGAGGGGCGAGTGGCCGTCGTCAGCGGCGGCTCGGGCCCGTTGTTCGGTTCGAGCATCTCTGAAGCCCTGGCTGAGGCCGGCGCAACCGTGGTCTCGGCGTCGCGCTCGGAGGAACGCAACGAGGCGCTTGCAGCCGGCCTGAGAGAGCGTGGGTGGAGAGCTCACGCGGCCCAGTTGGACATCGCCGATGCAGACTCGATCGCGGCACTCGCCACCCATGTTGACGAGCGGTTCGGCGGCGCTGACATCCTGGTGAACAGCGCCGTCGTCGGCCGCGACGCCGGTTTCGACGAGCAGACACCCGACCACTGGGAGCACAGTGCTCAGGGCAACATGGTGGGCCTTTTTGCCATGTGCAAGGCTTTCCTCCCGGTCATGGTCGAGCGGGGTCGAGGCTCGATCATCAACATCTCGAGCATCTATGGCGTCGTCGCCAACGATCCAAGCCTCTACGAGGGCACGGATATGAAGCAGCCCCCCGACTACACCTTCGTGAAGGCTGGCATGGTCAACTTCACCCGCTACCTGGCCAATTACTTCGGCAGGCAGGGAGTACGGGCCAACTGCATCTGCCCCGGCGGCTACGCCGACGATCAGCCGGAGCCATTCGTTGATCAGTACACGAAACGGGTCCCCGTGGGGCGGATGCTGGAAAACGACGACATCAAGGGCGCTGTTGTCTTTCTTGCCTCGGATGCCTCCGAGTACGTCACCGGTACATCCCTGATGGTCGACGGGGGCTTTACGTCTCTGTGATTGCGGCCATCGATTTTTCCCGGTCTTTTCTGTGGTGGCGGATCGACACGGACAAGGTGCCACCCGGAACGATCACCGTACCGCCGCCCTATGCACTGAACAATGCCCGCATGCCCCTCGACTGCCTGTGCACGATCGAGGGGGCGGGTGCGGTGCGATCCTTCGCTCTGGGTGCCAGCTGCAAGACCGAGGCGGTCGGTGCCGAGAGGGACATCTGGCCGCAGCCGAATGCCGACTTCATCCAGGTGCTCTCCGACGACGGCGAGGCCCTCGGAATCAAGACCTACGAGGTGGCGGATCGTCAGATTCCTCTGCACCTGCCGGAGTTGGGCCTGCAACCCGAACACCAGGTCTGCCGTGTCGCCGATGTCTTCGAGAGTGCCCGCACCGACGTCACCCGCGTCGACGCAGAGCCGCTGACGACGGCACCCGCGGCCGTTGAGGCCATTCTGACGAACCGGCGCCTCGTGGCGCGCACCAGCTGGCGGGAGGCGGAGCACGATGTCGTGCTCGACTATCCGGTGAAGACGGTGAACGCCAACGAGCGTGACACCGTATTCCAGCCCGACACTGGGCCGGTGCTCGTCCCGGATCCGGCGCTACCACCTGCCGGCTGGATCCAGGGGCTGCAGCTGGCCTTCATCGCTTTCAACCGGTTCGACTGGGCCGAGCTGTTGATCCGCGAGCCGGTGTCCGTCGCCGAGGCAGTGTCCACCTGGCACTACACCCGCCCTCGACGCGTCGAGTGTACCAATGAACTGTTTGCCCTGATCGCCTGAAGGAGGAATTCACACCGTGCTGTCCATCGCTCAAAAATGCCGGTTCCGTGACGAGGGTTATCTCGTCCTGCCGGGAGCCGTGTCCCGGGCGCAGGTGACCGCGGCTCGACACGCCATCAATCATTCCCTCGGCGAAGAGGGGATGAACAAGGACGAACTGCCCAGGATGCGCTCCCAGACCTACTGTCGCGAGATCCGGGAAGATGCCGCCATCAGCGACCTGGCGAATCGCTCCTCCGTCATCCCCGCAGTCGAAAGCCTGGTCGGGGCCGGCAACGTGCAAACGCCCGGGGGCGGGCAGATCGCACTTCGGTTTCCCCGGGCACCCGGTGAGGATCCTGGTGCGCCAAGAGGCCACCTCGATGGCCTCGGCAGCGGTGCCAACGGCATCGACAGGGGAGTCTACAACCGAGGCTTTACGAGCCTTGCCGTGGTCTACCTGTGTGACGTGCCGGAGCCCAACATGGGCAATTTCACCGTGTGGCCTGGTTCGCACCTTTTCTTTGCGGAGCACCTCCGCCAGAATGGCCACGAGATTCTGGCCGAGGGCATGCCGCAGGTAGAACTGCCACAGGGACCCCTGCAGATCACGGGACAACGCGGGGATCTCGTCATCGCCCACCATCTGCTCGTACACACGGCGGCGCCGAATACATCCTCCGAGACCAGGTATGCAGCCATCTTCCGCCTGCGCCACAAAGAGGTTGAGAGCGTCGGTCTGGAGGCCTTCACCGACCTGTGGCGCGAATGGCCGGGCGTGGCCGAACTCGACGGTGCCCCAGCGCAGTGATCTGGCAGACCTCACCGTTCCTGCCGGCGCTGCTGCTGACGGCGCTGGCGTGCGCCATCCTCGGCGTCCATGTGTGGCGACATCGACCGGCGCCAGGCGTCGGCCCGGCGGTGGGCAGCTTCATTGCCACGGCAGGTTGGAACGCCTGCTACGCGATGGAGCTGTCGAGCGCCAACTATTCGGCCCAGCTGTTCTGGGCTAACGTCCAGTACATCTTCATCTCTGCCACACCGGCACTGATGATCACCTTTGCCCTGATCTACACCGGCCGTGGAGCATTGTTGTCGCGGGGAGTTGTGCTGGCGCTGCTCATCGAGCCGGCGATCACGGTCCTCCTCGCCTTTTCCAGCGAAGCGCTTCCCTGGCTCCGCACCGGCGGCGAGCAGCTGCTCGTGGATGGCGTGGTGATGGTATCCTGGAGCTACGGCACCTACTTCTGGCTGCACACGATCTACTCGTATCTGCTGATGGCGACGTCGACGGTGATCCTCGTCCCCGTCATCATGCGGTCGCCTCATCTCTACCGCTTGCAGGCAGGTGCCGTCGTGTTGGGGGTTATGGCGCCGTGGCTCGCCAACGCGCTCTATGTGCTGAGGTACAGTCCCTTTCCAAATCTCGATCTCACACCGTTCTCCTTTTTCTTCTACGCCGTGTCTGTGGGCTGGGCTCTGACGCGTCTGCAGTTCCTGGATGTGGTGCCCATCGCCCGGGACAGCGTCATCGAAGATCTGCAGGATGCCGTACTCGTCATCGGCCTGAACGGACGTGTGGCCGACGCGAATCCAGCGGCTGAGCGCCTGCTGGGACTTTCAGGCAGCGAACTGATCGGACTCAGGACAGCAGATCTGGCCACCCAGCTGGCCACCGCACTCGACCCATCCGTGCCGTTGCCGACAGAACACGAGGTCGCTTTCGGCGAGGCGCCAGACCAGCACGTCTTCGAGTTGAGACTCGATGAAGTTCATGACCATCGGGGTGCCCCCAGAGGTCGGGTCGCGGTGTTCCATGATCTCACGGAACGCAAACTGGCCGAAGAAGAGCGGGTCCGATCACAGCGCCTGCTGGCCGCCGGTGAGCTGGCGGCGGGCATCGCCCACAACCTGAACAACATTCTCGTCGGCATTCTGGCGCCGGCGCGGCGGCTGCAGGACGGCGAGACGGGCGAACTGGCGCGGGATACGGGCACCATTGTGGCGGCAGCAGAACGGGCTCGTGATCTGGTACAGCGGCTGAATCGCGGCGGTGACGCCGAGTCCGCAATCGCTCTCGAGGGAGTCGACGTGGCAGCCGTTATCGGTGAGGCCGTCGAAGCGGCACGACCTCGCTGGGAGGATGCCGCAGGCAAGCGAGGCGTCGCGATCGATCTGACACTGGAGATCGAGCAGGTCCCCCCCGCAAGATGCGACCGCACCGGCCTCCACGATGCGCTGCTCAATCTCATACTCAATGCCGCCGACGCCATGCCCGAGGGAGGAAATCTGACCATCGGCACCTGTCCGCAGGATGACTGCATTGCCGTGAGGGTCATGGACACCGGGACAGGGATGGACGCCGAAACCGTCAGCCGGGTCTTCGAGCCCTTCTTCACAACAAAGGTCGATGTCGGTACCGGACTCGGTCTGAGCACGGTCTACCGCTCGGTGATGCGTTGGGGTGGAGACATCACGATCGACAGCACCCCGGGAGAAGGCACGACATTCTGCCTGCTGCTGCCGGTGTCGGAGGGCGATCCAGTCACCCCAGAGAAGCCAGACACAGGTCCCATCACCCCGACCGGATCGGCCCGTATCCTGGTCGCCGAAGACGAGGCGATCGTCGCCATGGTCCTGTCCGACACGGCGCAGAGCCTTGGGTACGAGGTAGAGGTCTTTGGAGACGGTGCCGAAGCTCTGAAGCGTCTGTCCCGCGGCGATGTGGACGTTGCCGTCCTCGACCTCGGTATACCGGGACTGTCAGGAGATGAGGTGGCACGGCAGGCTCGAGAGCATAATTCGAGACTGACGACGGTGCTCATGACAGGCTGGTCGATCGAACCTGAAGACGAGCGCATGCGTCCTTTCGATTTTCTGTTACAGAAACCATTCGACGGTCAGCAGTCCCGCACCGTCGTCGAACGGGCGGTGGCCATGAGCCGTCTCCGCCGTCCCGAAAGAATGGAGCCGTCATGACGGAAGCCGCGATTCGGTTACGTCCACGTTACCACCGCTGGCACGTGGACCCCGGCGTGGACTGGATCGAGTCGAACACGACGTACGCTCACCTCGACTGGACGATTCCTCGCGATCAGTGCGCCCTCGTATTGCTCGACGTGTGGAACCAGCACTATCTGAAGGACACCGAGGCTCGCGCTGAGGCCATCATCCAGCAGCGTCTTCGGCCGCTGCTGCAGTCGTGTAGAACCGCCGGACTGCCCATCGTCCACGCCCCATCACCACCTCAGGCAAAGGAACATCCGCAGTGGCTGCAGCTGCAGGGCTGGGACGAACCATCCTGGCCCCAGGATGACAGCTGGCCACCGCGGCGATTCCGCCGCAGTGAGGGGGAGTACGCCGCCTATCGTCAACCGGATGAGCCGCGGGACCCGGAGCGGGAGGCCCATCGCGCCGGTCTGCGGATTCACCCCGACATGCAGCCAGAACCCGGTGAACCCGTCGTGGCCACCGGGCAGGAGCTGCACCTGTGGTGCCGGGAGAAGGGCGTGCTGTTTCTGTTGTTCGCCGGGTTCAACACGAATGCCTGTATCCTGCACCGCGATTACGGTACGATCGATATGAACCGTCGGGGATACACGGTGGTCATCGTCCGTGACTGCACCACGGGCATGGAGTCCGCGCAGACCCACGAAGCCCTCGGGCAGACAATCAACGCCATCCTGCTGTCGGAGATGTTCGGCCGTTACTCGGTCAGCTCCGAAGAGATGATCTCGGGGCTCTGATCATGGTGGAGGAAAGTGTGTTCGACTCTCCCTATCTAGACCAGGAGGGCACGACGCGTTGGCTGCGTGGCAATCACCATGGCCATTCGACTCTGTCCGACGGCCACGAATCGCCCGGGCAGCTGCTGAGGGCGTACGAAGAGGCCGGCTACGACTATCTGGCGCTGAGCGAGCATGACCTGTTTGCCGATCCTGCAGACTATCAGACCGCTACGTCCATGTGCCTGCTGCCGGCGGTGGAAGTCACATCGGCGCAGGGGCAGTCGCTGATGCACCTCGGTGCGGCCCATGAGCTGCCGCCACGGCAGCTGTCGGCACCGGAGATCATGGCAGCAGTCCACGATGCAGGTGGACTGTTCATCTTCGACCATCCGAACTGGAAACCCGTGCCTGAGTATGCCACCGACGAACTGCTCGACTCGATGGCAGACCTGCGGGGTATGGAGATCTACTGCGGGGTCATCGAAAGACTGCCGGGCGAAGCGAAGGCGACCGATCGCTGGGATCGCCAGCTGAGCCGGGGCCGCCGACTGTGGGGGCACGGTACCGACGATCAGCACGAGGCGACAGACCGGTTCATCGCCTGGAACTGCGTGCAGTGGCCGAAGGAGATTCCCGTAGACGCGGCCGGTGTCATCGAGGCCCTTGGCAACGGCAGGTTCTATGCAACGACAGGTGTGACAATCGCCAGAGTCGGCACGACCAGGACGGGGGCCGCTGCTTCGTCGAGTCGGATGCGGACGAGATCCGCTGGGTCACCAACGGCGGGGTGATCGTCAAGAAGGAGATCGGTGGCGTCGGCAGCCTGACGGTGGAAGAACTTCGACAGGCAGCTTCGCCGGAGGGCGATCTCTACGCCCGGGGAGAGTGTCTGGGGCGCGGCTCCGCCACAGCCTGGACGCAGCCCTTTTGGGTCGCCTCATGAGCGCCATCGTCAAAGGGCCGTATCTGCAGTGGCCCACGGTGTCGTCGGTGACGGTCATGTGGGAAACAGCAGCAGAAGAGAAGGGTTCGGTGGCATGGTATGAGACGGAACAACTGCACAGCGGACTGTCCGGCCGCGCCCGCACACTGACCGCCACGCGGCGCACCGCCACCGAGGAAGGTGTGGGGCGCATCCATCGCGTGGAACTCACCGGGTTGAGTCCTGAGACGGAGTACCACTACCAGGTCGAGGGGGAGACGGGCGATCCGCATACATTCTATGCCGCGCCACCGCCGGAGAGGCCGTTCTGTTTCTGCGTAACCAGTGAAACCGGGGGCTACGGTGACGACGACATCAATCGGCGCCTGTTCGCAGAGATGTCACGCTGGCGCCCGGACATGCTTCTCGTCGTCGGTGACGCGGTGCGCGACGGCAGGCAGTACGACGACTGGGAGCGCTTCTTCTTCGGACCCGCAAGGGAGTTGCTGCACTCGACACCGTTCTACCTGTGTCCGGGAAACCACGAGGAAAATGCCGACTGGTTCTATCGATTCACGGCATTCTCCGACCCGGGGAATTTCTACGGCTTCGATTTCGGCAACACGCACTTCACCGGTCTCGACAGCACACGCCTCGTCGAATACGTCGACGGTGCACCACAGCCGACGGCGGAGTTGGAGCCCGAGTCCACCCAGCGGCGCTTTCTGCGCCAGGATCTGTCGACGCCTGCGGCGGTCGAGGCGCGCTGGCGCATCGCCTTCTTCCACTATCCGCCATACGTTTCTGGCGACTTCGAGGTCGGGCAGATGCGTGAGCTGGTTCCAGACCTGGAGTCGGGGGGCGTCGACGTGGTCTTCAATTCGCACACGATCGTCTATGAACGAAGTCACCCGTTGCAGGGTGGTCGCTTTGATGAGGATGGGGGCATCGTCTATGTCGTGGCCGGAGGGGCGGGGGCCAAACCAGACTGGTTCCACGTGAAGAAGCCGGCGCATACGGCGCAGGCCCTGGCGGTGCCGCACTTCGTACTGGTTACCGTGGCGGGACGGACGCTGGAGGCGCGGGCCGTCGACGTGGACGGTCACGTATTCGATTCGTTTGTGCTGCGGAAGTAACTTCTACCGAAAGGTGGGACAGTCGACGAGAGTCGGCTTTTGGCCTTTGGGCAGGGGCACCTGGAAGGCATTCAGGGTCATGGCCGTCATCGAGTAATAGCCGATGAGTCCGGTGAGCTCAACCATGCCAGCCTCCCCGAGAAGATCCCGGGCCGTGGCGAAGGTTCGTTCCTGGATGAAGCGGTTGTAGACGAGCTCGGCCGTGTAATCGTAGACCGTCTGTTCGTCGTCACGGTCGAACTCCGGATACTGTCCCAGGCGGATGGCCTCGATCAGTTCCGGAGACAGGCCGGCTTCGGTGGCGAAGGGTTCGTGCAGCGTCCATTCCAGCTGGCAGTCCCAGGCACGGGCCGTGACGAGGATGGCCAGTTCGCTGAGTCGCGATTCAAGACGGGTTTCGTAGCGCACGAGGGCGCCGAGCTTCTGCGCTCGATCGGCGAATTCGGGGCTGTGCAGCCAGGTGCCGAAAGGGCCGGCCACGTCGCCACGGGACTCGGCGATGGCATCATACACGGGCTTGTGCTCGTCGGCCAGGTCGGAACGACCCAGTTGGCGCAGGCGGCTCGAACTCAACGGGATTCTCCCTTACTCCCAATCGATCAGAATGGATGACATGGACAACACAGGGTTCATCGGGCTCGGTTCCATGGGGCGTGGAATGGTGGCGAACCTCGTCGGCAATGGCGTCTCCGTGCTGGCTTTCGACATAGATGCAGAGACCAGGAAAGACGCGTCCGGGCCGGGAGTGATTCTGGCGGAGAATGTGGCGACTGTAGGCCGGGACTGCAAACGGATCATCCTCTCCCTGCCCGATGGGGCCGTGGTGGAAGAGGTCCTCTTCGGCGATGGCGGGATGGCACCGTGTCTGGCGGACGGTACGATCCTGATCGATACGAGTACCACACCCGCACAGACGTCGCAGGAAATCGCCCGGCGGCTGCAGGCGCAGGGCGTGTGGTTTCTCGACGCGCCCGTGACCGGCATGGAGACTCGTGCCGCGGACGGAACGTTGACGGTCATGGTGGGCGGCGAGCGGTCCGCCTTCGACGCAGTGGAATCACTGTTGGAACACATCGGCTCCACCGTCGTGTATATGGGTCCCTCAGGGAGTGGTCAGCTGACCAAGATGGTGAACAACGTCCTGTATAATGTGTCCGTGGCGGCCATGGCGGAGATGTTGCCCCTGGCAGCTCGTCTCGGCCTCGAGCCACAGTCTGTACGCCGTGTTGTCTCCACTGGCTCCGGACAGAGCTTCGGCTTCGACTACTTTTCGGAGCGGGTGCTTGAGGGGCGCTTCGAAGAGGGCTACCCGATGGGCAAGGCCTTCAAAGACATGCTGGCGATCAGTGCCCACGCCAATGAGCAGAAGGCGCCGATGCCGGTGGTCTCGGGAGCGCTGCAGACCTACCGCCAGGCTCTGGCCGAAGGGCATGGCGATAAAGCAAAGGGGGCGATGATCAAGGTGTGGGAACGCGTCCTCGACATCGACCTTACGGGAGGCAGCTGATGGCTTTGCCCAGCATGCGCCTGGATGGGCTTCGCGCCGCTGTCACCGGTGCCGGCTCCGGGATCGGCGAATGTACAGCCGAGGCGCTGGCGGAGGCTGGCGCCGACGTGGCGCTGAGTGAGGTGCCGGAACGGATGGCGGCGCTCGCAGCGGTCTGCCAGCGAATTGAAGGCCATGGTCGGACCGCCGTGCCCCTGCCACTGGAGCTTCCCCACATGGGCAGCATCGATAGCTTTGTCGCCGCGGCACACGAGAAGCTGGGTGGCATGGACATTCTGGTGAATAATGCTGGCGTCAACATCCCCGTCGAGGCGCTGGATCTTACCGAGCAGGACTGGGACCGTGTTCAGGACGTGAACCTGAAAGGACTGTTCTTCCTGTCCCAGGCAGTGGCGCGGCAGATGAAGGCGGACGGAAGCGGCGGGCGCATCATCAATGTGGCGTCGATCAACGGTGTCGTCGGCTACTACAAGAGGGCGGCCTACTGTTCGAGCAAGGCCGGTGTAGTTAATCTCACGCGTGTTCTGGCTCTCGAATGGGCCCAGTACGGGATCAACGTCAACGCCGTGGGCCCCACCTTCATTCTGACGCCGTTGACCCAGTCGACCTTTGACGACCCGGCGCAGCGAGAGGACCTGCTGGGGCGGATTCCGCTGGGGCGTGTGGGGCAGCCTGAGGACGTGGTAGGAGCTGTGGTGTTTTTGGCGAGTGCGGCAGCGGCGATGGTGACGGGACATACTTTGATGGTGGATGGTGGATGGACTGCTATCTAGGTTTCGTCGTCCCGGCGTGGGCGGACCGGTGCAGGGCCTACAGGAGGCTCGCTTCGGGCTCGGAGCTTCGCTCCGAACGGCCCTGGGCACCGGGCCGGCTGAGGCCGCGTCCCTGCGGCCACAGCCGGTCTGCGGCGTCCTGCCGCAGACCCCTTCGGGGCCTGATCGGCACCCGGGGCCTCCCCTGCGCGGGCCTCCCTACGGCCCTGCACCGGCCCGCCCCGACAGGCCGTACAAGATGGCAGTTCGTAGTACAAGAGCATGTACTATCAAGCAACTGACAGGAGCAAGGGAAGAGGATGGCACGGATATACTGGACGTATGACGAATTGCTGGAGGACGTGAGGCGGCGGGCTCGGTCGGTGGAGGTTCTGGGGCATACCGTCGATGGGTCGGCGATTGTGGCGGCTCGTGGGGGTGGGGACAAGCTGCCGGCGATCTTTATTACGGCGGGGGCGCATTCGACGGAACAGGCGGGGGTGAGTGCGGCGGTGGAGCTGATCGATGAGCTGGACACGGAGCATCAGGTGCATGTGATCCCGACGCGGGATCCGGTGGGCATGAAGGGGTTTGCCCATGCGTTGTCCCTGGGACTTGGGGAGACGCCCGTCATCGAGACCTTTGCGCAAGCCGAGGCGATTCTGCGGGAGCGGGGAGAGATCCTGTTCGAGGAAGACGATCTGCTGCTGGCTCTGATCGGCGACTACGGGTATACGAGCGCCCGGCCGACGCCGGATCGCAGGTGTCCGCAGAACACCTTCTACAAGCGTCTGCAGCGGCTGCACGCCGAGGAGCCCGACCGGTTGGCGCCGCTGCTGGGGCGTCGGGTCTACATGACACCCGGGCAGACCGGCGTGGAGGGTACTGGTGATTTCGGGCGGGCGTATACGCTGATTATCTCTCTGGAGGGAGAGATCCTGCACATCAATCGGTTCCATGACACGCCGTGGGCGCCGGTGGAACCGCGGGTCACACGGGATCTGCTGGCACGAATCCGGCCCGGCCTCAGCTTCGATCTGCACGAGTCACAGCTGATGGAGGATCGTTACTGGCTGTCGGCTCGGCGTCAGCCGGATGTCGAGAATGAGGAATGGGAGCAGAAGGCAGCCAGAGCGACGATTCAGGCCATCGCTGACTCGGGCGCGAAGCTGGCCAACGACGAGGATGCTCCGTCGAAGTGGTTCGACACGTCCGAACGGGCCGTCTTCTGGCTTGATGCGACACGGCGGGGGGAAGGCTTCAATCTGATGGACTTTGCCTCCCGCACCTACGGTCTGGCCTTCGGCACGGAGATGGGGATGTACGGGACTTTCGACGGCCGCGTCGAACTGGCGAAGATCACGGTGCGCACCGCCGTGGGTGTGTTCGAAGAGCGCTATCGCTGACAGAATGAAACCAGGATAACTGCCGGGAGAATCCATGGCTGACATGATCGTCTACCACAATCCCACTTGAAGCAAGTCCAGAGGCGTGCTCGAGATTCTGCGCGCCCGCGACGTCGAGTTCGACGTCATCGAGTACATCGAATACCCGCCGGGTGAAGCCGTTCTGCGGCGTCTCCTGCAGCAGGTGGGGTGTGCACCGGCAGAGTTCCTGCATCCCGGATCCGTTGACAAGCTGGGCCTGAAGCTCGAGGACTACGACACGCCTGACGCTCTCGTCGGACTGTTGCTCGAACATCCCGGTGTGATGAACCGGCCCGTCTGCGTGCGCGGCGAGCGGGCCGTCATCGCCCGACCCTCTGAGAAGGTGCTCGAGATCCTGGACTGAACTTCGGGCGCAACGGGGCACTAGCTGCCATTCTCGAGCCGCACGTCCCGGAAATAGGTGTGACCTTCAGTCTGCACCAGGGCGATGGCGCCGGCCGGGAGGGCGTCGTCCTCGACGGTGAAGATCTCCCGGTCGTCGACAGCGCCAATGAGCCGGCTGCCCCGAGCCTCGAGGGAGAGCGAGGTGAACCGGTTCGGCTCCCAGGCGAACTTCTGCTCGGCCAGGATCTCATCCCCATCACAACAGCGCAGCAGTCGCACGGTCTGATCCTTACAGAGCAGCAGTGCGTAGAAGCGTGAGACGCCACCGACGCGCGTGGCGATGCCGGCTTCGGCCGCCATGTGCGGCGCAACCCTGGCGCTGAGGCGGTAGTCGGTCCAGTCGCTGGTCCCGTTGATGAGCAGGCCACGTCCCTCGTTGTGGATCAGGTGGAACTGTACGCCGCTGTCGGCCGGTGACAGATGGATGCTGTCGATCCCGTCGGTCCAGCCGATGGGGCGATGATGTCCGCCCAGCGCGGCGCCGCTGAACAGACAGGAGGGAGCACCCGCCCAGTGCATGCTGTCGAGATGGAGGGTGCCGGAGGTCCCCTGGTCGGCCCTGCATTCGACGCCGATACGGACGATGGGCAGCCCCTCTGTTTCGGGCAGCGTCCATGTGAGTGTGGTGCTCGTACCCGGTGCGAGCTCCTGGAAGGGGGAAGTACTCGTCGTCAGGGGTTGTCCCGGCCGGTCCGGGTAGATCCGGGCGAAGAGGCCGACGGCGACCGGTCCTGAGGTCTGCTCGTCCAGAGTGATTTGGGCGGTTACGGTCTGTCCCGGATAGAGGGAAGGGGACATGACCATGCTGTAGCCGCCATGCTCGAAGTCGGCCGGTTCGCCGAAGGTCTGCACGCCGACGCGAGACGGACGACCGGGGGCCAACTGCCGGAACTGGACGGCGAGGCTGTGGCTGCCCTCCCGGCTATGGCCGACGGTGTTGTAGATCGAGGTTGTCCCACAGCTGTCGGGGGTCTCATCAGCGACAAAGCCCTGCTGCGAGCCCGGCAACTCGAAGTGGTAGCGCGTCGTCGGTGGAGGTCGGGCGGAGGCGCCGAGCAGTTCGCGGCCGACACGGCAGAGACGGTAGGTCTCGCGTACGGCGTCTGTGAGCGCGTCGCCGCCGTCGGCGGAGATCTTGAACATCCGGTCGGCCACGGGGCCGCGCCAGTCGGGGCCGGCGTCGATCCCGGCCAACCCGTTCTTGATGCCCATGAGGCAACCGACGTTAGCGGCGTTGCAGTCGGTGTCCCAGCCGGCGGTGTTGGCGATCATCTGCGATTTCTGGAAGTCGTCGTCGCCGTAGAGCAGCGCCAGAATGATAATGGCGTGGTTGGGAATCATGTGGCAGTTGCCGGCGTATCTGTCATAGCCGTAGCGCTCCTGGATGCGGCCGAAAGTCTGGCGCCAGTCGCCGTCGGCGGCATGCCACTGGCGCAGGTCGTCGATCAGACGGCGAATGACGCAGTCGTCAGGGATGAGGCCGAGACCGATATCGAGGAGCTTGCCGAGGTCGTTCTCGTAGAAAGCGGCCGATTCCATGGCGGCCACCACCTGGGCACCGTAGATAGCCTCGCCGTCGTGAGAGACACTGCCCGCCTCGCGGGCGAGCCTGGCGGCCAGTTCGGGTTCACCGGGGGCCACCATGGCCCAGCTGTCGATGAAGATCTGGGCCCCGATCTGTTCGGCCACCTCCTGCGTGTTGAGTTCGATCGAGCCGGAGCGCGGCGCCGGGATGCCATGCTTGAGACGCAGGAAGGCAGTGTGCTCAGTGGAGTTGCCCATGCCGCCCCACCAGAGGATGGTGCGCTCCTCGATCAGGTAGTTGAGCCAGGTCTTGCCGATCTGTTCGGCTGTGAGCTCAGCCGAGATACCGTGGTCTTCGAGGGCGCGGATAAAAGTGAACGTACCGGAGATGTCGTCATCGGCAACGACCAGGGGATACCCCAGCCGCTCGTGAACGTAGTAGTTGATCTCACCCAGTTCGGCTTCGATGCGGTCGTTCGTCCAGCCTTCGAAGGGCCGGCCGAGGTAGACCCCGATGATCTTGCCGAGGATGCCGGCGTAGACGCGCTCTTCATAGTCGACGGGAATGGGCACTGGGATTCAAGCTCCTGTCAGGCGATGGTTGACGTTGACCTTCTCTGCTGCCGCGTCGATGAGGCGGCAGGTTTCGGCCGGCAGAGGGATGCCCTCGCGCCGGCGTCTGTCCAGCAGGCGAAACTCGCGCTCTCCGGGCAGGACGACCTCGTCATGATCCGGCGCTGGTGGGACTCCGGTAATGTACGATTTCAGTTCTTCGGTCAGGGCGGAGAAACGGTTCGCCTCGCCGGTGATCGTCGCCGGATTGATCGCCAGCAGCGAGAAGCCATTGATGTAGGGGATGTCATGACCGTCACCGAGCTCGACTCCGGCAATGCTGGCGCCGAGGATCTCGACGAGCAGGCCGAGACCGAAACCCCGGTAGCCGAGATCGCCTCCGAAGGGCAGGATGGCGCCTGCAGGCGGACCGTCGTCGTCGCCATAGAAGGCGGCGGGATCCGTCGTGGGGTGGCCGTCCGCGTCGAGGACGCGACCTGCCGGCAGAGTCTGACCCGCGTGCAAGGCGGTGCGCACCTTGCCTTCGGGAGTCATGCTCGTGGACATGTCCAGCAGGATGGGGCGGTCCCTCGTCAACGTCGGTGCAGACCAGGCCAGGGGGTTGGTCGCCAGGCGGCCCTCCCGTCCACCCCAGGGTACGACGAAGTGGCCATGCCGCTGACTGTTGGCCACGGCAAAACCGAACAGACCCGCCTCGGCCAGCGCCTGCGGATAGGCTCCCAATCGGCCCACGTGATGGCAGTGCCGGCTCACGGCAAAGGCGATGCCGCCTTCGAGCGCCCGGTCCCGGACCCACTCGACCATCCGGCGGGCGCCGACCTGACCGAAGTTCATGCCGCAATCGACGAGAGCCAGCTGGCCGTTGTCGCGCACGACCTCCACCGGGGCGCCAGGGCGGATACCACCCTCCAGGCATTGCTTCACATACCATATGTAGCGCACGACGCCGTGGGAGTCGATGCCCATGAGACTGGCTTCGACGAGGTGGGCGGCCACGGTCTCGGCTTCCTCGTCGGGCGCGCCACAGGCGACGAAGAGCTCGACGCCCAGCTCGTGCAGGCGTGACGCGGGAAAGGTGTTCACGGAGGAGAGGTCAGGCGGAGTCAGTCGGACAGACGTGAGCGCACCGTGGCCACAGCGTCGTCGACGGCAGCCATCATGAAGCTGATGTCGCCGCCCATCTGCAGCCACTGTACACCGCGCGACGCCTGCAACCGGGCGAACTCTGGGTCCACCGGCATGCCGGACCCCACCGGGAGGCCGTGTGTTCGGGCGGCGGCGATAACCCGTTCCATGGCGGTGACCACGTCGGGATGGTGCACCTGACCGAGAACGCCGAGAGAGCCCGACAGGTCGTAGGGGCCGAGGACGACGGAGTCGAGTCCGGGGAGGGCGACGATCTCGTCGATGGCCTCGACGGCCTCCACGCACTCGATCATGACCGTCACGAAGAGGCTGGCATTCGCCCGGTCCACATAGTCGTCGCCCATACGCCCGTAGTCTGAGGCCACGAGAGGGCCGAAGCCTCGGCGGCCCACCGGTGGGTACCGGCAGTCGTCGATGACGCCACGCACCTGCTCGACCGAAGTCACCTGGGGCACGACGATCCCCGGCGCCCCGGCGTCGAGGACCGGCTTGATGAAGGCTGTGTCAGACCCGGGTACGCGTACGACGGCGGCCCGCTTCCTGCCTCGTGCCGCCATCAGGTGGCCGCGCATGGCTTCGGGGCTCATCGTCGTGTGCTCGAGGTCGATCCAGAGGAAGTCGACGGAGTCCGCCAGTGCCTCGCTGACCTGGGCATCGATGGTATTGATGCCGCTGCCAATGAGAATCTCACCGTCGGCCAGCCGCTGACGGAACGTGTCCATCCCTGTGAAGATCATGGCTGCCGAATGTAGCGGGCGTGACGTCACCCGCCAACACGGCTATACTGAGCGCCATGCGGATCGTCATCGGCGCCTTCAGCCACGAGAGCAGTACGTTCACGCCCGTTGCCACGGATCGGGCCGCCTACGAGTCGCGCTTCGGTTACCTCCGTGGCGACGAGCTGTGGACCACGTTCCGGGCCACCAACACACCGATCGGCGGCTTCATCGAGGGGGCTGAGGCGCATGACTTCGAGCTGATCCCGACGATCTTCGCCGAGCCCCATCCCAGTGGACCCACGGATCGTGACCTGTTCGAAGAGATTCTTGGCGAGCTGCTCGATGGCATCAGCGCCGCCGGGGTGATCGACGGGGTCCTTCTCGAGTTGCACGGGTCCATGGTGGCCGAGGGGATCGCCGACGCCGACGGTCACATCCTGCGCGCCGTCCGCGATGTGGTGGGCGCCCATGTCCCGGTGGTGGCGCAACTCGACATCCACACGAACATGTCGCCGGAAATGATCGAGTGCGCCGACGTGCTCGTGGGGCGAGAAACCTATCCCGAAGTCGACCAGGCCGAGCGTGGGAGGGAGTGCGCCGACATCCTGGTGCGAATCATCCGGGACGGTGTGCATCCGACCATGTGCGCCTGCTTTCTGCCCATGATGTGGGGCATGAACCAGGTCACGGCACACGCACCGATGAAGGAGACGATCGATTGCCTGCACGAGATCGAAGCCAGACCCGGGGTCATCTGTGCCTCCGTGGCCACCTGCTTCCCATTGAGTGACGTGTCCTGCATGGGGGCCTCCGTGACGGTGGTCACTGACGACGATGCCGAGCTGGCCCAGACCTGCGCTGACGAGCTGGGTGCCTGGATCTACGAGAGGCGGGTGCAGTGGCACCTGCCGCGGCGGTCGACGCAACAAGTGCTGGAGCAGGTGCACGAGGATGCCGTCTTTCCCGTGATTCTTGCGGACCGCGATGACAACACCGGTGGCGGCTCGCCAGGCGACAGCACGGGGATGCTGCGCGCTTTCATGGAGGCGGGACTGCGCGATGCCTGCGTGCTCTACATGGTCGACCCGGAATCGGTGGCCGCCTGCCATGCCGCCGGCGTGGGGGCCACCGTCGATCTGCAGGTAGGGGGAAAGTCCTCTCCCGTGCAGGGCGAGCCCGTGCCGATGCAGGCTGCCGTCGTCTCTGTCAGCGACGGACTCTTTCGGTATGATGGCCCCATGTACGCCGGCCTCGAGGCCAGCATGGGGCCATCGGCGCACATCGAGCAGGATGGCCTGCATGTCCTGCTGGTCACCATTCGCGAGCAGCCCTTCGATACGGCATTCTGCCGCACCCTCGATCTCGATCCTCAAAAGATGCGCTACGTCGGCGTCAAATCAGCCGCTCACTTCCGGTCTGGCTTCGAGTCCTGGGCTGGCGCCGTCCACCTGGTCGCCGAACCCTCCGTACACAGTCCCTGGGCGGTGACCTTTCACAACCTCGGACGACGCGTCTTTCCGCTGGATGAAGATGGACGCTTCGACCTCTCACAGATTGACGGCAAGGCATGACAACTCCGGCTCAGCACGCCTCTGTGACCCGTTCCCTCGAGATCTATCAGCGTGCCCGACAGCTGATCCCGGGCACGACGCAGCTGATCAGCCGCCGACCGACGCGGGCCGCTCTCGGCTTCAGTCCGATCTATGCCGAAAGCGCCAGCGGCTGCCGCATCACCGACGTGGATGGCAACGAGTTCATCGACTGGTCGAGTGCCGTGGGGCCGATCATTCTCGGCTACGCCAACCCCGTCGTCGACGAGGCCGTGAAGGCGCAGATCGACAAGGGTTCGGTGTATTCGATCGTGCACGAGTCCTCGGTGGAGTTGGCGGAGCTGCTGGTACGTCTGGTACCGTCGGCGGAGATGGTGCGCTACGCCAAAGGAGGCGGCGAGGCTTGTACGGTGGCCGTGCGGATCGCCCGTGGTGTCACGGGCCGTGACAAGGTCCTGTTCAGCGGCTACCACGGCTGGCACGACTGGTACCTGGCGGCCAATCTCGGGGAGGAGCGTCTTGCAGGGCATCTGTTCAACGGCATCGATCCCATCGGCGTGCCCCAGGGCCTGGAGGGGACGGCCATGCCCTTCGAGTATGGTGACCTCGACCAGCTCGAAGATCTGCTGCGGGCCAATGACAGCGAAGTGGCGGCTATCATCATGGAGCCCATGCGCACGGAGTTGCCTCCCGAGGGGTACCTGGAAGGAGTGCGAGCCCTGGCCGACCGCTACGGTGTGGTGCTGATCTTCGACGAGGTCTCCTGCGGTTGGCGGATCTCACTGGGAGGCGTCCAGCAGGTAGCGGGAGTGACGCCCGATCTCACCGTCTTTGCCAAGGCCATGTCCAACGGGTATCCCATGGCTGCCGTCGTCGGCCGACGTGCCGTGATGGAGCCGGTGTCACGCATGTTCATCTCCAGCGCCTACTGGGATGATAACGTCGGCATTACGGCAGCCCTGGCGACGATCCGCGAACTCGAGCGGATCGACGCGCCAGCCCTGTTTGAGGGGCTGGGGGCGTCGTTCCGTGAACGAGTCGACGCCGCCGCGAGGCAGACGGGCTGTCCGGCCCGGTGTGTCGGCGTGGCCGCCCATCCACGCATACAATTTGACTGTACTGCCAGTCAGGCCTCGAAGGTGGCTACCTTGTTCGTGCAGGAGAATGCGCGCAACGGGGTGATTCTGTCCGGGGGGTTCTTCTTCAACGCCGCCCATGAGGACGCCGAAGCACTGGATCGGACCGAAGCCGCTGTACGGAAGAGTTTCGCCGTCATCGCCGACGGGTTGCAGCGGGACTGCCTCGACGATCTCATCGAATGTGAGCTGGTGGAAGAATCCTTCCGTCGGCTGGTCCAATAGGGGGCACACGATGACAGACACGATCACCCGCAACTGGCTGGCAGATGAGCTTGCGGCCTGCCCGAGACGCAGCGTCGTATGGCGGGACGATGCTCTGCGTCTGCGGCGCGGCGTCACCCTGACCGATGAGGCGGGGCGCTGCAACACCCGCGACGGTGAGCGGCTCAGCGCCCTGCGTCAGGCGCGCAAGATGCTGCTGCTCGAAGCACCCGTGACGGCGCGCCGGGCGAAGCTGTGTGTCTACCTGCGCTGCGACACCGACGGCGGCCAGCTGACTGTGACGGTGAACGGCCACGAGACCGTCGTCACCTGGGCGTCGACGCGGGAATACTGGGAAGATGCCTGGCACGCCATCGAGATCGACCCCACGTGGCTGTGTCAGGGGGTGAACGAGGTCCGGTTTGCCGCTGTCGGGGAAGCGGGCTGGACGCTGCTGATCGAAGAGAGCCGGCATCCGGACCGCAGCGAGGTGAGCGACGACGGCGGACAGACGTGGCGCTCGCAGGAGATGGGAGTCAACGATCGCGCCGACGGCGAATACCTCGTGAGACTTTGGCTCGATCAGCACGTGGGCAGTGGCGAGGTCATCTCTTCGGTTGCCGACCTGCTCGACCTGACTGGTGAAGGCGTCGCCTGCTCCGGCCGCGTGGAAAGAGTGCAGATCAGGGCCGAGGGTGAGTTTCCTGCCGGAACGGCAGTTCAGGTAGAGTGGCGGGCGGGCCCAACGCCGGCCTACGCGCCGCAGACGTGGAGTGCCTGGACTTCACTGGAGACGGCTGGTGCTCAACCGGCTGTCGATGCTCGCTTCTTTCAGTGGCGGGTGCTGCTCTCCTGCACCGACCCCGCCGTCAGTCCTGTTCTGCGGGGCGTCAGGCTGACTGCCGACGTCGACCCAGTGTCGAAGTCGGCCACTCGGATCACCGAGGCGGACAATCGTCCCCTCGTGTATGGCTCGTATCGATTCTCCCACCTGCAAGCCGACGACGAGCGCGGCCGCATCCTGCGTGAGCGCTGGAAACTCGACCAGGTGGTGGGGCCGGCCAAGACCGAGTTCGAGGCCATGGTCCTGCTCAGCCAATGGGTGCGCGAACAGTGGGAGGATGGTTGGAATCGAGGCGAGCTGCAGTTCTGTCCGCCGTGGGACGCGCTGTTGATTCTGGAGCTGGCCAGCAAGAAGCTGTCGCTGGGCATGTGCACCCATTACGCCACCGTCTTTACCCAGTGCTGTGCCGTCCTGGGGTTCATGGCCCGGACTCTCGTGATCCACGCTCACTGTGTCAGCGAGGTCTGGTCGAACGACTACGGCAAGTGGGTGACCATGGACACGGGCGGCGACAGCACCGATGCCACCAAATACACCTACCACTTCGAACGGGACGGCGTGCCCCTCAGCGCCCGGGAAGTGCACAGCGCCTGGGTCGAGAAGGACCTCGCGGGTGTCAGTATGAACCCGCCGGCGCCACCGATGCTGACAAACCACACGGTGGAACAGCGGTCCCAGCTTTGGGAACGCCTCATGGTGAACCCGCGCAACGACGAGCCGTCGACACTGGGACCGGGAGAGCCGGAGAACGGTCAGGGGGCCTACCACTTCGACGGCTACCTCTTCTGGGAGGATGAGGGCACGGTGCCGCTGCCCTGGTACAGCCGGCATTCGGACCGGGTGGGTGACTTCGAGTGGGACGTGGATCGAGTGCGGATTCATCTGCAGGCGGCGGCTGGCGTCCTGCATGTCGATCTGGAGGGTGTTTGCGCCGATCTCGATCGGTACGAGATCCGGGTTGATGGCGGCGGCTGGGAGGAACGGCCGCCCGCCTTCGACTGGCCTGTGCCCGCCGGCGAACACCGGCTCGAGGCGCGTGTCGTCAACGCCCACGGTCTCGCCGGCAGCACCAGCTCTGTCACCGTACAGGTATAGGTAGTGCCTGAGACCTTCGATGTCATCATCGTCGGTGGCGGCGGCAGCGGACTCGCCGCCGCGGTGAGCGCCGCCGAAAACGGCGCCCAGGTTCTCGTCCTGGAAAAAGAGCCCGAACCCGGCGGTACCACGGGGCTCGCCGTGGGCTCCTTCACGGCAAATCGGACACCACAGCAGCAGCAGGCAGGTATCGTCGATCGTGTCGATGACCACGCCGAGGACGCCGGCTGCTTTGCTCCCCGCAAGATCGAGGCACGCAACAACGAGGAGCTGAGACGCTGGTTTCTAGGCCACGGCGCCGATACGCTGGCCTGGCTGCAGGACATGGGATTGAGTTTTCAGGGTCCGAATCCGGAGCCACCGAATCGAGTGCCACGGATGCACAACGTCATCCCCGGGGCCAGGGCCTACATAGCGACACTGCAGGATCGTCTGCAAGGATGTGGCGGGCGTCTCCTCTGTCAGGCTCAGGCGGTGGCGCTGACACGTGCCGACGGGGGTGGGGTGACGGGAGTGATCGCCGAAGTCGGTGTCCAGGGCGAACGGCAGGTGTTCTCGGCGCGACGGGGCGTCGTACTGGCCGCTGGCGACTATACCAATTCAAAGGAGCTGATTGGCCGCCATCTCGGAGAGACCTTCAGGGCAGTGGAAGGTATCAACCAGAAATCAACGGGAGACGGGCACCTGCTGGCAGAGCGTGAGGGAGCGCGGCTGATCAACATAGATGTCGCCTACGGTCCCGAGTTGCGCTTCGTGCCGCCGCCGCGTCGCACACTTCAGCAATGGTTGCCGGCAAGGGGGCCGATCCCGCGGCTGATGTCGTGGCTGCTGCCCTGGATCCCGCCCTTCATCATGGCGGCCATGACGCGGCGGCTGCTCGTCACCTGGCAACACCCCGAGAACGCGCTGTTCGATGACGGTGCCATTCTTGTCAACGAGCGGGGAGACCGGTTCTGCGACGAGCGCTGCTGGCCCGATCGCGAGATCGCTGTCGCGCAGCAGCCGGGCAAGATCTGCTACCTGCTGCTGGATGAAGGACTGATCGAACGCTACAGCGCGTGGCCGCATTTTATCTCGACGGCACCAAAGATCGCCTACGCCTACGTGGCCGACTATTTGAAGCTGCGGAAGGATGTGGCCGTGGCAGGCGATTCAGTTGAAGCTGTGGCGACCGCCAGGGGACTGCCGCCATCAGGGCTGGTCGAAGCGGTGCGTTCGGCGAACGAGGAGAGAGCCACCGACTCGTGTCCCGAACTGACCGGCCGCCGGTGGGTGTTGCTGGGGCCGGCAAAGGCCTACTTCACCACGACGGAGGGGGGCGTGGCCATCGACCAGAAGTTCCGGGCGCTGGACTCACTCAGTGAACCGATCCCGGGACTCTTCGCCATCGGCCAGAACGGCCTGGGCGGTCAGGTCCTGTGGGGCCACGGTCTGCACATCGCCTGGGCGATGACGAGCGGCCGCCTCGTCGGTCGCCAACTGGCGAAGGAGGCCGTGTGAGCGAGGCATCCTCTCTGGTGCGTGCTGTCACCTTCCGTGCCGTGCTGGCCGGAGCGTTTCTGGTGGCCGTCATCAGCGTCGTCAGTCCGTGGGCGGTGCTGGTGGTCAAAGGCTCGCAGCTGACGAGCAATGCGATTCCCATCATCGCCGTTTTTCTGCTGTTCGCCGTGGTCGCCGTGGCTCAGCCCGTGCTGCGGATGCTGTCGAGACGGTTCGCCTTCCGCCGCACCGAGTTGATCACGGTGTACGTGATGATGCTCGTCGGCTCGGTGGTGGTGACCACGGGTTTTACCGGGACCTTCCTGTCGGTGATCTCGGGTGTTCTCTATTACGCCACGCCCGAGAACAACTGGGACGCCCTGTTCGTCCCCAATCTGAGTCACTGGCTGTCGCCTACAGACACGCGGGCAGTGCGCCTGTTTTACGAGGGACTGCCCCGGGGTATGAGCATCCCGTGGGAGGCATGGGCGACACCATTGGCGACGTGGATCACCTTCATCCTCGTGTTCTACGGCGTCCTGTTCTGTCTTGGTGTGCTGCTGCGCGGCCAGTGGGTGGAAAACGAGCGGCTCGTCTTTCCCCTGACGCGGCTGCCGCTGGCCATGATCGAGGACGAGGATGACGAACAGACCGTGCTCGGCAAGCTGTTCAGCAACCGCATCATGTGGCTCGGATTTGCCATCCCATTGCTGCTGCACACGTGGAACTCGATGGGGAACTACACCGACGCCTTCCAGAAGATCCCGCTGGTGGGCAACCTCACCGTCATGACGGGCGTGCCCGTGGTGCCCTTCCGCCTGAACCTTCCCGTGCTGGGCCTCGCCTACCTGATGCCGCTCAACGTGGCCTTCAGCATGTGGTTCTTCTTTCTCGTCGGCCAGGTGCAGCGCATGGTGCTGACACGGGTGGGCATCCAGATCGGCACGGGGGACATCTGGACCTCCGGCGGCGCCGGACCCATTATCTCCTACCAGCAGTCCGGAGCGATGATGGTGTTCGTCGCGTTCCTTCTATGGACGGCGACACCACACATCCGCGGCCTCTGGCGACAGGCCGTCTCCGGAGAGCGTGGCGTCGGTGAAGTGATGTCGCCCCGACTGGCCTTCGGCGGACTGTTGTCCGGTGTGTTGTTCATGATCGCCTGGCTGACGCTGACAGGACTGTCGTTCTACGTGGCTGTGCTGCTCGTTTTCGGCTCACTGGGGGCGTTCATCGGATTGTCCCGGATCGTGGCCGAGGCCGGCCTGCCCGGGGCCCAGACACCGATGGTGCCGCAGGCCTTCATCACCCGCGGCTTCGGTCCCGAGGTGCTGGGCCTGAAGAACATGACGGGCCTGGGGCTGAGTACAGTGTGGATCGGCGAGACCGCGGCGAACATGATGAACGCCGTCATCCACTCGCTGAAACTGGTCACCGACGACGGTGACCGGCGTCGGTTTCGGGGCATGCCCATCGCCATGGCCGTCGCCGTCGTCGTCGGTCTGGCTGGCTCCATCTGGTTCACCATGACGATGGCCTACGCCCACGGCGGCATCAATCTGCACAGCTGGTACTACGTGGGCGCGCCGAAGTGGCCCTTCGACTACATGACCTCGGTCTACAACGCGCCGGATCCCTTCCTGCCGCGCCTCGGATTTACCGGCCTCGGCGCCGGCGTGATGACGGTGCTGCTGTTCCTGAGACATCGATTCATCTGGTGGCCCCTGCATCCCATCGGATTCCCGATCGCCAACACGTACACGATCATGTCCTACGGCTGGTTCGCCATCTTCCTGGCGTGGCTGGCCAAGAGCGTGGTGCTGCGGTATGGGGGGATCGGCACCTACCGGGCGCTGCAGCCCTTTTTTTTGGGGCTGATTCTCGGTGAGTTCACCACGGCGTGTATGTGGGTCTTCATCGACGGGGCGTATGGGTTTGAAGGGAACATGATCTTCAACTTCTAAGGAGACGGAACGGGGTGGAACTGAACGGATTTGAAGAGATAAACCGCATCAGTACCCGCCCGTGCCCGTCTGTGAAACCTCTCTCGGCGTTACGTCGCCGTTACTCCCGAAGCCAGATCGACGGTCCGAAGGC
>PVBE012862054.1_pt1 | contig 41077 bp, 39 predicted proteins | sample 1631181 | NCBI WGS metagenome assembly PVBE01 (sample SAMN08397723, study PRJNA350692) | Marine metagenome, whole genome shotgun sequencing project. | isolation source: water | place: Pacific Ocean | collected 2012-04 | reverse complement strand
GGGTAATATGAAAAAGGCGGACCCGGTGTCCGCCTTTTTTTATTTGGCGCTTCTCTTATTCGACAATTCGTTGGACTGCCAACCCCGGCAATAGAAAAACGATTCCGGGATACTAATACTTCAACAAGGTACCCAGGGAGCAATTCAATGGCCAGATTAAGCAACGTATCCTATGATGACCTGAGTGATGAACAACAAACACTCTACAACCAGATAGTCAAAACACGTGGAATTGAACCTAATGGTCAGATTGGCGATCCATTCGACGCCTGGCTGCTAAACGCTGAAATGGGTAAAAGAATTACCGGCATGGGTGAGTTTTTTCGTTTTAGAACCTCAGTTGACCGGCGTTACATAGAACTTACTATCCTAGTTACCGGGCAATTCTGGCAGGCCCAGTTTGAATGGTATGCCCACGAACCCATGGGGCTAAAGGCTGGCCTCCCTCAGGAAGTTATCGATGCGATCAAAGTTGGCGATACGCCTCCGTTCGAGCATGAAGCTGACAGAATCACATTTGAGCTTTGCCGCGAGTTGCATGGCAATCACCAGGTTTCAGATGAGACTTTTACTGCTGCCGTTGGAGAATTTGGCGAACAGGGTGTAGCGGAGCTTATTAATTTAGCTGGCTACTACACGATGGTTTCAATGACCCTAAATACGTTTCAGGTGCCTCTTCCAGCTAATTCGCAGTACCCCTTCCCAGCAAGGTAACATCGAAGCTCCTGGCGCTAGCTGACTCAAGAGGAAAGAATCAATTGCTGACAGCAGACGAAGATAACCCCTCGCCTATCAGCTATGTCTGTAAGCAATACCTGTAAGCAATACCTGTAAGCATTGTCTATGCGACTTCAAAACGAGGCAGTTTTTTCCTGACGGCATGATTCTTTAATCGAACGTACACCGGGATACCATTTTTGTAAGGTGGCGGCGCTTCGCCTGCAATCAGGGGTTCAAGATACTGCCTGCCTTTCGCAGAAATACCATATCCATCTTTTGTCAGGAAGGAGCGCGGCACCTTCTTTTCAACATTGGCGACCTTGGACAGGGGCGCCTCACCAATTCTCCACGAGTATTTCTTGCCTTTGTTTCGAACGATAACCGGCATTACCGCGTTCTTTCCCGCGAGGGCAAAGTTTACCGCTGCTTCACCCACAGCGTAGGCCTGCTCAATATCGGTTGCAGAGGCCACATGCCTCGCAGCACGTTGCAGGTAATCAGCCACGGACCAATGGCATTTATAACCGTGAGTATCCTTGATCATATCAACCAAAGTGGGTGCAACACCGCCCAGCTGGGTGTGACCGAACGCATCCTTCACTCCCGCATCAGCAACAAATTTGCCATTGGAATATCGCGCACCTTCTGATGCAACGATGACGCAATATCCCACCTTGTTTACTGTCTCCTTGACCCGCTTTAGAAAATACTGCCTATCAAAAGACACCTCTGGGAATAGAATGATGTGAGGCGGATCTCCCCTGTTAGTTTTTGCCAACCCCCCGGCGGCTGCTATCCAGCCAGCATGCCTCCCCATAACCTCAAGCACAAATACCTTGGTGGAGCTCTCAGCCATTGAGGCAACATCGAGCCCGGCCTCAAGGGTAGAAACCGCAACATACTTCGCCACGGACCCAAACCCTGGACAGGTATCGGTCAGGGGCAAGTCATTGTCTACAGTTTTGGGAATTCCAATACAGGTCAGGGGGTATCCCATATTTTGACTGAACTCGGACACCTTGTTCGCTGTGTCCTGTGAATCCCCACCCCCATTGTAAAAAAAATGGCCAATGTCGTGTGCCTGAAATACCGCGATCAATCGCTCATACTCCGCACGGTTTTCTTCAATCGACTTCAACTTATATCGGCAGGAACCGAATGCCCCGCTGGGGGTATGCCTCAAACCAGCGATGGCTTTGCTGGTTTCTCTGGAGGTGTCAATCAACTCTTCTCGCAGGGCGCCAATAATTCCATTGCGACCGGCAAAAACCTTGCCCAGTCTTCTTTCTTTTCTCGCAGCTTCTATTACACCGCAGGCCGTGGCGTTAATAACTGCAGTTACACCTCCGGATTGGGCATAGAAAATATTTCTAGCGGTCACTCCTACCTCCAGACAAATTCAATTTCAGGTCTATATATTTCTTACGGTTTCTTCGACCAACCAGTCCACCACATCTTTCACGGCCTGTTCGTGATCAGCGCCCTGACTACAGGAATCCTCGTACACCTGGAGTTGACGATGAGCACTGGTTCCATTTGCAATAATATCTCTTAAGGCTTCAATTTCATCGACACAATCCAGCGCTTCCGCATCTTCTCCTATAAATTCAAGTAACTCCTCCAGCAAATCAGCACAGGGGACAACCTGACCCTTGGCAAAATCTATAAGTCCTTCTTCATAGGAGTAACGCATCGCACGCCATCGATTCTCATCAATCAGCATCTTGGCATAAACTCTCCAGCGCTGATTCTTTTGTCTCGTTCTGCACAACATTCGCAACAGGCAAATATTCAGGGCGACCAGGCTTATAGCGTGATTAACGTCGGTCGCGACATCCATTATTCTCGTTTCAAGTGTCGGGAATCTCGTGCTGGGGCGAAGATCCCACCAGATCATGCTGGCATCCTCAACCAGGCCTGCATTTACCAGTATTTGCACATGCCTCTCGTACTCACCAAAACTGGCAAACTGTTCCGGCAACCCGGTCCTGGGCAAAGCGTCAAACACCGTCAACCGATAGGATTTAAGACCGGTATTCTCCCCCTCCCAGAAGGGTGAGGATGTGGAGAAGGCAAGTAGGTGGGGCAGGAAGTAGGACATCTGATTCATCAGATCGATCCTTAGCTCAGGATTTTCTATACCTACATGCACATGCATACCACAAATCAACAAATGCCTGGCAGCAGCCTGCATTTCGTTTGTCAGCGCACTGTATCGAGCCTTTTCAGTCTGCTTTTGTTCAATCCACCGCGCAAATGGATGACTGGATGCTGCCAGGGGTGCATAGCCATAGTGACTACTGACTTCTGCAATGATGTTCCGCAGTCGGATGATTTCCTGCCTTGCCTCCTTAACACTACTGCAGACAGTTGTGCCCACCTCAATCTGGGCACGCATTAGCTCCGGGCTAACATGCCCTCCCAGTTCCCTGCTAAATTCTTCCATTAGGGATGAGGGTGGATCGCTGACCAGATCTCGCGTTTCGCGATCAACCAGTAAGTATTCTTCCTCAACTCCGATGCTGAATGCCGGCTCGGAAATCTCCATTGATCAGACCATCAACACTTCTGTGTAATAGACTATAATACCCTGTTTTCGCTATTCGGATCTCAACCAAATTTTTGTAAATCATGCAGCAAATGCCAAACAGACTGAATGTCTGGCACTCACCATCCCCTGATGATCTCGGTGACAACCACATTGAATTTTTGCACCACCTTCAGGCCCCCATCTGGATCTCGGTTGAAGGAAAAGACACTTCAAGAACTCGCGCCATCGTCACACTGCTGCACGGAAACGAGCCCTCAGGATTAAGCGCCGTTCACAGTATCCTGAAACAACGGCTGGTCCCGGCAACCAACTTGATCATTGTGGTTGCATCAGTCAATACAGCACTCTACCCGCCTATGCTTTCTCACCGATTTCTACCCTGGGAGGAGGATTTTAACCGCTGTTTCAGCCCACTAGCCGATGCGAGCCAAAGGCAACTTGCTGAAGAAATTTTTTGCGCCTGCATGATGCTGCACCCGAGGCAATCATTGATACCCATAACACCTCAGCCCATAGTGAACCATTCGCGGTCGCTGTAAACGATAATGTTTCTACACAGCAGATTTCGCAGCTATTTACCAACAGGCTGGTCGTGATTGATCAACAGCTTGGTACACTAATTGAAAAAACAGACAGCATTTCTCCGGTGGTGACGATCGAGTTCGGCGGCCTCATGGATCCAAATGCCGACAAACTTGCCTATGAGTCCCTGATATCATTCGTTTCCAGAAACCACCTGTTCAAAACAGAACCCGAACCGCTGCATATCATGAAACACCCACTTCGCCTTGAAATTGAGGAATCCAGTGAAATTCACTATTCGAGTTCCGTTCACAACGATGCGGACCTCACCTTGATCAATACCATCGATCAGCTAAACTTTCAGGCGGTCCACACGGGCACAAAAATCGGCTGGCTGGGTAAAACGGGACTAGGGGAATTGCGCGCGGTCAACGCCAAGGGTGACAACCTATTTCACGAATTTTTCCACGAGGTCAGTGGGTTTTTGACGATTAAACAGCAGCTTACAATTTTTATGGCCACTACTGATCCCTACATTGCGCGTCAGGACTGTCTCCTCTACTTCACCCCTACAACAGTATGAATATCTACCTCATTAGCTACTACATTCATGTCTCGTGCGTACTCCTGACCGGGGTCCTGTTCATAACGCGAGGCGTATGGATGCTGCGCGACAGCGGACTACTGCAAAAACCTATCGTTAAGGTGCTACCTCACATTGTAGATACCGTACTCCTCGTTTCAGCCATTTCTCTCATGTTTCAGACTCAGCAATTCCCAATCACCTATGACTGGATGACGGTAAAATTCGCGGCATTGTTCACCTATATCGTGCTCGGTGTATTTGCCCTAAAAAGAGGGAAAACAAAAACTCACCGCCTGGCTTTCTTCATCGCCGCCCTGCTGACCTACGGCTTCATCATATCTGTTGCCCTGACCCACTACCCTGCCGGGGTTTTCAGTTAGGCAGGGACACACACTAAAACTACTCTTAGGACCTGCGGGTTAATGCTCTGGACTAAATGTGGTTTGGCTCACATGAGAAGGGGTGCTTAGCGAGGGCGTAGCGCACAAAAGAAACCCATCATCTTGGGATGACTACACCACGCTCAAGACTTGTTGATGATCGAGTGGCATTGCACTATCACTTCGTTTCGCGCTGCGTCCGCCGCAGTTGGCTATGTGACCGGGATCGATATTCTGGCAAGGACTACAATCACCGCAAAGTCTGGAAAAAATCAAGAAAGTTTCACCTTGCCCAGCACTTCGCCGTTGAAGTTGAAGCCTTTGCAATCATGAGCAATCACTTTCATATCGTCCTTTACTACTACCCGCTTGCTAGTGATACCTGGAGCGATGAAGAAGTGGCTTATCGATGGTCCGAAGCATTTCCTCCTCGCCCGGCTAATGACAATCCTGATGAGCTCTCCTTTCTCAAAAAAGTACAAATAGCTAATCTACTTCAACCCCCCGATTCACTATGATCTGCCAGACGTAGCTTGGGATCATTGTCAGCGTTTATGAAATACCTGAAACAACCTATTGCTTGGCGTACCAACCGAGAGGATAAGTGCACAGGCCATTTCTTTGAAGGCAGATTCTATTCCGGCGCACTACTTACTGAAAGTGCTGTACTTGCCGCCATGGCCTATGTCGACCTAAACCCTGTCCGCGCAAAAATTGCAAAAAGCATCGAGCAATCTCGCAGCAGTTCAATCTGCACTAGGCTAAGTCTAGTTGAGAACACGCCAGAAAGGCTGAATGATGCTTTGATGCCCCTTGTTTCTGGACTTGACGGAAAACGTACTCAATTAACGATGACGCTAGGAACGTACATTGAGCACCTTCGATGGTTCACTGCTACTACTAGTCCCGGTCAACAGCCAGACGAACGAAGTCGCTGGTTTGTGCGTGTCGCTTCTATCAAGAAACGTCAGCGAGCTTTTGGGTTGATGGATGATTTGAAAGACTGGGTTTCGCGCCATGGGCACAAGCAGCTAGGGGACCCATTGCCTGGATAGAGCCGCCCTGCCAACAAAGAAGCTACAAACTGCTGAAAGCAGCAGAGTTTTGCCGATATAGAAAACGATTTTACTCCCGAGCATTCGATTTCTATCCATTGTTGCGGGGCTAACGACTCACTTCAGCGCCTGTGTGTGTCCCTATGACCACTTCTCCACAATGGGAATCCTTCGACCTATGCCAAACGCGACTTTTGACACCTTGGTGCCAGGACAGGTCTGTCTTCGCTTATATTCCATTCTGCCTATCAGGCTGATAATACGCATGAAGTCAGCTTCAGCGTCAAGTCCGGTCGTCCATGCCAGCAAGAACTCATGGTCACCAGAAAGTATGTGTCCTGTCGACGACAGTTGTTGCTGCAGCCAGAGTTTGAATCCTGAAAAGGTACTCACGTAATCTTCAACATAGGCGCGAACAATCGCATCCAGAACTGCATAGGGGAGCAGACTGGCCTCATCACTTTGCCCTTCAGCCAATTCAGCGCTGGGTGGCTTCCTCCAGATGTTCTCTGGAATTTCTCGCTTGTCCCGGGCGATACCCATCACCTGGAACTTGTACAGATCCTTGATGGGGGCGAAACTGAAATTCATATCGAAGTGGGTGTAGTAACCACAGGCAGATTCTGTTTTGTTACCCGTTGACAACGGCATGGCTCCATAGGCATTGCTGAAGTGCATGACATAGAGATCTCTCAGCCTTGCTTGGATATTCTCATCGGCAACGGAGCCATAGTTGTCCAGGGATAACCGCTGGCGTACAAGATTGCCTTCATCTTCATGCACGGCAAAATGTTGATTTAGCCCATCTACTATCGACCCATGTTTAATGGGGACTTCATAGTCCCAGCACCCGAGATTCTTGTGCAACTGGATAGCGTCATCCCTTGAGTGGGCGCTGCTAAAGGTCGAGGGCATCCGAATGGCATGAACATTCTCAGCACCTACTGCATCACACGCAATCTTACATACAACCGCACTATCCACACCGCCGCTGCTGGCCAGAACGAGTTGCTTGAATCCCGACTTCCGAACATAGTCTTTCAGACAAAGAACCAGCAGGTCATACAACTCAACGAACCGGGTTTGGACGGCTGCAAGATTTTTCTCCCTATAGACGTCAGGAACCAACACTTCAGCATCTGCAAGGTCAACGATATCGAAGGTATCCTGCCCAATCGCCTTTGTCAGGTACAGCAGGTCTCCACCTTTAACCACAAAGCTCTGGCCATCAAAAACCAGCTCATCCTGACCACCATACTGGTTAACATAGACGACGCCGATTGTAGGCTCAGATCCAGGCGCAATAACCTTGAGCCTCTGCCAGCACTTACCCTGAACGTAGGGTGAGCTGTTGAGTGAAAAGATGACATCAACACCTTGCTTCCGATACATTTCCATAGGTTTGTCAGCATAATTGTAGTCATCTGACCCCTTGTCATTCCATAGATCCTCACAGATGGTGATACCTACTTTTTGTCCTGCGATCTCAACAAGGGTTAATTCGCTGCCTGGTTCAAAGTAGCGCAATTCATCAAAAACATCGTAAAACGGCAACAGTTGTTTCTTGTAGGTTGCGACGACACCCGCGCCTCTGATAACAACGGCCTGGTTAAAAAAGGGCTTCCCCGAACCTACATTTCGACCTATGCATCCAACAACAATATGAAGCTGCGGAGCTCTTCTTGAATAGTCACAAACCTCTTGCAACACCTCAAGGTTTCGATCGATATATCTTGAGTCGTATATAAGATCCTGGCTGAGGTAACCGGGAATAGTGAGCTCAGGGAATACTATCGCATCACACCGGGCTTCGCTGGCAGCATCTATGCCTTTCTTGATTCGCACGAGGTTGCCTTCAAAATCCCCTGGTGTGGTATTTATCTGGCCAATGCAAACACGCACTATCTACCCCCGTGAGCCGTCAGAGGCTCTCCCCGCAGTTTCGTTTCTTCTGGTTGCTATCTGGTAATGTGCGGACATCATACTTGACCATCCGCATCTCCCCTGGCAGGCACATAAATCGAATAAACCAGTAATATGCTGGTGAGCAAAACCAGGCAGGCTACCCCCTGGTGAATACTGGCCAGCACGATCGGAACAAAATTTATCAGTGTGAGCACTCCAAGTACCACCTGCACCAGGGTCACCGTCGCCAGTAAGCCACAAATAGACATCAGTCGGCGCGGCGCGCCCCTCGCTATTTCCATCGAAAAGACCAGGAGGACAAGCAGCAGCAATAGTATTCCAAGCCAACGATGCACAAACTGGATCATGACACCATTTTCCAGAAAATTGAGCCAAAAGGGCGACATGGTGGTGGCTGCCTCCGAGATAAGTTGCCCATTCATCAACGGAAAAGTATTAAAACCCAGGCCGGCTCTTAGCCCTGCAGTAAAGGCGCCGAATAAAATTTGCAGCGACGCTACCCCCAAAATCGATACGGCCAGGCGCTTGAGCAAGCGAGGCCCACTCACCTTCTCCAAGTCCAGGAGGCCAAAAATAATCCAGGCAAGATAACAAAGAATGACCAATGCCAGAATGAGATGTGCAGCCAGCCGGAAATGACTAACCCTGGGCATATCGACCAGCCCGCTCATCACCATATACCAGCCCATCAACCCTTGCAGACCGCCGAGCACCAGCGCAACAACTAACCTTGGCAACAGCTGCTTCTCAATTTTGCCGAGTAGCCAGAGAATGATGAAGGGGACCGTGAAAACCAGACCGATGCTCCTGCCGAGCACACGATGACCGTATTCCCAATAGAAAATGCCTTTAAATTCATCAAGGTTCATGCCCCTGTTCACTTTTTGGTACTCAGGGTATTGCTTATAGGCGTCAAACGTTTCCTGCCACTGTTCCTCACCTAGGGGCGGGATTACTCCCATGAGAGGTTTCCAATCAACCATGGAAAGCCCGCTGTGAGTCAACCGCGTTACTCCGCCGACAATGATCATGGCAAAAATGACCACACAAACGAGCACCAACCAGCCAGTAACAATTTTGTTCGCAGAGTTCATAAATCAACATCTCATAGGATCGCGCTATTCTAACGATCTGCCACGACTCCCGCTACACCGATGGTTTGATCTGCAGCTTCGCTGTACCATGCTCAGACCCAGATCGACAAAATTGAAGATCCTCTCGGAACAAGGTAAATTTTGAAACTATGCTGAAAATCTCCTTCTTCTTCTGGCAACTGTGCCTGCTGCAAGAGAGCCCGGACCGAATCCCGGCCAAACCATTTGTGCTCGCAACCCTTCTTCTTATATATCTTGTCATTGCCTTAACAACGGTTTCCATCGGACGCCCGGCACTGGACCCTACCGGTGTGGTCGGTACCGTGTTCGTTGGCTTGATCTTTCCCGCCCTGGTGACCTGGACTTTACTGACCTTCAAACAGGTCACTGACCGCTTTGTAGCGACCTACTCAGCCCTACTCGGCACAAATTCAATCATCCTGCTAATCCTGTTGCCCGTTAGCCTTGTCCTTCTGAATACGGAGAACGAAAACCTCAACCTGCTGGCCGATTCTGTTTCCTGGGTCTGCCTTGGCTGGTGGCTGGCAATCGCAGGATATATCTACCACAAGGCAACCAACATTAGTCTGATCCAAGGGTCAGCCATCGCCTTTATTACGGAACTACTGGGTGTGATTATTTCAGTCAGTCTATTCCCAACAAACTGATCAGAATGCATCTCCATATTCTTGGTATTTGTGGAACACTGATGGGCAGTATTGCGCTCCTTGCCAGGGAACTTGGTTACCAGGTTTCCGGCTGTGATGAAAATGTCTACCCACCCATGAGCACACAACTCGAAAATGCCGGCATAAGACTATCCTCACCCTATTCGGCAGAAAACATAGCTAAGGATGCAGATCTCATCCTGATCGGTAACGCCGGTTTGCCACGGGGAAATCCGGCTGTCGAAGCGGTACTGGACCAGGGGCTACCCTACACATCGGGAGCGGAGTGGTTGGGTCGCTACGCTTTGCAGGACCGCTGGGTGATTGCCGTGGCAGGTACCCACGGTAAGACGACAACCAGCAGCATGATCGCATGGATTATGGATTACGCTAGCCTAAACCCTGGATTCCTGATCGGCGGCGTGCCATCCAACTTCAGTGAATCAGCTCGCATGGGTTCTGCACCCTTTTTCGTTATCGAAGCGGACGAATACGACACTTCCTATTTCGACCGTCGCTCGAAATTTCTACACTATCGACCAAGAACTGCCGTCCTGAATAACCTTGAATATGATCATGCGGATATCTTTCCAGACCTGGCCGCTATCCAGAATCAGTTCCACCTGTTGTTGCGCACAATTCCGGGGACAGGACTCATTATTCACCCCAATGATGATGAGAGCCTGCAAACCGTATTTGACCAGGGTTGCTGGACACCGCGCCTGAGCTTTGCAAATGACCTTGTTAATGACTTTGCGAATGGTATTACCAATGATGAACACTACCAGCAGGCGGCCTTCTGCGCACATCTCCTCGAAGAGGATGCCAGCCATTTCAAAGTCACGGTCGATGGCAGGGACTGTGGCGTTGTTCAATGGGGCCTTACCGGTCGCCACAACATGAACAATGCGCTGGCCGCGATCGCAGCGGCAAGGCATGCCGGTGTGAAACCACAGCTAGCGACCGAGGCACTGTGCGAATTCATCGGCGTCAAACGGCGCATGGAAGTTATTCTTGATACGACCGCAGTTCGCGTCTACGACGACTTTGCGCACCATCCCAGCGCCATAGCATCCACCCTCGATGGACTGCGCAAGCAAGTCGGTGATGAACAGATCCTGGCCATCATAGAGCCGGCCTCACACACCATGAAGAAAGGCACCCATGAAACGATTCTTGCTCAGTCGGCCGAACACGCCAATCAAATAATCTGGTTTGAACCTCCCAGCCTCAGCTGGGACTTTGCATCCGCTGTATCCTCGCCAACAGCCAGAGTAACGCGCGATAAAGAAGACATCATTACATGGGCGATTCAATTCGCCTCCCAGTCGCAGCCGGTCCATATCGTTATCATGAGCAATGGCAGCTTTGGCGGCCTCCATACCAGCCTCGTCAAAAGACTCCAGGGAATACAGTAGAGTGCAGGAAACGGAGTTGTTCTTGCCAATCAAGGCTTACTTCGAAAGCCATGGTTATTCAGTTAATGCGGAGGTCAAAGACTGCGATGTAACCGCCACCCGCGATGATGATCTAATCATCATTGAGCTCAAGACCAGTGCAAATATGAGCTTGCTTATCCAGGCGACGGAGCGACAGAAAATTTCCGAAAGCGTATATGTCGCCATTCCAATCGCAAAGGGAAACCGTAAGCACTGGAGAGGGATTCAGCGGGTAATACGCCGCCTTGAACTTGGCCTGCTGGTCGTATCATTCGGCCCCCTGGGAGCCACAGTCACCAAGCTCTTTGACCCAGCGCCGGCTCAAAGACGAAAGTCAAAGGCAAAAAGGCGCACAGTTATCCGGGAAATCGTAGACAGAAGTGCCGAGTACAATACCGGCGGCAGCACGCAAACAAAACTGGTCACCGCATATCGCGAAAATGCAATCCTCATCGCAACCTGCCTGGAGCAGCTGGGCACCTGTTCACCGAAGAGACTCCGCGACCTTGGCACCGGAGACAGAACCCCCACTATCCTCGCCAAAAACCACTACGGGTGGTTCCAGCGAGTAGAGCGAGGCATCTACTCGATTACCGATCAGGGGATAGAGGACATTAAGTCTTATACTGAACTGCACAACAGGAGTCAGAAATTTCTTGATGACCAACTCAAGAATTTGGACACGCGGCAGTGAATAGACAGGTTCTGGTTTGCCGTATCATGTGACATGAGCCCAATTAGGCTGAGGAGATTAGCCGGAGCGACCGCTGAGTCTTCTATGAGCCATAGACTTTACCTGCCACGACTTGACAGCGTAAATTGATACCAGAGCAGCGTGATTTACAGGAGGCTGGCGGACTATGAAACTAGAGAAACTATGGAAAAGGTAGCGTTTGTTGGGCTTGGTACCATGGGATACCCAATGGCAGGTCATCTCGTGCGCGCGAAGCATGATGTCGTTGTCTACAACCGAACATCTGAAAAGGCGGTGGCCTGGCAGGCGGAATATCAGGGATCCTTCGCAGCAACACCCGCGGAAGCCGTACAAGCAGCCGACATAGTATGCATGTGCGTTGGTAACGATGATGATGTGAGGTCAGTTGTGTATGGAGAGATAGGTATCCTCGCTGGGTTGAAACAGGGATCACTTCTTGTCGATCACACCACCGCGTCTCCAGCCCTGGCTAAAGAACTGGCCTTAGCAACCAGTCAATGCCAGGGTGAATTTCTCGACGCACCCGTTTCCGGCGGAGAGGCTGGCGCTGTTAATGCTGCTTTGACGATCATGGTAGGTGGTGACGAAACCGCCTTTACCCGATCCGAGCAGGTTCTTTCTGTCTATGCAAAATCCCTTCGCCTGATGGGCCCTTCAGGCAGTGGTCAGCTAACCAAAGCAGTCAATCAGATCTGTATCGCCGGAATATTGCAGGGGCTGTCTGAAGGCCTACACTTCGCAGAGAAAGCCGGCCTCGATGTGGAGGCAGTCGTTGATGTTATTTCAAAAGGAGCAGCCCAGTCCTGGCAGATGGAAAACCGCTCCGAAACGATGGCCGCTGGGAAATTCGACTATGGGTTTGCAGTGAACTGGATGCGCAAAGACCTGGCTATCGTTCTGGAGACAGCAGATGAAATCCAGGCATCACTACCGCTGACCGCGCTGGTAGATCAGTTCTATGCAGATCTGCAAAGGCTCGGTGGTGGACGCTGGGATACATCGAGTTTAATCGAACGATTACGACTGCCTGACATCAACCCTGGAGAACCCAGGCAATGAATTTGATTTGCAAAATTAGCGGGCACCGCTGCAAATTTGATAACATACGCCGTTTTTTGCATCCCATCACAACTCAATGAATTTAAAGCAACTGCTTGATGATAGAGTCGCTGTCGCGATGACAGCCGCAGGCGTCGCCGACGCCAAAGCCATTGTAAAACAGGCGCAGAAAAGTGAATTTGGCCACTACCAGGCCAATGGCATTATGGGCGCAGCCAAACGGCAAAAATCAAACCCACAGGAGCTGGCAGGGAAAGTCCTGAAACAGCTTGGTGACGACATGGATCTGCAGCTTGAAGTTGCAGGCCCCGGTTTTATCAATATTACACTGTCACCAGACTTCCTCGCTGGAGCCCTAAAAAAACTGCAGCATAGCCATCGCCTGGGTATTGAGGAAGCAGAAGAAAAGGTAGTCGTCGTTGACTATTCTGCACCAAACCTTGCCAAAGAAATGCATATCGGCCACCTCAGATCTACAACCATTGGTGATACTGCAGTTAGGATTCTTGAATTCCTTGGGCATGCGGTAGTTCGAGCCAACCACGTTGGGGACTGGGGCGCGCAGTTCGGTAGTCTACTGGCCTATATGGATCAACTCGCCTCCCAGGGAGAAGAGCTGAGTTCAGAATTGAAGGATCTCGAAAAGTTCTATCAGTCTGCCAGCGCCCTTTTTCGGTCAGACGAGGCATTCGCCATTAAGGCCCGAAGTTTCGTTGTCCGACTTCAAGGAGGAGATGAGCGGTGTCTCGCCCTTTGGGAAGAATTCATCACGGAATCAAAGCGGCACTGCCAGGCTGTCTATGATCAGTTGAATATCACGCTGACCGCCAATGACATCAGAGCTGAAAGTGCATACAACGACGAGCTTCCAGTCCTCGTCAATGAACTCGAAGAGAAGCAATTGCTGGTTGAATCTGAGGGCGCAAAGTGTGTGTTTCTTGATGGCTTCAAGGGTAAGGACGACAAGCCACTACCTGCCATCATACAGAAATCAGACGGTGGCTATCCCTATATGGCGACTGACCTGGCTGCGGTCCGCTACCGGGCAGGCACCCTCAAAGCCCATGAGGTTTTGTACTTCGTCGGCACACAACAGCAACTTCACCTGCGCCAAGTCTTCGCTGTTGCAGCTGCCGCCGGATATATAGGTGGCCATCAACGCTTCCGGCACCTGCCATTTGGATGGGTCCTTAAGGCTGACAATACGCCTTTTAAAACCCGCGACGGTGCAGACGTCAAACTCGTCGATGTCTTGAATGAGGCGGTTGACCGAGCTCACAGGCTGGTCAATGAGAAAAATCCCGACCTGAGCCTGGAAGAGAAGAAAAACATCGCCAAAGTCGTTGGTATAGGTGCAATCAAGTACGCCGAACTGTCAAAGAATCGAACAACGGACTACATCTTCGACTGGGACACCATGCTGTCCTTCGAGGGTAATACTGCTCCCTACCTGCAATACGCTTACACCAGGATTCAAAGCATCTTCCGTCGCGAAAATATTTTGGCCACTGAAATCAAAGGCAAGTTTCATTTAACTGATCCCGCCGAGCTTCGCTTGGCAGTGAAGCTGTTGCAATTTAGCGAGACCATCAATGCCGTTATTGAGGACTACCAGGCCAATATCCTCTGCAACTACCTGTTTGAATTGGCTGGAATATTCATGAGCTTTTATGAAGCTTGCCCCGTTCTGAAAGCCAGTGAACCGCACCGAACGAGCCGATTGCTGCTCTGTCACCTAACAGCCAGTACATTGCAAAAGGGGTTGGATCTGCTCGGCATAGAAACCATTGAGCAGATGTAGATGTCCCTTGAGCTAGTGGTGGCCAGATCGCTTAACAATGTAATCGGCAACAACGGCGATATCCCTTGGAAAGTACGGGGTGAGCAAAAATTATTCAAGGAAATTACCATGAATAGCGTCCTGATCATGGGGCGTAAAACCTTTGAATCTATCGGCAGACCATTGCCTGGAAGGGAAACGATAATTGTAACGAGAAATGCGCAATATCATCAGCCTGATTGCACAACAGCATCAGGCCTTGCTCAAGCAATCGATATAGCCACTCAGTATGAGAAAGCAATATTCATAATCGGTGGTGGTGAGATATATGGTCAGGCCTTGCCGCTTGCTACCGGCGTACATATCACTACAGTACAATGTGAAGTCAATGGGAATATATATTTCCCAGTATTTCCTACTAACGATTTCACACTGGTGAATGAAAAGCATTTTCAATCAAACATAGATTATCTATATCAAAATTACAAACGACGAGAGCAGATAGAATCATGATATTTAACAATTGCATAACCGAAATGCTGGGTGTCGATATACCTATAATCCAGGCGCCCATGGGTTGGATAGCAAGATCACACCTGGCTTCCGCCGTCTCCAATGCTGGAGGCATGGGTATCATTGAAACTTCCTCCGGCGAGCTTGATGAAATCAAGAATGAAATCAGAAAAATGCGAGATCTCACGGACAAGCCTTTTGGCGTCAACATAGCCCAGGCATTTGTTCGCGATCCAGATATTGCACAGTTTGTAATTGATCAGGGGGTGAAATTTGTTACTACTTCCGCCGGCAGTCCTACTCGCTACACGCCGGAGCTGAAATCAGCAGGACTCACGGTATTCCACGTCGTACCAACATTGCGAGCAGCAATGAAAGCGGTTGATGCCGGGGTTGACGGCCTGATAGTCGAAGGTGGTGAAGGCGGCGGATTCAAGAACCCAAATGATGTCGCGTCAATGGTGTTGTTGCCACTCGTTCGCTCAAAAGTTGACGTACCGATAGTTGCTGCGGGTGGATTTACCGATGGGAAATCCATGGCAGCAGCTTTTGCTCTTGGCGCCGAAGGTGTTCAGATGGGCACCCGCATGGTTGCAGCATTGGAGTCACCGGTCCATGAAAACTGGAAGTCTGCAATCGTGACATCACAGGAAACCGATACTGTGTTTTTAAACAGATTCCACTCCCCGGCTCTGCGCGCCTTGCGTACTGAGCGCTCCTCTCGACTGGAAAAAATGGTCGATGAAAACATCATGCCTGAATTTGGCAACTCCAGGGATCTTTATTTTGGTGGGGATATGGAATCGGCGATTGCGTTATCCGGGCAGGTCGCCGGCCGTATCGAGGATGTGAAACCGGTCGCGGAAATCCTAGAGGAAACAAAGAAGGAATTTTTTGAAACGATGAAGGCATTGTCATCACAATACCTCTAGGCAATCTGGTTGCTGCTGCTCTCGCGTTCTACTGGTCGGCCCTACGGCACTCAGATGTTCGAGAAATATCAGGCGTCCGCCTAGAAAAAACCCGTCGGTATTGTTTTCGCTTTTCTTCTCTGCGCCGCTCAAAATCTACAACAATAACATTTGTTCGACGTTCCTTCTGACGGTGGTCCGTGTATCGCCTGTCGGAAGTCAGCCTTTCTTCCTCAACATCCTTTTTAGGGTCGGCAGGAATCGATGAACTATCATCACTCAGTAGATTTTCCACACGAGATAACAGTTCTTCGAGCCTGAAAGGTTTTAGAAGGAGGTTCTGAAAGTAAGCTATTCCCGTTATCCAGGTGGAAACCTTTGAGCGCCCCTGAAACTGCTCAGCTTTTTCCCACACCACAAACAGTGTGTCGTTTACCACTTCTTCGACCATTTCAGGCCGGCGCATCAAGCGGCTCAGATACCGGCTCAATTGTGGGTAAAACCGGGCATAGAGTTTTTCGAATGCCACCTTGTCCTTGATCGCAACGCACTGCAGCAACCTGAGGTCTTCAGCATCTACCGTTCCACGGCTGGTCTTCAACTCATGGATGGACTTCTTCAAATTGATCTCCTATGACCCGCGCTGCATCAAATAGCCTCCAACAAACCACCTCAAGTAGCCGCTGCCGGCTTTGACCAGCGTCACCGACAGACGATTGGCATCCGGTAGTCTATTATACTGCTCCTCAGGTCCCGTGGAGTGCACAAGCGGGCCATTTAGCGCATTTAGGGTTCGCCCCAACTATTTGACCCATATTTAAGCGCAATGATTCCCGGCAAACCCCAGATTTTCAGGTTAGATTATCTGCAACGGGTGAGACAGTGCCTAGTTGTTCAACGGAACCTGTACAGATAAGATCTGTCCATCAGGGAAATAGCCATGCTAGAAACAGGTTTGTAATTCAGCTTTGACGAGCACAAGGATGACCGGGTGACCATATTCCACCAGGGCTCTCCAGTGACATCATTGAAAGGAAGGCAGGCCCTTAAGTTTTTATTCAAAATGAATGGCGCTGATTTCTCCGAACAGCAAATGGCAATGGCGACGATGACGGGGAATTTCAAGAGAGGTAATGAGCGCACCCCCGACAAGAGGAAGAAAATATGACGTTCCACAGGATCAGCAAAGGGCTAAGAACTTCGTGTTTTGGGGCACTGTTACTGTTCGCCACTTCCCTCCTTCATGCTGATTTTGAATCTGCTGCCGATTCCTATCGAGCCAAGGACTATTTACGTGCCCTTGAGGAATTTCAGCCGCTGGCGGAGCAAGGTGACCCGAGGGCACAGACTGTACTTGCGCTGATGCATAAGTACGGTGAGGGAACCAGCATGAACCTGGAGACGTCTTATGACTGGTACCGAAAAGCCGCCGAGCTGGGCTATGCACCGGCACAATATCATGCTGGAGTAATGCTGGCGGAGGGCGTTGGTGCCCAGCCTGATCCTGACGCGGCACTTAAATGGCTCACTATGTCAGCTGAAGCAGGATTCGCCCGCGCGAATGACAAGCTCGAAGCGCTCAATGCTTCGAGCGTCTCCATTGATTCACCCGTCGATGAGTTCATCCCCTGGTCACAAAGCTGGGATTTCAAACTTCCAACCGACATCAGATTGGGCGTAGCCGATGATGCAAGCTTTTCATCCGTTGCATCTATTCCAAACTACCGAGTTCAGCTTGGCGCCATGAGCACTAAAGACGCCGCCGAACAGCTATGGCTTATACTAAACGAGCACAGCCCTGCCCTATTCGAGGGTCTTTCACTACTGGCCACGGAATCCATAACGCCTGGGCGAACTATCTATCGAGTTCAGACCGGTCCATTTGATACGCCGGATCAGGCAAGATCCTTCTGCACTGACCTGGTCAGCAGCAGTGCAAGAGCGATCGGCTGCCTTGTGCTTCATCCAACCCCCTAATAATCTCTTGGCAGCCTATAAGTAGGGTCTATTTCCTGGTATTCAACCCGCCCACCAAGTTGTAAAGGCGATTTGTTAAAACTATCATTGTCCGCCGTCGCCTTTCACCACAGGTTATTTAATGGATATCGAGTTCAGCCAGGAAGATCTGGAGTTCCAGAGAGAAGTCGTTGAGTTTATCGAGAAGAACTTACCCACCGGCATGGATGTTTGGACCAAACGAACGGAGTGGTTCGAAGCACTCCGTGAACAGGGTGGTTGGGATGTCCCTAAATGGCCGGCTGAATTTGGCGGACCTGGATTTACTCCGACACAGCGCTACATCTTTGACATGGAGATGGGACGCAGGGATACACCGCCAATAATTCCCTTCGGTGTGGGAATGCTGGCACCGATCCTCATTAACTATGGTACCAAGGAGCAGCAGGATCGCTTCCTTCCCGGGATTCGCGATGGCAGCGTCTTCTGGTGTCAGGGTTACTCCGAGCCTGGCGCTGGCTCTGATCTGGCAAACTTGCAGACAAGCGCGGTGCTGTCGGAGGATGGCACGCACTACACCGTCAATGGCCAAAAGACCTGGACATCGATAGCCCACATCGCAAACTGGATATTCTGCCTTACCAGAACCTCTCGCGATGGTCCGAAACAGGAAGGCATTACTTTCCTGCTAATACCCATGGACGACCCAGGCATCAGGGTAGAACCAATCATCACCCTGGGTGGCGCTCATTCAGTAAACAATGTCTTTTTTACAGATGTTCAGGTGCCACTGGAAAACCGGGTCGGAGAGGAAGGCAAGGGCTGGACCTATGCCAAGGGACTATTGATCCACGAGCGAACAGGCTTGGCAGGCATTCAAAATTCAGTCATGGCCCTGGATAAAGCCAAGCAGGCAGCCAGGAACGTCAAGGTTGGCAACGGAACCCTGATGGACGTGCCAACCTTCAAGAACAGGGTTGGTGAGCTTGAAGTAGAACTGCTGGCTCTCGAGTTCACAGAGCTCCGCACCCTGGCTTCCGTTAGTGCAGGTGGTGATCCCGGACCGGAATCATCAATCATGAAACTCAAGGGAACCGAAATACAGCAACGGATAACGCAACTAAACCTTGAGGCGTCTGGCATCTACACGGCACCCTGGGGCAGCCAGGCGGTCGGTCCGGAATTTGCCCGGGGAGCAACATCTGCATACTTAAGTGCTCGCGCATTCACTATCTACGGCGGTGCCAGCGAAGTGCAGAAAGACGTAATCGCTAAGAATGTCCTCGGCCTGGGTTCATCACGCTAAAGGAATATTGGAACAATGGATCTCTCATATACAGAAGAACAGCTTTTACTTCGCGACAGCGTGCAGAAGTTTATTTCAGACAAGTACGACATCAGTGAACGCAACAAGATTACCGCGACGGAAGAAGGATTCAGTCGAGAGAACTGGCAGCTCTTTGCAGAACTCGGGTGGCTGGCTTTACCGTTTAAAGAAGAAGACGGTGGCATCGGTGGCACACCGGTAGACACAATGATACTGATGGAAGAGTTTGGCAAGGGGCTCGTGGTAGAACCCTATCTGCAGACCGTCATCATGGTAGGCACAGCGCTCAGTGAGGCGGGATCAGCAGAGCAAAAAGCAGAAGTCATTCCCAGCATCATTGATGGCAGTTTGATTGCTACCTTTGCCTATGCTGAAGAATCGGCCTATCACGACCTAAACTATATAGCGACCAGCGCCACTAGGGACGGCGATTCTTTTCTCATCAACGGTACTAAATCCGTGGTATCGAATGCCCAATCTGCAGAAAAGATCCTCGTGACAGCAAGGACCAGTGGCAATATTGACGATGGCGATGGCATTACACTATTTCTGGTGGACGCAAACCATGAGGGGATCAGCAGGGAAGACTATCCTACCGTGGACGGACTAAGGGCATCTGAAGTCACATTCACTGATATCAGGGTTCCCGCAACCGCTGTCGTTGGTGATATTGACGGCGGTGCCGCCATCATCGAAAAAATAGCCAGGAGAGCAATTCTTGCTTTGTCAGCAGAATCTGTTGGTGGCATGGAAATACTTTACACAGATACCATCGAGTACACTAAAGAGAGAGTACAGTTTGACCACCCCTTGAGCGACTTCCAGGTGTTAAAACACAGAATGACCGAGATGTTTATGGAGTACAGCCTGGCGAAATCGCTGTGCATGAAAGCAGCAATGCTGGATACACAGGACTCGGATGAGGCGTCACGAACGATACACGCACTTAAGTACCTTGTTGGCAAGAACGGGAGGTTTGTCAGCCAAAATGCCGTACAGCTTCATGGTGGCATGGGCATGACTGAAGAGCTGCGTATTGCTCACTACTTTAAGCGCCTAATGGTAATCGATTCACAATTCGGCAATACCGATCATCACCTGGCAAGGTTTGTCGCCTGATTTGGCATTCTGCGCTACATTCGCGTAGCAACTACAGGAACCAACCTACTTATCTTTTGACGGAAAGGTGCCGCTAGCCTGTATATTTCATGAAGACGGCATATAAATGTTGTTAACATATTGTAATTCAACAAGTTGCAAAAGTTTGATCGCCTTTTACTAAAATACAGTTTGTACCTGATCGGATTTATATAAAATCTGCCTGCGCCTATAGAACGATCCCCCTTGAACCATAGCTACGGCTATGATTCGGCAGGCGATAGTCCAACATGCTTTGTCATATCTTCTCTAAACTCCGATCCCTTCATGAATTATCCGGGCTAGAGTATTTGTTCGCCTTTTCGGCAATCAGTCTCTTTTGTTCAGCCGTCAATACTTTTCTTTTTTGGGGCCTTGCCTTTCTCGCAAAAACATACTTTTCCCGAACAACCTGCCTCGCGGAAAATCCCATATTCCTGAGCAGCGCAAAACAATCATCAACCATCTGTGGATTCCCGCACAACAGAAATGTGTCCGAATCCGGGTCGGGCGAGAAACTGACCACCTGCCCGGTAACATGACCACTGAACTCAAATGCTTTGCTATCCACCAGAGATTCCCTCGAGTAGCAAATTCTCAGCGTAAAACAGTCAAACTGACCATCAATGGCTGCAATCTCCTGCCGGAACAGAAACTCATCACGGGTCCTGGCGCCAAATAGCAAAACCACCTCAAGCTCCCGCGCTTGCATCGCCGGAGTGAGCGCTCTCAGTATCGGCATAAAGGGTGCAATGCCAACACTGGTTGCAACCAGAAACAACCTGGCCGGGAGCTTTTTGGGTACAACCAGTCGACCAAAAGGGCCTCCAACGGTTGCAGCAATCCCTTCATCGCAATGAAACAGGTATTGAGAGGCCCTGCCCCCGTCCACGTAGGAGACAACCAGGTCCAGGTAGGGCGTGTCCGCAACGCCCTGCCCAAAATTGCAGGGGCTATAGGCGCGTTCAAAATCCCCGGCCTTGTCAGAAAATTCAAAACGAAAGAATTGACCCGGCTCAAATGAAACCAGCTCCCCATCATTCCTTTCAAATCGAAACCAGAGTGTGCTCTGGCTTAAGCGGCGAATTTTCCTTAATGTTACTCCAAACTGTTTACCCACAAAGCTACTCGATTACAGCCTGGATCAATTATGACATGAATAGGGCTGCCTCCGGCATAGACCACTGGAACAAGCCTGCCAAAATGGTATATAAGTACAATATACAACAGGGCTTAAGGTGATTGATCCGGGTACAATCAACCCTTCGTCAAGCCTATAAGTCCGCCGGTCATCTAGACACAAACCCAGGCTGCAGGAAGATGTAAACGCACCTACCTTAACAATCACGGATGACGCGATACAGGGCTATGACCCACGTCACGATGCTGCCGTCGAGTCCGTTCTATTGCACCAGAGCCATTTGCACTGGTACTGGAAAGCGGCGACCCCATCATCCTGGTAGGGCCGGAAACACCGGTCGAAGATCTGGATTTTGGCAACCTGTCCGTACGCACCTACTGGTATCAGAAGATGGACCCGGCGGACTGAAGGTTCATTTCTCCAGCGTTATCGCCGCGGCCGGACAAACCTCAATGGCCTCATCGCCATGCTTTTTGAGATCACCCTCAGGTTCATCCGTCCGCAACACCGGAAAGCCATCCTCACCCCTTTGAAAAAGCTCGGGGTGGTTGTAGAAGCATTCGCCGGACATGTAGCACCTATCTAGATCAATTTTTATTTTCATTTGCGATCAAACTCCATCCACAATTCCTCAGGCGCACGAAATCCACCCGAGTCAATTGAAGGTGAGGTAATTCCTGGATGATCAGCAAACTTCGGTCGCACATTCTTAACCGCTTCCATCAGCCTGGTACAAGCAATAGCTGACTCCTGTCTCGCCAAGGCATAGCCCATACAGAAATGTTGCCCAATACCAAAGCCTAGATGTCCAGGCTTTCCATCCTTGTATCGCCCGGAGCGATTCTCACGGCCCATATGAAGATCCTTGCGATGTATATCAAAGGTGTCGGGGTCGGCGAATACCCTTTCATCACGGTTGCCCGCTCCAAGGTAGAGAATGACCTGTGCACGTTCAGGGATCACGTGACCATGGATTGGTATCTCCCTCGTAGTATGGCGAGGCTGAATATGTACAACCGGATCGAAGCGCATCATTTCGGTAAAAACATTGTCCCACAGGGCGGGCTCTTCGATGACTTCCATTAGCTGGTCCGGTCGCGTGTACAGCATGTGATACCACATGTTGGCTATGGCTTTGTCCGTGGTGTCACCACCGGCCGCCAATAATAGGGCGATAAATCCTTTGACCTCTTCGATTGACATGCGGGCACCGTCCAGCTCTGCACTACATATCCGGGACATCAGGTCTTCACCCGGGTTCTTGGTCCGTTCCCTGATCATGGGATCGATATAGTCCCACATGTCATTGCGTGCCTGCAGAGCCTTTTCCATGTGTTCACTGCCAAAGCCCAGGCCAGCGATCAGCAGATGGTACCATTCCACGAACATGTCCTCATCTTCGCGAGGAAGTCCCAGCATGTTAGAAACAACCCGGACGGGTACCTGAGTCGAAAACTGTGAGACGATGTTCACTTCACCGGCATCATAGAACTTTTCTATTACCTCCTGGGAAATCTGATCAATCATGGGCAGAAAGTCTTTTAATTTCTGGCCTATGAACTGGCCGGCAATAATATTTCGCAACCGCCGATGCTCACCGCTGTTTCCATACTCCAGTATGTTAGGTCCAAATACATGTCTGGTGCCAAATTCGTAGGGGCCATCTGGCTTGTAGACGGCGCGGTCATACCCTTCTGAATCCTGAAAGGCGCCATCAATATCCCAATAGCGAGAAAGAATCCAGCGATTGTGGAAGCGATCATGGTAGACGGGGTGGTGGTCTCGCAAGCGCCTGTATATATCGAAAGGATTGTGCTGAAACTCCTCAGAATCAAATTCCCGCGGATCGAGATCAGCATCATTTTTAGCCGCTTCTGCTGTAGTAGACATGCAACGTCCCCATATTGGTTGGCAAATGGATAACGTCCATGTCAGTTAAGAACCACTGTACTTCGCCGGCTCACCCGGAGCGACCGCTGTCATCCACTTCTGATCACTTCTTTGTGTTGGGTATCAACTAAAAAAGATGCCAGCGTTCACAAATTTCTTCCGTCCAAGATTATTGAAGTTGTAGTAAGGTTTAGGTATCTGAACTTACCTGCTGTGAACCAGTATTGCAATTACACCTAATGCAGTAGCATAAGCGTCAGAGACCTAGCTGGCTCCGCGCGGCCAGTAGTTTGAGTTCCTTAGTTGAGGTTCCGCATGACTTTTGTGATAGTCGAAAGCTGTATTGATGTACTGGATCAATCCTGCATTGAGGTATGCCCCGTCGATTGCATTCATACAGATCAAGATGATCGAATGTGCTACATAGAGCCCAACGAGTGCATAAATTGTGCCTTATGTGAGCCCGCCTGCCCGGTTGAAGCTATCTTCAAGGACGAAGATGTCCCGAAGTCCGCTGCCGAGTTTGCCGAGCTAAACCGCTCATGGTTCAAAGATAGAGCAACCACCAGAGCACGGATTGAAGAGCTGGTGGGGTCCAGCTAGTCCTGACCAGATATTAATTCGACGAATTTCAGTAGTTAGGATAGGATAGTCTGGCACCTGATCTGACGTGGCTAGCGCCAGGGAAGGACGCGGGACCCGGCCATGGATGGCCGATGCCACAGAAGATTAGGTACCAGGCTATTCAATCCGATGTGTAACTAAGGACCGTTGCAAACATCACGAATGGTTTGCTGCTTAACATACCGATTCAAACATCCAAGCCAAGATCTTCGATAATCTGCTGCTGCAGCTTGTACTTCTGAATCTTAGTGGATGACATGGGCCATTCGTCAATAAATCGCACATGGGCAGGAATCTTGAAACCCGCTACCTTGTCTTTACAAAAATCAATCAGCTCTTGTTCTGAAACTACTTCCTCATCGTTGATCTCCACGAAAGCAGCAGGAATTTCCTGCAGCCTGGCATGTGGTATGCCAACAACCTGGGCCAGTCTTACTGCCGGATGTTTTTGCAGGCAGGTTTCAATCTCGATCGCCGCTACGTTCTCCCCTCCGACCTTCAGCATGTCTTTTAGCCGACCATGAAACATCATCTGGCCATCTTCATCCTGGGAGCAGATGTCGCCGGAGTGGAACCATCCATGTTCATCAAGCGCCTCTGCTGTTTTGTCTGGTGATTTATAGTATTCGGTAAAAATACCAGGGCCGCGAATCCAGCACTCCCCCTGCTCCCCAGAAGGCAGGTCCGTACCGGTTTCAGGATCAATGATACGAACCTCATTGCCAGGCAGGGGCGTACCTAGTCGCGTGAAACGCTGCTCACGGGTATCCGACAATCGGCTGGTAGATACTGTACCCGAAGCCTCCGTCATACCGAAGGTGCCAACGAAAATGGTATTGGGCATTGCCTTCTCCATGATGATACCCACCTCCGGCGGCTGCACACCGAAGTTTGCATTCATCAATTTGATTCTTGTCAGGTCTGCTTTTTCGAAATCCGGATGGTTGATAAGATCTGACATGATGGTCCAGAAACTCGGGTAGGCGGCAGTCACTCCCTCTTCCTGCAGCATTTTCAGTGCTTCACCCGCTTCGAAATGTGGCGTCGTGACATAGGTACCGCCTACATCGAAGGTTGTTACCAGCGGTAGTATGGCGGCGATATGAAACATCGGCAGTGGAGACCAGAAACTATCTTCGTGTCCAAGCTCATATCGCTTGCCTAATGCCATGCTGTTTCTGACCATGGACTCATGGGAAATCATGCAGCCCTTCGGATTGGAAGTAGTGCCGGATGTGTACATGATCAGAGCCGTACTGCCGAGCCTAGCCTGTAAGCGCCGCCTGTGTATTTCGTCCTCGTCTACTCCCTCAGCCAGGGCATCAAGTTGCGCATTCGTCAACATTCCTGGCGCGGAAGTGGAACCGAAAACGACAACATTTCTCAGCAAAGGAGCGCTGTCAAGGGACAGACTCAGGGGGTCAGTGGTATTAGCTAGGTCTGGGAAAGCAGCCTGCACTCGCTCCACAAAATCGACCGCATCATCAAACTCATCCGTTGTGATCAGCGTAACCAGGTCAGCATTTTCAGAGACATAGGATATTTCCGGTGGTTTATAGCGCGCATTGATCGGAACTGTTACAGCGCCCAGCATGGATATGGCAAACAGCGTATCAACAAAATCCATGCAGGTCGGTAACAACACCCCAACATGATCTCCTGGTTCAACGCCCAGCGCATGCAGACTCTTTGCACGCGAGAGGGCCCGGTCGCGCAGAGCAGCATAGGTCGTATTCTGATCTGGCAATACGACGGCTTTCGTCTGAGGAAATTCATCCGCCGCAGAGAAAAGTAGATCTCCAATTGTCGTTGCGGTTATTCTTGTTTCAGATAGCAGGCTGCTCATACCTCTCCCTCAATCTAATGCATTGCCAAGCTCTTTTGACAAAGCTCCAATTTACTAAACGTTACCACAAAAAATCACCAGCACGTCCCATCGGCTCCAGCTTTACTGCTCATAACGCCACGACTTCGATGGCCCAGTGGGAAATCCACATTATTTGAACCATGTTACTGCACAGACGGGCACCAGCACAAAGCGCCCAAAGGAGCGAAAAAAGAGGCCGATGCCCTATCAAGGGCCTGGTCTTTGTGGCAACATCGGCCAGCAATCAACACTAGGTCTGTACTGGGCCTGTACCGGGCGAGAAAAAATTTACCCTGGAGAGAAACCGGCAGAGGCCAAAAGCCACGACTGCCTTTGATACTGTGCCATCAGTACGGTGTCGACTACATAAGAATAAACATGCGCGACTACTTCATCAGACGTTTACTGCTAATACCCCCCACCTTGCTGGGTGTCACCATTATTGTCTTCGTGATCACTCGCCTTGTCCCAGGCGGGCCGCTCGAGCGGGCCATCATGGAGTCCCAGCAGTTCAATGCCGTATCCGGTGTCAGCACTCAGGTCGCAGGTCAGGACATGGCCCTGTCAGACGATCAGTTGCTGAGGCTCAAGGAATACTACGGCTTCGATAAGCCCATCCTCATCAGCTATTTCGACTGGGTCGTAAAGGTAGTGAAAGGTGATCTCGGCTCATCCTACCGCTACAACGAACCAGTTTGGGATGTCATCCGGGACCGATTCCCCGTCTCCCTCTACTATGGGCTGGTAACCTTGATAATTACCTATGCGGTCTGTATTCCCCTGGGTATTCTAAAGGCAATCAGACACAGGACCATCGTCGACAACGTCTCCTCAATCCTGATTTTTGTAGGCTACGCTATTCCTGGCTATGCCCTGGGATCACTTCTGTTGCTGTATTTTTCTGTCCGTCTTGAATGGTTCCCCATGGGCGGCTTCGTCAGCTTTTCGTTTGAAGAAAAAGATGTCCTGGGGAAAACTCTGGACCTGATCAATCATTCGGTGCTTCCCCTTATCTGTTATCTGGTCGGCAGTTTTGCGCTGGTTACCCTATTGCTTAAAAACCACCTGCTGGACAACCTGGCTGCCGACTACATGAGGACCGCGATCGCCAAGGGCGTGCCCTTTAGAAAGGCAGTAACGCGGCACGCCATGCGCAACTCGATGATTCCAATAGCAACGACCTTCGGGCAAAACATTACGCTACTGGTTTCCGGCTCCTTCCTGATAGAAACCATTTTTGATATCGACGGCTTCGGCCTCCTGGGGCTCACCGCTATTCTTGACCGTGACTATCCCGTCGTCATGGGTGTCGTGCTACTCGCAGCCTTTCTTCTGCTCCTTGGGAATATCATTTCAGATTTTCTCGTTGCACTGGTAGACCCGAGGATCAGATTTCAATAGTACTTATGTTTAGATTCAATCCCCAAACCCTCAAAAAGCTTCGTCGATTTCGTGAAATCAAACGTGGCTACTACAGCTTCCTGCTTCTGGCTGGCATGCTCGTGCTGGCTTCATTTGGTGAATTGCTCATTAACAATCGGGCGCTTGTCGTAAGTTACGAAGGCGAGCTCTATTTTCCAACCTACTCTGACTTCCACCCGGGCACTGACTTCGGCCTGAGCTACTCCTACGAGGCGAACTACAGGGAACTGAAACAGCAATTCAAAGAAAACGGCAACGAAAACTGGGTTCTTATGCCTATTGTCCCCTACAACCCGTACGAAAATCATTCACCCGGCGGAGTTTTCAAACCTGACCCACCATCCATTAGTAATAGGCACTTTCTGGGCACGGATACAACGAGCCGCGATATCCTCTCACGGTTATTCTACGGCACAAGAATCGCCCTGATCTTCTCGTTAGCTTTTATGGCCTGCGTTTATGTCATCGGCATATCAATCGGCTGTGCCATGGGGTATTTCGGGGGCATTTTCGACTTGACTTTTCAGCGTCTGATTGAAATCTGGTCGAACGTTCCGTTCCTATATATGGTCATCATTGTTTTCTCGGTCATCCCCTCAAATTTCTCTATACCTGCACGTGTTGCCATCCTGTTAACGGTCATGGTGTTGTTCTCCTGGACCAGTATGACCTACTACATGAGGACAGAGACCTACAAGGAAAAATCAAGAGACTATACAGCGGCGGCCCGGATCATCGGCGCATCAAATACAAGAATTATTTTCCGGCATATATTACCCAATGCCCTGTCGACACTGGTCACCTTCATGCCCTTCACAATCGTAGGCGCCATATCCGCCATTACTGCACTCGACTTTCTCGGCTTTGGACTTCCCCCGCCCACGCCAAGCCTTGGAGAACTACTAAAACAGGGAACAGCGAATCTGCGTACTGCACCCTGGATAGTGTCATCAGCCTTTGGCACCCTGGTCATACTACTGACGCTGGTCACCTTCATTGGTGAAGCTGTAAGAGAATCATTTGACCCAAAACAATTTACCATCTATCGCTAACATGTGGATAGCATTTGAAATCATGAGGCAATCTAAATGAAAATCTATTTCAACAGAATTGTTCTGTTGGTCGGCGTATCCACATTTCTACTCAGCGGATGTAGTGAGCCAGCCAGTGATGCGCCGATCTCAGACCTGGAAACACCGGACAATACTCAGGAGATTCAGGACTACTACGCCTCCAAACCCGAATTCTTCAGCTTCAAAACACTGGCCGATATACCACCGACCCTTAACTGGCAAAACGGTACATACCTCCCGGAGATAGGATCCACCAACGCCAAAAAGGGTGGTACTGAATATACGCAAATACAAGACTTCCCACGGACACTTCGTATTGTTGGTCCTGACTCAAATGGCTCCTTTAGGCCCTGGATCCTGGATGATACTTCGATGCAGATCGGTCACCGCCACCCGGATAAATTTGAGTACTATCCGGGTCTTGCGGACTCCTGGGCGGTGGACAAGGAGAGCAAGACAATTTTTGTCAAGCTGGACAGCAATGCAAGTTGGTCTGACGGTGTACCGATAACATCTGATGATTTCATGTTTATGTTCTGGTTCTTTCAGTCACCCTATATCGTCGCACCCTGGTACAACAATTGGTACGGTACCCAGTATACGAATATCACAAAATATGATGAACAGACCTTCTCCATATCAATCCCTGACGCGAAGCCGGATATGGATGCCCGAGTACTGGAATTGCGTCCAATGCCACAACACTTCTACAAGGAAGTTGGTGACGATTTCGTGGAGCGATATCAGTGGCGCTTTGCTCCCACCAGCGCGCCCTACGTTATCAAGGATAAGGACATCAAAAAGGGCCGCCTGATCACCCTGACACGGAACAAGAACTGGTGGGCTAACGACAAGAAATTCTGGCAGTATCGATTCAACGCTGACCGCATTCGGATTTCAGTTATTCGGGACACACCGAAAGTCTTTGAAGCATTCAAACGTGGCGATATTGATCAATTCGGCCTTAACCTGGCTGAATACTGGTACGAAAAACTACCTAATAATGATGCAGATGTGGCGGCAGGGTATATTCATAAATCGGTATTCTATAACCAACGGCCAAGACCAACCTACGGTCTGTGGATGAACACATCACGACCACTATTGGAAAACAGAGACATCCGGGTAGGCATCAACTACGCAACCAATTGGCAACTGGTTATTGACAAGTTTTTCCGTGGTGACTACAGCCGTATGCAAACTTCATCGGATGGCTATGGTGAGTTCACCCACCCCACTCTGAAAGCAAGGTCTTTCAGCATAGAAAAGGCACTTAGGTCTTTTGCCAAAGCTGGATTCGCCCAGCGAGGTCCAGATGGAATCCTCGTGAACGATGAAGGCCAGAAACTAGCGTTTACTCTCTCCAGCGGATGGGAAAACCTTAAAGATATTCTCACTATTTTGAAGGAGGAAGCCGCCAAGGCCGGCCTTGAATTCCGTGTCGAAGTGCTCGATGGCACGACCGGCTGGAAGAAAGTACAGGAGAAAAAACACGACATTCACTTTTCAGCCTTCAATGTATCGTTAGAGATGTACCCCAGGTTTTGGGAAACCTATCATTCTGACAACGCCTATGATGATGCATTCCTCGAAGATGGGTCAGTCAACCCCGACCGGAAGCTCATAACCCAGACCAATAACCTGGAAACACTCTCCATATTTGAAATGGATGACATGATACACCGTTACCGGGCATCTGATAGTAAGGATGAAATGAAGGAACTCGCATTCGCCATGACAGAGTTACATCATGAGCACGCTTCCTTCTCTCCGGGTTTTTATCAGCCTTTCTTCAGGGTGGGTCATTGGCGATGGGTGCGATATCCGGAAAGCTTCAGCTATAAACATGCACGAAGTGGAGGTCAATTATTCGTGCATTGGATTGATACGGACATGAAGGAAGAAACCCTGTCAGCTAAAAATGACGGCAAATCATTCGAGCCACAAGTGCGCAACTATGACCAGCACGCAAATTAGCAGAATGGCCAGGGAAAGACAGCCATGCCTTTACTAGAAATTATCGATCTGATCACCGAATTTGACACGGATGAGGGCCGAGTCAGGGCGGTCGATCAAATCAGTTTCTCAGCAGATGCCGGGGTAACCCTGGGTATTGTTGGTGAATCTGGCTGCGGTAAAAGCGTCACAGCCCTTTCTATCATGCGACTTCTTCCGCAGCCTCTGGGTCAAATTGCGGGGGGATCTATCCTCTTTCAAGGACAGGACCTGACCCGTTTACCGCTGAAGGAAATGGAGAAGTTGCGCGGCAATGACGTCAGCATGATTTTTCAGGAGCCAATGACGGCACTTAACCCGGTACATACCATCGGCAAGCAACTTGCCGAGGTTTTACTCTTGCATAATGATTACGGTCTTGAGAAAGCGCTGAAGGAGTCGATTGATATACTTGACAGGGTAGGCATCCCCTCCCCTGATCTGAGAATGGGCGAGTACCCGCACCAGCTGTCAGGTGGAATGAGGCAGAGGGTTGTTATCGCTATAGCATTGGCCTGTAAACCGGCATTGCTCATCGCCGATGAACCAACGACCGCGCTGGACGTGACGATTCAGGCTCAGATTCTTGAACTCATCAAGGATTTACAGGCTGATATGGATATGTCCGTCATCCTCATTACCCACGATCTCGGCGTCATAGCTGAGACCTGCGATGAGGTGGTCGTCATGTATGCCGGAAAAGTAGCGGAGAAAGGCAGCGTATACGATGTCTTTGATCGCCCCTCACACCCCTATACCCGTGGTTTACTCACATCGATACCACGACTGGATACTGAACCCAAGTCGAAACTCAGTATCATTGAGGGCATGGTTCCAGGGCTGCTGGACCTACCACCGGGTTGCCGGTTTGAAAATAGATGTTCGTTTGCGGAGGATCCCTGCACCCTGTCAGCACCACCCATTAACACGGTCCAGGGGCAACATGATGTGAGCTGTTTTCGCTGGCAGGATATTTAGATGTCTGAAACACCAATCCTGAAAGTACGTGATCTGAAAATGCATTTCCCCGTGAAAGAGGGCATCTTTCTCAGAACCAACAAATATAACAGGGCGGTCGATGGCGTTTCCCTAAGCATCCAGCCAGGAGAGACCCTTGGCCTCGTCGGAGAATCTGGGTGTGGTAAATCAACACTTGGACGCTGCATCACTCGCCTTCATCAACCAACTTCAGGTTCAATTTTATTCGAAGGCCAGGACATCACTCACCTCAAGGGCAAGGCTCTATTACCCTACCGACAACACATACAGATGATATTCCAGGACCCGATGGAATCTCTTAATGCCAGGCACACGGTGGCAGATATTATTGAAGAGCCTTTCGTCGTGCAGAATATAGGCGACAGGGTTTCAAGAAAGAAACAGGTAAAAAAATTATTGGAGATCGTGGGATTACCAGCTCGTTCTGCAAGTCGCTATCCTTTTGAATTCTCAGGTGGTCAAAGACAGCGAATAGGCATAGCGCGTTCTATCGCCCTGAAGCCAAAACTTATTATCTGTGATGAACCTGTTTCCGCGCTGGACGTATCAATACAAAGTCAGATCCTGAACTTGCTAATAGAACTGCAAAAAGAATTCAATTTGTCTTACCTATTTATTGCCCATGACCTCGCTGTCGTCAAACACATCTCTGACCGTATCGCGATAATGTACCTAGGGAAGGTTGCAGAAAGTTCAGCCGGAGAAATCGTATACCACAATCCACGACACCCCTATACCCAATCACTCATATCCGCCATACCAATCCCCGACCCGCACCAGGTAACAGAACGCCTGGTAATATCAGGCGATGTACCCTCACCCATTGATCCACCATCTGGATGCCGCTTTCACCCACGCTGCCCGCAAGTCATGGACAGGTGCAAACACGAGCTACCGCAACTTAGGTCCATTGATGACGGCCATCTCGTTTCCTGTCATCAGGGTGATTAACCTGAAGGGCAGACCTTCAAGGCAAACCGGTTGACCTGCATTCCAGCACTTGTGATGATACGGTTATCAGGAAACCTATTCTCAGGTCAGGACCCTAATGACTTCAGACCAGCCAGATATTTATCCTTCGAGGGAAGGTGCGCTTCTAAAGCAACTCAAGGACAACATAGAAACTGTCATCCGCTGCAATAATGAGAGCATCAAGTGGTTGCTTACCGCATTTATTGCCGGCGGACATGTACTTTTAGAGGATGTGCCGGGCACCGGCAAGACAACACTAGCAAAATCGTTGGCAGGATCAATCAGCGCAGACTTCAAACGCATACAGTTTACCCCGGACCTGTTGCCCTCGGATATTCTTGGTGTATCGGTCTATGACCAGAACAATCAGGACTTCAGGTTTAGACCAGGTCCGATTTTTGCGCAGGTCCTTCTGGCAGATGAAATCAACCGTGCATCTCCTCGAACACAATCAGCCCTCCTTGAAGCCATGGCAGAAAACCAGGTTAGCGTTGAGGGGGACCGAATAAAAATGGATGAATTGTTTTTCGTGGTCGCCACCCAGAATCCGGTGGAATTTCATGGCACCTATCCGCTACCCGAGGCTCAGATGGATCGTTTTGCGATGCGATTCGATCTAGGCTATGTATCAAGGGAAGACGAGGTGAAGATCCTGGAGGCTCAAAAACATGAGCACCCCCTGGAAAAACTGGAGGCCTGCACCAGCCTTGAAGACCTAAGATCAATCAGGAAAGCCGCCGAGAATGTGCGCATGTCAGAGGAGCTTAAACACTATATCGTTGATATTGTTGCGGCAACCCGAAAGCACCCAGGAATTCAAATGGGTGCGAGCCCCCGTGCCGGGATCACCATGATGAAGTGTTCTCAGGCCCTCGCGCTCATCGATGGCCTTGAATTCGTAACGCCGGATCTTATTCAGGAACTGGCAATTCCTATTATTGCGCACCGCCTGGCACTTGATCCGGAGTCCCAATATTCCGGGACCGATTCAGGCGAATACATCGTGGAAATACTGCAAGACATTCCCGTACCTGCCTGAGATCAACAACGTCGGCAGGACATCATGTTCAGAGAAACCATCTTTCCAAGCTTTGTCAGGATAACGCGAGCCAGCCAGAAAGCCTCGCGCAGGACATCAGAAAGGGGGAAACTCATACAGACAAGCGCCATCATCTGCGCTGCTATTGGCGTGGACACAGACCTGACCCTGACCTACCAGCTGTTTGCCTTTCTGACCTGCCTGATTATTGTTTCCAGATTGTCGCTGCGAATTCAACTGCCGAAAGTCACCGTGACGAGACGCCTGCCAAAATACGCAACCGCCGGCCAGTCCTTCGAATACTCAATCAATGTCGCGAATGAAGGGAATCATACGGAGCGCGATCTGAAGCTCATCGACAATCCACTAATTGTTTCCCCGAACTTCAAGCAGTATCAGCAGGAACGCGAGCCAGGCGAGGAAACAAGAAACGCCTACGATCGCTGGATCGGTTTTCATCGATTCATCTGGCTGCAACGGCGCAATACAGGCATCGTCATAAAGCAGGGTGATGTTCCCGAAGTCAGCCTGAAAGGCTCCGCGGACACAATGATGGAAGCAATGCCCCTGCGTCGCGGTATCGTCAATTTCACTTCGACTACCCTGCTCAGCCCGGACCCGTTTGGTTTGAACTACGCCATAAAGAACTTTAACCAGCACGAACAACTCATGGTACTTCCCAAACGCTACCCGGTATCAACAAATTTTGAGCTGCCCGGCGGCAGGCATTTTCAGCCTGGTGGTGTTAATTCCACCTGGTCAATTGGTGAGTCAGAGGAATTTGTATCCTTGCGGGACTATAGAGATGGAGACTCAATGCGCAAGGTTCACTGGCCAAGCACTGCCAAGCGAGAGAAGCCTGTCGTGAAGGAGTTTCAGGATGAGTTCTTCGTTCGCCAGGCGCTGGTACTTGATACGGACACTAAGGACTCCGAGCTTCTGGAGGAAACGGTATCTGTTGCCGCAAGCCTGCTCCTGCAGACTGAAACCAGTGACGGCCTGATGGACCTGATCTATGCCGCCAATACGACCCAAATCGTCACCGCCGGGCGTGGCTACGCACATGTGAACCACCAGTTGGAAGCACTTGCCACCCTGACAAGGTATGAAGGAGCAGCCGAACGGTTGCAGGAAACCCTGTCAGCCCACCGCACGTTAATTAGCGGCTATATTCTCGTTCTGCCAGGTTGGAGTGAATCACAGCAGCAACTTGTGAGAAGCATGTCATCCACAGGTATCCCCGTGGCACTATTTATTGTGACACAGGACGAAAAGAAACTGGCGGATACACCCGCAAGAGCAAATATTCTGCCCGTCAACGAAGTTGCTAAAAGGCTGGCGGGCTTGTGAAACCAAGAATCATTCAGGGACTTGTCATCCTTGCCTGGGGAATTCAGGCGGACCTCATCTGGTTTGCAATTCCCATCACCGTCATCCTCGAAGCTAGATACTTCGTAAACAGGCGCTGGGCACTGACCAAGCAGGATTTCTACCGGGTTGCAGACCTGACCAGTTTCGCAATGGTGGGCATGGTCATCTTCCTTTTCCTCAATGCCCGTACCTACCATTTCATCACCACCCTTATTCAATGGCTGCCTATTCTTTTTTCCCCACTGGTCATAGTCCTTGCTTACAGCACCACAGAGAGAATGACCCTCGACATACTTTTTTACTCTCTTCGCAGGCAACGGGAGCCGGTTCAGCAATCCTGGGATATGGATTACCTACTTTTGGGCATGTGCCTTTTGGCCGCAGGTTTCAATACAAGCGACCATTCACTTTTTTTCCCCCTAGCAGTGATCGCAATCTTCTGGTCGCTATACCCATTACGTTCTTCGCGATATCAGGCGGGGGTATGGATTCTGGCCGTTGCCGTTACTTTTATAAGCGCAGAATTTGCCCACCAGACGATCCGGGGAACTCACCTCGCGATCAAGGCAAAAACAGAACAGTGGATTACCAACTGGCTCATGCAACGAACCGACCCCTTAAAAACCAGAACGGCTTTGGGCAAGGTAGGACAACTAAAACTCTCTGACTCAATACTCTTTCGAATTGAGACGAGTGAAGGACACCATTTTCCGAGCCTCCTGCAGGAGGCGATCTACAATCATCCGAGCAGTGGCTTCTCAATGGAGTGGGACGCCTGGGAAACGAATTTCAACAATGTGACCCACGAGGATGACTTCACCTGGCGCTTTTCAGACCGGAGCGCTGAAGAATCCAGCGCCAAAATCTATCTGGAGTTTGATCGTGAACGTTCCCTGGTACCGGCGCCTGCCTCGCTATCTGAAATCCATGATCTACCTGCCCTTGAAGTTAAGCTGAACAAGTACGGAACCATCCAGGGTACCGGTCTTGTACCCAGCCCGTCATACGAGATCAAATACGCGTTGGAAAACCCTATCTCTGACCCACCGGGAGAAATCGACCTTTTCCTTGATGAAACGCATGAGAAATTGTTGTCGGGAATTGTGGAGAAGGGAAATTACCCGGCGAAAAAGGCAGTTGCGTTTGTGCAAAGCTATTTCTCGGACTTCAAATACAGTCTGTACCAGGACGACCAGGGTGCTAAAAACCCACTGGAACATTTCCTTTACACCAGAAAGGCTGGCCACTGCGAATACTTCGCCAGTGCGACAACCCTGCTACTGAGACAAATGGGGGTACCAACTCGCTACGTCGTTGGTTATGCAGTACAGGAATACAACCCTACCTTAGGCATGTATATCGTTCGGCAACGTCATGCCCATGCCTGGACGATCGCCCATGTGAACAACAAATGGATCGTGGTGGATACGACACCAGGAGTATGGCTCGATGAAGAAGACGACAATGCCAACCCGTTACAACCCATGTTCGACTTCGCCACAAACTACTCCTTCATGTTTCGAATGTGGTGGAATGATCAGAAGGTTGAGGACTACGAACTGGAGCTCTATATCATTGGCGGTCTTCTGTTGCTATTTCTAATTTGGAGGGTCACCACCAGCGAACAGGTGATCATCTCTGGTAAGAAAAGTTCTAACACTGATTCAAGGTTGTTTGGAAAGGACTCACCCTTCTACAAAGTCGAGGCCTATTTGTCAGAAGAAGGACTAAGACGAGACAGGGGTGAACTTCTGCGACACTGGTTAATCAGGATCCAAAAGCCTGAGCTGCTTCCCCTCCTTGTCACTCATAACCGATGGCGGTTTGACCCGCTCGGTATTGGCTCTGACGAAAAGTCCGCACTGAACAAACAGGTCGATGCCTGGATTTTGAGCCAGGGCGAACAGCGCTCAGAAATCAACTGATCAGATAATAGGTTTGACCGCCTGCCCATCCTGAAGTCGTTCCACGCCTCGTATCGCCACCCTGTCTCCGACCTGTAAATCCCCCAATACAGATACCAGTTCTCCCTGTCCATCACCCAGAAAACGGACCGTATACCGGCGACGGCCAACATCCGCGAAACCACCAGAAATATTCCTTGCCCTCGACAGGGCTACGGCTATACCACTCACCCGAACCCCCAGCATAGCGGTTTCAAATGGGTCAAGACGATACTGACCTCTTTGGGTCGCCTGGCATTCAGATTCACCTGGGCAACCCCTGGAATCCTGCTTAACCTGGGTTCTACAACCTCTTCAATCATGTCCTCGACCGGATTGTTTTCGCCGGCATGGATAAGAATTGAAGCAGGGCCCGGCAAACCACCATCACCACCGCTGGCAACAAAGGGCTCACCGGAATCTGCAGGTCTGGGCGTTGCCTGGTTAAGCCGGTTGATGACATCGAGCATGGCCTGGTTCATGTCGTAGCCAAGCTGATAATTCAGTACTACCTGCCCCTGCCCCCTCGAAGTGCTACTGACAATGCTCTCAACACCTGAATTGAAGCGAAGCACCTCTTCCTGTGGCTGCCGCAATGGCTTCTTCAACTTCCTGTGGGGCTGCCGAACACCAATTGTTGTAGATCGAGATCTGTGGGCGCTGAACGTTGGGCAGGAGCTGTAATGGGAGCTTGCTGATGCTGACATCACCAAACAATACGATCAGCCCAACTGCCACGGCCACACCACTTTTTTATCTGACCGCCAGTTCGCTGATATTCAACATTTTTCCAGTGCTTCAATGAGTTATACCATGGATTGTGGTCCAGCCTGGTGCAAAATTCACAGATTTGAGGCAAGCTGAGTAGCGAACGGGCTGGAATGTCATATTTCGGTCCAAATACCCCGCTCACCCAGGGACAATGCTTCACCAGCGAGAGATCGATGCGAGTAGAAAATAGAAGGCGAGCCACCGTCGTTTGTTGCAAAGGGGCAGATTTCCTCGCCATTGAGCTTCAGGACCCAACAACGGGGAAGCGAATGTGGTCACTTCCCGGTGGAAAAATTGAAAAGAACGAAACACCGGAAGAAGCTGCTATCCGAGAGACACTGGAAGAAACTGGACACTTTGTCGCATTGCGACCAGCTCTAGAGAAGGTCACCCAGTATCTTTTTGACTGGGACACTATCACCTTTGATTGTACAACTCACTGGTTTGCAGCCAGGCTAACGAAGCAGGAACCCATACCCGTTGATGATGAGGCATACCTGCTGGGTCACCGTTGGCTTCCCGTTGCGAACATCGATGAGCTATTCGCCTACCACCCTCACATCAGGGATGTCGCAAAGGAACTGGCGACGACCACTTGAACGCCAAAAAAGGGCAACCAGATACCGTATTGATGGGAGAATGCCTGCCATGACCCTCAACCCAGAACGGCCTATGTGAATAGCAGTCAATCGGAACCTACACCCATGGTGGCTTGTCGTATAATAACGCGCTATCAATATCTGCCAAGGATCACCCATTGAACAAAAAGCAGTCAAACAATATGCAGCTGAACATTAAGCAGAAAATGTCCCGTGTTATCGAGAGTGAAGCGGCAGCTATTGGCGCCATCAAAATTACTGATGCTTTTGAAGAGGCGGTCAAGACCCTCCTGGTATGCGATGGCCGTATTGTGACCACGGGAATAGGCAAGGCCGGCTTCATAGCACACAAGTTTGCGGCCACACTAGCTTCAACCGGTACCCCGGCGTTTTATATCCATCCGGCAGAGGCGGGGCATGGCGATATGGGTATGCTTTCCGAGGGGGATTGCATCATCGCTTTCTCCACCAGTGGCAAATCCAATGAGGTAATCGAGATGCTGGAAATTGCTCACCACCTGGGTATCGGAAGCATCATCGGCATAACCTCCCATATTGACTCTCCCCTCAGAGAACTGAGCGAGATCGTGCTCGATATGGGACCCGATATTGAGGAGCCCTGCCCCCTAAAAATCACACCAAGCGCAACAATCGCCGTTATGTTGGCAATAAGTGATGCAATCGCCCTGACTCTGATGGAGTTGAAAGGGTTCACAGTAGAGGACTATGGGATGCGCCATCACAAAGGTTATCTCGGATCCATTACAAAGAAAAAAAATGATGGCTGACGGCTTGGGCGCCTCCCCCCTCATACCTGATCCATCAATTCTTGCCGAGAAGTATGTGAATGAAATTCGACAAGACGTATCGAGCATGGGGGCCAGACTCAATGTTATTGGCTTGATCGCCTCAAGTGACAAGCCTTCTCTTGTCTACGCCATGGCCACAAAACAAAAGTTTGACAAGGTGGGAATTAACTATGATCTCCGCCAAATTGAGCGCCTGCAATTGGAGGATGCGATCAGTGCCGCGAACAGGGATACCGATATCCATGGCATCTTCATCTACTTTCCCGTATTCAACAACCAACATGATGACTATCTGCGAAACCAGGTTGACTACAGAAAAGACATTGAGGCAGGCAGCACCTACTGGACAAAGAAAATTTCCGCCAATGACCGCATGGCGGTCTCCCGTGACCAGTCACGGAAAGCAGTATTGCCATGCACTTCCCTGGCAATTGTGAAAATTCTGACAGAATTAGGCATATACACCGATGATCAAGAACGGCCCATGGATGGGAAAATCATATCTATTTTCAACCGCAGTGAAGTAATTGGCAGACCGCTCGCAATCATGATGTCCAACGATGGCGCTAAGGTGCATTCTTTTGATGTCAATGGTCCTCTTGAATTTGTAGATGCCCTTCCTAGTGAATCTAATATCACAAGGGAACGGGCTTTGATGGAGTCGGATATCGTGATCACAGGGGTTCCCAGCAGCTCCTTCAGAAAAATCAGTTGCGGTGAAATCAGGGCGGGCACCATCTGCCTGAATTTTTCGAGCACACCAAATTTTGAAAATGATATTGGAAAAATGGCCGATATCTACATTCCGAGAATTGGGCCAATGACCGTCGCCATGTGTATGCGTAATACCCTGCGGTTGTTTACAAACTTTCATCAGGTGAACCCGGCATGAAGAGTGGCGTGTCTGAAGACTCCATTGAATCCTTCCTGGATACCGTCGCCGCAAAGACTTCAACGCCCGGCGGTGGTGCAGTAGCGGCTATCACAGGAGCCCAGGCAGCGGCGCTCATCTCCATGGTTTGTAGTTTTTCACCTCATGTCGAAGGCGTCACACAAATACAGAGCCGCGTACAAGAAGCCAGAGTCTCTTTCCTGGCGCTGGCCACGACAGACATCGAAGCTTTCAACAAACTCATGGTGGCATTGAGGCGACCTGAAAATGAGGCAGGCCGTCTCGACAACATCCAAGCGTCTCTGAAGGAGGCAGCCGAATCTCCTCGTGAAATGATGGTTCTGGCAGACTCAATGATTGATGACGCCTTGGTTTTGCTGCGGACCGGCAACAAAAACCTGGTTACCGACTCCACCATGGCCGCGATTCTAATTGCAGCAACAATCAGATCGGCTGAACTCAACATCCTCATTAATCTTAAAAGTATTGGTGACAAAAACTATAGAACTACTGTCAATACACAGACTGCTGAATGTATAGCCAGGTCAAAAAAACTGACTGAGGCAGCTGATCGGATAAGAAACTCTCTTCAAATTGACTAGACCTACCAAATTGTTCCACCCTATCCTCATTCTCAAGCTAACATTCCTTGTGCTTCTGACCGCATGTTCAGTGATCGACACAGGGTCCCGATCTATTCAGCCTACGGCTCGAGCTGCAACTATCACCGAACGGTTCGAAAACAAACTAGCCGAAACACTCTTGCACCTGGCTTTCCAGGACATCAGCAACGCTGATGCAAACGAAAAATTGATCGTAATTGATAGCCATCGGCACAAACTGAAGCAGTCTCTCGATGAAACAAAGTTGTCCGCCGGCAGCCGGCTCCAACTGCGCCTGCTGGAATACCTTAGGCAGTCTGAACGCAACAGAGCAGGTGCCTCAGTAGCGCTTTCCTATGAGGAGATGCTCCGGCGGGAGACTTCGTATTCCCCTAACCTTGCGGACTTTGAGAACGAGATGCACGTGTCCTATATGGACTACGCCATGAGCGTCATCAAGGGACGCGCGCTGCCGGACGTGCGCGACGGGTTGAAGCCCGTGCATCGGCGCATCATCTACGCCATGCGCGAGGCCGGCCTCGTGCACAGCCGGCCCTACGCCAAGAGCGCCCGCATCGTCGGCGACACCATGGGTCGTTACCATCCGCACGGCGACCAGGCGATCTACGACGCCATGGTGCGGATGGCGCAGGAATTCTCGATGCGCCTGCCGCTGATCGACGGGCAGGGCAATTTCGGCTCGATGGACGGCGATCCGGCGGCGGCGAT
>PVBE012043688.1_pt1 | contig 41077 bp, 40 predicted proteins | sample 1631181 | NCBI WGS metagenome assembly PVBE01 (sample SAMN08397723, study PRJNA350692) | Marine metagenome, whole genome shotgun sequencing project. | isolation source: water | place: Pacific Ocean | collected 2012-04 | reverse complement strand
GGTACTGATACTGAACAATATTTCTATGCAGGAACTAATACTTTCTTAGATGATTCGTTGAGTTCATGGCAGTTCCAATGTTGGGCATTTTATGAAAATGACTCTGGGCAGGCAGGAAATTCTAATAGTGATATGGGTATACTTGTAGATCAATATGAGGCTGGTGCAAGTGGTAGATTGTTATTTGGATTCCAGGGCGACCTTCTAGTTATGAGAGTTAATGGTGGTACTGTAGAACTTACTAGTGGTACTTTAAACAAACAAGTTTGGTATCATGTTATGCTTAATTGGGATGGAACAACTCATAGACTATTCGTAAATGGATCTTTAGTGGATTCTACTACTAGCTCACCTTCAATATACACAGGTAAAAGAACTGAATTTGGTGGAGGTGGTGATTTAGCTCCTGGTTATGATCTTCATGGATATATGAAACATGTATTAGTAGAGCAAGGTGGAACGGTAGAAACCTCTAACTTCACTCCAGCATGGACTTTCGGTGCTGCAGAAGCTTCTTCTGCCGGGGATAGTGGTTCTGTGGAGTTTGATGGATCTGGTGATTACCTAACAGTTCCTTCTAGTTCTGATTTTGATTTTGGAACTGGTAATTTTACTATTGAAGGATTTTTTAATAAAAGGACAGCAAATGCACTTCTAACATTACTATGTTCCAATAACTATTATACTGCAGGGCATAATGGTAATTGGATATTAAGAATAACTAGTGATACTACAATAGCATTTGCTACCTATGATGCAACATCAAATGAAGAATATAGTGAATTTACTGCCTCAAATGGAGTAGGTGGTTGGCATCATTTTGCATTAGTAAGGGAAGGAACTGGAACTAACCAGACAAAGTTTTATTATGATGGAAACCTTTGTAGTAGTATGACGGTAAGTAAATCTCTTTCTGATGCAGGAACTAATGGTTTAAGGATCGGTGAGGAATCAGCCGGTGGACCAGGAAATGGGGAGTTTGATGGTTTCCTTTCAAATATTCGTGTTATCAAAGGAACCGCACTTTACACATCAAACTTCACAGTACCAACAGCACCACTTACCGATGTAACAAATACAAAACTTCTTTGTTGTCAGTCAAGCACTTCTGCAATTGAGGCTGCTGTAAGTCCTGGAACTATCGTAGCAAGCGGAAACGCAACAGCAGTTGATGATGACCCATTCTCCGGGGCCGGGGATCCAGGTGGTTCTGTGGAGTTTGATGGAAATGGCGGAGCTTTAAAAATTCCAACTCACTCAGATTTAAATCTTGGTACTGGAGACTTTACAATAGAATTCTTTTATAAAATGGATGATTCTAGCAACCAGTATTATACTATGTTTACTGTGGGCCAAGGAAATGTCACTGACAGTATGGAAATGTATTGGGATCCTGGAAGTACTTCGACTCTTAAATTCCACCAAGATTTCACTACAAGGGGTGAAACCGGTAACATCTCTGATCCTGATCGGTATGATACATGGCATCATATAATGATAGCAAGATCAAGTGGAACCACGTATACATTCTTTGACGGAAATTTGGAAGACACCGATACCTCCACTTATACTTGTGAACCTGACGATGATTGGATTATCGGAGATAGGATTCCAAACGCCATACATGCTAATTACGAATACAAAGGACATATATCTAACTTCCGTGTAATCAAAGGAACCGGGCTTCATACTTCTAGCTTCACAGTACCCACAGAACCGCTTGAAAATGTAACAAATACAGTACTCCTTTGCTGCCAGTCCGACACTTCTGTAACTGATGCTGTAGTAAGTCCTACAACTCTCGTAGCAGTGTCTGGTGCAACAGTATCTACAGATCACCCATTCTAGGGATCATGATTGAACCACCAATCCTCCCTTCTTTAGAACTACTAAGATTGACATACTAAATAACTCGTAGTATAATAACAACTGAAACTGAGGAACCGCATGGAAGCAGCAACACTTCGTGAAAATTTCACACAACAATTTAATAGCACTATTGAAGAGATCAAAAATCTCCAAGCACAAGTCGAAGCAAAGAAAGAACTTGCGTTAAAACTCAAAGGTGCTCTTGAAGCAATTGATCTGATGGAACCACCGGAGGAAACTACAGAACCAGAAGTAGTAACTCCAGAAGTAGAATAATATAAATACTGACCTTCCTTATAAATAACAAGGAAGGTCTTTTTTTGTATATGTCCGCAATTACACTTAACTTAGTGATAGAACAGGGGACTGATTTTTCAGCAACCTTTACTATCAAAAATTCGGATGGCGCACCAGTCAATCTTTTGGGTTTTACTGCTGCTGCTAAACTGAAGACTAGTTATTATACAACCGGTACACCAACAGATTTTGCAGTTACTTTCGTAGATAGAAGTAGTGGTATAATTAGAATTGATTTATCGGATACTGTCACAACTACTTTGAAGGCAAGAAGATATGTTTACGATATTGTTCTAACATCAGCAACTGGAAATAAAACTAGATTCATTGAAGGGATTGCAACAGTAACGCCAGGAGTGACAGTATAGTGTCGAATTACGAAATTAATACTACAAATTTTACCGTAACTCAGGGATCTACTGATCCTTATAGTATTGGTCTTAATTACGAAGCACCAGTAAAGGGTGTTCAATACCAGAATTTAATTCTGGATGATGTTGCTTCGCAATTTGATGGTGCTCAAACAGTATTTAACTTGAGTACTTCTGGTACATCGTATCAACCATTGAACGATCAACAATTGATTATTTCAGTGGATAATATTATTCTTCAACCCGGAGTTGGATATACAATATCTGGAAATCAGATTGTATTTGCAACCCCACCTGCTAGTTCCAGTGTGCCGTTTTTTGGTATTGCTCTTGCTAATACTGCTGATCTGACAAGAACAATTAATTATGTCGTGGACAATGGTTCGCGACCAATGACTACAGGTAACAAAGGTTATTTGACTATTGATGTTACTGGTACTATTAAATCATGGGTTTTGCTTTCTGATGCTGATGGGACGTTAGAGGTAGATTTAAGAAAATCTACCTTTGCTGACTATCCTAATGTGGTATCAATTTGTGGAGGTAATACTCCGCAACTTTTAACTACTAATAAAAACACTGACGTTGATTTAACCAATTGGGATACCACTTTGACTGCAGGTGATATCATACAATATGAAGTTATAAATACTACAGTATCAATCAGTAATTTTGCTATCGCTTTGAAAGTAGAATTATGATAATTTTACTTTGATTAAAATTATAAATATAAACAGATAAAACGAATTTTCCGTGGAGGAACACTTTAAATGGCACTTTTAGTACCTAATATTGGTGAGGTAGAATCGCTTCGCTATTTGCTGAATGCTACTCATCAAATCCCTAGAAACTTAATTCTAAAGCTTTTTACATCAAACACAGACCCTGCAGAAGGTGATGTTCCTTCTGCGACTGCTTACTTTGAGCCTTATGTTGATGGTAACACTAATGGTTATGGAACCACAGCTCCGCTTGCAACAGGTTACCCTGAAGCAGTTAACAACCGTGCTGATCAATCATATGATGATAACTATGGCATCCTTTTAAACGGTAATCGTTGGGCGATTGCTACTGCTGGAGATCCTATTGCGTCTGGAACCGGCACAGGAACTTCTGGTGAGTATACAATTACAGTTTCTTCTGTAACCGGAACTATTAGTGTTGGTAACCTTGTATCAGGTACAGGAATTGGAGCTGGAGCAAAAGTTTCCAGAGTTTCTGGTTCGACAATTGTTCTTACAGTTGCTAACAGTGGTGCTGTTTCAGGAACAATTGAATTTGCTGGTGGTGTAACTACTGCTACTTATCCTGAGGAAACCTTCACTTTTCTGGCGGCCGCTGGTAACGTTTATGGTTACTACTTGGCTCGTGCTAACAACATGCCTCTGACAATTCAGGGTGTAGTTGATGCTGCCGGTGCATCTGCAGGAACAGTTCTTACTAAGGGTGATAACACAGATGCTTGTAATGGTGTTGTTGGTAATTCCTACATCACTCTTCCTGATGTTGCTGCTGTCATGGACGACATCACAGTTGGAATGGATGTTACTGGTAACAACGGCGTTGCTGCAAACACCACTATCATCGGTATCGATCTTCTTAATAGAATCATCTATTTGAACAATGCTCTGATCGATAACATTCAGGTTGCTACCGACTCATCAATCACTCTAGAGTATGCTAAAGTAACTGCTACCGGTCATGGTTTGGTTGCCGGTGATGTTATTTACGTTGCACAAGGTTCAACAAACACTGGCACAGTTGATGCTACATATACAGTCTTCTCTGTAGATGATGCCAACACATTCACCACAACTCCTGCTCTGAAAGGAACTGGCGACCTTACTCTTTACAGCAGCATCATGTTCGCTGAAAGATTTACAAATGGTCCATACCCCATTCAGAACAACGGTGACCAAATCAAGATCACATTGAACGTCAGCCTCGACTGATATATAGTATACAACTTTTTATTATTTGTTTTTGTGGGGGGATTATGTCCCCCCTTTTAATGATAAAAAATATTAATGAATACATTTAACTACGATACATCACACGTTAACTTTTATGTAACTACGGATTTAGGATCTCTTGGTGATTCCCCTACATCCACAGTTGATAATGGTGAGACGGCGTATGATTTAGTAGTTTCTGGTGATTATATTGTTACTGGTGATATATTAGTTAACTTCTTTATAGAAGAAGATTATCAAGAAATTAATTTTACTGAAACAACTTATCCGTTCGGCACGCTTAAGGTTTCCAATACTACAAACTCTGCAGCTGCAATAGTATTCGTATCGAAACCAGAACCGATTAAGTTATATCAAAAAGCAATAGTAGTTAGAAAACAAGCCTGGACCGGTTCAGGAACCCTCTTTGAGATCGCTGATGGGCGCGAGAGGATGGTCGCCCCATGGATAGGATCATCTGGTCCTTTGAGGGTTTCTGGCGGCGCTGAGAGCAGCGTAACGCATAAATTCACAGAAGACTCAATAAAGACCTATGGTAGTAGCGTTGACTATGGACTAGTCCCTGCTGCTGTAGGTTCTTCTATATCTTATGGGCAAATATCTAATATTGTTGATGATGGAGAATTTGATAATGGTAATATCTTACTAGGAGATGGTAGACCCTACGGGTTATTCTCACTAGAAGGATTTAATAGCAGTAATTTCAGAATTAAAGCATGGGCTGGTTCTGGTAATATTAACATCTCAGGACAAGAAAGTTCCCAGTTAGATGAACCAACTCCACAAATCTATGTTGTAAAGACATCTAAACTGACTGGTGTTGGTTTAAATATCTACAATTTAACCAATCCAGATTCATTTACCAGAGCAACATATCAGGGAAGTGGATCACTATTTGAAATTGGGCAGAAGGACGAAAGGGCAGTATTTACTTATAGTGTAGATCCTATCGTTGGTCGGATTTATGAGTCTCTCGGAAGTTCTGATGCTGGAACTGTTGATCAATCAGCAGGAACGACTGAAAATTATGGAAATATTTCATCTCCACTAACAAATGGAATTCTAAATTATGGTCAACTGACATCAGGATTCTTCAAGTTTGGTAATATTAATATTACGGGTGGTGATAGAGCACACGCAAATCCAAGAGCATATCGTGGTGAAAGTGAAATTAATATCAATGGTAATGCTACGGTTCAGTTTGTAGAACCAGCAGCTCAAGTTTATGCTGTAAATGGTTCTGGTGTTCTTACATTATCAGGCACAATGCCTGAGCAATACATTATAGGAAACTATAGTACAACTGGTTCATTCTTCACTTCTGGTCAGAATGATGAGAGAGCAATATTTGATTACAATGATAGTTCTATTGAGGTAGTACAAGATCCTATTGATAATGGATCACTATCTTCTTTTGGATCTACATCTGATTATGGTCAGGTTACTCAACCTTCTGCCGGAGAAACAAGTTACGGTCAGGTAGGAATACCATATACCACGTATCCATTTGGAAAATTATTTGAGATTGGTGGAACTGATATTGCTCATTCCTTCCCGAAAGCATATCTCGGTGCTACTGCTGAGATTAGAATCACTGGTGGATATAGTAATCTCCAGTTCACTTCTCAGGCTGGTGAATCGACAGTTCTCTTCAATACTTCTGGTGGAGATACTGATAGTTTCAGCAGACCTTTCATTGGTTCTGGATCACTCTTCCATATTGGAGATCGTGTAGAGAAGGCAGTATATGCTTATAATAGTTCTTCTATCATAACTTATGAAGAGCTTACTGATAGTGGATCAATTACAAATAATGCCACACAATTTACAGATTATGGTTCTGTAGATGAAGATTATTATCCTAATAATAATTATGGTTCTATCTTAGTTGATGGATCAGATCTCAATCCACTCGGAAAATTATTTGAGATTGGTGGAGCAGCATCTGAAGACTTCTTCCCAACATTTGCTTGGAATCGTCAGAGTCCTCCGATTAGAATCTTTAACGAACAGCAAGATCCTGCTGACTTTAGGTTCCGTCCACATTGGAGAACTGATACTACTACCACTAATCCTCCAAAACTCAGAAACGGTCTTGGTGGAGAATTCAATACATATGCTCAGTCTAGACTATTTATTGGTTCTGGATCACTCTTCCATATTGGAGACAAACTTGAAAGTGCGACATATGATTATAATGAATCATCAGTCGTTGAATTCACCCCAGGTGGAGACTATGGTTCTATTACATCAGCATCGTCTACTAATATTGATTATGGTTCTGTCACTGGCATAGTTACTGAAGGTGAATTTGATAACGGTCAATTAGTAATTATCGAAACTACACAACCTTATGTTGGATTGTTTAGTTTCCAAGGTGCTGCTGAAACCCACTTCATCCGTGGACCTTACTATGCCAAACCATTTGGATTCAGAATCTTCAACGAACAGCAAGATCCTGCCGACTTTGCATTCCGCCCACATTGGAGATCACGTCCTTACGAGCAAGGAAAACTTACTGGTAATGCTGAAACACCAAGAACTAGACCTTTCATTGGTTCTGGTTCACTGTTCCATATCGGAGACAGAATTGAGAAGGCAGTATTCTCATACAATAATTCTTCAATAACAACTTTTGAAACTGCTGAAGATTATCAGTCTATTGCATCAAATGCTACTTCATCTACTGATTATGGAACAGTAAGTTCTGTAGTTAATGAAGGTGAATTTGATAACGGTCAGTTAGTAATTACTGAAACCACACAACCATATGGTCTGTTTAATATTACTGGTGGTTCCATTGATAAGTGGCATCAGTGCTTTACTAAGATTGGTAGTGGATCACTATTCTCATTCAACGGCGGAATTGAAAGCAGAACAGATGATTATCCAGAAAGCACAGTACTGTTTAACTTTACTGGTAACCTTACAGAAAGTTTCGGTAAGGGACTTTACACTGGTTCTGGTTCACTGTTCCATATCGGAGACAGAATTGAGAAGGCAGTATTCTCATACAATAATTCTTCGATTATTGCTAGTGTATCTACTGATGAGGAGTTTGGTTTCGTTACAGATCCAAGCACTACAGTAAGTGATTATGGTTCAGTAGCAAATGCTTATCTGCCACCTAATATTGATAATGGTGATCTGGTTACTCTTCCTGGAGATGAAAACCCATTCGGTCTCTTTAGAATTACTGGTGTTTCTAAGAAGAAAGAGATTAATTCTCACGTCGGTAGCGGATCTCTGTTCAATGCTAGTGGTGCTGTTGAAACAGCAGTCTGGCAGACACCTGAAGAAACCTTCCTCCTCAAGATGCGTGGTGGCGCAGTTGAGAAACATGTCGAGAATTGGGTTGGATCTGGACTTATTAAATATCCAGAGGACACACCTCTCGCTCCTAACTCTCATATCAGATTCCGTCCATGGTGGAGATCTTATGGTGAGATTAATCTTTCTGGACTTGGTGATGTTGATGATATTCTCATCAACTATGTTTCTAAAGGTGGAACGCTTAAACTCCTCACTCCTAATGAAGGACTTGAGTGGAGACAATATAAACCATCTCCACGTTATGTTAACTCTGTATATGGCAAGATTGGTGGATCAGCAAATGTTGCTGGTATATCAGTATCTCAAAAAGTTAATGTTTATGGATATTATGGTGATGATAGAGATCCAGGAACTTCTGGTTCACTATTCACATTCAATAGTGCTACAGAAGTAGCTGGTTATAATCCAGTAACAGACACAGTTCTTTATACTGCTTCCGGCACTGCTGCTTCTAAATGGAATCCAGCATGGACATCACGTCCTGATGGTTCACCTAGACTTTCCGGTACTCCTGATCTTCAACTTAGATTTAACATCTTCACTAATCCTGAAGTTGAATGCTTTAAATATGATGGCACTCCAGATCTCAAGATCACTCTTAATTATAAAGGTTCTGGAACATTATTTACTACTAATGGATCCAGTGAAGTTCTTGGGTTCAATCCATCAACAGATACAGTTCTATTCAAAGCAAGTGGAAATCCAATTGTTCTGTTCTCGCTGTTACATATTGGTTCTGGATCACTATTTGGTTTCGGATCTGCAGCAGAAGCAACAACAATTTTTGCACCAGAAAGCACAGTTCTATTCATCCCAGCTGGTTCAGGATCAGAGAATTTTGCTCGCGCACATAAAGGTTTCGGATCTAGCACTGTTTCTGGATCTGTTGAAGAAACACTTACAAATGCATATCAGGGAGAGGGTTCACTCTTCAGTGCAGGAAGTGCAGCAGAAGTTACAGCAATTTCCAAAGCAGAAAGCACTGTCCTATTCAAGGCTTCTGGCGGAGAAGCAAATGCATTCGTCAGATCTGCTATTGCTGAAGGTAATGTTACTATCAGTGATAATCTGGATGAAGCATTCGCAAGACCTTATGTTGGCGAAGGTTCGCTATTCGGATTCAATGGTGCTGCTGAAGCGGTAACAGTAGATGAAGAATCTACTGGTCTGTTTAACTTTATTGGTGATGCCAATATTGTTAGAGATAGATCTTTTGTTGGTGCAGGATCACTATTCGGTATTGGTGGAGCATCAGAAGCAAGTGTTATCTCACCTGATCTTGAAACCGGTCTGTTTGAGATTACTGGTTCTGCTGTTGGGGTTAGAACTAGATCCTTTACTCCTGATGGAGGAGAAACATTTGTTTATGGTGATGGTGGTGTAGTATCAACCAGAATTTACCGTGGTAAAGGTTCACTCTTTGGAATTGGTGGTGCTACTGAATCCACCACAACTAATCTTCCTCAAAATACACTTCTTTATACTGTCGAAGGACGTGGTGTTGTTACTAGAGCAAGAGATTTTGCTGGTTCTGAATCTGTATTCATCAGTGGTAATGCTCTTCCTGTTGCGGCAGTTGCATTTATTGGATCAGGAACACTCTCAACATTCAATGGTGCTGCAGAATCCAGAACAATTACTTCTGAAAGCACTGTTCTCTTCAAACCAAGTGGTAGTGCTGCAGAAAGCTTTACTGAAGGAAATTATGATGCTTCTGGAAGCGCAACAATTTCAGGTGAAGCCTCTGATATTAAGAATACTCGCAGTGAGACAACATTCGCATATGTATCAACTAGTGGCAAAGCAATTGCCAGACTGACATATGCTTATCTCGGAACTGGTACGTTCTCAACATTCAATGGTGCTGCTGAAGCAAGAGCAATTGATATTGAAACACCAGTATCTATTAATCTATTCACCGTTGTTGGTAACAACCCAGGAAGTGTTACAAGAATTACCCAACCAGGAACAGCGAAGTTTGTTCTGACTGGAGCATCTGTAAATGTTTTAAAACTATTCAGTCCAATAAGAATATTCAGCACGATAATATAATTATTCTTATAAATAAAAGAAGAAAAAGATACGGATTACTTCTCAATGACTACACAAGTCCAATTCCGAAGAGGAACCAGCACTCAACACCTAACTTTTACTGGTGCAGAGGGGGAAATTACGGTTGACACTGATAAGAATACTGCAGTTGTACATGATGGCGTGAGGGCAGGTGGTTATCAATTAGCAACCCAACGAAGTGTTGCTGCTATGGCAATAGCTTTGGGCGGATGATGTCTTATCAAGTAAACCATTATATAACAGAAGGAATTAAAAAATGGCAAAACATTTAGTACATTATTACACTTTCACACCTAGCACTAATAGTGTTACGGTGCAAGGTAATATCTCAACAAAAAGATTACTTTTAATCACCAATGTAACCGAAAATGAAACGATCTATACATTTTCGGACTCAGGTTTAGGACTGGAATCCAGATCTTATGATGTATCAGCTGATGAAACTACATTTGAGTTGACATACAATTGTAATTTAATGTCATCCAGTGATGAGTTACAAATTTTCTATGAGCAAGATTATGTAAATATTGAACCATCAGAAACGTATGTTGATGCTGTTTCTAAGTTTAGAGTATCTAATCCAGAAAACTTAATTGATACTGACTTTGAATATGGTCCTCAGTCTTCCAAGTGGGAAACTCTCCAGACTATTAACAATATTCCTTCATTCTATGCGTCCACTGCCGATACAACAATTCCATATATTCTATCAGTAGAATCAGTTAGTGGAAGTGAAATTGTTACCGTAACGACACAGTATGACCACAACTTACAGGTTGGTGTTCCTATTACAGTAACTGGATTATCATCTCTTACTGCGGAAGGTGCTTACCTAATTCAATCAATTCCTAGCACTACAACTTTCTCATATAAGGCAAGATCAGCACAACCTTTTACCAGTAGTCTTCAAGGTACTTACACCTCAATTATTCCGGGTAAATTTTTCCAAGGTTCGCAGATTAATCTTTCTCCGACAAGAGGAATTACTGCCGATTTTTATACTAGAGCAGTAACAGTTCAAAACACCCATGTAATTACCGTAACTACTACATTTAATGATGATGTTGTTGTTGGTGCATCTGTTAGTAATGGAGCTGACAGTGCCAAGATTGTTGGAATAAGTTCAAATACTATTACAATTAGTGAATTAGTAGGTGCAGTATTTGTTGACGCTGATACATTAACAATTGTTGGTGCTGACGATACTTATACCGTTGATACAGGTGGAGTATCTGCAGATAGCGATAAGTATTTCATTGAGGGTGTGTTGACACCAGTTCTTGATACATCAAGAAAAGCAGTTTATGTATTTGATGTTTCGGATAGTTCTAATAGTGGTCATCCATTCACATTTTCTACTACTGCCGATGGTACTCATGGTGGCGGATCTGCTTATGACACATATGTATATCGTTCAGGAACAGAAGGAACATCTGGTGCTTATGTAAGAATTTATATTACAAATACAGAACCAGTAGCATCACCGCTATATTATTACTGTGCAAATCATGCTGGAATGGGTGGTGACGGTAATTTAAATGTCGTATTCGCTACACAATCTAAAGTTCTTCTGACAACTGCAGCAGAGCATGGATTTGCTGATAATACAAATTTCTATTTTGTAAACACAGTATCACCAAAAATTCTTGATGTTGTTGATCCTACAGCAACTGCACCTGATGGTAACGACTACGTTGATATTCTTCAACAGTCGGTTCAGGCACCGCAGGCTGATCCATTACAAACCACACCATATAACTATGAAACAACATATACATTAAGATTTGATGAATCTGACATCGACTATAGTAACGATACTATTACTATCAATAGTCACGGACTTCATAATAAAGCTGCAATGCTTTATTACCCCAATCCTGGTAATACACCTATTGGCGGAACTGAGAGAATGCAGGTTTATTATATTGAAGTAATCGATGATAACACGATTAAACTTAATCAATCACAAAGATTAAACTATAATGTTAATCTTTCTGCTGGTGGAACATTTACTTATGGTAACCACAACTTAGGTCTTGTTTATAATATTTACCGCGAATACAAGTCTTATGGTGATCGCTATATGTATTGGTATACATATGGTTGGAACTTTGGTGGTACATATTCTGGATATGACATCAGAAATCAAAATAGCACCTTCGGATTAGGTGGCCAGGCATGGGATCTTACAGCAACATTCTCCACTAATCGTAGTGGATATGGTAGTTCTCAATACTTCTATTACTGTTACCCCTGGACGTTTGCTTTCGGTACTCGCTGGAGAACTTATGGTCATAACCTTCAGTCTTTACCTTTAGGAACTACTTCACAATGGCAGGGAACATATGACTTCCTTACTGACCATGAAAACTATGGTGTAAACGGCAATAACAACGGTGGTACTAGCTATGGTTATACCGTAGGTGGTTATAATGGTGCTAACCCTAGAGGATATTGGACTGGTAGTTTCTATGCCACATCTTGGCATAGCACTGGATACTTAAATGTATATGGCACTGAATATTACTACTGGTATCTCCAAGGTTATTATTATAGTTCTATTAACCATTACTTTAATGGTATTGGATCTGATGGTAATACTAACGTATACATTGCTCTTCTTAAGAGAAATACATCTAGCAACGATAGTTTCTATGCAGCAAGTCATAATCTTGATACTAATGATGCGGTTACATTAACATCTACTGGCAATCTTCGCTATTACTATGATTATCATGGTAATAGTACTACTGTAAATAGTGGAACATGGTATATTGACAAAATTGATGCCAACCGCTTTAGGATCAAGACAAGCACAGGTGCTACACCATTAAGACTTGCTGGTGCAACTGGAATTCAAACGTTCACTATTACTAAAACTAATCCATTAAGAAACTCAATTTATATTGCAGATAACGCATTCTCTACTGGAGAAGTCTTAAAGTATGAGACAGTTGGAACTGACATAGCTGGTCTTAGTAATGGAACTTCATATTATCTTACTCAAATTGATGGTAATAGATTTACTCTTGCTTCCTCATTAGGTGGTTCGGTGATCACATTAACAGGACAGGGTTCGGGAATTCAATCTTTTGAAAATACAACTGCTGCCTTTGGTGTAGTCGATGGTTCTTATACGACAACCAAAGCCATTAGTGAAACTGAATTGGAAGTTACAGTTCCATTTAAAGTTCCTCCATCAACAAAAGGTTTTGATGCTTCATCAAATGTTTCTGCGACACATATCACGATTTCTAATCACTATTTTGGAACTGGAACAAGAGTAATTTATGATGCCGATGGAGGTTCTGTCATTGGTGGTCTAAGTGACGGTGCTGATTATTGGATTTCTATTATTGATGATGATAATTTCAAAGTTTGTGCTAGCGAAAGTGATGCTCAATCTGACACTGGAATTTCATTGACTGCAGGAAGTGGAATTCAAAAATTCTACAGCAGTAATCTTTCTGGTGAAGTATCCGGTCCTGGTACACTCGCTATTACTACTGGTGAAAGATCAGTTGTAGGAACGAATGCTGCATTCCAAAGATTCTTCAAAATTGGTGATAAAATTAAAGTTGTTAATCCTACCACAAGTCCTGGTGTATTAGTAGAAAAAAGAATTACTGCTATTACTGACGATGATAATCTTTTAGTAGATTCAGCGTTTGCTTTCACTGAAGGTTCAGCTGCTTATCTAATCCCTTCTTACATCTATGTAAGACCTGATGGTTTCTATCTCCATAGACCGTTTGATGGTGGTATGGAAATTGGTACTGCTAAGTCACCTAACTCTAGGATTTCTAGACAGACACGTAAGTATTTCCGCTATCAGTCTGGTAAAGGTATCCAAACTTCATATGCAATTAATTTTATCCCATTAATTCCAATTCTTGATCTTGTATATGAAACTGAAGGAACTCTGATCACACTAAATACCACAGGCGCTCAAGGAGAATCAACCCTAACTGTAGGTGACACTTCAGGTGTTCTTCCTGATATGCCCGTTACTGGTACTGGTATTGCCGATGCCACTAGAGTTAAGGCTGTAGTAAATGCAACTACATTTACAATAAATAAAGAATTAACTGGTCCTCTTTCTTCCACACCTGTTACTTTCCACCAAATTGAAAAAGGTGTTATTAGAACATCTAAACCACATAATTTAGGTTCAGATATCGCAGTTAAAATTATTGATTCGGATCAAGAACCATTTAATCATACTTCATATGTCTGCGATGTTGTTGACGAATTCAACTTTAAATATCTCTTAGATCAAGCACCTGCTAATAGCTCTTCTGGTGGTTTCCCTAAAGTGCAAGTTCTTTCCTGGTCTGAATGTGATGTTCGCGCAGGTATGTTTGATGACCAAAATGGTTTCTTCTATGAATTTAATGGAGCTACATTGAATTGTGTTAGAAGAAGTTCGGTTCTTCAACTTCCCGGAACAATTACAGTTAATAACGGATCTAATATTGTTATTGGCATTGATACCAAATTTACTTCTGAGTTGGATAGAATGGATCATATCGTGATTAGGGGTATGTCATATAGAGTTGTTAAGGTAACTAGCAACAATCAATTGACTATTCAACCTGCATATAGGGGAATTGATGCTTCAAATGTTATTTGTACTAAAACTGTTGATACTCGCGTATCTAAAGACAACTGGAACCTTGATAGAGTAGATGGTGATGGTCCTTCTGGATATACCTTAGATATTTCTAAGATCCAAATGTGCTACATGGATTACTCTTGGTATGGTGCTGGTAAGATTCGTTTCGGATTTAAAGATCAGAACGGACATGTTAAATATGTTCATGAATTTAAGCATAATAACAGACTAACTGAATCTTATTTCCGTTCAGGTAACCTACCTGCTCGTTACGAAATTGAAAATGGTGATAATCCCACTTACACAGGAACTCTGTTCCACTGGGGTACTTCAGTTATTATGGATGGTATGTATCAAGATGACGAAGCATACTTATTCACGGCATCTGGTAACGTTCAGAAGTATACAAATGCTACTTCAGTTAGTGTGACTAGTAATAATAACTCTGTCATTACTGAAGAATATGTAAATTGGTATACTAGAAAATACTATATCCGTATCCCATTCGCATCTGGTGATGCTGGAGATTTGGGTTCAAACAGTGTTATTTACAATACCACTACAGCAAATGGATACTTCAATGAAGGAAGAAGAATTCAACCTCAATCAAGAACCTCTGGAAGTACACATTATGTTTACATCCAGTATGAGGAGGGCACAAACACCTACTTCCCAAGAAATTATTATTCTCAAATCTACAGTAGTTTAGGAAATCCATCTGTAAGCAATTCAACTACATTTGGTGTTGGTGCTCCTGTTGGATCTGATAACGTAATTCCTACTGATATCCCACTAATTTCAATTAGACTTGCTCCTTCAGTCGATTCTTCGATTACAGGTGCTCTGGGAGAAAGAGAAATTATCAACAGAATGCAATTAGCTCTTGATTCAGTTGGTATTCTTACTACACATGAAACTGAAATTAGTTTGATCCTTAACGCACAATTAAGTACTGACGCTTATCAAAATGTCCAAGAACCTTCACTTTGTCAACTTATCAGACATGGATCTGAAGAGGTTGTTGCTGGTGGAGCGGTCATCCTATCATTCAGAGCATCTGGTGCCGGTAACGGTCAAACAGGATCAACTGAATATGACCTATCAGAAATTTCTGACTTAGGCAACTCAATCTTGGGTGGCGACGGAGTGTTCCCGAACGGGCCTGATATCTTGACAATCATCGCAAATATTGTAGACTCTTCTGATGTAAGCGTCAACAATCCATATTCAGTTTCTTCTAGGGTTACCTGGAAAGAATCACAAGCATAATTTTTTAGGAGTAACTAAATGTCAAATTTCATAATATCAGGGGATGGTTCTTATACCCTCTCGGATTTAAAACAAAAACTAGAAGCAATTACCGACTGGGCATGGGACGAAAAATCAGGTGATACTGCAGAATATCGAGACGGCGAAGTAAAATTTCACGAAGCTGTCGAGGTATATGAATCAATTAAAGTTTCTATTATTAAACCAGACCCAAGATTAGTTAACAAAAATAAACTCAGGGAACTTGCAGATTTGTGGGACAAATACTCCACAGATCAATATAAAGTTCCTAGAGTAGGAATTGATCATTAAATAATAAAAAAGGGAGGGTTTTAAAACCCCCCCTTTTTTTATCTCATTACTCCAACAATTGAATATCTAATATCATCACAATTAGCATCATAAGTAATTCCATGCCACCTATTTCCTCTATACATGGAGCAGGAATTATATTCTGCTGGGAGATATAGATATCTTGTAAAAAAATCATCCCCAGTATAGGTTTTCCAATCACTAAATCCTACAGCACCATAACATTTTTCAATGTGCTTATCATATGCCTCACGTCCACGAGCCCCATCTCTCATTAGATCAGATACTGAGTAAAAAGATTTATCATCTTTACCTTTAAATTTAAAAAAAGAAGTACCAGTGTTTGGAGTATCAGTAAGATATATATTTGCTGCTATAGAAAAAGGATCTACATGAGGTAAATAATTCATATTATATGACTTCATCCCAGGGTAGCAACAATTAGTAAAATATTCAAAATCTAAATCGTCTTTAGTGTATCTAAAAAGTTTATTAGTTTTTCCTAATTTATATAAACCATCGCTCAACATCATGAAGTAGGTACTTTCAATTGGTTGCTGAAAACCAGGTGCTTTACTTGAAACATGACTCACGCCATTTTTTTCTATAGACATATTTCTATCTTCAGTTGGGAATTTAGTAAGAAATTCCCTGAAATCATCGGGGCGTTTCAAAATATTTCTTACCTTTAAATATTTTGTCCCCTCACATATATTAAATTCAATTTCCATGTCGGGATTAAATTCAGTTAATGCATCTAATTCATATGAAGTATATCTAGTAAATTTATCTATGCTTTGAATTTTACTCATTGGTTTGGAGGCTCATTAATTGCTAAGTTAAGTCGATAAGATTGTTCTATTGAATTGTAATTATGCCCAATCCAATTACCACCTTTAGTAATAAATAATCTATTTTCTTTTGCTGGAATAAATCTAGTGGATTCAAAATAATCATTATCTTGATATTGAGTATATTTTTCTAATGAATTACTTACCGTATGTTTTACATTAAGAAAATCAGCCATTTCCGAAAGTAATTCTTTATCAGTAAGTATAGTAATATCGTCTAAACAAGAATATCTCTCATTATTATAAATGAAATCATATAAACTAATTCCATTATTTGATTTTTCATCTGAATCTAAAAAAAATGTAGAATAATATGACCCAGTTGCAGGTTGTGGTGCATTTGAATTTTTTGAAATAATCATATTATCATGAAAAATCTGTCCTGACATAATACAAGATCTTGATAATCTAGTTGGAAACTGTTTGTCCAATAAATTGTCATTAGTTCTTTGTGGTAAATACTCACAATCAACTAGAAATCTATAATTTTCAAAAATATACTGTTCAAAAAGTGCTAGTGGTAAAAGTTGACAGTACCCCGGTGGTTTCAAAAACTCAGCAGTTTCTTCATTTTGATTATATAACTTAGAAATAATTTCATCACTATTATCAACAGGAAATTTTAAAAGATTATCTTTAAATTCATCAAAGTTTAATAAAAAATTATCTATGGTAATATAATTATCAAACTCTTCAACAATACAATCTGGATTTACAGATTGACTTTCATCAATATAAAAAGTATTAAGTTTATCAGTATACATTATTCTGCTTCTCCAGTAGGATTAATGATAGTTTCTGTCGATGAAGTTTCAAGTTCCTTTAAACCTTCTGAACTAATTGAAATATTAGTTCTATGCTTATCTGCTACAATTTCTTCAGTATTATCTTCTTGCCATTTTGAAATTAAATTAATATAAGTTTCTGATAAACTAGTATGTGGCTCATAAATTACACGAACAAAATCATATGTAAATTTAAACTCAAAATGTCTTGCTAATGGTGCCCAAAGTTTAAATGAGATCGTGGACTTATCTTCTGTGTCATCAACTATTTCATTATTAAGAGCAACAACTGTTTCACATCTATGATCAACAATAAATGGATGACTAACAAAATATCCCATAGATTTATTTTGATCTGGGTCTATTGCTTCTTTGATATCAGCAATAATGGTTTCTCCGGTTTCTAATAAACAAAGTTGAATGCTCATGGTTTTAAATTTCTTTTCTATATGTTAACACAATACATTAATAATGTCAAGTTGACATATATAGATTGTATCAGATTTATTTATTGACAAAAACTATGGAGAGTATTACGGATATCCCTATGTATGACATAATTAAAAAAATTGAAGAAAAGCACGGAGAAGATACTCATATGCTTATTGAAGCATTTATAGATGATGAAAGCATTCATGAAGATCTTGAGACTCAAGTTCCTGTAGAGAATCTTTTATGGTGGTGTGAATTTCAAGATCAGATAAAAGTCTTTGATAATATTATTGCAGTTCAGCACTGGTTTATGAATGAAGTTGAGGTTGATCCTGAACAAGGTAAAGTTATGGTAGACTATAATTAATAGATATTTTTATTATGACAATACATAAAATTTTACCAAAAACTGTATACGAAGCAACTAATGTTTGCGAAGATCAATTAGAAAATTTTGAAACTGAAATTAAAAGTATTTCAAAAAAAAGCAAAACAACTCCTTATTTCAGAGTAAAATCAAGTCATAAGGTTATAAAGACTCTTCATAGAATACCGCCATTTAAAAATTTAACTGATGAGATAAATTATCATATTAAGCAATATTTAACTGAGTATGGGTATTCTCATGATATAGTAAGCAATACTAAAGTTGATATGATGTGGTTTAATATTGGAGCCAAGGGAAGTTATTTATTTCCCCATAATCATTTGGGTAGTTTTATTTCGGGAGCTTTTTATATAAAAACAGTATCTGAAAATGTTATAAATTTTTGGGATCCAAATAAGTCTCCATTTGCTGAACCTGAAATAACGAATGAATATTCAAGTGCAGTATTTACATTAAAATGTAATCCAGCATCATTATTAATTTTTCATAGTGACTTACTTCATGCTACACCATATCAAGAAACTGATGGTGAAAAAATAATTCTTTCATTTAATTGTGGTTTACCTCAAATTAATATTTAATTATAAATACCTCTAGGAAACTAGGGGTATTTTTTTTATTCATGGCAAAACCCTCGACACGCCAGGAGCTAATTGATTATTGTCTGAGGAAATTAGGATTCCCAGTATTAGAGATTAATGTAGATGATGATCAGATTGAAGATCTTATAGATGATGCAATTCAGTTCTTTCAAGAGCGTCATTTTGACGGAAGCGTCAAAACATTTTTAAAACTAGAAGTAACCGATCAGATGATTGCCGACGCGAAAGTGAATGGTGCGATTGCTGGTTCGGATTTTAAAGAGCAAAATAATTTTATAACTGTACCAGAACATGTTCTAGGTGTAACCAAAATATATGCTTATGACAATAGTTCATCAGCAGTATCAGGAAACATCTTCAGTATGAAGTATCAGTTATTCTTGAATGATTTCTATAACTTCGGTTCTATGGAAATCTTAAACTACTATATGGTAAAGCAATATCTAGAAACACTTGATTTTGTAATCGGCAACTTTAAACCGATTAGATTTAATAAGAGAGAAAATAAACTATATCTTGATACTGATTGGGAACAGTTAAATGGTGGTGATATGATCTTGATTGAATGTTATAGGATGATAGATCCAGCAGCTTCTACTGAAGTTTATAATGATGTATGGATGAAGCGTTATCTTACTGCTCTTATTAAAAGACAGTGGGGACAAAATCTCATCAAATTCAAGAACGTTCAACTGCCTGGTGGAACAACTCTAAATGGCAGAGAGTTCTATGAAGATGCACAGGCAGAAATTGACACCATTCTTGGTGAATTTAAGTTAGCAGCAGAGTTACCACCACTAGACATGATCGGATAAAATGACTAGAAATTTATATTTTACACAAGGAACTACGGGTGAGCAGAACCTAGTACAAGATCTGATTGATGAGCAGATCAAAATATATGGTTTGGAATGTTATTACATTCCTCGTCAGATATATGAAGATAAGTTGTGGAATGATATCTACTACTCTCAGTTTAAAGATAGTTATCTCATTGAGATGTATCTAGAAAACTTTCAGAATTTTGGTGGCAATGGTGACATGCTATCAAAGTTTGGTCTTCGTGTAACTGATGAAGTAACACTTACAATTTCTAGAAGAAGGTGGCAAGATTTTGTGGATGTCTCTACAAATAAAATTGTTACAGGCAGACCCAATGATGGAGATCTTGTATGGTTTCCTTTGAATGAAACTGTATTTGAAATTAAGTATGTAGAAAATCAAAAACCATTCTATCAGTTAGGAAGTCTATATACATATACATTAACATGTGAAGTCTTTGAATACGGCGATAGTATCTTTGATACTGGCGTTGCTTCTATTGACAACACTGAAATGGAATCTGGAGTATTCCCAATTCTATTGAACCTCAATGGAAGTGGATACTTTACTGAAGATGAAAAAGTTTCTGGAACTAGATTTGATGCTGCTGCAACCGCAGTTGCTGATGTAGATGGAGTTCTTGGTGCGATTACTATCACATCAGCTGGTCAGAAATACGAAACTGCTCCAGATGCATTTTGGTATTCTCCCACTGGAACATTCATTACTTCATCCACAACTGCGATCACCGATGGTGTAGTCAGTGCTGTTAATGCTCCTACAGGATCATACATATATGGAGATGTCACTTACGATGTAGATGGTAATATTGATTCTATTGCCGGATGGAATCCAATTATTACAATTGGTTCTTCACCAGCAAACATTGTTGGTAAAGTAGCTGAATATGATCCTAACACTAGGATTTTGAAAGTTGCTTATATGAACGGCAATTTCGACATAAATGAAGAAATTGTTGGTGCAGATTCAAATGCACGATGGACCGTAGGTTCTTTTGATACTCTCGATATGACTGATAGTTTCTCCGAAAATAGAGAACTTGAAACAGCAGCGGATGGCATTCTTGATTTTACGGAAGCAAATCCGTTTGGCGAATTTGGCAATTTTACTGGTAGCTTTTAATGTTAGGAAATTATTTTTATCACCAAATTATTAGAAAGACTGTAACCACTTTTGGTACTCTCTTTAATAATATTCAATTAAAGACACTTGATGCTAATGGTGATCTAGTCACTCAGCAGAAGGTTCCTTTAGCGTATGGACCGGTTCAGAAATTTTTAGCAAGAATTGAGCAATCTCCTAATCTTGATAAGAAGGTAACTGTTACTGTGCCTAGGTTATCATTTGAGATGACATCTTTGCAGTATGATACAGGAAGAAAAGTTCCACCCATTCAAAGAAATAAAGTAGTGGGTGATGGGAAGACTGAAACTATAAAGGTGCAGTATCTTCCTGTTCCGTATACTATTGGATTTGAACTTAATGCTATTGCAAAATCTCAAGATGATGCTCTTCAAATTGTCGAACAGATTTTACCATTCTTTCAACCACAGTTTACTATGACTATCGATCTCATTCCTGAAATGAATGAGAAGAGGGATATTCCAATCATCTTAGAAAGTATTGATTATACTGATGAATATGAAGGTGATTACTCTACCAGAAGATATATTTATTATACACTAAGATTTAGCGTCAAGACCTTTATGTATGGTCCTGTTGCTGCTAATGACATCATTAGAAAATCTATTGCTACTACTCTTATTGGTGATAAAGATACTAATCAAAGGGCACTTGAATATAACGTCACTCCTAAAGCATTAGAAGATAAAAACACTGATGGTGTTATTAACGCAGCAGATGATGCTCTGCTACAACCAGATGATGACTTCGGATTTAATGAGGGGATGATATATCATGGACAATAAATTTCAACAGAACATGGAAGATGTTTTTGATATCGTTCCAATGGAAGAAGAGCAACCCAAACCTGAAAAGGTTGATGTTACTAGTGCTGACATAGAAAGAGATTATAAGTATGCTCGTGGAGAGTTGTATGAACTCATTCAGAAGGGTCAGGTTGCCATTGAGGAGCTCCTAGACGTTGCTAAGAGCAGCAACCACCCAAGAGCATATGAAGTCGCCTTCCAAGGCATCAAGAACGTTGCTGACATCACTGATAAATTATCTGATCTTCAGAAGAAAATGAAAGATCTGGGTCAAGAAGAAAAGAAAGGTCCGACGACAGTTAATAATACTATGTTTGTTGGATCTACTGCTGATCTAGCAAAGATGTTGAAGAAGGCAAAAAACAATTTAGAAGATAAATAACTAAAAAGTATAGACAAATGATCATCAAACCATTATCTGCTGCTGAAGATATTCAAGCAGCTGCCTTAGCAGGCACAGTTGCATTAAAGGGAACACTTCTTTGGGTAGTGAACACAAATAATGCTGCTGCTAAAGTTACTGTTGCTAATGCTTCACCAGTAATAGTTTATATTCCTGCTGGTGCAGGAATGGCAATTAGAAAGGATTATGGTGCTGCTGCAGAAGCTTCTACTGCCAGTGGTTCTGTATGGGCGACATCAATTGCATACGAAAATTAAATAAATATAATAGTAAACCCTCCCTACTGGCATGAAGAGATTTAAAGAATTTAGAGAGTGATTAGAAGCGAAGCGTTCGGATACGGATGCTTTAAAGCAGTTGGAGAGGACTATCGTAAAAGAATTTGGACTCACGGAAGAAGGACAACCACTCCTCCAAACAGGAGGACGATAACAAAGAAATAGAAGAGCTAAAGAAGAAAGCAGAGAATTTACAAAAAATATTAGATATGACAAGAAAAACTATTGAACACGATAAAAAGCATTTATTCGGTGAAATGATGTAAGAATTATTATGACTAAAGTTGATAAAATTTATAAAGGTTCGCCTAATTTAAAAGCGGCGAATGTGGAAATGAGTTTCACTCCAGATCAAGTTCAGGAGTGGTTAAAGTGTGCTGATGATCCTGTATACTTTACTAGAAATTATATCAAGATTGTTTCTTTGGATGAAGGTCTTGTTCCATTTAAAATGTGGGACTTTCAAGAAGAGATGATTGACCGTTTTCATAATAATCGTTTTAATATTGCTAAACTACCACGTCAGACTGGTAAGAGTACCACTGTGGTTTCTTACTTGCTGCATTATTGTATCTTTAATGATAACGTTAACATCGGTATTCTAGCAAACAAACTAAGCACATCCAGAGAACTTCTCGGAAGGTTGCAACTTGCCTACGAAAATCTTCCCAAGTGGATGCAGCAAGGTATTGTGGCATGGAATAAAGGATCTCTAGAACTTGAGAATGGTTCTAAGATTATGGCAGCATCTACTTCTAGTTCTGCTGTCCGAGGTATGTCATTCAACATCATCTTCTTGGACGAATTTGCGTTCGTTCCAACTCACATTGCCGAACAGTTTTTCTCCTCAGTATATCCCACGATCTCCTCAGGTAAGTCTACTAAGGTTATTATTATCTCAACGCCTAACGGCATGAACATGTTCTACAAACTCTGGCATGATGCTGAGAGAGGTAAGAACCAATATATCACTACAGAAGTACACTGGAGTCAAGTTCCTGGTAGAGATGCCAACTGGAAAGAGCAAACGATTGCTAACACATCTCAACGCCAGTTCACTCAAGAATTTGAGTGTGAGTTCCTAGGATCTGTAGATACATTAATTGCAGCAAGCAAACTGCGAACAATGGTGTATGATGATCCTATTGCCGATAACGGAAAAGGTTTAGTAGTATATGAAAATCCCCAAAAAGAACATGATTATATTATTACTGTTGACGTTGCCCGTGGTGTGGGTTCTGATTACAGTGCGTTTTTGGTTTTTGACATCACAAAGTTCCCTTACAGGTTGGTAGCACGTTATAAAAATAACGAAATTAAACCTATGATGTTCCCATCCATCATCACTGATATGGCGAATGGATATAATAGGGCATATGTTTTAACTGAAGTAAATGATATTGGAGATCAGATAGCATCGATGATGCATTTTGATTTGGAGTATGACAATATTTTAATGTGTGCCATGAGAGGGCGAGCAGGGCAAATTGTAGGCACAGGATTTTCTGGAAAGAAAACGCAGTTGGGTGTAAAGATGTCTAAGACCGTGAAGAAGGTTGGATGTCTAAACTTAAAAACTTTCATTGAAGACGATAAACTTATAATCCCAGATTACGATACTATCAGTGAACTTACTACATTCATTCAAAAGAGTCAATCATTTGAAGCAGAAGAAGGATGTCATGATGACCTTGCGATGTGTCTTGTTATCTTCTGCTGGTTAGCAGTACAAGATTACTTCAAAGAGATGACGGATAATGATGTTCGTCAAAGAATTTATGACGAGCAGAAAAATCAAATCGAACAGGATATGTCACCCTTTGGATTTATTTCTGATGGTCTAGAGGATCAGGAAAGTTTTGTGGATAAGGATGGTGATCGTTGGTTCTTAGATGAGTATGGTGATGTATCATCAGAGTTTACTTATATGGGGTCGCATCTATAATGAATAATTGCTTTGGTGAAATGATTGTTGGGCATTATCTTAATAGGAAACAAGCATTTGAAAATCCTAGTAGATGGCCTCAAATTAATATTTTATATACTAAACTAGATGATAATATATTAGAATTAAAGCAATGGTATAATTATCAAACTGAAAATGATTCATATCGTCATTATCATATCACATATGAATATATTGATGATGTTACTGTAATCACTCACCCCGTCAATCAAGAAACTGGAAAACCTAGTTGCATTTTAGAATGGAAATATAATGATGATGATTGGTGGACAGGTTTAATTAAAGATGAATGTATTATAAACAACATAAGAATTGAATCCTTTATACAATTCAATGGAGTTTCATACCGTTCTATTGATACAGGGTATGATGTCGATACAGGAAACTTTGTTTGGGGAACAAAACCAGGTGAAGGATTATTTGAATTTGAACGTTTAAAATAATGGACTTTGAAGAGGAATTTCAATTAGAGCATCTTCTCTTCAAAGACAGGAGATGTAGATCTTGCAATAAAGTCAAAGACCTACTTACAGATTTTTACAGGACTAGGAAAGGTAGATCAACATTATCAGCATATTCTTACGAATGTAAAGACTGCACGGTTAAAAGAGTTGTAGAGACTAGAAAAAAGAAAGCTCGGTTTACCGAAGAAGGTTACCCTGACTGGTAGTTCATGCATTGTTTCCCCGGTTGAAACATAGGATTTCATAAATAATCACAGAATAAAATCTGAACTTTAGAGGTAAAAGATGGCATCTCAATCATCGCCAGGTATTGTTGTTCAGGAGCGCGATTTTACTAATTCACGTCTCCAAGAAACATCTACCAACATTGGCGCTATTGCTGGTCCTTTCACGAAAGGCGAAGTAGGCGTTGCAAAATTAATCACAAACGAGAAAGAACTCGTTTCAACTTTCGGTAAGCCAACCGCAGATAACTACGAATTTTGGTTTACTGCTTCCGAGTTTCTTAACTACGGTGGCAATCTTCAAGTAGCAAGAATTTCCAGTGCTTCCTCTGGATTTTTAACTAATGCTAATTCCACGGGCGCGACATCGGTAAATATTAATAACTTAGGTGACTACGAAGCTAACTTTGAAGGGAGTTCGCAAACTTATAAACTTGCTTCCAAAACTCCTGGAACATGGGGTAATGCACTTCAAGTTGTATCAATCGATTCTGGTGCAGATCAAATTCTGACACTTGCATCCGGTGTGGCATTCACAGCAGGAGACGCAGTTACTGACGGAACTGCTACTGGTGTTGCATACGAAACAAACAGTGGCGACACTACAAAGGTTGCTGTTGTTCTTGATGCTGGTTCTGTTAAGTTTGTTAAGAACGGAACAGTAAGCACAGAAAACGTTGATAATGTTGTCAGCTGGTATGACGAGCAGTATGCTGTCGATAATTTAATTAAGTGGAGTGCAATCGCACCTCGCCCTGGTACTTCACCTTTCGCTGCTGAAAAAGGTGGTGCTAATGATGAAATACATTTCGCAGTTATTGATTCAACTGGTGGTGTTACCGGAACATCAAATACAATTCTTGAAAAAATTCTTTTCGTATCAAAAGCACCTGGTGCTAAGACTACAGAAGGAGAAGGTAACTTCTTCAAGAACGTCATCAAAGGTCGTTCAAAGTATATCTATGTAACTGCTTACGAAGATACTGCAGTATACACACCTACTTCTGGTGTAGATATTTCTGATTCTGCTACTCCAGCAAGCATCTTCAAACTCTACGGACCTAAGTCTTATACATTGTCTGGTGGTACTGACTATCAGAATTACAATGTAGGAAACGAAACTCAAACATATCTCGATGTCTTCGCTGACACTGAGACCATGTTGATTGATTACATTCTCACCGGTCCTTCAAGTCTTGCTAAAGCAAATTCTTTAATCAATCTGTCAAATACCAGAAAAGATTGTATTACTCTTGTTTCACCACAAAAATCTGATGTTCTTGGATCTGGTGCTGCGACTGCTGCTGCTCAGACAGAAAACGTTGTAGAATTCTTTGAATCAATCAGTGATAGTTCTTCATACGCTGTTTTCGCTAACAACTATAAGTATATCTACGACAGATTTAATGATTCATATCGTTGGATCCCCTGCGATGCTGACGTTGCTGGTCTTTGTGTAAATGCTTCAGACACTGCCGAACCATGGTTCTCACCTGCCGGTTTTAACAGAGGTAACTTGAGAAACGCTATTAAGATTGCTTACAATCCTAATCAATCACAAAGAGATGAACTTTATGGAAAGCGTGTAAATCCAATCGTTTCATTCCCTGGTCAGGGCATCGTTCTTTATGGAGATAAAACTGCTCTTCGCAGTCCTTCTGCTTTCGACCGTATCAATGTCCGTCGTTTGTTCCTCATTCTTGAGAGAACAATCAAAGACTTCTCCAAGAGTGTACTCTTTGAGTTGAATGATACAACTACTCGTAATAACTTTGCTACGCAGGTAAACAACTACATGCGTGACATTCAGGCGAGAAGAGGCATGACTGATTTCCTCGTAGTTGCTGATGAATCAAATAACACTTCCGACGTTATTGACAGAAATGAATTTGTCGCTGACATCTATATCAAGCCTTCAAGATCAATCAACTACATCACTCTAACATTTGTTGCTGCACGCACTGGTGTTAGTTTTGATGAAGTAGTTGGTAGAGTTTGATTAACAATAAATACATATAAGGAGATAATCAAACAATGGCAAACTTAACTGCATTCAAAGGAAAAATTGGTTACGGTCTTCGTCCTAATCTATTCCGCGTAAGCGTAGTAGATCTTGAGGCAAACATCAATTCTATTGATAATGCTTCAGACGTAACATCTGGTGATGGCAAATTTTCATTCCTATGTCGTTCTGCTGGTATCCCTGCCAGCAGTCTTGGAACTGTAGAAGTTCCTTTCAGAGGTAGAGTTATCAAACTTCCTGGAGACAGGACATTTGAATCATGGACTGTTACCGTAATGGCAGACGAAGACATGGCACTCAGAGGATACTTTGAGAAGTGGATGGATCGTCTGAATAAGCATGACGACGGTGCTGGATATACTTCAGAATTCGCTTCTACTTTACAAGTTGATCAACTTGGTAGAGGAACTGCTTCTGGAGATGATCCTAATGATCCTCATAATGTCGTAAGATCCTACAAGTTCAACAACGCTTTCCCAAGCAATATCGCTCAGATTGACTTGTCATATGACAATAATAATACTGTTGCTGAATATACAGTTGAATTCCAGTATGACTGGTGGGAAACTACTGACGTAGGGGCAAGTTCAATTACGTGATAAATAACTACAGTAAAACGTAGTTTCATTTATACAATGGCGGAGTTATTTGGATTTTCTTTAGACAAAGATAATCAAAAGAAAAAGAAGCGGCAGGGGTTAGTATCTCCTGTTGCTCCTAATAACGATGATGGGACCGTAACAATCTCTGCTGGAGGTTATTACGGTCAATATGTCGATATTGAAGGTATCTCAAAAAATGAATTTGAGCAGATCAGAAAATATCGCGAGGTATCATTACATCCAGAAGTAGATTCTGCGATTGATGAAGTAGTCAACGAAGCAATCGTTGCTGATGGTGATGATTCACCAGTAGAAATTGAACTCTCTAATCTTGAAGTAAGTGACTTAATCAAGAAGAGAATTCGAGAAGAATTTGCTGAACTTAAAAGACTAATTAAGTTTGACAAAAAATGCTACCACATTTTCAGGCGTTGGTACATTGATGGCAGACTTTATTATCATAAGGTAATTGATATAAACAAACCCACTGAGGGCATTAAAGAACTCCGCTACATTGATCCACTAAAGATCAAGAAAATGCGTGAGGTTAAGAAGTCAGATAAGCCTGTTACAGATAGTAATGGAAAAATTGATTACGGAAGTATTACTGAGTATTATTTGTATAACCCTAAGGGTGTATTCAATAGTAAAGCAACTGTTTCAATTGCAGGTAACGATCAGTTAGGCGTAAAAATTTCTCCTGATGCGATTACATTTGTGTCGTCAGGTTTGCTTGATCTGAATAATAATCTTCCTTTATCATATCTTCATAAGGCATTGAAGGCAGTTAACCAACTGAGAATGATTGAAGATTCTCTGGTTATCTACAGAATGTCACGCGCACCAGAGCGTAGAATTTTCTATATTGATGTTGGTAATCTTCCAAAAGTTAAGGCAGAGCAATACCTTAGAGAGGTTATGTCTCGCTACAGAAATAAGTTAGTCTATGATGCTAACACTGGTGAGATTCGTGATGATAAGAAATTCATGAGTATGTTGGAGGATTTCTGGTTACCTCGTCGTGAAGGTGGTAGAGGAACAGAGATCACCACACTTCCTGGTGCTCAAAACCTTGGAGAATTGAAGGACGTTGAATACTTCCTGAAGAAACTCTACAAATCGCTTAATCTCCCACCATCTCGCGTGGGCGAGGAAAAGGGATTTAGTTTAGGACGTTCTAATGAGATCCTGCGTGATGAACTTAAGTTTGTAAAATTTGTCGGAAGGTTGCGTAAAGAATTTGCACATCTCTTCAATGATATGTTGAAGACCCAACTCATTCTGAAAGGTGTTATCACCACAGATGATTGGGAGATGATGGAACAGCATATTCAATATGACTTCCTGTTCGATAACCATTTCACTGAACTTAAAGAAATTGAAATGATTGGTGAGAGGTTAAATCTTGTAGAGAGAATGCAACCTTTCCTTGGAGTATATTATTCCAACGATCATATCAAACGTCAAATTCTACAGCAAACAGAATCTGAAATGGAAGAGATGAAGATCCAAATTAACACTGAGAAAAAATCAGGTGAACTAATGGATATTCCAATCATGCCAGTGGAAGATCCCAATGCTCCCGCGCCTCCTGTGGGTGGACCTGTTGCAACGTCATCAAATCCTCCCATGAAGGCACAAACTTCTAAAGAAGTTGAAAACTAAATAATATTATAATATAATTTACTATTATGAGTGTAACTAAAGAATTGATTGACCAAATTGTTAATGGAGAAAACTCCGTTGCATCTGATGAAGTGATTGATGTGCTTTATGCCAAGGCATCTGAAGCATTGGATACTTATAAAAAAGAGTATTCCACTCAACTAATGAACCCAACTGAAGAAGAACCTGAAGTTGGGTCTGAAGTTCCTGAAGTAGAAGCATCTGCTGAAGAACCTACCACAGAACCCGAACCCACAGAAAACCCATGAAACTTATCGTAGAGCACATTGAGGATATTGAACTCCTCACTGAAGAGAAGGACGGAAAAGAATATACATATATTCAGGGAGTATTTCTCCAGGGCGATGTAAAAAATCGTAATGGTCGTGTATATCCCATGCCTGTTCTTCAGCGCGAAGTGACTAATTACAATGAAAATTTTGTACAAAAGTCTCGTGCTCTCGGTGAACTAGGTCATCCTGATGGTCCTACCATCAACCTTGATCGTGTTTCACATAAGATTGTGGAACTTTACCAAGATGGTTCAAACTATATTGGTAAGGCAAAACTGCTTGAAACCCCTATGGGTCAGATCGCAAAAAACCTTCTTCGTGAAGGTATACAACTTGGAGTTTCTTCTAGAGGTGTAGGTAGTTTGGAATCGAAAGGTGGTTCTAACTATGTCCGTGATGATTTCATGCTTACTACTGCTGCCGATATCGTAGCAGATCCTTCTGCTCCCGACGCTTTTGTTGACGGAATTATGGAAGGAAAAGAGTGGGTTTGGAATAACGGAGCATTTAAAGAAGCAGATATCCAAAGAATTAAAGAAGAGTTAGATAGTGTATCTCGCAATCAACTTGAGGGTAAAATCCTTGAGGGGTTTGAAAGACTGCTTTCTAACTTGTAATTTTAATAAATAAGTTATAGAAAATCAAAAGTATCCATACGGGGTTATTTTAAATGTCTAATTCGTTAAACGAGAAATTTGAGGATTTCACATCAGAAAAATTTGATGCTGATACCGTTACAGAAATGAAGAATGCTGTAACTGCTGGCGCAGCTCCAGCAGAAAGTTCAAATCTTCCTAGTGCATCAGGTGCTGAAGTTGCAGTTGCTAATGTAGAACCAATGGCTGCCGGATCTTCCGAAGGTCATTCAGGTAAATTTGAAAATTCTGGTGCTAAAGCTTCTGCCCCAGTTAAGAAGTCCAAAACTGCAGTTAATGCGGGTGAAGGTAAGCAAGATCCTATGCCTAAATTAGAAGGTGGTAAGGATATGTCTGGCAAGAGTGTCAGTCGTGGTGGTGGAGACGCAAAGCCTTCCCTTAAGAAAGAAGATGCTGTCGATGAAACTAAAGAAGTTCTAGAAACAGTTGATGTTTCTGCTGACATTGACGCTCTTGTCAATGGCGAAGAACTTTCCGAAGGTTTCAAAGAAAAGGCAACAACAATCTTCACTGCTGCTGTTACTTCTAAAATTACAGAAGAAACAACACGTTTAGAAGAAAAGTATGCTGCTCAGTTAAATGAGCAAATTGACGTGATCAAGGAAGAGATGACCACTAAGGTTGACTCATTCTTGAATTATATTGTAGAGCAATGGATTGGCGATAACAAACTCGCAATTGATGAAGGTATTCGTACCGAAATTGCTGAGTCATTTATGTCTGCTCTGAAGGGTGTGTTCACTGAACACTACATGGAAATCCCTGAAGAGAAGTACAATATGGTTGAGGGGATGACTAACAAACTAGATGAGATGGAGACAAAACTCAACGAACAAATTGAAAAAAATGTGGAATTAAACTCTGCTCTGGGAGAATTCGTAAAAGAATCTATCGTTGTAGAAGTATCCCAAGGTTTAGCAGATACTCAGAAAGAAAAACTCTCCTCACTTGCTGAGGGTGTAGAGTTTACTGCTGAGGAAACATATCGTGAAAAGATTGAGACCATTAAGGAAAACTATTTCCCCAAGGCTCAAGTCAACGAAAGCGTAGAAGCATCTGAGCCCGTTGTTGAGAAGGAAGTTCCTGCTCACATGGCTTCTTATGTAAACGCAATCGCTCGTTATACCAAGTGATTTAATTATATTATAAATAAATTATAGTTCACAACTAACAAAACTTTTAGGAGCACCTAATGTTCAATACCGAACAACTCCAAGAGAAGTGGGCACCTGTTCTGTCTCATGGCGATCTCCCCGAGATCAAAGATAGTTACAAGAAAGCCGTTACTTCACAATTACTGGAGAACCAAGAAAAATTCCTCCGTGAGGAGAGAATGTTGACCGAAGCGCCTACAAACGCCGGTCCTATCAATTCTGCCACAACTGGCTCCGGCGCTGTTGCTGGTTTCGATCCCGTTCTGATCTCATTGATCAGACGTTCAATGCCTAACTTGATTGCCTATGATATTTGTGGCGTTCAACCCATGAATGGTCCTACTGGACTGATCTTCGCAATGCGCTCACGTTACGAAGATCAGACTGGCGACGAGACATTCTACAACGAAGTTAATCAGGCATGGTCTGGTACTGGATACGACAGTGGCAACTCTGCTGGTGGTACTGCACAAACCGGAACTAACCCTGCTGTTCTTAACGACAGTGGCACTTATGGTTCTGCTGGTGCGATGGCAACAACCACTGCTGAAACACTTGGCGAAGCCGCTGCTAGCGTGTTCCCCGAGATGGCATTCAGCATTGAGAAGATTGCCGTTACTGCTAAGTCACGCGCCCTGAAAGCTGAATACAGCTTGGAACTGGCTCAAGACCTTAAGGCAATCCACGGTCTTGACGCTGAGACTGAACTTGCTAACATCCTTTCTGCTGAGATCCTTACGGAAATCAACAGAGAAGTCGTTCGCACAGTCTTCCGTTCCGCCAAGCCTGGTGCTCAGCAGAACACCGCAACACAAGGAACCTTCGACCTCGACGTTGACTCCAATGGACGTTGGAGCGTTGAGAAGTTCAAGGGTCTTCTCTTCCAAATTGAGCGTGAAATGAACGCCATCGCGAAAGAGACTCGTAGAGGGAAGGGCAACATGCTCATCTGTTCTTCAGATGTTGCTTCTGCTCTGTCAATGGCTGGAGTCCTCGACTACAACCCTGCCCTTAACACTGGTCTTAATGTTGATGACACCGGCAGCACCTTCGTTGGTACGCTAAACGGTCGCATTCGCGTTTACATCGACCCTTATTCAGCACTTCCTTCTGAGGGCGCTAACGCTGCTCAGTTCTTTATCGCTGGATATAAAGGTACATCAGCATATGATGCTGGTCTGTTCTATTGCCCTTACGTTCCTCTCCAGATGGTTCGTGCAATTGGTCCTGACACCTTCCAGCCCAAAATCGGATTTAAGACACGCTACGGCATGGTTCTTAATCCATTCGCTAAGGGTGAGACTGCTCTTACCGATTCCGATCCAGTTGCTGCTGGTAATGTCAACACCAACGTTTACTACAGACGTGTACGTGTTACCAACCTCATGTGATATAACCTCACACAGGTTTATACAGACCCCTCAGGGGGTCTTTTTTTATGGGTATATATCCGTAGGCATAAACTTTTATTTCTAAAATATGCTCAAAGTGAACCTTTTTTACATACATAGTAGTAGAATTAGGAAATACCATGAACCTATTCCATTATTATGAAGTTTGAAAAAATGTATGGAGGATGTAATGCGTAACCTATTATCGAGAGGTCAATTATCCGAATGGCAACATTTTGAAAAATTTGAAAAATCAGTGGATCAAGCGGAAATAGACTATCAAAAATTAAATGATTATTATGAATGTTTGATTGAATGCGATTCATTAAAAGAAGGTAAATGTAAACGTGTTTGCAGGACAATTTTAGACTAAAAAATATAACAGACCCCATTAAGGGGTCTTTTTTTATCTAAATATTTAAAAGGTATAATAAAAAAATGACCCAGGCAAATTGGTTACTTGATAAAATTGATAATGCAAACTATCTGGCACCTCAAGGATTTAAATTATCAATTTTAAAATTTCCTAAAGTATCATTTTTATGTCAGGCAGTAGATATTCCTGGTATCAGAATCACGGACATCAGAATTCCCAATCCTTTCCGAGACTATTCTATTGCAGGAACGGAGACTGAATTTGATGATCTTACTATCAAATTTTTAATTGATGAGGATATGTCTAACTATGCTACTATCCACAAGTGGTTGAAAAAAACTGGTCTCGCAGAAGGATATGATACCGATGAAGATCCTATTGAAGGTCAGATAGTATTAGAAGTTTTAAATAGCAATTGGCAATCCAAGATTTTAATTGAATATGATAATGCTTTTCCTGTAGCATTATCTCCCGTAGTATTTGATTCGACTGAAACTGGAGTTGAATATCTCACTGCAACTGCCACCTTTAAATATCTCATATATAGAATTAAGTATGATGGTACAGTGATTAGTTAATGACTTTTGATGAAATCCAAGCAATGTGGGAACAGGATGCAAAAATTGATCCTGTTGAATTAGATACTGCTTCACTCAGTATTCCACAATTACATTCAAAATATTTTAAAATTTTTTCGGAATACAGATTTAAAAAGAAACAAGCAGCAGGAAACTTAAAGCAACTCACCCGCCGCAAGTTTGAATATTATTCAGGTAAAGGAGACCCAGAAGATTATAAGGAAAATCCGTTTGACCTAAAACTTCTTAAATCAGATTTGACAATGTATATCGAATCTGATCCCCACATCAAAGATTTACAATTAAAGATAGATATGTACGATATTATTATCGAATATCTTGAGAGTGTTATCAGAATGATAAACACTAGATCATATCAAATTAAAAACGCCATTGAGTGGAAATCATTTATTGAAGGTATTAGGTAATGGCAGACATTGTTATTAGTAAAAGAAATGAAGTATATCTTCAAATCGATTGTGAACCATATATTAAACAAGAACTGAGTGAGTATTTTACTTTTGAAGTTCCTGATGCAAAATTCATGCCACAGTTTAAGAATAGAATGTGGGATGGAAAAATTCGTTTGTTTAGTCCTGGTAACGGTCAACTTTATATCGGACTTCTTACATATCTTTTTGAATGGGCAGATGAACGAGAATATACTTGTTCTTTGATTGATAATGAATATTATGGTAAACCTACTGATCGCGATCCAGATATTCTGCCAGAGACAGTAAGGGAGTATCTGAATTATCTTACTGAAGGAACTGCGATTAAACCCAGAGACTATCAGTATAATGCTGTATTTAAAGCACTGAGAAATTATAGAAAGATCATCCTATCACCTACAGGGTCTGGCAAATCTTTTATGATCTATGCCCTAGTGAGATTTTTCACTGCTGCTAATCTCAAAACTTTAATCATCGTTCCTAGTATATCACTAGTCACACAGTTATTCAAAGACTTTGAAGACTATGGATGGAACCCTGAAGAGTATTGCCATAAGATCTATCAAGGTGAAGTGAAAGTATCTGATGCTCCTGTAGTCATTACTACATGGCAGTCCATCTATAAACTTCCTAAGAAATACTTTAATTCATATACTGCTGTGATTGGAGACGAATGCCATACATTCAAAGCAAAGTCCCTCACCAGTATCATGACTAAACTTCATGAGGCTAAGTATCGCATCGGTTTTACAGGAACTTTAGATGGAACTAAAACACATCGTCTAGTATTGGAAGGATTGTTTGGTGTATCGGATAGAGTTACTAGCACAACTGAGTTGATGCAACGCGATCAGTTGACGCAACTTAAAATTAAAATTCTTACACTCAGACATGAATCGTATAAGTTTGCGAACTATCAAGATGAGATAGAATACATTGTAACACATGACAAGAGAAATGTGTTCGTTAAAAATTTAGTATCTGATCTTCAAGGAAATACTTTAGTGCTATTCAACTATGTCGAGAAGCATGGTGAACCACTTTTTGATCTCATAAATAATAGCATAGGAGATACCAAAAAAGTATTCTTTGTTCATGGTGGTGTGGAGGCATCTGAACGTGAGAATATCAGACAGTTAGCAGAAGTGAATGATAACTGCGTTATCATTGCTTCCTACGGAACCTTTTCTACTGGTATCAATATTAAAAATCTACATAACATTATTTTTGCTTCTCCTAGCAAGTCTAGAATTAGAAATCTACAATCTATTGGTAGGGTTCTGCGTAAAGGAGATAACAAATCACAAGCAGTACTTTATGACATTGCAGATGATTTTTCTAGAGGAAGTTACATCAACTATACTCTCAATCATTTAAAGGAAAGAATTAAAGTTTACAATGAGGAGCAATTTAATTATGAAATCATCCCCGTAAACATAAAAAAATGAATGATAAATTCTTCGCCACAATTAAATTAATGACTGGAGAAGAGATTGTCGCTTTTGTTGAAGTTCATGATGAAGGTCTGATAGTTAACAATCCTTTACTGTTAGAGGATATGAGTATCTTAGAAGACCTCATTGAAGATGTAAGATCATCTGGATTAAGATTATCTAAGTGGATCAAATCAACAACTGACAATTTCTTTTTTATAAATGATACTAAAATTGTAACCATTAACGAACTTATTGAACCAGGACTTTCTCATTATAAGAAAGCAGTTACTGAGATTAGTGAGCACGAAAAGAAATCTACTAAAAGAAATAAAAAAAGATCCACGCAAAAAAAATACAAAGGATATCGCGCATCGGTAAAGGATGCTAGAATCTTTTTTGAAGAACTATTCGACAAATACTAAAGATATTCTGTCTCTTGAACCCTTACAGAGTTATTCTACAGATAAAATCCAATGTTGTCAAGCCTGGTTGAAGTATGCTATAATGTAAATACACATAGTAATTGGATACATGTATCAAAATGAGAATCAAAAAGAAACCAGAACATTATGTAGATAACAAAGAGTTCCTTGCAGCACTCTCTGATTATAAGGTCAATGTTAAAAGAGCCTTGACAGAAGAGACGGATCGTCCTAGAATACCAAATTATATTGGTGAGTGCTTCTTGAAGATCGCACAGCATCTGTCGTATCGTCCTAATTTCATTAACTATCCTTTTCGTGAGGATATGATCTCAGATGGTATCGAGAACTGTGTTCAGTATATCGATAACTTTGATCCTAATCGTGGCAATCCTTTTGCATACTTTACTCAGATTATTTACTATGCATTCTTAAGAAGGATTCAAAAAGAAAAGAAGCAACTAGAAATTAAGAGCAAAATTCTTGAGCGTTCTGGGTATGATGAAGTACTCCATGCTGACAAGAATGAACTGAATTACTCCTCTTCAGAATATAATAGCATCAAACAAAATATTGAGCAGAAAACTAGAAAATGAAAGTTGCCCTGATTACTGATACTCATTTTGGGTTTAAGAAAGGCAATCAAGATTATCATGATTTTTTTCTAAAATTTTATAATGATATTTTCTTCCCTACATTAAAGAAGAAAAAAATTAAGCACGTCATCCATTTGGGTGATGTGTTTGATATCCGTCGTAACATCGATTTCTGGTCTGTTAATTGGGTAAGGAAAAATATCTTTAATCCTTTAGAGGAGAAGGGTATTACTATGGATATGATGGTTGGTAATCATGATGCCTTCTATAAGAACACTCTAGAGATTAACTCGCTTGAAGCACTGCTTCTCGAGTATTCTAACCTGAATGTATATTCAGAACCCTCTGAGGTCATTCTGGATGGGCGTAAGGTAGTTTATTTGCCCTGGATATGTGATCAGAACGAAGAGCAGAGTGTTAATATTCTACGTGACACAGATGCTGAAGTAGTTCTGGGACATTTAGAGATGCAAGGATTTAAAACTAATCCTACTTACATTTGTAATCATGGTCGCAATACTAATGAGTTTGATAAATTTGAACTGGTAATGTCAGGTCATTTTCACACCAAAAGTCAGAAAGGGAACTTCAAGTATCTTGGAAACTCTTATCAGATGTATTGGAATGATTATGGCGATCAACGTGGTTTTTATATTTTTGACACAGAAACTTTAAAGTTACAGTATATTAAAAATCCTTATGAAATGTTTCATAAAATATTCTATGATGATACTAAGAATGATTATTATGATTTAGATGTTGAGAAATATAAAGATACTGTAGTAAAAGTTGTTGTAGAAAACAAAACTGATTACACTGGGTTTGATTATCTCATTAATTCTTTGCAAGATGTCACATTAGATCTTAAGATTATTGAAGATTTTTCTACTGAGGAAAGTGAGGATGAGGATATTCAATTGGAACATGAGGATACCTTAACTATTCTAAAAAAATATATTGAAGAACTTAATACCAATTTAGACAGTGGTAAATTGAAAGAGATTATGAAGTCTCTTTACGTGGAGGCACTGGAGGTGGTATAATGTATATACTCTGTTTACTAGACAAAGAAAATGAAGGAGCGTATGCTGTTTCAAACGGTAGGAATGAAAGAACATTACTGTTGTTTAGTGAAGTAGAAGATGCAGAACGGTTTGCTATTTTATTAGAAGCAGATGATTTTCCTAAAATGACTCCTGTTGAGGTAGATAGCAAATCAATGATTGAAATGTGTGAAAACACAGGTTACAAATATACTGTTGTTGCTCCAGACGAACTTATTATTCCACCATCACACCATGATCATTTTTGAAACTATTCGTTATAAAAATTTCTTATCTAGCGGAAATAATTTTACTGAGATAACTCTCAACACTTATACTAACAATGTAATCATCGGAAGGAATGGTGCTGGCAAAAGTACTTTACTTGATGCTCTTACATTTGTGTTGTTTAATAAACCCTTTCGTAAGATTAACAAACCTCAACTTGTTAATACTATTAATGGTAAGGATTGTCTTATAGAAGTTGAGTTCTCTCAAGGTAATAAAAAATATAAAGTTGTCCGTGGCATGAAACCTAATCTCTTTGAGGTTTATGTTGACGGAGAAATGCTGAACCAAGATGCTGCTGTTGGTGATCAGCAGAAGTTCCTAGAACAAACGATCCTCAAACTTAACTATAAATCGTTTACACAGATTGTTGTTCTGGGATCTTCTACGTTCATTCCATTCATGCAGCTGCCGATAGCATCACGTCGTGAAATCATTGAGGATCTTTTAGATATTCAAGTGTTCTCTACCATGAATATTAATCTAAAAGATCGTATGAAGCGATTAAACGATGATATTCGTTTCACGGAAAATGATCTTGGTCTAGTAAAGCATCGTATAGAGACACAAGAAGAACTTATAAAGGAACTTGAGACGCAAAGTGATAACTTGATTGATTACAAGCAGGATAAAATTGGTAAACTCATTACGCAAAGTGATGAAGTAGTTGAGGAAAATAATAATACTAATGAATATATTAAAGAAAGACAGTCTCTGTTATTTGACGGTGATAAACTTTCAAAAAAGTATGATAATTTAAAAGAATTTAAAGTAAAATTTAAAACTAAGGTTAATAACTTAGAAAAAGAAAACATTTTTTATTCTAAAAATGACAAATGCCCTACCTGTAAGCAAGATCTTGCTGAAACATTCAAGACTGATAAGATAGATCAAAACAATGATACTATTAAAGAGACTAAAAATGCATGGAAAATATTAGAGCAACAAATAGATGAAGTCAAAGGACAAATTTCTGAATACACAGAAGTCTCTGATGACATTCGTAAACACTATAGTGTGATTGATAGGAATAATTCTCTCATCAATCATATGAATAAGCAGATCAAAGAATTAGAATCTGAAATTAAAAGTATCCAAGATATTAAGAATGATTCTAGTAAACAGCAGGAACAGTTGAATAATCTTAACGATCAGCGTGTGGGTTATGAAAGTATTCTTGCCGCTCATAAAGAGAATAAAGATTACTACAGCGTTGCTGCTAACCTGCTGAAGGATACTGGTATTAAAACTAGGATTATCAAACGATATCTTCCAGTGATGAATAAACTCATCAATCAGTATCTGCAGCAGATGGATTTCTTTGTGAACTTCACACTCAGTGAGAGTTTTGAGGAGACCATCAAGTCTCGTTATAGGGACGACTTCAGTTATGCATCATTCTCAGAGGGTGAGAAGTCTCGCATTGACATCGCACTTATGCTAACATGGAGGTCTGTTGCTAAGCTTAAGAACAGCGTAGACACCAACCTACTAGTCCTGGACGAGATTTTTGACAGCTCACTTGACAGCACAGGCACTGATGAGTTATCATTCATATTGAGGAATTTCACGGATGATCTCAACTTGTTTATTATCTCGCATCGAGAGCACATGGTCGAGAAATTCGACCGGGTTCTCAAATTTGACAAAGTGAAAAATTTTAGTAAAATGGAGGAATTGACCAATGGCGACTGATGGAGTTATCCGAATGTCTAATAATAATTTTTGGAAGTATGAAGAAGATCTAACACTTCGTGAAGTACAGGATTATCTTTCAAGCACATATAAATCACACTATACATCTCAAGAGTCTAAGACTCAGACACTCGACTTAGTGGATGCAATTGGAGACGCAGAACCTTTCTGCCGTTCTAATGCTATTAAATACCTTTCCCGATTTGGTAAGAAAGGTGGTAAATCAAAAATGGATATCTTGAAGGCAATTCATTATTGCGTTTTACTATATCATTTTTCCGGTCTACATGAACCCACTCGCGAACCTTATCCACAATGACTATGAAACTCTCACAAAATACTTTCAATCTTCTCAAGAACTTTTCTGGCATCAATCAGTCTATTTCTGTAAAGTCTGGAAATACTATTCGCACTATTTCAGTAGCAGAAAACATTCTTGCTGAGGCAAACGTAGAAGAAACTTTCCCTAAGAATTTTTCTATCTATGATCTTAATGAGTTTCTTGGTGGTATATCATTGATGCATGGCGCAGACATGGAGTTTGGTAGCGACCATTATGTGAAAATACAAAACAATCGTTCTTCTATTAAGTATTTCTTTGCTGATTCAAGTCTGATTAAGCAAGCTCCTGATCATGGCATCAAAGTTCCATCTGAAGATGTGAAATTTGTTTTGAGTGAATCAGATATTCAAAGTCTTATTCGCGCTGCTGCTGTTTATCAACTTCCAGATTTTTCTGTGATTGGTGATAGCACTAATGTTACTGTTGTTGTTCGTGACAAAGAGAATGATACATCAAATACTTTTTCTATTAATGTCGGAAAAACTGATGATGAATTTGTCCTCAATATGAAAGTTGAGAACTTGAAACTTATCAAAGGTGATTATGATGTAGTGATGTCGAAGCGTCTTATTAGTTGTTTTACTAATAAGAGCATTCCTGTTACATATTGGATTGCTCTTGAACCTGATTCAAACTGATTATGATTATTGATTATAACTATCAAAAAGTAGAAGTGCCTCAAGAAATTGTAGAGTATTGTGATCACTTTACCGTTGATGCTGATCGTAACGAATTGCGTTATTTGGATTGCGTTTACATGAATATGG
>PVBE011489991.1_pt1 | contig 41078 bp, 40 predicted proteins | sample 1631181 | NCBI WGS metagenome assembly PVBE01 (sample SAMN08397723, study PRJNA350692) | Marine metagenome, whole genome shotgun sequencing project. | isolation source: water | place: Pacific Ocean | collected 2012-04 | reverse complement strand
TTTCCTGTCAGACTATTTTTCTGGAGGCTTAGGACTCGCTTCCTCAGTACAGTTACCATGAGGACAATGTTGCGTGTGGCAACCTGACATAAATACAGCTAACATCATTAATACAATCACGCCGGCAATTCTTTTCATTCTGACTCTCTCCTTTTGAGGAATATAAGCTTGGTCAAATTGGTTTTCGGGCTCATGTCCTTTTTTGAACAATGCTTTTTAGCAGTATTTTGACCACAATTCAATCAATTTCTTGAGTTTTCTGCATAAAACAGCCCGCTCGCCCTCCACCAGGCCCAGACGCTAATTACGGTTGGAATTCAAGGCTTTTGTATTTACAATTCAAACGCAATACAATTGGGGAGTAACACATGCCTTATGACTGCGAGTCTGATGCCGCAAATATTCTGGAAAACCTGAACTGTGCCCACATTGGTTCTGTAGTGGTATTTTTGCCTGAAATCGACTCTACCAACAACCTGGTCAAGACCTATTTGGCGAATGGTGCCGATGAGGGCCTGGTGGTTGTCGCAGAATCTCAAACAGGAGGTAGAGGACGGATGGGAAGAGCCTGGCATTCACCTCCTGAAGTGGGGGTTTATTTATCAGTCCTGTTGAAACCTCCTATTGAACCAGACCACCTCCCCCACTTTACTCTGCTGGCCGGTGTTGCCGCCGTCTTGACAGTCAACGAGTTCAGTCACCCTCCTGCCAGCTTGAAATGGCCTAACGATGTCCTGATCCACGGTAAAAAGGTATGCGGGCTATTATGTGAACTAACACAGAATCAGGGCGAACCCAGCGGTTTGATAATCGGCATCGGATTCAATGTCAATCACCTGCCAGACCAGTTTCCAGAGGATTTGAAAAACACAGCCACCTCCCTCAGGGTAATCAATAGCTGTCAGACGGACCGGTTAGCTGTCATCAGGTCATTTCTCATGAATCTGGACCACGAATACCAAATCTATTTAAAAGAAGGTCCGCGCCCAATGATTGAGAAATGGGGCCTCAACACAGATTTGTTTGGAAAAAAAGTCGCTATCACCCGTGGGCCTGACATCACCACAGGTACCGCCATGCGCCTTGATGAGTCGGGCCGACTCGTCCTGCGCCGGGATGATGGTCATGAAGAGACCTTTGACTCCGGCGAAGTCACATTACGAATGTCGACTTGAAGTTTTTAGAAGTTTTATTTTCATGCTCGTCTTTCTTATCTGGTTTGATTTCACTCACAAGATGTACCGCCGGTGCATCCTCAAACACAAATCTTCTCTTGAAGACATCCCAGATGAAAAATTTTTTGTAACCTTAATGGGCATGAAGAAAGGAAGGAAGTGAATTTGGCCCGGGTCTGGCGCCTTCATTTGTTGATGCGGGATATCTTAGAGTCTGCCATGCTGAGTTAGTTTTCGAGGGATTGTTTTCCAGCAGAGTTTTCTATGGATCAACCATCACCCGAATTGAAAAGAAAAGTTCTGATAAAATTCGAATCGACAGTGACGATCCAGACGCCACTCCTTTTGCGAATACCTGCATGATCACCTTGAAAGACCAGTTTTATTCTTTCAAAAGCAGGTCTACCCGCGACAACATCGTGCGCTCTATTAGTTCCCAGTCAGCTCAGGAAGTTGAACTTGCGCCAGAATCCCTATAAAATAAACAAGTTATTTCCAACTTTCACATAATACGTTAATAACCCTTATAAGGAAGTCATGCCACAAAGGGATTACTATAAGATTCTTGGTGTCGCCAAAGACGCACAAGCCGGGGAGATAAAAAAAAGTTACCGGGAACGGGCTAAAAAATTTCATCCCGATGCCAACAACGGAAGCAAAAAGTCTGAGAGCCAGTTCAAGCTCTTGTCAGAAGCTTACAGTATTTTAAGCGATGCCAGAAAGCGCAAGGAGTATGACCGCAGGCGTTCACAAAAAGGGTCCTCAAGAAGACGGTCGTCACAGGGATGGGGTTCTCAGGGAGACGACCGTTGGGGGTACGGATTCGGCGAGCAAGGATCCCAAGGCCAAACTCGACAGGAAGGACCGTTCCGCCAAACGGCGGCGGAAGACCCTCAACCTCATGATCCCAACGCTCCTACGCGGGGGTTTGACCTTCAGTTCATGGTCGATGTGGAATTTGCCACTGTCGCACTCGGTGGAACTATTCCCTACATCTATGAAAAATACGTTCGCTGCGAAAACTGTGAGAGCACGGGAGAATCCGATGGAAAAACCTGCGAGGAATGTGGAGGCAAAAGACAGGTTGTACGAGAAGCCAATCTGGAAGTAAAGATACCACCCGGTGTTGCCGATAAATATGTACTTCGTATTCCAGGCGAAGGAGGCGATGGGATCAATGAGGGTCCACCTGGTGATTTATTATTGAAAGTCTGCACTATCCCTCATCCTGTCTTTAAACGAAAAAAGAGCGATGTCTGGGTGGAAGTTCCCCTTTCTCCGGAGCTGGCTGAAAAAGGAGGAAACATTGAGATTCAAACTCTCGATTCGGTAAAAAGTATAGAAGTAGAAGAGTGTACTCTTACAGGAGAGGAGCTACGTATCCCTGGCGAAGGGGCCGCCATCCTGTGGGGGAAGAAGCGCGGTGACCTCATTATCAAATTTGTAATAACGGACTCTTGAATCTGATGAAAACGGTAATCATAACTCTTCTAATCACTTGCGGATTTGCCCTGCTGCTTTCGGTTACTTTTGCGAAACCAAAAAAGAAAAAACTGGCCCGTAAAAAAAACGAAACCTCTCCTGCCTGACCCCAGAGTTCCAACGAAAAAAACCGTTGTGCTTCTAGGCCATGATTCGGTAGCAATGAGCCCGGAAAACCCAAGGTGGGCAAAAATATATGTTGAGAAAATGGCGAAACGCAAACCTGAAGAGACTACTAAGATAATTAAAAAAGGGGTTGCGCGAAAAATGATCGAGGGGAACTGAGGAAACCACACTAGTAACTATAAAACGGTTGCGCGGGGGAGGGAATTGCCGGAAATTTCTTACTTTTTCTTTTCGGCGGCCCAAGCCTTGGCTCTTGCTTTAAAGACGGCTTTATCTTCGTCGGACAACACTCTTTTTACAGGACGCGGCACAGAGCCAGCGGGTTTAGATGACGCGGCTGGTGCGGCACTTGCGGCAGGTGCTTCCGCTTGAGCGGCTGGTTTTGCTACTTCAGTGGCTGGCTTCGCAACAGGTTCCGCACCCATCGTGGCTGACGCTTCGCCCGGCTTACTCACCAAACGAATTGACCCCCAGACATCTTGCCCCGGATAAGGGGTGTCTACACCGATTTTCAGATCAAAGCGGATGATCTTGTCATCTGAACATTCACTGATCCATGTGTTGGCAACACATCCAGCATCGAAAAGAGGATCGAGAGGAAACATTGTTCCGTTTTTATCTTCGCATTGCTTGGCCCCGGTTTTATCCACAAGCGTAGTCGCTTCTGCTTTACTGGGAATCCTCCAATTGTCATAACCGGCAAACTTTTCTTTATTAACCTTATCTACATACTCCCGGTGTGCCTGCCAAGTATAAAACTTTCTGGCATCAAGCCATGCATCGGTCTTTTTCCAAATCAACCCGGAATTAGGATCAGTGACGGTTCCGTCACCATTATCAACAAAAGGTTTGAGTTCAGGCGCAGCCTTCTTCGCGGGAGCTGGTTTTTTTGACGTGGGCTTTGTTTCGGCCATGCTTCAATTCCTCAAGCGATATGATTTTTAGTATGAAATTTTAGGTTGGGTCTGATGTTGAGGGTAGTTTTTTAAAATATCACTCAGGTCTTTTTCGGACTGAGTTAACTCACTCAACATCTCTCCCAGTTCTGCCGCGGAATACGAACCTAGACACTCTTTAAAATCTTCGCGATAACTGGCGGCGTTACACCGAATCCAATCCATGACAATATCGTCAGCGGACCTTCCATTGCATTCAGCTTTTTTTCTTCCCAACAGGTTCGTTTGTGAAATACGTATGATCTCGCAAACTAAATCGTCTTTGATTCTACTCATGACTCAATCTCATAACAGTCTAACCAGCCGGGATTTCAAAATTGCGCCAATTTATACCGATTCCCCCCCCCTTGTCAATTTGTTAATTTTCCAAGGGTTCAAGCTTTGAAAAATCAATACCGTCCTGACGCATGCCAAGATTCCTGAGTCGTTCAATTCTTCAACCTTATTACTTATTTTAGCCCAACTTTCAATCAGTTAAAAGAAAATACCTCCTGCATGTATAACTTCTTGAAATACATGCCATCCCCAATCCGAAAAAACATGAAGTTTTAAGCGGTTCGCCTACATTGGATGATCGCTTTTTTTATGTGAATATTATCAAACAAATTGAGCCCAGATTCGTTTGAAGATATACAGGGATTCCTGCAAGAAAAATAATTACCGAAGCAAACAAAATCGCATAAAATGCGTTTGTGAACCCATAAGCCAGAGCCATCGTTGCCCCAATAGCCTCAAGTGCAAGAAATGAGATGCCCCCTAATGCCGTATTGCCAATAGTAAATTCAGACCACTTCCGAAAACGTTGAGGCATATAACGAAATGAGTAATCTTCCAGATTTTCATCCTTTACCCAGTCATTATAAAACTGTTGTTTTTCACTCGTACGGTAACCGTTGAAATAAACTTGTAAATGCAATTGATCCGGCCACTGCAACATTATACAGGAAAGGGGGAAATCAGGATTCAATTCTTACGATACAGTTACTAATAAATTCAACACAAAATGGCTTAGTCGAATCGAATAAACCCATATAAACACAACTGTCTACCGAGAGGGTTCTTATCTTAAGAATTCCACTCGCTCATCCTTCCCAGCTTTGTTGGAAGAAACTTTAAAATTTTTCCAAGCCTGTACTCTAGCCGAACCGGGTCCGACTTTTGGGGTCCAAGTGGTCTCGCAGTCCTTCTCCCAGGAAATTGAAACTCAGTATGGTTAGAAAAATCGCTACTGATGGAAATAATATGAGGTGAGGATAAAACTTGATCGCTTTCCACCCTTCGTTAGCCAAAGTTCCCCAACTGCTGAACGGAGGCGCAATGCCAAGCCCGATAAAACTCAATGTCGATTCTGCAAGGATTGCGACAGGAATCCTGAACGTCAGGGTGACGATCATCAACCCCAGAATATTAGGCAGTATCTCCCGCAAGAGAATTCTCAAATCGCCTGCACCAAGCGCATGAGCGGCTTCTACATAGGTATACTCTTTTATGCGTAACACTTCTCCACGCACCAGACGGGCCACGGTCACCCAACTGACCAGTGTAAGGGCAATGAACATGCCCATCACCCCTCGGCCCATCATAACTGTGATGAGTATGATCATCAACATGTCTGGAAGCGCGAACACCACATCGACAAATCGCATCATCACCCTATCCGCACCTCCTCCAGCATATCCCGACACCGCGCCATAAATGGTACCGATTAAAAGCGCCAGCAGAGTCGTCGCCACGCCAATGAATAAGGAGACACGCGCACCATATATGAGGCGCGAAAATAAATCGCGTCCTAATCGGTCGGTTCCCATCCAGTGATCGAATCCCGGTGCTGCCAGAGTGTTCAGCGTATCCTGGGTTTCATACGAATAAGGAGCCACCCACGGCGCGAATACAGCCGCTGACGAAACGAAAATCAAAAATAATCCACTAAACTTTGATAATAAATTCATTGCTTAAACTTGCACTCTCGGATCAAGCCACATGTAAATAATATCGACCATGATGTTTGCCAGAACAATCAACACGGCGTAAACCAGTGTCACTCCCATGATGAGTGGGTAATCCCTATTGGTCACAGCTGTGATGAAAAAACTTCCCATTCCTGGAATTGAAAATATGAATTCAATGACAAACGATCCGGTCACCAGTCCGGCAGTCAACGGGCCTATCACTGATACGATGGGGTATATCGAATTCTTCAAGGCATGCTTTAAAAGAACAACCGATTCGCTGAGTCCTTTGGCTCGGGCGGTGCGGATGTAGTCTGAGGCCAACACTTCTAGGACTGCCGAGCGGGTCAGCCGCGCAATGTATCCGGTGAAGGGCGCCCCCAGCGCTAATGCTGGCAGAGCCATATGACGTGGGCCCTCCCACAACGCGGGAGGAAACCAATGCAGTTTATGAGACATCAACCATACCAGCACCGTTCCTAAAACAAAACTGGGGATAGAAACTCCCAGCATCGCAAAAAACACACACACCCGGTCCACCATAGAATTCTGGCGATAGGCAGACCACATGCCAGCGGGAACACCCACTCCAACGACAACAAGCATCGCCAGCAAACCCAGGGTGATGGATACCGGAAAAGTGTCGGATATAATATCGGCAACATCCCTGCCTATATATTTATAGGAAGGGCCCATGTCACCTTGTGCCAGTTGTTTCAGGTAAAGAAGATATTGGGTGATAACGGGCTGGTCGAGATGATACTTGGCCTGAATATTGGCTAGAATTTCCGGAGGGAGTTTCTTTTCTTCATCAAACGGACCACCCGGAACCAGGCGCATGATGATGAAGGTGAGCGTCGCCACCACGATCAGCACTGGAACTCCATGAAGCACTCGCTTGAAAAAATATCTCAACATCACTTCATAAGTTTGATGAGGTTACCGGCGGCGTAGGTACGTACAACTTCTTGAGAATCTTCCAACTTGCTCAACAACAGGGGAAACGCCTTGGCGCCTCCCATCATCCCCACAGCCCGTGTAGCGGAAGTGCGTACTCGAATGTTTTCATCGGCAAGGGCGACCGCAAGCAATTGTTCCTTGCCTGGCAACTCAAGGTCACCCAGCACTCTTGCTGTTGTACTGCGTATTCCATAATCCGCGTCTTTGATCCCGTCTGAAAACACCTCGCGGCAGTCATCGCTCCCTTTCTTGCTAAGCGCCACAGCCGCAGACAAACGAACCATCGCGTCTTTATCCTTACACAGGGCGCGAAGCGTATCCAGTCCGGAGACCCCGCTCAATTCGCCAAGCACAAGTGCCGACTGATATCTCAGTGATGGATTTTGGTGTTCCGTAAGTTGTATCAATTGAGGAAGAAGGTCGATATCCGCCTTTTTACCGATTGCTTTTAATGTGTAAAAAACAATTTCGTCTTCATCGCCTTCCAGCAAATTTTTCAAATAGGGGACCACCTCTTCCGTGCCTATCTTGCCGAGATACCCGATAGCCTGATAACGGTCGGTAGAGTTACCGCCTTTGAGTCCGCCTAAAAGCACTTTCAACTCACTTCGATCGCCCAGCTTAAACAACGCCCCAGCGGCTGAGTAACGCACTGCACGATCGGGTGATTCAAGATGAGGCCGAATGATGTTGCCCGATGCGCCATCCCCAAGATCTCCGAGCATTTCGATGGCGGCTCCACGCACCCACACGTTAAGATCCTTTGACATGTGGATAGCCAGGGAACGGGCTTCATCTACCGAAATATTCTTCATTCCCTGCAGGGCAAACAAACGCGTCGTATGGTATGAATCGCGAGCCGCTTTTTTTAGCAATGGAATGAGCGCTGAATTCTCCGATTCTCCAGCGGCGCGTGCGGCGGCACTGCGGATAAAAGCATTTTCATTTTGCAAAGCTTTTTCTAGAATGATGATAGAAAATGAGCGAATACGATCCATCGCGTCTTGTGGTTTTTCCTTCGCCTGCAATGAACCTGCCAAGCAAATCAAAAATATTCCTATGCTCAGGAAGACAGGAACACGATTTTTGAATGACCTAAGTTTCATAATATAATAACTGTATTTTTTAATAAGGACACGATACCGGTTTGAAAATTTTAAAAACTGTATTTTTCAACTAGGGCACGGTAGTGAAGTTCATCTTCTTTTTTACCGCGTTTGACAAAACCCTGGATCAGCACGGAACATTTTTCTAACAACGTCGCGCGGGTTAGCTGTAGACGCTCACCTTTCAGTGAATTGCGGTCGAGCAATTTCTGTAAAGCGGCGACACGAAACCGGTCCATGCCCCAATACTTGCGCGACAACTGGTCGGCATGACCGCCCTGCTTAATAATAAGAGGTTCTTCTATGAAATGAAACGGGTATTTCTCTGCAATTCTCAGCCACAAGTCATAATCTTCACAGGCCGGTAGCGATTCATCAAAGTTTCCGATTTCATCAAATAGTTCGGCTCGAAGCATGGCTGAAGATGGACTCACAATACACAATGGCAAACAGTGGCGAAATATATCACCTGAATACTTGCGGTGCTTGTTCATCTGATTCACCCTGACACCCTTACGAATCCATATCTCGTCGGTATAACACACTTGGCAGTTCGGGTTATCTCCCATCCATTGCACCTGGATCTGCAATTTCTTTTCATCCCATAAGTCATCTGAATCCAGAAAACAGATATAGCGTCCTTTGGCAAGGGCCAACCCTTCATTACGTGCTCTGGAAACACCGTGGTTTTCCTGCTTGGAAATATATTGTACGCGAGGAAACGAATTGACTACTTTCTGAGTGTCGTCGGTCGAACCATCATCGACAACGATGAGTTCGAAGTCCTGACAGGTCTGATTAAAAACCGAGCGCAAGGTTTCCCCCAACCGCTCTGCACGATTGTATGTGGGCACCACTATCGAGACAGCTGGCATATTTGCGACGGTACTATCTGACTCATTGGATTTTAATGTCCTAGCTTCCATTAAAGCATTATAAGTCGGGTTGGCTGGTCAGGGAAAGGGCTCTTATGCTGGCAAACTATTTAAAAAGGCCCGATACTTCAAACATATACCATTATCGGGCAAAAAGGTCCTATCCCGTTTTATTGGAAGCCGCAGGTGCCTATTGGGTAGGGGCAAGTGACTGCCCCACAAATGCCTTGACAAAACGGTCAATATCACCTAAAAATGGGGCCTTCCCATATCAAAAACGGCAGGAAAATCAGTCTGCTGTGGGGAATTTGACAGCTATTTCCCCTGAATTCTCAGGCACTCTTGAGTGTAAGTTTTCTTATGGATTTTAACGACGTCACACGGCTTTTTAAAGATGATCTTTCGCGGATAGAGAGTTCGATTCAGAAGAACTATCAATCTGACGTTCCGCTGATACCGGGTATAGGAGACTATCTCCTTAAAAACGGTGGCAAGCGTGTGCGCCCACTCATTCTGATGATTGGAGCCAAGCTCTGTGGTCGGGAAATCGATGAACGGGTCATCCGACACTGTTGCGTGGTTGAGTATATTCATTCCGCTACCCTGCTTCATGATGACGTGGTTGATGAAACAACTGTCCGGCGCGGACGTCAAACGGTCAACGCCAAATGGGGAAGCGATGCCAGCATCCTTGTAGGCGATTTCCTGATTTCACGGTCCACCCTCATGTTGGCAACGGACTGTGATTCACGAATCATCAAGGCGGTTTCAGAGTCGACCAAGCTACTGGTCGAAGGTGGAGTCATGGAATACAGCAGTGCCCGCAAGTTGTCCGTTTCCGAGCAACATTGTCTGGATGTCATTCACCGCAAAACAGCGTCGATGATGTCTCTCAGTTGCGAACTGGCCGCACTGCTTTCCGAAGCAAATCCCGAACAGGAAAAGGCCCTGATCGATTTCGGTACGCAATTTGGTATGGCGTTCCAGTTGATGGATGACGCAATGGACTACGATAGTGAAGAAAGTAATCTGGGTAAACCTCCAGGAAACGATTTCCAGGAAGGCCATGTCACTTTACCCCTGCTTCACCTTTATAAGAATGCCGACCGCTCCCTTAAAAAAGAAATTGAAAGCTTCGTTAAAAACGAAAACCTCACGCAAAAAGATTTCGAATATGTACTGGAACGCATGCGGGAAACAAAATCTGTGGAGTATACTCTCGATCTCGCACGCGATTATCTTGAGCGGGCAAAGTCATCTCTCAGAACGGTTACCTTCCCGCAACCTGAATACTGCAAATCACTTGACGCAGTCGCGGACTATATTTACGAACGTCATGTGGCGGTTCGGTCCTGACCCCAACTTGAAAGTGCGTTAGCGTCAAATCCTTCTCCTGTGCTTTCAAGCTTTAAGAAACATCCATTATATTCAGCGTCCTGAATTTGAGAATTCCCTATGGACACTCATCCTTATGTCAAGCTGGCTGTCCAGGCGATTCGCCATTTTCTTTCAGAAAGAAAACACCTTATCTGCCCCTCTCCCGTTCCCGGCGGGATGGACCGTCAATCGGGCGCCTTTGTATCCATCAAAAAGAAAAAGAACCTCGAATTGCGTGGATGCATAGGAACGGTCATACCCAATCAAGATAATCTGGCAAATGAAATTATCCACAATGCCGTAGGAGCGGCGACACGTGATCCTAGGTTCAACGCTGTAACGAGTGACGAACTGGAGTCACTTCAATTTTCTGTCGACGTACTCACCCCGCTGGAACCCATCGATGACGCGAAACAACTCAACCCTCAACGATATGGCTTGTCTGTTAAATACAAAGGACAGCAAGGAATCCTGCTACCCGACCTGGAAGGAATAGACACCGTACAAAAGCAAATCAAAATTTGCCTGAAAAAAGGAAACATCCCTAAAAACGCACCCTACGAAATGCATCGCTTCGAAGTTGAGCGTTATTTCTGATATAATTTTGGGGCTGTACCAGATAACTAGCCCACATATTGTTTAACAAGTTGTTTTAACAGCTTTAATTGTGATTTAAGTTTGGGGTGGAGGGAGATACACTGAAGGAAGGAATCACACTTTGGAACATGAGCATATGCCATTTTAATTTGGGGAATAAAACCAAAGCAATAGCGCTTGTGGAGAAATCACTTAAAATTCGTGAAGCAATGTAGGGCCCCAAAGCTGAAAAGGTGAGAAAGGTGTTGGAAGAGTGGAAGAAGGAAGAGAAACAATAAGTCAAAGGTAGGCCCTTCGACCAAGCTCTGGGCGACACAAAAACGAAGGGCGACAGGAATAACCTCCCCTACCCCCTCTACCCTTCGGGTACCTTAGTAAGGAGGGGAGTTATTTTATCCTGTTTATCCTGTAAAAAGGAATTCACCTCGACAAGCTCAATGCGACACATTAGACGTTGTCCAAAAAAAATCCCCTTCCCGGTAACCCGGAAAGGGGATCATTATTTTCTTTGCGTCTTAGCGTCTCTGCGCGAGCCGCTTTTACTCAACTATCCAACGTAAGAACATTTGCTCGCTGGTGTGCGGGTGTCCATATTCTTACCTCGGAAAGTGTGATCATCGATCTCGGCGGCACAACCTATCATTCTGCCGAACAGGAATGTGGCGAAACTTGAAGTTTCTACATCCTCTTCTGCCAGTTTGCCTTCTTTGTACTCGCCCCAAACCATTTTCAATAAGATTACCGCGATTACCGCATCAATGTTTACGCAATAAACGTTTTTGCTGACTTTGGCTTTGAACATCGAGTTTACGATTGAGTGGTAATAATCGAGGAACACGTTGCTGATACCCTTTTCATAGAACAGTTTGCGGACAAACTCTTCACGCGGATCAAAGTTGATATCCCTCCCTTTGAAGATGGGATGATTAATACATGGCACTTTAGCGTACTCCAAGTTGCCGATAGCTTTCTGTTCGGCTTTATAAGCTTTGTACTTATTGGAATACTCAAGAGCCATCGCATCGAGGTCGAGACCATGATTCTTATCATCCGCCGCTTTGAGGCTCGTATCCTTAAACTGCTCGATAAGGAACGCCGCCGCTTCGTATCCGTTTCCACCGTGGGCGAATCCGGTATGCGTGAGGAATCCAATAAACGCTTTGTTGATCTGCACACGACCGGGCATTTCAGGACCGTCTGCACTGACTGCACCTTTACAACCCTGCGCCGAAATCGTGCCGGGTCCGTTAGTGATGATGAGCCCGAGCAGAACCTGAAATTCGAACAACTCGTCGTCACTCGGCTCGCGTCCCATGACAGACAAAAATGCTGTGCGAGTGAAAGAAAACTCAGTAATCAGTTTTTCGAGTTTGACTCCGCATAAACTGTCTTCAGTATGTTTATCCTCAGAAGCGGCAACACCTACGATGGTGCTATAGATACGTGAATACCAAGGGAGACGGGTGATGGTTTCCCGGGTAATCTTTTTGGATCGCATACCCTTCCAACCGAGCGTTGTCCAGATAGCGGCCATCATCGCGGCTGGAGAAGGTTCGCCACCTTCCTGTTTGGCAAAATCTATCAGAAACTTGATGAAAACTGATTCTGCGCCCTGACCGAGACAAGCGGCCATCTTACCAGCACAAGGATCGCCTGCTTCGGCGAGCAATACATCTTTATGCGCTGACGCGGCTTTTAATTGTTCTGCGTAATCAAAATCACCAGTCGCATCGTTTAACTTGGAGAACTGAAACAATTCCAACAACGCTCTAGCGGCATCCATCGCCGGTTGAACTGTGTTTTTCCCAACGATAGCAACTGCAGCACTGACCACGGTGTTGGGTGAGTTACCCGCTTCGCGCGAAGCTTGCGCCGCCGCGAGAGTCGCTTTTCCATGTTGATTGACATGGAGGTTGAGCGCGATGTTGGCAATCTTTTCGCCGTATGCACTCGGATACTCACGACACAATGCAAATACCAGGTTGGCTTCAAAAGTTTTCGTAGATGCATCGAGAATAGAGGTCTGATGAATTTTAGACACCTGAGTTTTTGGGTCCATCATCGAGGCACCGCTGGCATCTTTAAGAGTTTCTCGGCGATACTGGGCGCCTACCTGTTTGTCGAGTGCGGCGATTTGTTCATTATAAGGAGAGATCGCTTCAACTACTGGCGTATCCAACTCCTTAGGCAAGTCCAGCCCCTGATTGTTACCAAACCAGCTCTTGAGAGAGAGACTGCCCTTCGGCGCAAAATCTGGCTCTTTACCGTTCAGTTTCATAACAGCCGTAAGTGCTTCAGGAATGTACGCGATGTTAGTTACCAGCGCACCCTTCTTGGAACACACGGGATTCTCTGGAGTGTAAATACTATCGACACCAAAATATTCCATGAACCATTTTTCTTTAGCGATAGCATCATCGCCGGCACCTGCAAGCGATCCTGCGTGTCCGCAAGCTTTGCTCAGTTTTGCTTTCCATCGACCCACCACACATGCGACCAGTGGTTTGTCGGTTTTGATATCTTTTTCGTAATATCCACCCGGCTCACTGTACAAAACAGCGGCTTGTGAACGGTCGTCTCTGTCCAACGCGTAGAGAAATTCTTTAGGTCCATATTGGATATAAACATCCTTACCACTGGAAACAGAAGTTGTTGTACCCCACCCTGCTGTCGCCATGTAAACCGCGATGGTTGTAGTGAAGTTTCCTGAGTTAGAGAAAAGCGCAATCGATCCCTTAATAAGAGACTCTTCAGGATGACTTCCGCCAAGTGCTCCACCGAGACGAACGTGACTCCATGAATCAGCAAGTCCCAGACAGTTGCCCCCGAAGAGATCAACACCGTTGGTCTGGCAGATAGCACGCATGATACGCGCATCTTTAACCGCGACTTTTTCAGTAAGGATAATAGCTTTCTTAAGATCAGGGTTAGCTCTTACTGCTTCGGCGATGCCATCTTTAACACCAGAAGGAGGCAGGTAGACAACCACTGTATTGAACTTATGCCCCGCTTCCATTCCTTCCTTAATAGAGTTGTAAACAGGAATTTTACCATTCTTGGTATTGAGTAACTTTCCAGACTTACCCGGACCGGTTCCGAAAACAATGTTGCCACCGGAATAGTCATTACTGATCGGGGTAACGCCGGAACTTTCCTTCCCCAGAATGTTAAGAACTACCACCCTATCGTCCTTGGTGGCAAGATCACTCAGTGAATTGATACCCACATAGTAGGGGAATTCCCCCACACCTTGCTTATGCATTATTCATATCCTCCAATTCCACTTCTGACAGATTGATTGAGTTTATTTAATATTCATTTTGGCGGCAATTTTTTCCTTGCCTCCATCAAGCATCCATTTATTAATATTCATCGCGTAGTTGATAACCTCGGACATAGCGCTGTCATGCCCGAAAAAGCGATACGGCACGCCTAGCGATTCCAGAATATCGCGCAAATAAGCCATTCCGCGAATCAGGTTGGGGCCACCACGACCGACCACAACAAACAGCGGCTTGGGTCCGTTACTTTGAAAAAATGCCCGGAGTCCGTCACCAATAGCGCGGAGCGTTTCATAGATATCCGTGTTATTCGCTTTACCCCCGATGATGAATAAAACGTTCGACTGATCGAGCCAATGTTTGAAAGTGATCCGTGAAATTTCATTCATCTTTTCATAAGGAGGGTTCCCTCCGAAGTCGGAGGAAATAGTCGCCGCTTCGCCAAGCAATTCAGTAACCATGGCGTTGGCACCCCCGCCAAATGTCGGCGCGGTAATGCTTCCCTTGTCGTTGATGACGTACACATCACTCTGCCCTTGATAGGTGCGAAGCTGATTGATCTCCTGCTCAAATTCTGAGTTGTCAGTCGCGAAAACATGCGCCGGAAGTTCCAAGCGTTTCCAGGCCGGATCATCCTGATCGAATGCGCATTTAAAATCGCAGGCGATAGGTGTGTAACGTCCGCCTTTTCCCGGTTTCATACGAATCGGGTTCAACTCGAGCATAATCATTCCGTAGTTGTTGTACAGGTCCCATAACTTGGGAAGGTTCTGCACCAGTGGACTGATAATCTCCGACGGCGCACCCAGTCCAACCAAAGCGTTGGAGACATGGAAAGCCTTCAGCCCGGTCAACGGATCAAATGGAACGACCGCGATTTTACTTTCCGGCAGTTCTTCGATGTCTACCCCGCCATGATGAGTCAGTGTCATGATCGGCGCCCGGTAAACCGTGCTGTCTGAAATTGAAAAATAAACTTCGTGATCCGCCGGAACTCCTGCTTCGTAAGTCACGCCATCGGACTTGGAAACGGTATTTTCGACTTTGTGTTCGGCGAAATAGAGTCGTTCTTTCTCCTTGAGCGCGTCAGTAATGTTCTTGGCGCGCCCGATGAGTCCGGATTTCCCTTTTTTACCAACGCCGCCTTTAAACACAGGCTTGATAAAAAGTTCGCCGTGTTTTTTGATCATCTCTTTGATGTCATCGACACTCAGTTCCGGACCCCGCACCTCAGAATGAGGATATTCAACCAGGTCCAGCAACTTCCTGCCCCAGAGCATGCCGGTGATTTGCATTTCAGTCTCCCGCTTAGCTAATGTTTATGGATATAAAAATATTGAAACGACCTCGCAAGGTCGAACTTACGCACTATATTTCAAACAATTACGGTAACATCAAGGAAAGTGACGCTCAAAGCATTCGCACCCCTGCGTAATCTCCAGATAGGATGCTGTATTGTATTTAAATTCCTATTTTTGTCAATAAATAAGGGACGAATTCAGGTGAATTTTTGGAGGGTGAAAATGGGGTTATTTCTGGAGGAAAAGCTAGCGTAGCTGGCCTTTAGCGCCACGCGCTCCCATGTTGTCGCAAGGCTTGATAACCAGAGGAAGCAGCATTTCTGCAACCGCTTCCCTAAGATCTCCTATCGTCCAGACTGCTCGAAATTGCGGAACAGCAACCCCTTTTTTATTCAGCCATCGGCGCATCTTGATTTTATCTGTCGCGCGTTCGGCCACCTCAAAAGGAATGCCCGGCAGGTTCAGTGCGTTGGCAACCGCGGCTACCGTTTGCGGAGCGTCTGTACCAACTCCTACTCCCTAAAATGTAGATAGGTAGCCATTATCAGCCTACTACCTTATTCGTCAAGTGTTTATACGAAAAACGCGATTAAATTAAACACTCCAGCAAATGGTATCACAGGATATAATTAGTAATAATTTCACATGGGAACATAACAAGAACCATGACAACATGCCTGAAATAGCCACCAAACCATTTATTTAAAAGGAGTTACCTGACCATCAAGTCCGTTTGGAGTTCAATTTCCCCATAAACAGCTCCTGTTTTCGCGCATTTCAGAAAAATTTAAGGAATCAGTAAACACCCTCTGCATAAATATTTTTCCAGCATGAAAACCAACCCGGGCAATCCCATGTAAGTAGTATTTTTAGTTTTTTGGACATTGAAATCAGAATGGGTTAATCATATAAATGAAAAAATATTCCGACCTAAACATAAACTTGAAAACAAATGCATCTAATCTTATCTTGCGGAAGACAAAAGGGTCTTCTAGAATACCCCAGAGACATGTGGTGAGATTTACCGCATCCTAGAAACAATATCATTCATGATTGGAGAGAGCTTGCATGAAGCAGACCATCCTCAAAAAGCTCGACAAACAACTTGCAGATTCACAAAAAGAATTACAAGTCGATATTCCAGAAGCATTGAAAATAGCAAGGGAACATGGTGACCTGAGCGAAAACGCCGAATACAAAGCGGCAAAGGAAAGGCAAACATTTCTTCAAGCGAGAATTTCGCTACTGCAAAAAAGAATAAGTGATGTCACCTCGCTGGATTTGGACAGGATTCCAAAAGACCGTTCCGGACTGGGCAGTACCCTGCTTCTCAATGACCTTGATACAGGAGAGGGGAAAAAGTATCGGCTGGTGTTTCCTGAAGATGTTGATCCCGATGTTGGAAAAATTTCAGCCGCTTCACCCATTGGAAGAGCTCTCATGGGAAAACAGGAAGGAGATGAAATCGTTATCCCTCTGCCAGACCAGAAGGTGGAGTATGAAGTTATTCGTGTGACTACCATCCACGATGATTCAGGAGAGGATGAAGAGTAACGATCTCCATGTCTTTTAAAAATCTTATCTCATTTGACGAAATAGCAGAAAGCAATGTCAATTTTCTTGATATCGATTCAAGACCCGATTGGGAAGAGGTGTTTGGTAACAGCAACCCTCTGAATCTGGAAATCGGGTTTGGCGTTGGAAACTTTCTAATAGAAATGGGAATCCGCGAACCAGATGAAAATTTCATCGGCATGGATTTCTACCATAAGGGCATCCGTAAAGTCATCTCTCGGATAGAGAAGTATCAGGTGAATAATGTCCGTATTGTATATGGAGACGCGAAAGAAAAAATTCCTCTTTTGTTTAATGATCAGGAACTGAGTCGAGTTTATATAAATTTTCCTGATCCCTGGCCAAAAAAAAGGCATCATAAACGCAGGCTTATCAAGCCTGCCTTTATCAAGACATTGTCCGAAAAATTAAAACCCGGCGGAGAAATTCATATTGCCACAGATTTTGAATCCTACGCACTGGAAATCCTGGAATTTTTTGAAAAAGAACTGACGTTGAAAAACAAAAACGGATCAGGCACATTTCTTCCTCAAAAAGAAGGAATTCCAAAAACAAAATACGAAAAAAAGTTCATCAATGCAGGAGAACGTATATTCTATTTAGAGTTCGCAAAATGATGCGACATGCCCGTAACCTTGTGCCCCGGAGAAAGAATTGCCTCAAGAACGCATTTTAATTATTGATGATGAGAAAAACATCGTAAGCTCGCTAAAAGGAATTCTGGCGGATGAAGGTTACGATGTCTCAGTAGCCGATGACGGACTCGACGCATTGGACATGATTCAGTCAGACCCACCAGACTTGCTCTTGCTTGACATCTGGCTCCCGGGAATGGATGGGATCGAAGTTTTAAAAACAGTTAAAACCTATCACCCTAATATCGAAGTCCTCATCATGTCCGGACACGGCACCATCGACACAGCGGTCAAAGCAACAAAACTTGGAGCTTATGACTTCATTGAGAAACCTTTTTCAATGGGCCACTTAACCCAGTCTGTACAAAGCGCTTTCAAACTCAAAAAAAAACTTTCTGAAAAAACAGAAAGTCACTTAACAAATAGCAATGAAGCACCGATGGCTTTCGCCGCATTGATGGAAATTAAAAAAGCCATCAAAATCCACTCACAAACGAACGAACCTATACTCCTTTTAGGCGAAACAGGGACCGGCAAAGAATTCATCGCCCAGGCCATTCATAACCAAAGCCCAAAAAGCAGTCTTCCCTTCATCAAACTCAATTGCGCCGCAAGACGAATGCATGAGATACAGTCCTCTTTATTTTCACCAGCAAAAAATGGGCGCGAGAGCGAAAACAAAAACTCAAACATAAAATCCACCACAAGCACCTCGCGAGCTATATTTCTGGATAATGTGGATGCTCTTACTAAAGTAATGCAGGAAAAATTATTCAATGCAATGCAATCAAGGGAAGACGAACAAAACCTTTTACCATCACGCCTGTACGTTTCATCTTCTAAAGGCCTCAATGAACTTTCTGAAAAAGGCCAATTCAACGCAGAACTGCTGAAAAAATTTAAGGGGGCGACCATCCATATCCCCCCACTGCGAGAAAACTCATCCAATATACCGATGATGACCCGCGATTACCTTGAAGAAATTGCACAAAAGGATGGGCTACCTGCCCCGCAACTTGATTCAGCGGCGATGGATGCCTTATGTCGTTACAGTTGGCCGGGAAACATTCGGGAGCTTCGCTCCGCTCTAGACCGTATTATTGCAACCGCTCCTTCAAGAGAAAATATTTCCCTCAGTGAAATTCCGCCGGAAATCAGACAGGCAGAAGTCCAGTTTGAAGCAGTAAAACTCGAAAAGTTCGAATCCCTTAAAGAAGCCGAGCAACACTGGGAAAAAGATTACATCCTTTATCACCTGAAAAAAAACAACTGGGATGTTAAGAAAACAAGCAAGGCATTGAAAGTCGACAGAGATATGTTCATGGGGAAAATAGAGACTCACGGAATCAAAATCCCCAGCAAAGAATCTAAAGACGATAACCGCAGTTTTCCGCAAAGGACACTCAAACGGAGTATGGTGTTATGCGGAAGCGGGCTTCACTTGGGAATTAAAACCGGCCTTATCCTGCAACCCCTTCCACCGGGAAGCGGTATTATCTTTGGAGACATCTCCAGCGGACAGACCATTCCGGCCAACATTGAAAACATCATGTCTACCGATTATTCCACCTCACTCCAAAAAGGAAGGTCCAGTGTTGCCACCATTGAGCACATAATGGCCGTTCTTCATATGTACCGTATCACCAACCTGCTTATAAAAATAGGCGATGAAGTCCCGGTAATGGATGGCTCGGCAAAAGACTTCTGTGAATTAATAGAAGACGGGGAGTTTGAGGACCAAGATGAATTTTATCAAGAACTCGTCATCGACAAGACATATACCTTCGGCCCCCAGGAAAAAGGTGAGCCCCATATCAGCATTGAACCCTGCGATACGTTCAAGGTGAGCTACCACATGGAATACCCTGCTCCTATAGGGGTCATGGACCACACCTTCGAATATAAAGATGAGGAAAATTTCAAAAAAGAAATTGCCCCCGCACGTACATTTGGATTCATGCAGGATGTCGCACAATTAACAAAAATGGGATTCGCTTCGGGCGGGAAACTGGATAATTTCATACTGCTAGGTGACGGTAAAGTCATCAACACTCAGCTACGATTTGAAAATGAGTTTCCACGACATAAAATCCTCGACATCCTCGGGGACTTTTACCTGCTAGGCAAACCCATTCGCGGGCACATCCATGCTCACAAATCGGGACACACCCAAAACATAGGGCTTCTCAAAACCCTGATCAACGCACAACCGCAATAAAAATCTGCTGAACGCGACTTCAAAGTATCCTCTTAGGAAAGTAGTTGTTTTGGCAGGTGGTTTTGGACCGTAATGGCTATAAAAAGGCAAAAAAAAATCCGCCTGCCAAGGGAGGTACCCACAAGACAGGCGGACGTACAAAGGGGTGGAGATAAACTCCACATTTGGTAGATTCATTATTAGGTCAAATTATTCCATTTTTATTCGACAAGGCGATTTACTTCGAAAACAAACATATTCCTGACACTCCCAAGTCGACCTTCGCCGCGAACAGTTTGTACTGTCACCCGGGAAATGTTAAGCTCGGGCAAACATGAGTGCCTCAACGCTCCGACCCAAGTAAAGACCCAACTATTCTCGGAATACCCGAATGTCATTGAACAAATTCAAGTTAGCCGTGCTAGTTTCCGGTCGCGGTTCCAACCTGCAAGCCATAATCGACAGTATTGAGCGGAATGCATTAGATGTTCAGCTTTCCTTAGTGCTCAGCAATGTAAAAGATGCCCTAGCCCTTCAGCGAGCTGAAAAACACGGAATCGAAACAATTTTTATCGACCCTGCCACCAGCCCCAACAGAAAAGCTTTCGATAGAGCCATGATAGACAAACTAAAAGAAATGTCCATTGACCTTATTTGCCTTGCTGGTTATATGCGCATTCTCGGTAAGGAGTTCATACAGGCCTTTTCAACCAGAATCATAAACATACACCCTTCCCTGCTCCCGGCTTTTCCGGGTTTGGATGCCCAAAAACAAGCTATCGAGTATGGAGTCAAACTTTCCGGATGTACCGTCCACTTCGTTGACGAAGGAATTGACAGCGGCCCTATCATCCTACAAACCGCCGTTCCCGTTTACGATCACGATAGTGAAGACTCCCTTGCCCAGCGTATACTTGAGCAGGAACATATTCTTTATCCAAAAGCAATCAAACTCATTGCTGAAAAAAAATTAAATCTAAACGGCAGGACAGTAATATACAACAAGTCCTGACATCAAAAATTCCGTCAAGGTACCCCATTGAAACGACACATCAAACTATTAGCATGTCTATTTCTTCTGAGCTGGTCCACCCCTGTCTGGGCTATCAGTAGCGAGCAGGCGACTGTAAACGCGATCCAGAAAAGTTATGAATCCGTCAAAACATTCAAAGCCACCTTCGAGCAAAAAGCCTTCGTCAAAATGATGAATCGAGTAGAAGTAACCAAGGGGGAGGTCCAGATCAAAAAACCCGGAAAAATGAAATGGGTGTACAACGCCCCGGACCCTCAGGTTCTTATCAGTAACCAAAAAAGTTTATGGCTTTACCTTCCCGAGGAAGGACAAGCCACGAGGATGCCTGTCGAAAACATATATTCATCCAACACCCCGGCCCTGTTTCTGGCAGGAAGAGGAAAACTGACAGATACATTTAATATTGCACAGGTTATTCCCGAGGAAAATGAGATTACCGTCATCTTCATTCCCAGGGAAGAAAACAGCAATTTAAGTCGCATGGCTCTGCGGGCGGATAAAAAAAACTACCAAATTACCGGGGCCAGCGTGTATGATAAATTAGGCAATAGAACAGATATCAGCTTTCGTGACATCCGCGTTAATGAGGAAATAGCGGAAAGTACTTTTGATTTTCAAGTCCCTGCGGGGGTAGAAATTCAAGATTTCACACCCAACCCATAACGGCGACCCCAACTTTCATGTTTGAAATATCCGCACTATCCTTGAATGCAGTAGCCGCCTTTGGCGGTAAAATGCTGGCGTTTCTGATCGGACTGGCCGCGCTCATCTTTGTTCACGAACTGGGTCATTTTCTTGCCGCCCGTAGATGCGGTGTTATCGTGGAAAAGTTCTCAATCGGATTCGGAAAAAAAATATTTGGCACAACCCGGGGAGGAACCGAATACATCGTTGCCGCTATCCCATTGGGCGGCTACGTCAAAATGAAGGGAGAGGAACTGGATGAAGAAACAAACGAAGAAGGATCATTTTCAGCCGCTCCGCCGTCACACCGTCTCCTGATAGCTTTCGCCGGTCCACTTTTCAATATGCTGTTCGCATTTGCGATATACATATTTGTATATATGCTCGGAGTGGAAACTCTCAGCCCTGTCATAGGCACCGTTAAAGACAATTCTCCGGCTCTGGTGGCAGGACTCCAGACAGGCGATAAGATTATTGCCGTCGAAGGAAAATCAATCCGACTCTGGGACGAACTCCAAGACAAGGTTTACCATTCACCCGGCAAAGAGCTTGATTTCCAGGTAGAGCGTCAGTCAGGGCAAATCATTAACGTTAATATCACGCCCATTGCAGAAGAGATTAAAGATCCCTTTGGCGACAGTCGGCAAGTGGGCCTCATCGGCATCACCCCGCTGGTAAACACCATCACCTACATAAAAAAAGAGAGCGCCGCAGAAAAGGCTGGACTCCAACTCGATGACCGCCTGATCGCTGTGGGAGACACCCCCATATTCGGCTGGACAGACCTGAAACCCGCGGCAGTGGATAAACCGGGAGAACCGCTGGTTTTCAATATCCGGCGCAACGGCACGGAAATTCTGGTTCCACTGACCACCACACCAAAAACAGTTGAAGATAGCGATGGTAAGGAGTTAGAGGTAGGGGAAATTGGAATTGGCATGAGTGGTGAAATGGTGCTTGAGCAATATGGGCTGTTTGGCTCCATCATAAAATCTATCGAAGAAACCTGGAGAATGACCTCTTTGATCGCGCTCAGCGTCAAGAAGATGATTTTCGGTTCAATCCCGGCAGACCAGATCGGCGGCCCCATCCTAATCTTTCAAATTTATGGAGAACAAGCCGAACAAGGTTTCAGCCATTTCATCAGACTCACAGCACTGTTAAGTATCAATCTGGGACTTATCAATTTACTCCCTATCCCTATTCTGGACGGAGGACACATTTTCTTTTTCCTGATAGAGATGATCAAAGGGCGACCTGTGAGTGAGGTGAGTAGGGAACGTGCTCAGCAAGTTGGGCTGTTCATGTTAATCAGCCTGATGGTGTTCGCTTTCTACAACGACATCATGCGAATCATCAATTAACCCAGCCCTGCCGCCAATCCTGGAAAATTGACAATCAATCCGGCACCTGTGATGGACCCACTATCCCGATTGGAAGATCTGAAAGAAGCCGCAAGCAAACTTTCAATTGATATAGTGACCGATAGTTTATTTGATCCGGAAATTATGATTCAAAGTGGCTACTGCAAAGTAAAAGGCAAAAGGATGATCATTCTTGACAACCTACTATCAATCGAAGAGCAGAACGAAGTCATTCTCCAAACCTTGAAAAAATTCAACCTGGAAGATATTTATCTGCCCTCATGGATTAGGGAACGTACTGAATCTGACAGTAATATAGGAAGCCAAACATGACCTTATTGAACAACATCCTTCCCGAAACGCGTCGCGCCAGATTAAAAGCGCTTCTTGATGACGGGAAAACAGTGAGGGTGCTGGAAGCCCATAACGGACTGAGCGGTATCATCGCTAACAACGCGAAAGTCGAAGGACAGTCTGACGAATTACCCGTCCAACGGGAATTCGACGCGATATGGGAGAGCAGTCTTACCGACTCAGCTTCAAAAGGACATCCAGATATAGAAGTGATCAGCTTTGACTCAAGGCTTCAATCGATCAATGAAATTCTGGCCGTTACCCATAAACCAATGATAGTCGATGGTGACACCGGCGGTGACACGAATAGTTTTGAATACATGGTGACCAAACTTGAGCGGGCAGGTGTTTCCGCCGTCATCATAGAAGACAAAGTATTTCCCAAACGAAACAGCCTAGAACCCGGCGTTCAACAGACACTTCAGGAACCTGAAGTATTTTCCCAGAAAATCCGGCGCGGAAAAAGCATTCAGATATCAAACGACTTCATGATCATTGCCAGACTGGAAAGCCTGATAGCAGGGAAAAGCGTCGACGACGCCCTCAACAGGGCACGGATCTATCTGGAGGGAGGAGCCGATGGCGTAATGATCCACTCCAAAGAAAAAGATCCTGCTCAGATCATGGAATTTGCCGAGCGCTACCAGAAGATGACACAGGAAATGAAAATAGATAAACCTATGGTGTGTGTGCCCACAACCTACAACACCATGACCGAGGACGAATTGCGGACAGCAGGGTTTCGCATCATCATTTACGCCAATCACCTGCTAAGAGGCGCGTACAAAGTAATGGAAGAAATTGCCCGCACCATTCTTCTCAACCAACGATCATTCGAAGTCGACCCGGTTTGTTCACCCGTCCGCGAAATTTTCAAAACAGTCGGATTCCTGGACGTGAAAGAAAAAGACAAACTCGATGAAAATAATACAAATATCCCAGTCATCATTCCTGCCGCAGGAGAAGACCCTGTACTGGGCCCGGTCCTAGGTGGCAAACCCAAACCCATGCTGGAAATAGCGGGAAAAACCCTTCTCAGTTGGCAAGTCAGCACACTCAATAATAATAATCTGGCAGACATCACTGTTATCGCGGGTTACGCAAGCGACAAGATGAAAGCAGAGGGCATCACTCTGCGAGAAAATAAAAATTATAAAAAAGGCTCCGAGCTACACAGCCTGATCGGCGCTCAGGAAAAGATGGTGAATGGATTCATCATGCTGTATTCCGACATCCTGCTCGAAGATCACATAATGGCAAAACTGCTCACCTGTCAGGAAGACATTGTTCTTGTCGTAGACAACACCATTCAGTACCATGCGCCAGAAGATAACAATGTACAGGATTTTGTTATCAGCAAAAACAAACATCAGCCCACCCGCAGAAAAATCAGCTTCGTCTGCGAAAATATTATTTCCAAAATAGGTTCCAAACTGAACCCGGAAACAGCCACCCATGAGTTCGCAGGTCTCGCCAAGTTCACCAAAACAGGAGCGGAACAATTTCTTCAGACCTATGAGGACTGTGCAAAAAATTATCATGGCAAGTTTCAGGAGTCAGAGGATATCACCTGGTTCAAGTTCACCGATCTGATCCAGGAAATGATTGATAGAGGTTACGCGATCCATTTTCTGGAAATCCACAAAGGTTGGTTGGAAATTCATCGTACTGAAGACATCGAACTAGCCAACCGTTTCCTGTCTAACAGTTAAATTCACATTTGCGCCAATTCTGCTTCTGGTATAAATAAAAAAATACCTCCGAGCAACATTAGAAACCGGAGATAAGGAAAGATTGCGATTATGTACTATTCAAAAATACTGATTCCGACGCTGAAAGAATCGCCTGCCGACGCCGAGGTGATCAGCCATAAACTCATGGTCCGCGCCGGGATGATCCGTCAAATGGCCGCAGGTATCTACTCCACCCTCCCATTAGGACTACGCGTACTCAGGAAAGTCGAGCAGATCATCCGTGAAGAAATGAACCGGATTGGCGGGCAGGAAGTATTCCTCCCCAGCGTCCAGCCCGCAGAACTGTGGAAAGAAAGTGGTCGTTGGGATTTTTACGGGAAAGAGCTACTACGCTTTAAAGACAGACATGATCGCGAATTCTGCTATGGACCAACCCACGAAGAAGTCATCACAGACATAGTGCGCCGTGATGTTCATTCCTACCGTCAACTGCCAATCACCCTTTACCAGATCCAAACCAAGTTTCGAGATGAAGTCAGGCCACGTTTCGGCATCATGCGCGGACGTGAATTCACAATGAAAGATGCTTACAGCTTTCACACCAGCGAAGAAAGCACCCACGAAACCTATTCACAAATGGCCGAAGCATACTCCCGAATCTTTGAGAGATGTGGTTTGGATTTTAAAATGGTGGAAGCAGACAGCGGCACCATAGGCGGCAGTTTCTCCCACGAATTCGTTGTGCTCGCAGACTCAGGGGAAGACCGTATCGGATTCTGCGATTCATGCGATTACGCCTCCAATCTGGAGAAAGCCGCTACCAGAGCCTCCGTGCCAAATAACGAGTCGGTGCCGGCAGAAGATATAAAAGAAGTCTCCACACCAGGAAAAAAATCCGTGGAAGAAGTCACACAGTTTCTCAAGGTGTCTCCTGAAAAACTTATTAAAACCATCGTGTTTGAAACCGATCAAGGGCTGGTTGCAGGGCTTGTCCGAGGCGACCGGGAAATCAACCCCATCAAAATGAAAAATCTGGTCGATTGCGAATGGCTCAACCCCGCGGCCGAAGGACTCATAGCAAAAGAGACAGGCGTACCCTGCGGATATCTGGGACCTGTCAGCACAAAACTCAAAGTTTTCGCCGATACAGAAATCACACATATGTCCAACAGCATCACCGGGGCAAACAAAGCCGATACCCATTTGACCGGCGTTCAGTTTGAACGTGACCTGAATATTGCAAAAGTGGGCGACCTCAGAGACGTCAACGCGGGAGATCCTTGCCCCAAATGCGATCCCGGAAAATTTAAAATTAAGCGGGGTATCGAAGTCGGTCATATCTTTGTACTGGGTAAAAAGTATAGCGAGGCAATGAAAGCCCACTATCTGGATGATGAAGGCAAAGAGAAACCAATGATCATGGGGTGTTATGGCATAGGTGTCGGGCGAACCGCCGCCGCGGCCATCGAGCAAAACAATGATGAAAAAGGAATAATCTGGCCACTTCCACTGACCCCCTTTCAGGTGGTCATCCTTCCAGTAAACTTTAAAGTGGATGCAGTACGCTCAGCGGCAGAAACCATCTATAAAACCCTATGGGAACAGAATATAGAGACTCTGCTCGATGATCGATCAGACCGACTGGGTGTGAAATTCAAAGATGCAGAGCTTCTTGGAATCCCACTGCAGATAATCATTGGCCCCAAAAACCTGGACGAAGGAAAAGTAGAGGTAAAACTAAGAAAAACAGGCGAATCTAGATTAATATCTTTCCCAGGAGAAATCTCAGATATCCCAGAGATTCTCTCCGGCTTGTAATTCCGATAACTCCCTATAAAGAAAAAGTTTCCCTTGCAACGCCCGTCCCATTTTAGTAGAATTTACCCGGAAATTTAGGTCCTGCTAAGAATGCGGGTTAAACCCCGCTTTTTTTTGTGGTTTTTTCGGTGTACTCAAGAAAAACCATCCAGGCTTCAAACTCCTGACCCTAAAAATATACGGAACTTTTTAGTCACGACCTAAAGCAAAGGTTCCGCAATGGGTTTCACTGCTAAAATATGGGAAAGTCCTCTATTTATCAGGCTGTTACCGAGCTGATTGAGCCGGTCGTCAGAGAAGACAATATCGACTTGGTTGATGTCGAGTACAAGAAGGCTGGAAAAAACTGGATCCTTCGAATATTTATCGACAAAGCCCAGGGAGTGACCGTCGGCGACTGCCAAAAGTTAAGTCGGCAGATAGAAGACTTGATCGAAGTCCACGAATTGATCTCTGAAGCTTATACTCTGGAGGTCTCTTCCCCCGGGTTGGACCGACCACTTAAAAAGGAGCCGGATTTTTTAAGAAACAAAGGGAAGCGGATTCAGGTTAAAACCTTTTCGCCCATTGATGATAGGAAACGCTTTTCAGGAACCATCAAAGACTTCGCGAATGATGTCTTGTTCCTGGAAGATGAAGGCGGTGTTTTAGAAATTCAGTGGGCTCAGATTGCTCAAGCAAAACTTATTATCGAATTGTAAATACAGATAAAAAATGAACAACGAAGTTTTAGGAATTATAGACCAGCTCTGCAGAGAAAAAGGAATCGACAAGGATATCCTGATCGATGCCCTTAAAAGCGCTATGGAAGCCGCCGCGCGTAAAAGACTCGAAACGGACGGTCCGCTTCAGACCGAATTCAACGAAGAGACCGGTGAAGTTGAAATATTCACAGAAAAAACCATCGTCGAGGAAACGAACCTTCCTGACGAAGAAATTTCATTGGATGAGGCTAAGGCAATCGATCCTACAGTAGAGTTAGGAGAGAAAGTGCTGGTCCAACTTCCATTAGAAAACTTTGGTCGGGTCGCCGCGCAACTTGCCAAACAAGTGATCATGCAAAAAGTGCGTGATGCTGAAATTGACCTTGTTTACAAAGATTACCAGGACAAAAAAGGAGAATTGATCAACGGTATTGTTCAACGCTTCGAGCATGGAGATATCATCGTTGATTTGGGAAAAGCCGAAGGGATTCTCCCACGGCGCGAACAGGTATTTCGAGAAGTATTCAGCCGGGGTGATCGTATTCGCGCGTACATCTTGGACATCAGAAAATCAGCGCGAAATGCTACGGTGATACTCTCCCGCACACATATAGGGCTCATCAAAAACCTGTTTGAGCTGGAAGTTCCTGAAATCAGCGAAGGAATGGTAGAGATCATGGGAATCGTGCGCGAACCCAATGGCAGAACTAAAATAGCAGTCAGAACCAATGACCGTGATGTCGATGCCGTTGGAGCCTGTGTTGGCATGAGGGGTATGCGAGTCCAGGCAATTGTTCAGGAACTTCGCGGAGAAAAAATAGATATCGTCGAATACTCCGAGGACCCGGAAGTCTTTATAAGGAACGCCCTGAGTCCTGCAAAAATTTCACGCATTATCAGAAATCAAGACGACAAACATATGACAATTATTGTGGCAGATGACCAAATGTCTCTCGCAATTGGGAAAAAGGGACAAAACGTCCGGCTTGCCGCAAAACTGGTGAAGTTGAAGATAGATATTCAGGGGCAGTCAGACACCCCTAACGCGCTAGACGCATCGGGCTTACTTTCGCCGACGAAAAAGAAAGCGTCTAAAATCAATTTTCTTGAAGAAGTCAAAAACGCTAAAGGACTTGGAGAAAAAATCACAGCCATCCTGTTCGAAGGTAACGTGGTAACCTTTGACAACGTTTTAGAGCAGGAATTGAAAGGGCTGACCACCCTGCCGGGTATAGGACCTAAAAAAGCTGAAGCCATTTTAAACTTCGCTGAAGGACTCAAAGAAAAATCCTTGCAGATGGAATTGGAAGAGAAAGAAGCTCCCGCTAAGGAAGCTGAAGAGGAATCTGAAAAAACCGAAAGCCCTGCCGAGGATGGAGTTGAAAGTGATATTATTGAAGAGGAAGATAATGATGAGCAGGAAATTCCGGTTGACCAACTATCCGAAATCGACTCTTCCATAATCGAACTTCTGGTGAAAAGTGGATTTGAAACTCTCGCGGAACTTTCGGTAACGAAAACGCAAGAGCTGGCTGAGATTGAAGGTATAGATGAAGAAACTGCCGTAGCTGTCATTGAGGCGGCAAAAAAGCAAATGGAAAATATGGAAAGCGTTTGAGTCTAAAAGGAACGCATCATGTTATAGACAAATTACAAAAATTTTAATAAGTTTGGAGGTTTTTTTTGGGTAAAATCCGCATCAATAAGCTGGCCTTAGAGCTCGATGTTCAAAACGACCAGATCCTGGATGTCCTGCAAAAAAAAGGGCACACGGTCAAAAACTATATGAGTTCAATAGACGCTGAAACTGCGGACGAAGTCCGCGAGTTCTTCAACCCTGATCTTGCGTCGGCAAAGAAGGCTTCCAAGGCCAAAGTAACCACCCAAAAAACAGCTACAAAAAAAACCGCACCAAAAGCCAAAGCCAAAACCAGAACCACTGCAAAAAAAGCCTCCGCAAGCAAAGAAGCCACAGAGGAGAAAACCGCCAAAGAAAAAAAAGAAACCCCAAAGACAGCCAAGAAACCCTCTGGTAAGAAACAGGCAGATAAAGAACCTGCCAAAGCCGTAAAAAAATCTGGGCTCAAAATTGTAAAACACGAAGAAAAGCCCACGGAAACTGAACAAAAACCAGCCCCAGCCAAAGAAAAACCCAAAGCCAAGCAACCCGCAAAACCGGTTAAGGTAGAAAAAAAACCTACCGTAAAAGCACCGGAGTCTGAAAAACAGCCTGATGAATCTGAAGAAGAAGGTTTTGAGCTTATTCAATTGCCAGAAAACATCATGGTCCGGGACTTGGCTGAGAGCTTACGTTGTACTCCAAACGATGTGATCAAAGAGCTCATGAGCCTAGGCGTCATGACTACCATCAACCAAAGCCTTAGCTTTGAGGTCGCTTCTAAAGTAGCCGATCAGCGAGGCTTTGAAGTTGAGATGATCAAGGACAAAACGGCTCTCGATTTTGAAGAGGAGGAAGAGGAGAATCCAAAAGATATTATCCCTCGACCACCTATAGTAACGATCATGGGACATGTCGATCACGGAAAAACATCGTTACTGGATGCGATAAGAAAATCCAATGTCACCAACTCTGAAGCAGGAGGCATTACCCAGCATATAGGCGCTTACCGTGCAACTATTAATGATCACTCCATCACTTTCCTCGACACCCCCGGTCACGAAGCATTTACTGCAATGCGTGCCCGTGGAGCGCAGGTAACGGACCTCGTTATTCTGGTGGTTGCCGCCGATGATGGAATAAAGCCACAAACGAAAGAGGCTATCGATCATGCTCATGCCGGTAACGTACCCATTCTGGTTGCCATCAACAAAATTGACAAACCCGGGGCCAAACCCGAAGAAGTAAAAAAGCAACTGGCCGATGTTGGGTTATTGCCCGAGGACTGGGGCGGGCAAACTATATTCACTGAAGTTTCCGCTTTACAGAATACGGGTATCGACCACCTTCTGGAATTGATTCTCCTGCAAGCTGAGGTTATGGAGCTAAAGGCTAACCCGACCCTGCGCCCACAAGGCGTGGTTATTGAATCTAAACTGGACAAAGGAAGGGGCCCTGTTGCCACTGTGATCGTACAAAAAGGAACATTGGTTGTGGGACAACCTTTTGTGGTTGGCCCTTTTTTCGGAAAAGTACGGGCACTGATAGACGATAAGGGAGCTAAAGCCAAGGAAGCCACTCCTGCCACACCGGTAGAGATCGTGGGCATGCCTGAAGTCCCGCAACCGGGAGATAAGTTTTATGTCGTGGGGGATGAACGCAAAGCACGTCAATACAGTGATATGCGACTCCAACAAAGACGCGAAGTGCAATTGGCTGAATCTGCCCGGGTAACCATGGAGGATCTCCATCAGCAAATTGTGGAAGGCAAAATCAAAGAGCTCCATCTCATCATCAAAGCCGACACACAAGGCTCGATTTCCGCAGTTCAGGAAGCTTTCTCCAAGCTTGAAACCTCGGAAATCAGAATCAAAATCATTCACGACGGGGTTGGCGGGATCAACGAGTCCGATGTTCTCTTATCGAGTGCGTCCAATGCAATCATTATCGGATTCAACGTGCGTCCAACAGACAAAGCGGATGTTCTTGCCACGCGCGAAAAAGTAGATATCAGAATGTATAGCGTCATATACGATGCTATTGAAGACATGAAGAAAGCCTTGGAAGGTCTGTTGGCTCCAAAATTCAAGGAAATCGTTATGGGCCGTGCCGAAGTCAGGGAGGTGTTTACGATCCCAAAAGTTGGCTCAATCGCGGGTTGTCATGTGACACAAGGGAAAATAGAGCGTAGTATGGAAGCTAGGCTCATTCGGGATAGCGTAGTGATTTATCAGGGAAAAGTCCTTTCCATCAGGCGTTTTAAAGATGACGTAAAGGAAGTTCAGCAAGGATATGACTGCGGTATTTCCCTGGATAAATATCAGGACATCAAACAGGGAGATGTTATAGAGCCATTCGTAATGGAAGAGATTCCTCATTAATGTAATAGCTGGCTTAGGCCGACTTTAAGCTTCTGCCAACTGACGCAATACGAGTGTTAAGAGAATCTCATAAAATTCGTTTTTTGCGAACATTATATTCCTTAATAATTCCCTGAAAGCTTAGTTTTCTAAATAGAGTTTTCATATGCATGTCGGATGTTGTTCTGTAAAGTTTTTTCTCCATGGAAACAATTCATTGAAGGGAAAACGCCGGATCATCCGTACTCTCAAAGACAGGCTTAAAAACAAATTTAACATTTCCGTTGCAGAGATAGGCGATCAGGATGTCTGGCAAAGCCTGCATATGGGAATCGTGGCTGTTAATTCAGACCCGACATATCTTGAAGGCCAAATGAGTAAACTGGTCGATGCTATTGAAAACATGCATCTGGCAGAAATCACAGACTGTCAGGTACAGCTCACCCGGATGGGTCCAGAGCAACCCTGAACCGGGTCCTTAAAGGAAACACCATGCGGTTCAAACGATCAGAGAGAGTTCAAGAACTGCTCTTGGAAGAAATCTCGGCCCTCATTCAAAGAGGCTTGAAAGACCCGCGGATCGGTTTTGCCACAGTGACAAAAGTAAATCTGGGCGACAACTTAAAACACGCGAAAGTCTACATCAGCGTCTTTGGCACTGAGCAGGAGCAAAAGGATACAATAGAAGGACTGACCCGCGCATCTGGGTTTATCAGAGGGGCTCTGGGGAAAAAACTTTATCTACGGTATATTCCGGTATTGGAGTTCATATTAGATGGAACAGCCGAACACGTTGCCAAAATAAACAAAATTATCAATGACTTCCACCCTGAATAACGTTATCAACCTGTTTAAACCCGTTGGGCCTACATCCTTTGACATGGTCTGGTCGGTCAGAAAGATTCTCGGCGTCAAAAAAGCCGGGCATATCGGTACTCTCGACCCCATGGCCGAGGGGGTACTTCCCATATGCCTTAATCAGTCGACGCGCATAATCCAGTTTTTATCGCCTCTCACAAAGACTTACCGGGCAACCCTTGAATTGGGGTCGGCAACAGACACTCAGGACGCTACGGGGAAGGTTTTGGCCACCGGCAACCCTTCAATAGTCACGGAAGAGCAAATTAAACAAGTTTTACAAACATTTGCGGGAGAACAGGACCAGATTCCCCCAATGTACTCCGCGAAAAAGAAAAATGGAATTCCCCTTTACAAATTGGCCAGAAATGGTATTAATATCGTCAGGGAACCCGTAAGAATAGTAGTTTATTCAATTGATTTCATAAGGAAGGAAGGAACTCAGGTTTTATTTGAAGTGCATTGTTCCGCTGGAACCTATATACGCACGTTGTCCCACGATATTGGAAAAAAGCTGGGTTGTTGTGCACATATGGTCCGGCTGACCCGAACTCTGGTTGGGCCGTTCGATTTAGAACGTACCCTGAGTCTGAAAGCGTTAGAAATCGCGAGAGAAGATGGAAGCCTGCCTGGCAAGCTCATTCCTTGGGAAGAAGCAATCAATTTCCTTCCGGCGATCCGCGTAAAAGAGGAATACCTCAAGTTAATCTCCCATGGGGTGGCACTTTCGAAATCATTTATAGAGACCCTTCCCGATCGATTTGAACCGGGGCATTATTTTCGGGTTTTTGGCGGCAATGACGAAGTACTCGCCGTTGTCGAACCCGTGGTCGATCAAGATACACTGCCCGGCATGGCGCCGGAAGAAATTGTGTTTAAGCCTAAACGAGTACTATGTTGAACCGTTTTTTAGCAAGAAAAATGATTGGAATGTTTTCGCAGAGGAATTACGTGACCGCATCAGGCAAACGTCATTATGATAGTTCGTCTGCGAAAACATTTATCAATCGTTCTCTTGTATTTAACCTGTTAATAAGAGGATAAGGATAATGTCATTTACCAAGGAAGCGAAAACAACAATCATTTCCGATTATAAACTGCACGACAGCGATACCGGCTCGTCGGAAGTGCAAATCGCACTTTTAACCAATCGGCTTAACTACCTTACAGAGCACTTCAGGTCGCACAACAAAGACCATCATTCAAGACAGGGACTGCTAAAAATCGTAAGCCGACGACGAAAACTGCTGGACCATCTTAAAAAAGAAGACGTCAACCGGTATCAGCAAATCATTTCGCGTCTGAGCATCAGACGCTAATCGACATTTGGAGAAAATTGAATGGAAAGAGTAGAAATAGAGCTTGATGGGAAAACTATATCATTAGAAGCAGGTGATCTGGCTCGACAAGCTGGTGGTTCTGTAGTTGTAACACAAGGTGAAACCATGGTACTGGTTGCGGCCACCATGGCCGCAAAGCCAAGAGAGGGGATTGACTTTTTTCCTCTCACAGTAGATTACAGGGAAAAAACTTACGCTGCTGGAAAAATTCCTGGCGGATTCTTTAAAAGGGAAGCTCGACCGAGCGATTATGAAACCCTTACTTGCCGACTGATCGACAGGCCCATCCGCCCATTGTTTCCAGACGGATTCCGTAACGAAACTCAAATTGTCTGCTTCGTGATTTCCCACGATCAGGTCAACCCAGCGGATATCATTGCCCTGACCGGCGCCTCTGCCGCATTGATGATTTCCGATGTGCCTTTTAACAACCCCATAGCCGGAGCGCGAGTCGGTCGAATAGACGGCAACTTCGTATTCAATCCCAACTACGAAGAAACGAAAGAAAGCGACATCCAACTTCTCATGGCCGGAACCGCAGATGGAATCGTCATGGTCGAAGCGGGCGCCAAGGAAGTCAGCGAAGATGAAATGATGAGCGCTCTGGAATTTGGACATGAGCGGATCAAAAAATTGATCGACCTGCAAATCCAGCTCAAAGAAAAAATTGGCAAAGTAAAAGCTGAGGTCGTGCAAGAAGAAATTGACAGCGCTCTTGTGGAACGAGTCAATGGCATCGTTTGCCCAAAACTTGATGAGGCGATGCAGATCACAGGCAAACATGAGCGGGCAAATGCCGTGAGTGAAATCAAAAAAGATATGGATGCCGAGGTAAATCCTGAAGGAGACGATGCCCTCAAGGGAACACTTGGTAACCTGTTTCATGATGCTGAAAAAGATGTCGTACGCAAAATGATTATAGAAAAACAAAAGCGCGTTGACGGACGAAACCTCAATGAAGTGCGCCCCATCAGCATCAAGATGACTTATCTTCCCCGGGTTCACGGATCATCCGTTTTCACCCGTGGAGAAACGCAGGCGCTGGTAAGTGCCACACTGGGTACCAACGCAGATGAACAGCGCATTGACACACTGGAATTCAAAGGTGTCCGACATTTTTATCTGCACTATAACTTTCCAGCTTTCTGTACCGGAGAAACCAAGTTTATCGGAGGTCCCGGTAGAAGAGAAATTGGTCACGGCATGCTGGCCGAGCGTGCTCTGATTCCTGTACTACCGGACAGAGAAAAATTCCCATACACCATCCGAATAGTTTCAGACATTCTGGAATCCAACGGATCATCTTCTATGGCATCTGTATGTGGCGGTTCACTGGCACTTATGGACGCTGGAGTACCCATTTCAAATCCCGTTGCAGGAATCGCTATGGGTCTCATCAAAGAAGGTGATGATGTCGCTATTCTGTCAGACATCCTAGGATCCGAAGATCATCTCGGTGACATGGATTTCAAGGTAGCGGGAACAAAAAATGGAATCACTGCTCTGCAAATGGATATCAAGATAGGCGGACTGGATAAGGCGTTGATGGGAAGAGCCATGGAACAGGCGAAAGAGGGTCGTCTTCATATTCTGGGTGAAATGAGCAAAGCCCTGGATACACCTCGAGCTGAATTGTCAAAGCACGCTCCCAGAATCATCACTATGAAAGTACCGACCGACAAGATTCGCGACATCATTGGCCCAGGCGGCAAGGTTATTCGCGATATCATCGACAAAACCGGAGTCAACATCGATATCGACGACAGCGGTCTGGTTTCCATTGCATCATCCGATCAGTCGGCCGCAGATAAGGCCATCGAGTATATCGACAACCTCACCCAGGAAGTGGAAGTCGGTAAGGTTTATCTCGGCAAGGTTAAGAAAATTGTCGATTTCGGAGCCTTCGTAGAAATTTTCCCGGGAACGGACGGTCTCGTTCATATTTCCCAGATTTGCGACAGACGCATCAAAAGCGTGTCTGACGAAATCTCGGAAGGTGATGAAATAAAAGTAAAGGTTATTGATGTGGACCAACAGGGAAAAGTAAAACTCAGCCGAAAAGAAGCTCTGAAAGACAATACCTCGGAAGTTAAGATATAAAGCTCTTTACTACTGAAATAGAAAGGCCGATGAGCAAACGCTCATCGGCCTTTTTTTATCTGTTGCTTCTGTAGCTTGCCCATTTATGGACGCACTTAAAACCGCCCATAAATGGGCAAGCTACAAAGCTAAAGAGAGATATTCCAGCCCTTCAACTCATCTATTGATTTATAGCTGGTGAGATCAAAATGAATCGGCGTAACGGAAATATGATTATTCGAAACCTGGAAGCAATCTGCCTCATCATCGACTTCGTCAAAGCGCATCTCCCCCGCCATCCAGTAGTAAGTGTTATTCCTTGGATCGACCCGCTTATCGAAAGTTTCCACCACGCGGGATTTTCCCTGCCGGGTGACAGCCACCCCCTTGATTTCTGACCTGGGCACAGCAGGCACGTTCACATTAAGCGCCACTCCTTCGGGCAAACCTTTCTCTAAAACCATCCCGACCAATCGAGCACCAAATTCGGCGGCATATTGGAAATCCGGATTTTCAAAGGTATTGAGGGAAATTGCCATGGCAGGAATCCCCTCTATCGAAGCTTCTGTAGCGGCAGATACCGTACCGGAATAGATAGCGCAGGTCCCCAGGTTTCCTCCCAGATTGATACCTGAGACCACCATTTCAGGAGGTTGGTCAAAAAGTACGGTGGTGGCAATTTTTATACAATCCGCCGGGGTGCCGTTGACGGCGTAACCAATCAACTCTCCTCCTTCAACCACTTTGCGTACTTTTAGCGGCTGGGTCAGAGTGATGGCATGACCCATCGCGCTCTGCTCCGTCTCTGGAGCAACAATCACCACCTCGGCTACCTTGACCAGCTCCTTGTAAATAGCGCGAATTCCATCGGCGTTGAAGCCGTCATCATTACATAAAACAATCATAAAAAAAATCCCACGGGCGTTTCCGCCCGTGGGGGTCTCACAAGTTCAATTCGATGGGCTAAACAACAACCCCAAATTATTTAAAGTTTAATACGACAAATCAATTGTGCTTGCTAAAGTATTCCTTCGATCCTTTGGGGTCGGCCTTCATCCCATCTGATCCTTCTTTCCAGTTGGCGGGGCATACTTCGCCATTTTTTTCATGATATTGCAATGCATCGACCATACGCAAAGCTTCGTCAATATTCCTACCCAGAGGCAGGTTGTTGACGAGCTGGTGCTGGACCACACCATCTTTATCGATCAGAAACAATCCGCGAAACGCGATTCCTATATCAGCCAACACATCATAATCTTTACATATCTGCTTATTTAAATCGGCAACCAGCGGATATTTTATCTCGCCCAGTCCACCTGCTTTACGGTCGGTATTTCTCCAGGCCAGATGGGAAAAATGACTGTCAATCGAAACGCCGAGCACTTGGGTATTTCGTTTTTCGAACTCCCCCTGCTGTTCGCTGAACGCGATGATCTCTGTTGGGCAGACAAATGTAAAATCAAGCGGGTAGAAAAACAAAACCACATATTTCCCTTTATAGTCAGAAAGCTTGATTTGCTTGAATGAACCGTCGGGCATTACCGCCTGAGCTTCAAATTCGGGCGCAGGTTTTGAAACTAATGTTGCCATTTTATTCTCCTAAGTTTTACGAAAAAGTTACTGCTGAAGTGATCAATGTAGCACAAATATCCAATCCGGTTCAAATACGATATTCAAAGATTCTACTTTATTATGAACTTGGCCCTCCACTCCATTTAGCTTTAAAAACAGGCTGGAGGGAACCAGTACGATGGTAATTCCCAGAGGAAGACCTTCCTCGCTTCGCCAGCTTACCTTGACAGACAGGAAGGCCCTTATTTACAATGAAATGGGCCAGAGGTTCAAATGGCCTCTGTTCAGAGGAGCCCACGTTTTTATCGGGCACCTATTAAAGATGATTTTAAATGGATAAAGGTTCTAAAAAGTCGATGGACTCCCATATCGTTCAAAAGAGATTGAAACTGGCAGTCTTGCTCACCTTTAGCATTCTTTGTGTTGAAGTGGTGGGGGGCATTCTGGCCAACAGCCTGGCTCTATTGAGCGATGCGGCTCACATGCTTGCTGATGTATTGTCACTGTGCCTGAGCTGGTTTGCCCTTAAAATAGCGCGACTGCCTTCCAATGGTGAAAAAACTTATGGCTATCACAGAATAGAGATCCTTGCCTCGGTAGTCAATGGACTCATGCTCATCTTAATGGCCTGCGGTATTTTATACGAAGCCCTGCAACGGTATCAAAGCCCCCCTTCCGTCAATAGTGAAATGGTAATGGTCGTAGCCGCCATCGGACTGGCGGCTAACCTGATCGTAATTTACTATCTTAAAGACCCGTTCCAGCACACGCATGACCTGAACCTTAAAAGCGCCTTCTTCCACGTTCTGGGCGACCTTATCGCTTCTGTGGGTGTCCTGGTCGGGGGTGGAATCATCTGGCTCACGGGGTGGAATATCGTGGACCCACTTCTGGCCACCGGCATCTCTTTACTGTTGTTTTGGGGGGCATGGAATGTGCTTTCAGAAGCACTTCACATTTTACTGGAAGGGGTGCCAAAGGGAGTATCCTTATCAGAAGTCAAAAGAGAACTTCAGGCTATTCCGGCAATCCAGGATATTCACGAGCTTCACATCTGGTGCATCTGCTCCAATATATATGCGTTGAGCACTCATGCGCTGATTCATGATAGTATGGCAAATCAGTTTGAAAAAACTTTAAAAGAAATCAAAAGCCTGCTGGCTGACAAGTTCAATATTAAGCATTCAACCATTCAGTTTGAAACCCATCCATGCGAAGAGGGTGAATCTCTCTGCGATATCAGTCACTGAACGGATAATGCCGAACTGAATCCAATAGGCAAACACGGCGGCTCTGAAAAAGTGGGTGCGTCCCTTATAAAGTCAATGGAAATTTTGTTTCTAGGATCTGGAACATCCACAGGTGTTCCCTCTCTATGTTGTGACTGCGATGTATGCACGTCAGCCGATCCTAAGAATAAACGCCTGCGTTCCTCCATTCTTATTCGTAATAATGGGAACCATCTCCTCATTGATACATCAACAGATCTCAGGCAACAGTGTCTGGCCAATAACATCACCCAGATCAATCAGGTTCTATACACTCATCACCATGCCGACCATGTGCATGGGATAGATGAATTAAGGGGCTTCAATTTCTTTAATGATGTTGTCATCCCATGCTACGGAAACAGGGGCACTCTTCATCAAATTCGCACTAAGTTTGATTACATCTTCAATGGAACCACACAGATGGGCGGCGGATTGCCCAAGCTTACGCTATGCACCGTTAACGGTGAAACGTTTTCTCTGGGTGGAGTCGCTGTCACTCCACTCGATATCATTCATGGGGGATTGACCATTCTGGGCTACAAACTCAACAACTGTGCTTATATAACCGATTGCAGTGGAATCCCTGATAAAACAAAGGAGCAAATTCAAGATCTGGACATCCTGATTCTCAACGCACTCGGATTTAATCCGCACCCCACCCATTTTTCATTAAGTCAGGCGTTAGCCGCTGTTGAAGAACTTAAACCCAAGCGTGCGATATTCACACACATCAACCACAAGTTTGACCACGAAACAATATCGGCGGATTTACCAGAAGGCGTAGAACTGGCCTACGATGGAATGGTCGTGGAGAGTTAACACGAAGTGCGAACCTAAGCCGATAACAAAAGTGGGGCTTTACTCCCCCTTTTTAAAGAGGGCGAAGTGCTGTGGCTTTGCCACAGTGCTGGGGAAATTTAATATTTCTTCGGAAGCTAATCCAAGTCGATATCGCGAAGGGGGATATCTGTAGATTTGTCCACGTTTTTCTGAGCTTCCTTGAACTTCTCTTCCAGCAGGCGGTTTCTGTCTTTCTCCACTTCACTTCGTTTTTTAAATATTGATCCCTGTTCCTTTTGATGAGCATTATGATCCTTCACCATATCGGACAGAGAAGGCATGGCTTTTGCCTTCTTTTCTTCCCAAATCACCTCGCCCGTTTTTTTATCTACCTGTAGTTTGGTTTCACAGCAGGGACACGTGACTTCAATTTTTTTTGAACCCATAATCCGCTCTACCTTTCCTAATGTGGAGAACCTATTGAAACTATTTTATTATATCAGACCCCGCATGCTCTCAATGGATCTATAAAAATTAATTTCTAAATAGCCCGTAACATGGGACAATCGGGAAACTTAATAATTCCTTAAGAAGCAAATCGATGAACTTAAAAGGTTACTTTATTTCCGGGACCGACACAGGTGTCGGCAAGACCGTTGTCACTGCGTGTCTCCTTGCCCTTTACCGCAAACAGGGAGTGGACACAGGCATTATGAAACCGGTCGAAACGGGAGTGGACCCCGAATGCAGTTCGGAAGCTAATTCCGATGCTAAATTTTTGCTGGCGGTTTCAGGCAACGCGGACACACTGGAAGAAATCTGCCTCACACGTCTGCGACCAGCCGCCGCCCCACTACAAGCCGCCCGAATGACTGACCAAACTCTGGATATTAATTCCATTCTTGAAAACTTCCGAAAACTGAAAACTAGGCACGATCAGATGCTGGTCGAAGGCGTCGGCGGACTCATGGTCCCACTGAAGCCCGGCTATTTTATAATCGACCTCATACGAGATATGGGCCTCCCCCTAATCATTGTGAGTCGGTTAGCACTTGGCACTCTCAACCACACCCTCCTCACCCTGAAAGTAGCCAAGGATGCCGGGGTCGAAATCGCGGGAGTCATTTTAAATCGCTCGGACAATTGCCCCCTCAACGAAGTGGAACAAGGACAAGCCGACCTGATAGAGGAGCTTTCTGGGATACCAGTCATTGGCGAATGCCCGTTCATCGACCCGATTTCTGTAGAATGTTTCGACAACAAACTGGCAGGGGAAATTGAGCTCTGGAAATTGTAATAAGGTAAAAGAAAAGGGGGAAAGAGATGGCTAGAAAACTTGATCCCATAACACCCGGGGAAATTCTTTTAGAAGAGTTTATGAAACCCATGAATATCAGCCAGAATAAACTGGCAAGAGATATTGATGTTCCAATAGCAAGAATCAATTATATTGTTCACGGTAGGCGATGAAAACCATTTTATTTTCTTTGTGGTATTACTGCTGATACGGCTTTTCGATTATCGACATATTTTAAGACAACTGCCGAATTCTGGATGAACCTGCAATCTCGATATGACCTGAAAGTTGCAAACAAAAGAATTGGCCAAAGATCGAGAAAAATATCCGTCCCATTCAGGTTGGGGCTTGACCACTCTAGACCCTTTTACTTTACCCTTGTAAATCAGAAGAGAATCCAGTATTTGCCTCAGTTGGTTCTCATCCAGAGCCTGAATGCCCTCTAGCCTTCTATCAAAAGGTCCCATTAACTTTCCTCAATATTCGAAAAATATTTCCATAAATTACTTAACACAGAGAAATTATTGCATGTAAATAATCGAGAGGTCTCATCAGGGGGCAAGCCCACTATTGACAACAAATTTTCTTCAGGGTGAAAACTTCCCCCCAGTCCTAGCCTAAAGATAGAAACTCTCAGCGAAAAATCATCCATCTTTA